>Ga0209979_1000067_pt1 | contig 187531 bp, 181 predicted proteins | sample AnhtaG_FD_183114 | JGI IMG/M metagenome (GOLD analysis project Ga0209979, IMG submission 183114) | Deep subsurface microbial communities from Anholt, Denmark to uncover new lineages of life (NeLLi) - Anholt_01485 metaG (SPAdes) (version 2) | ecosystem: Environmental > Aquatic > Marine >...
ACTCTGCTGGAGAAAGGAGAAGACGTTACAGAGCTGAGAGGAGCCACGTATCCCTCCTGCTCCTCTTAGCGATGAACAAAATAGGAAATTTCTATTGACGAAAATGTGAATATCTTAAACTATGCGCGCGCGCTAAAATATTTTCTTACATCTATATTGCTGATCTCATGCTTAGATAGTATACACACGCGCAATTATTCCAGAACTTCCTTCACTCCTAATTCTATCACTATTCATGGCAGCACCTTTGGAAGCTAGAATCGGGTAGAAAACGCTTCACCCAGCTCTCCCCCTTCTTTAATTTCGTTTCCTCACAGCAATTAAAAGGTTAGTTACTAAGGTGTAGAGTGCTGGCGGTTCACAGAATCTTGGTGAAAGAGTAGCCCATTCTTTATAGGCCTCTTCAGCAATGCACACGGTGAACCGCAGCTTTTTCCCCATCAAGAATTAAAGTTTCTGCCCATGTATTCCGTATTAATCTCCTATCCATTTAACCTTCCCACAATAGAAAATAAAATAATATTTCTTAGCTCTAACATACTTAATGTAACACTAAAGGTTGGTGCGCACACGCATTGGCGAAGATAATTCTCAAAAATGTAACAAAACAATTCGACGATGTTATAGCACTAAACAATCTCAACCTGGATGCAAAGGATAAAGAATTTCTTGTTCTATTGGGTCCTTCAGGCTGCGGGAAGACTACAGCTCTCAGATGTATTGCTGGCTTAGAGACTCCAGACAAGGGTGAGATATACATAGGGGATCGACTTGTAAACGACCTAGACCCAAAAGAAAGGGATGTAGCTATGGTCTTTCAAAGCTATGCTCTCTACCCCCACATGACTGTCTTCAAAAACTTGGCTTTTCCCTTAGAAAACATGAAGTTCTCGAAGAAGGAAATAAAAAACAAGGTTCGAAGAGCAGCAGAACTTCTGAAGATAGAATCCCTTCTTGAAAGAAAACCTAAGCAACTCAGTGGGGGGCAAAGGCAAAGAGTGGCTTTGGGGAGAGCAATTGTTAGGGAGCCAAAGGTTTTTCTCATGGATGAACCCCTCAGCAACCTAGATGCAAAACTGAGAATACACATGAGAGCCGAATTGAAGAAACTGCAAGAAGAGCTTGGAGTCACAACCATTTATGTCACACATGACCAAGTCGAGGCAATGACTATGGGGGACAAGATTGCTATTCTAAAGGATGGAGTTCTCCAGCAGTTTGACCCTCCCAGTAAGATCTATACTCGTCCAACAAATGTTTTCGTAGCCGGGTTTGTTGGCAGCCCCCCAATAAACCTCTTCGACTGTATCTTACAAGAAGATTTCATGCTAGACGCCGAAGCATTCAAATACCCTTTGCCAAAAGCTGTTGCAGAAGCTGCCAGAGCTACAGCAACCTCGGAAAAACTAATTCTGGGAATTAGACCACAAGATGTTCACGTGTCCAAAGACGCAAAAGTAGGGGAACCCTCATTCAGAGCCGATCTCTACATGACAGAACCGTTAGGAGACGTACTTATACTCAATTTAAAAATAGAAGCTAACCTCGTTAAGGCCATGGTAAATCCAGACTTTAAGGTCGAAAAATCCGATAAACTTTGGATAACCTTTCGCGAAGACAAAATATATCTCTTTGACAAGAATACAGGGAGAACACTAGCATAGTCATTAAAACTACGTACTTGGACTTCGATATTACCCGCAGATAACAGACCACTAAAGGACTTTAGGAGCTAATTGATTGAATATAAGAAGGGTGAAATGCAAACTCCTCGAAAACATAGAAGAACTGAAGAGTCCAATTGGTTATCTTAATGCAGGACACCCAAGATATAACACCCTTTTTGGTCGAGATTCTTTAATTTCTGCTTGGCAGATGCTTAAAATAGATACTTCAATAGCCAGGTCAACTCTTGAAACCTTGGCCAGGTATCAAGGAAAGGTTTTGAATCCACAGGCTGAAGAAGAACCAGGGAAGATTCTCCACGAATATAGGTTCGATTCGAAAAGTCAAAAAGAGTTGCCTGATTGGGATTTTCCATATTATGGTAGTGTAGACAGCACACCCCTGTTCATAATTTTAGCTGGTGAATATTTCAAGCAGACTAGAAATACAGAGCGGCTTCTCCGTATATGGAATAACATTATAGCATCATTCATGTGGATAAGAAGATGGGGAGACTTAGACAACGATGGCTACGTGGAATACATAAAGAAAAATCCACATGGCCTTTTCCATCAAGGATGGAAAGACGGTGTTAATGACCATCTGAAGATTCAGCCCCCCGTGGCAATAGTAGAAGTCCAAGGCTACATTTATGCAGCGTATCGAACATTGGCTTTTCTCGAAAAGGAATTGGACAAATATCAAGCTACTGAAATACAAATAGCACCTGTGTCTAAGTCTTTGAAAAACAAGTTTAACAAGGATTTCTGGGTGAAGAATCAGAGATATTTTGCTCTAGCTTTGAATGGGGAAAAAAGGCGAAAAGAAAGCGTTACATCTAATCCAGGACATCTTCTTTTCACAGGAATTGTGGCTCAAAATAAGATGTGCCCTCTCGTTTCCCGGCTTTTCCAATCTGATCTATGGACTCCTTATGGTATACGAACAAGCTCCACGCAAGACGCAGAATTTGATCCCTTCAGTTATCATAGAGGCTCGGTTTGGCCCTATGATAATTGGATTATCTGCAAAGGATTACAGCACTTGCACTTCGACCTACATGCTAATCGGATCAAAAAAGCTCTTTTGCAGACTTTTAGAGAACTTGGAAGAATTCCGGAGTTTTATGCAGTAGAAAACAATCGGATTGTTGACCTGACTCATAAGAAGGTGAAGGCTAATCCCCTCCAAGCTTGGTCAGTTGCTGGTCTCCTTGATTTGATCTGGGAAGACTGAGCTGTTAACCTTTAACTGCATAACCAATCATGCCTTTCACATAATATTTCTGGAGTAGCACAAAAACCAGTATTGGCACAATCATGACGATTATTGATGCAGCTGATAAGACTCCCCAATTTACACGAAACGCTTCTCGTCCAACGTATTCAATACGTTGTGTTGCTAATAACATTGATTCTTCGTAAATGAAAACCTTAGCAAGGAAAAAGTCATTCCATACCCACATGAACTGTAAAACAACAACCGATGCTAAAGCAGGAAGAGCCATTGGTAGCACTATCTTGTAGAAAATCTTGAAGTCTGAAGCTCCGTCTACCCGAGCAGCTTCTTCAACTTCAATTGGAAGAGTAAGAAAAAAATTTCTCATGAACAGTATGATCCATGGTAGACCCCAAGCAGAGTGGATAAGCATGAGACTTATGTAATTGTCTATCAAACCAAGTCTAACCATCGTCTGAAATAATGGAACAATAACGCTTTGCTGGGGCAAAGCCATTAAAATTACAATAGTGACGAAAAGGTAGTTCTTTATACGGAAGCTGAACCTAGCGAATCCATAACTAGCGAGGGCACCTACAAATAGAGGAATTATCGTTGATGGAATCGCGACTATAAAGGAATTGAGTATACCTCTACTTAGAGGTAGGTTAGGGTGATTAAAAGCTTCTATAAAACTATCCAGTGAAGGATTGAAAGGATCAAAACTCCACCAGCCATGGAGGATCTCCCCAAAGGGTCTTATTGAAGCCATGAAAACACCTAAGAATGGTATTAGCCACAACACTGCAATAGAGAATGCTAGTGCATGGAGAAAAATCGTAGTCATTTTACTATTTATTTTCATCTTTTCACCGTATATCTAATCATAGGAATTGTTACAACCAAAGTTAGTAGGGTCAGGAGAGTCGCGATGACAGCGGCTCCGTTAAAATTTGAGAAACGGAAAGCTTGAAGCCACATTTCGAAAGCCAAAACTGTTGAAGCTTTTCCTGGTCCCCCAAAAGTTGCCACGTAAACTATGTCGAAAATCTTCAAGTCGTAAAGTATGGTCATTGTAATGACTGTTATGGTTAAAGGCTTTAGTAAGGGAAAGGTTATCCGCCAGAAAGTCTTGAAGGGACCCGCACCGTCTATTTCTGCTGCTTCATAATATTCTTTAGGTATTGTTGCTAGTCCAGCTGAGTAAATAATCATGCTGAAACCTGTCCATAACCATACGGAGCCAAAGATCAAAGAAAAAAGAGCAGTGTTGGGTAAGGCGATCCAAGTTCTACTCAACTCTTCGATTCCAAGCATGTCGAAAAAAGCTGATATTATTCCAATACCCTCAGTAAATGTATATTGGAGAATTATTCCACCGACGATCAAGGGTGTAACCATTCCTAAGAAGACTATGGATTTTATTATCGATGAGCCATGTACATTTCTAAGAATAATAGCAAGAGCGAGACCCGAAAACATGGATAGCGGTAGGTGGATTAGTATCCATATGACGTTATGGACCAGAGCTCCTAATGGGGGCCATTTGGGAAATCCTGCTACATTTAAAACGCTTGTGTCCGCCAAAATTTCAGAGTAATTGTCAATACCTACGAATTCGCCTGAGGGTGATAGAAAGGAGATATAAATTGTCTGTAGTATGGGGAAAATCACGAAGATTAACATGAGGATTATCGCTGGAGATAAAAAAAGAAGGATTGTTTTTCGTACGCGCGTAAGTTTCCTCCCCTATTATGGGGCTACTGCTTCTAAAGCTGCTAATACGTTATCTAATTGTCCTGGGTCAACCCATAACAACTTCAGTTGGTCGAAGAAGGTTGTCTGGAATATACCGCCAATCGTGTCGTCAAGGTCGGGTGCAACTGCGAAATCTTGAATGAATTCTACCACCATTCTGTCTACTGCAGGGTAAGCGCTCAAGGGAACATTAAGATTTGTTGCCAAGTGTCCGCCTTGTGCCACCTGAAGCCTTTGAGCTTCTTCACTTATAATGAACTCAAATAGTTCTTTTGCCTCATCTGGATATTGTGTGTAAGCTGGTATGAAGAAATAGTCAGCGGGTAGGACCAGGGTTTCTGCACCCGGTAATGGAATCATGCCTAAATCAGTTGAATTGTCAACCATGCCAGTTATCCAGCTTCCCATGAAATAGAGACCGTAGTCTCCTTGCCACCAGGAAGTTATTGCAGTTGAGTCCCAAGTGAGAGGATCACTGAAGTTTCCCAACGTCGGAACTATATAGTCTTCGAATATACCTCTTACAGGGTCAGTCGTCCAGCTTGCTGTTCCTGCTATGAGGTCTGTTTGAAGTTGTGCTCCTCCGAATGTTAGGAGAAAGTGTTCAGTTATATCTGTCAAAGGCCATCCAACTCCGTCTCCACTGGCGATTGGATCTATGACACCCTGTACAGCTGCAATATCTGCGAGTAGTGCTGTAAATTCAGTCCATGTTGAGTTGGCTGTAGTTGGTGTTAGACCATTTGCTGTAAAGAAGGATTTTCTATACCAAAAGCCTGGTTTCACTTTACCTGTGTATGCTCCACCATAAATGTCGCTGTCGACTGATACTGGATCAAAGGCTCCTGCTAGAAAGTCAGTTTTGTCAATCAAATCAGTTACGTCGAGTATGTGACCATTCTGAGCTTGTTGAGCGATGTACCAACCCCACATGAATATAACATCGCCTGGTGCAGTTTCAGCTGCAAACTGTGCTGGTAGAAGAGTTGATAGGTCTTCTGCTCTGAGGACTCTATATCTGACATTTATGCCTGATAAAGTCTCGAATCTCTGCAGGGTAGGAAGAAAAGCATCCATTTCAGCTCCTGACCAAGGACCTACAACTGTTATTGTTGGTCCTAAGGTTGCTTCTAATTTTGTCACACGATCCTTTATGCTTGATAAATCTCCGATTATCTCAGTTAGATCTTCACCTATGTTGGTTGCTAAGTCTGCTATGGTATCTGTTAGATCGGCCATGCTGCTGACGAGTTCTGACATGCTGCTTGTCAAGGTGTTCAAGTTGTCCATTACGGTGAAGCCGTAGTATAGACTGCTTGCAGAAATGATTATTGCGATAACCACGAGAGCTACGATTATTGTTTCTGTTTGTGTTGCCATCTATAAACCTCGCTGTCGCTATGTTTGATTTTAATAGCTTATAATTTTTGCCCGAAACTTTTTAGAAATTTTGAAAAAACCTTGTATATTCATTCAAAGCGAATCCACTTAATGACAACTTGAAACAAAAAGCGAGTGTAACTGCAAAAAAGCTAAATTATCTAAGGTCTACGATTCTTGAGGAGAAAAATATGAGTAGTATTAGTCTTGATCAGTTGTCACTCAAGAACTATGAAAAAATAATTGGGGAAGAGGAGGTTGATCGAATTCATTCTCTTGCTGAGAGACTTACTGGGCGATCTGTGGTTCATGTTAACTCCACATCTTTTGGTGGGGGCGTGGCAGAAATTTTACGAAGACTTATTCCATTGATGCAGGATGTAGGCATTGATGCAGAGTGGAAGGTGATTGAAGGTGGAAAAGATTTTTTTAGCGTTACGAAGAATTTTCATAATGCCCTTCAAGGGCAGAAAATGCAGTTAACAGAGGAAATGAAGAATACCTATCTTCGATACTGCGAGTTGAACGCTCACTTACTAGATCTTGACTATGATTTTATTGTAATACATGATCCGCAACCCTTAGCGATAATTGACTATAAAGATGATAGAACGGGGAAGTGGATTTGGCGCTGCCATATAGATCTTTCTCAGCCAAATGAAGAATACTGGGATTTTCTCCAGCCATTCATAGCTAAGTATGATGCATCTGTTTTCAGCTTGAGAAAATATGTGAGAAAACCTTTGAAGAAAAGAAACGTAACCATAATACCGCCGACTATCGATCCACTGAGCAATAAGAACAGACCCTTGCAGAAGAGTAAGGTTCTATCGACTTTAGAAAGATATGACATCGACCCAAGTAAACCTATTCTAACTCAGGTTGCCAGATTTGACCCTTGGAAAGACCCCATGGGAGTTATAGATGCATATAAGGGAATTAAGAAGAAGATAACTGACGTTCAACTTCTCCTAATTTCAAGTATGGCCCATGACGATCCTGAGGGCTGGATATATTATGAGCAGGCAGTTCGCCACGCAGGAGAAGATTATAACATTCACTTTCTAACAGACCTCATTGGAGTGGGGGACATAGAGGTGAATGCCTTTCAAAGGGCTTCTAACATAGCTTTGCTCAAATCCATCCGTGAAGGATTTGGGCTAAGTGTAGCTGAAGCATTATGGAAAGAAGTTCCAGTTATCGGCGGAAACGTAGGAGGAATCCCACTCCAGGTAGTAAACAATGAAACAGGATTCTTAGTAAACACAATTGAAGAAACTATTAAAAAAGCGCTCTACTTGTTGAAACATCCTCAAGAAGCAGAAAAATTAGGCAGAGAAGGAAAAAAACACGTTGGAAAGAATTTCCTAATTACAAGACACCTGAAAGATTACTTGAAACTATTTTTGACTTTTACCTGAAATAACCGCAGTACACGTACCTTATTGGGAGAACAGCAGCTGAATATTCACTGTGGATGGCGGGCCCGTCGGGAATTGAACCCGAGACCCCCGGGTTAAAAGCCCGGTGCTTTAGACGCCCTAGGCACTATCCTTGCTGAGCTACGGGCCCCCCCCCAACTCACGTTTTAACGAAGGTTAAACTAGCCAGCTTATACGGTCTTAGAGGGTTGGCTTTAGGTCTTTTGGTGAACTTAAATATAGCATTTTTCAAGCATTGCTTTCTCAAGCACACAGTGAGTGAAGGAAATCTATTGGTGCTTTCTTTCCTTGGAAACTCTGGAAAAAAAGTCTGCCTTTATTAGTTTTTACGCTGTTATCCCTTGAGTTTCTCTTTCAACTTTGAAATCTCTGATTTTAGAGCCTTGATGTTTTCACCATCTTGGTAGATCCAAAGGGCAAGCAGTGCTCCAACTAAAGCTTGGATCATACCTACAAACATCACAGGAGCCACCTCAGCAGAGGTTCCAGATGGAAGAACTGCAAAGTTGAGCGCAGTGACCAGAAACAACACTAAGTAAACTGCAGCCGCAAGAGCTCTCACATTCAACATTCTCACCTCTATTATAACTTCAATCACTACTATTTACCCTGGTTAATGGTGTTGTCAACTATGGTAACCCATCTGGTTGCCAGAATCTGATGGAAATCTTCACCCTTTGGATCAAGATCCGTAGCAACTAGATGCCAGTGATCACTAATAGTCGCGAAGGTGGAATCCATGATCACAGCTTTGGGAGTGTAACTGAAAACTTCTCGACTTATTGTCGACAGGATATCTAAGCCACGCTCATAGACTTTGTGGGGGATTGTATGCACATGTTCTTTGGACACCATCATGATTCGTTCTCTATGTCCTTTCAAGTTCTCAGTTCTTAGAACGATAAAAGTCGCATCCTCATGGTAAATTTTCTCTTTGCTCAGGTCTAGTTCGCATAAGGGGCAGTTCAAGGCTTTCACCTTCCAGTTCACCATGGGTTTATAATTATATCTTATCTATAACTCTTGCATTTGGTGAGTTGCAGTTAGTTGTAGCCAGCTTGTGGAGCCCTGTATAGATGCTCAGGATATCGCTAAGAGGTGAATTTTTCTCCACCGCTTAATATTCGTTCCAGTATCCCATTCAGATTTAGGAAGCCATCTTGGGTTTTTGATGAAGCCTGAGTCATAGGGAAACTAAGACCCAGTCGGGAAAGGGAATGTATCAAGTCACGACTGAGCAAGCGCTTCGTTCCCTTAATCTTCGCTTCAATCTCTGATTCTAAGGTTTCGGGGTTATTTGACCATTCCAATATGTTCTCCACCTTCTTCTTGGGGAGAAGATCACATTTCGAAAGAACGTGGATTTGAGGTAATAGGAACCGGTTGTAAACAGCGGCTGAGAGAAATAGATTCGAAACGTAGTTCACAGGGTCGAGTGAGAAAACCGAGTCAAATAGATAGACAATTGCTTTCAACTCTGTTGTGAGTTCCTTGGCGATAAAGGGTCCACTTGCTCGAAAAGCGAAAAGCTCTATTTGCCCTGGAGTGTCTACTAGGACGAGGTCAGCATTCATGTCTTCAATCGCAGAACCCAGGGTGTCAACTTGTTCTGCTATGAGGTCGGCAGCAACGACTAGAGCCCCGTTAGGCCCCAGGCGATACTCTTCCATAAGTTTTGTTATGTTGACGTAGTCTCTTATGTCAAAATCGGGATTATAGGGTAATGTCATTACTCCCGGATCTAAATTGACGGTGGCTACGTCTTGCTTCGCCACTTTCAGCCAGTCAGAGAACGTGCTAGTTAGAAGGCTTTTTCCGGATCCGGCTGTGCCTAGTATAAAAACAAGAAACATGAAGTTCACCTAGTCTAGCTAGAATCTGCTTTCTTGCTTATTTTCTTTTTCAACGTTTGTGAATGTTGGTTACTTTGGGTAACTATTTTCAATCTTTTTTTTTGGTCAGATTCTAGCCTGTCCCCTCAGCGCAACCACGTGACCGATGGAAGCTATTGCAGAAAAGCTTTGTTGATTCCTGCATACTATTTTTCTCTTTTCACAGTATTGATTATCGCGCCCTTTTCTTGGATTATACTTGTAAGTTCTGAAAGGGCTATCTCCATCCGTTTCTTGGCTGTTTCTTTGTTTTCTGCAGTGGTGGTTAGATGAAGTTCTATTGTTGGTTTTCTCTCAGTTCCCATTGGGTGAGATTTTATGTAAATGTGAGGATTGTTGTGCATAACTTGGTCTATGAGAGGAGCAATTTCTGATTCCACGATTCGTGAGACGAAAAGGCTTGTTTCGAAAAACATAAAGTCTCCTGCAGAAACCTTGAGAACCTTGAGTATCGAGTTTTCAAAAATCGCCTTCATTTCGGAGGGAACTCCGGGTAGAGCATATATTGTGACATTTTTGTGTTTAGTTAAGACCCCTGGAGCAGTTCCCACTGGATTCGGGATTGGCTCAGTTCCTGTCGGAATAGTCGCCATCTTGACCCTCGCTGCAGTTAGCTCATACTCCTTGCGACCCTGTTCCTCCGCATAAGATATGTACTTCTTTTTTACCATTGTCAGAGCTTTTTCATCGACTTTGAGTTGGGAGTTTAAAGCATGTGCAATACCTTCAAGAGTTTTATCATCGAATGTAGGTCCCAATCCTCCAGTTGTTATTATGAAATCTGGACTTCGACTGAGGGCTTCCCGCAAGACTGCTGAGATCTCTAACACGGTGTCTCCAACAACGATTATCCGGGTGACGGAGAGTCCGATGGATGTTATTCGCCTCGACATCCACTGGGCGTTTGTGTTCAGTGTTTTTCCTATGAGTAACTCGTTTCCAACAGAGATTATTTCCACTTTCTTACTCATTCTGAGGCCCTCGGAGAGCGTGGCCTTTTGTAGAATGTAATATCAGGGAAATAAAAGTCAATACCCTACCCTAGGTAAATAGCTATGCAGTGCATTTCTTTCTATTCTTTCTTCCCAAGCCACCATTTGAGATATTCTTTTTGGGTTTTTCTTCGTTCATCACTGCTCGATTTTAGCTTGGGACGTATTTGCTGTCTTAGCTCAATTAGTTCCTGATGAGTAACTGCGAGCCCACAGCTTTTGCATGCATAACGTTTTGTCATGGACATATACTGCATTTCGCCACCGCATTCAGGGCAATAGGGCATAGGTAATCGAATTTCCTCGACATAACAGAATATTCCACAGAGAAATAGCTTTTGGTTGAGAATTAAACTAAGTTATGATGTTTCGCAAACCTGCATTCTTGGCTAGTTTAAGTGCTGTTTTTCTTTCAGAGGTGTTCAGAGGTCTTCCTAGCTCAGTAATTTCCTTTGCGCGCCATTCAGGCCTGTACTGGAACATTATATTTGTACGAGTCGAAGCTCCCAAGTTTTCTTTTATCCATTTTAAGATCTTTTGAGTGCAACAATGCAAGTGGCTGGGTAGAACTAGCATTCGAATGATAATCTCGCCGTGTTTTTTTCCATATCTGTGGTTTCGAGTGCAGGCTTCCCAGTATTTTGGGGCATCAGATATTTTCTTGGAGCACTCGTTATTTCCATATTTGAAATCTAGTAGATATAGGTCTACAAATCCTGCAAGAAGATTAGCGCTTTCTTTACTGTAGTAAGAGTTGGAATTCCACACCACAGGAACATTGACATTGACGCATCGGAAGGCTTCCAGCCATTGGGTAAGCCAGGGTGTTGGATCTCCTCCCACTAAGTTAACATTCCTGCAACCGTCATTGCGTAAATCCTCTATAGCAGTTGCCAATTGAGAAGACGAGAATTGTTCTCCGCGTTCCATCCATTGGGATATTGTCCAGTTTTGACAGTGAAGACACTTCATGGTGCAGCCTTGTGTGAAAATTGTCCCAGAGGGAACCAATTCAGGTTCTTCCCCCATGTGCGGAAACATGGATGTGACTGAGACATGGCTTCCGCATTTGCAATATCCTAGTTCATTGTTTGTTCGGTCCACATGGCATCTTCTAGTGCAGAAGTGGCAATTTCCGAGGATCCGTCTAGCTATTTCAATCTTCAAGTCTAAGAAGGACTTTTCTGGAATCTCCGTCTCTTCATAGTTAATTCTAGGGTTATCAATTCTCGCCTCAAATCGACGAAAATTCTTAAGCGATTTTTGATGAGTATTCCATAAATTTGGTGTCGAATCGTCCTTTGAAAAGTTGACAGCAAGCTTCTTTGCTATGATGAACTTAGCCATCTTGGAATTTTGCATCACATCGAAGTATCTGCTTAAACTTGCACAGGCTTTCTCGTCTTTTAGAACATGAATTGAGTCAGGTCTTTGGAGTCTCCACATTCCATGAACGACATCTAGGAAGACTGTCAAACGGTAATTTATACAATAGGGAATTGTATGATGAAAGTATGATTACTATCGTAAAAGGGGTGGTAGTTGAATTAGAAAAGAGGGTAGGGGTACGATGCTCCTGTTGGGTGAAGTTTCCCTTTTATAGGTATGTTGTGGCCACACTCGGGGCAATGCATTTTCTCGGTTAGATTCCATTTCACTATCTCGACGCCAAATCGTTTGACCAGTAGTTTGTTACAGTTGGGACAGTATGTGTTTTCGAAGTCGTGACCCGGTATATTGCCAAGGTAAACATAGTTTAATCCAGCTTTTTTGAGAGAAATCTCGTATGCTTTTTCCATTGTTTTTCTGGGTGTCGCTGTTTGTCCGGTCATTTTGTAGTTAGGGTGGAATCTTAAAAGATGAAAGGGTGTATCCTTTCCCAGATTGTCACGAATCCAAACAGCAAGTTCTTCTATTTTCGCCAGAGAGTCTCCGATTTTTGGTATGATTAGGTTCGTAATCTCAACGTGGATTCTGTTGTGCTTCATCTCCTTTAGGGCGCTGAAAATTGGTTGTACTGACGGCACAGATGAAAATCTTTTATAAAACTCGGGATCTGCAGCTCCCTTAAAATCAACAGTTGCAGCATCCAAATAAGGTGTAATTTTCCTTACAGCTTCAGGGGTCATGTAACCATTTGTGACGAAGGTGTTGAATAAACCTGCATCCTTTGCTACTCTAGCAGTGTCGTAAGCGTACTCGAAGAATATCGTGGGTTCGGTATATGTGTAGCTAATTCCTTGGCAAGCGCTTTCTTGAGTAGCTTTAACTACTTCTTCTGGTGGGAAATCTCGACCGGAGATGGTTTTCTCTTGACTTATCATCCAGTTGTCGCAGAATTTGCACCGGAAGTTGCATCCAACTGTTGCTATTGACATTACGAGGGCGCCTGGATTAAAGTGAGCGAGGGGTTTCTTGGCTATAGGGTCAACATTGGCGGCGCAGGTTTTGGCATAGTTTAGAGAGTAGAGTTTGCCGTTTTTGTTTTCTCGCACAAGGCAGAATCCAGTTCGGTTTTTGTCTATTTTGCAGTGACGTGCACAAAGGTAGCAGTGCACTTTGTCTTCTGGAAGCTTTTCGTAGAGCATTGCTTCTTTGAGTGTCAACTTGTTTGTCACTTTTGTTAAGGGTGAATTTTCTTAATACGTTTTTTCACAATCCTTAAATATTACCTTTTGGTAATTACCTTTAGGTAATCTTGCAGGTGGAGAAGAATGAGTCTTAAACTTTTACTCGTAAGAAATGATGAAATCATAATGGAATTACCTCTTTCCACCGAAGGTTGGCCACAAGACACTCTACGCAGAGAGCTGGATGCATTCGAAGAAGAAATGGAGAGATTCACAAAACTCTTTGACGCACTATCCCACAGAACAAGACTCAAAATGGTTAAACGATTATTCGAACAGGACGATGACTCCCTCGGATTCACGGATTTCACAAGAGAGCTTGGATTAAACCCAAAGATAGTGTGGCAGAACACCAAAAAGCTATGCGATGGCGGTATAATGCGAAAGGGTGAAGATGGAAAATATTGCTTCTCCGAGACTGGAAAAGCCCAGTTCCTTACGGTAAGTCTCGTTTTAAAGCATTTGCAAGAGATTTTTGAAAACTTTTGATGGAGGTGAAAAAATGACAGATAATTATGAAAACGATGAAATCTTCCGGAACCTCGACAGATTCTACAAACGTGTGATGGAAAACATGTTCAGCGAAATACGAGGTTTTGAAAACAGGGCAAGTAATGGACCTTTAAAGGGCACATGGAATATTCAGCCCATCCGAAGTCCAGGTGTTAGAGGTTTTGTTGCGCAAGGCCGTTGGCAGAGTACCAACGAACCTTTTAGTGCTCCAAAACAGATTCCACAGAAGGAACGCGAGCCCCTCACAGATATTTTCGATGAAAAAGACAACATAAAGATCTACATCGAACTACCAGGCGCTGATAAAAAGGACATAATTCTTAACTCGACTAAACGTCATGTTGAAGTCAAGGCTAAGAATTTCTTCAAGGCATTAGAATTACCCACAAAGAATGTAGATTTTGAAAAAGCGACTGCGTCCTATAAAAACGGTGTTCTTGAGGTTATCGTACCCAAGGTTGCGAGTGAAGTCAACGACGAGAAAAGGAATACAATAGAGATTGAATAGATGAGGTTTTGAGCACTGAAAACTGAGATTCTAAAAATAGACTACAACCATTACGTGACCATACTGGGGACTGCTCACTTCACCAAAAGGAGCCTCCTTGAGGCTTACAAAGCTGTTAGAGAGTTGGAGCCCACCGATTTAGCATTAGAGCTGGACATGCAGAGATTTCAATATCTGAACCAACGCTGCGCTAAATGCTCCACAAGACAAACTTGCACAGGGCAATGTGAATTTGTGGGAGCTACTGATGCCTTGGGAAATTGTGATGCAAACATTTGGCTCATAGACATGTCAGAGGAGGAGATTGCAGACAGGATACACCAGCTTCTTCCGCCCTACAGAATGTGGCCATTTTCCTTGCTAAGATTCCCCTTCAGACACCAAACTGATGATGAGGTACAACTGTGGGAGAAAGGATACAAAGACGAGGTTTTACACAGACATGAAAGAAGACTGAAGACTCTAAGGTTGAAGGCTCCTCATATTTGGCAGGTTTTAATTGATGAACGAAACGCCCTAATGGCTGCGCGACTAGCATGGATCACTACTATGAGACTCAAGCAAAGTGAAAATGCTAAAGTCCTAGCTTTAACCGGAGCAGCTCATGTTGAAGGCATCAAGGGTCTTCTAAGCTCTCCTTCTCAAATTAGAAATGAACTACAGAAATTGAGCTTGACTTTCACAGTTCCTGAACTAGTTAGACGCATAGGCGTAAACTAATCCCTATTCAGGAGGGCTCAGGAGGACAATAAGTATTTTGCGGACGCGAAAGAAAATGATTTTGTCAGAAGTGTGTGCGTTGGACTTCTTCTTGGTCTGGTGTAAATTCCACTTGTTCTTCAGGGATCAGGGTTTTCTCTCGTGGCTGTAATTTCTCTTCAAGTTCCAGCTTTTTTGCTTGGAGCCCATTGATTACTTCAGTCTTGATCCTGACCTTGTCTCGCAGTTCTTGAACCACCAGTTTTGCCTCAAGTATACTTATTTGCTGAGTTATACGTACGCGGTCGTCTTCCAATGTCCTTAAGTGTTCCTTGAGTTCATGGGTGAGCCTTTGTTGCTCTTCTAGATCTTGACTCATATCATTTCACAAATATGTAATCATAGAAACTAGAGATAATTAGGTTATGAATTTCAAATCCATACTAATGTGATGCGCGCGCATCCATTCTTGAGTGTTGGACTGGTTTACTTTTTAGTAAGATTCCTATATATGTCGTAAGAACTAGCGAGTGGAAAAGGACGGAAAGATTCTATGGAAAGCGTCGTCAGAGGTCGAGTTGAGAAGGAATTGGATAGACTGTTAAAGCCTGAAGTTATCAACATGATAGTTAGGATCTCGAGGAATCTTCCACTTAATTCAGTTCAAGACTTCTGTTTTGGTTACATCGTCGGAGACATCATCGTTGGTACTTTTGAGGAAGTGAGAGCCAGATATGGAAGAGAACCAACTTCCGAGGAGTTGAATGAGACCTTGAATATGATCAGCAGAAGAACACTGGAAATCAAAGGTGCAGTTAAGTTTTCATTGGGCAAGTAATTCTGAGTAATGAGAATAGAGCGGATTCTCGAGATAAGAGTCTAACCGATCAACTGGGATTTCTTACACAAGTCATAAAAACGTAATAAGGAGACATTATTAGTGTGGGAGGGGGATGAAAAACTGAAGCCATTGGACTATAAAATTCTCTCTGAGTTAATGAAGAATGCTAAAAGTAGCGACAGGCAGATTGCAAAGAAACTCAGAGTGTCTCAGCCAACGGTAACAAGAAGAAGGTCAATGCTTGAAAAAGAGGCAATAGATGGATATGCTGCTATTCCGAAACTTGAAAAACTTGGGTTTGAGATTATGGCTTTCAACTTCGCCCGTTGGAAACCACAAATTCGTGTGGAGCTTATGAACACTCAGGAATTCTTCAAAAAAGGAAGAGAGTTCCTCTCGAAACACCCGAACACTCTTTTTGTCTCCTCAGGATATGGAGAAGAAGGAGACTCGCGCGCGCGCAGTGCACAGGAACTACGCGGAGTATAGCGAGTACTTGCGATCGGTTCGAACTGAATGGGCGGAATATCTATTAGATATCTCAAGTTTCCTCATCAATATTAAAGGCAACGAGATTCTCAGAAAACTCACATTCAAACATTTAGCTGACTATATCGAAAAAGAAACCTAACTTCATCTCTACGCTTACATCCTTTTATCAAGTGCCTTAAATCTGCTAGGCATGAGCAAACGGGCGTAAAATTAATTTAACGATAAACTATTGAATCCCAATGATGCTAAATGTCTGTTTGGTTTCTAATATCGATGCTAGGTTTCATTGCAATGGTTCCAGTTCACTTCATTTCAGTTGAACACCATAAACTTGAACGAAAATATGGAAAGAAGAAAGGGTATAAGATCGGTGAGATTTATGGACTTATTTCAGGATGGGGGCTCTTTATTTTCTGGATTGGGATTTGGTTTTCACCTCAACCTAGATTTACAATTCCCATCTTTCAAAATCAATCAGTCTTACTTCCAGCTATTAATTTCTCAATTCCCCTGCTTCACCCAGTAATTTGCCTGATCTTTCTTATACCAAGCATTTGGCTCTCTATCAGAGGGGTCAGAGAGACCACTCTGAGAACAGCGGAGACTCATAGAACAGAAAAAATTGTCACGACTGGAGTATACTCTATTGTCAGACACCCCCAGTATCTTGGCGGTTTACTTGCCCATATTGGAATTTCCGTTCTATTATCCGCTGTTTATTCTTCATTCATTACTCCATTGTTGGCAATGCTGCTATTGCTAATTTCTAAGAAAGAAGAGAAAGAACTGATCAGAGAATATGGTAGAATATACGAAGATTATAAACGAAATGTTCCAATGTTCATACCCATCTTGAAAAGGAAAGAAAATTTGTCTGCAAATTGTACACTGTAGGCACACACACATTTGAGTGAAGCATTCACTTTGTTTCATAAATAATTCATAAAGCTAAGTTTTCACTAGTGTTATGCAAACGGATTGAAGTTTGGAGGATGAATTGACTTGCCCACATGGGTATGTAAACAATGCAAGACTGAATACACAGGCAGATGTAGACAAGCGACATGTTCAAATTGTGGAGCATCTAAAGAAAAACACGAGAAGAAGGTCTAATCATGGGCCACACGATATGTCATCTGGAAATTCCCACAACAGATGCGAGAAAATCCGGTGAATTCTACAAGAAACTCTTTGGTTGGGAAATTGACTACAGTTGGGGTCCTGACTACGCAATCTTCAACACAGGAGAAGGAGTGCTAACTGGTGGAGGTCTCGACCGGAAAGATAAGATCACACCAGGCCAGATAATAATCTACATACAAACTGAAGACATTAATGCAATGCTTGAGAAAGCTGAGGAACTTGGAGGCGTCAAAGTAAAGGGGAAAACTGAGATTCCAAACGTTGGCTGGTTTGGACTCTTCACAGACTTGGATGGAAACACAATAGGCTTGTTTACTCAAAAACAATAAACTATCTTCTTCCTTTTTCTGTGCATGTAACGAATTTTCAGTATACTAACAGTTGTTCATCTTTATGGGTGCAAACAATAATGCTAAACCACTCTCAACTAATCAGGGATATTTATGGCCAAGATCAACTTCAAGGAAGAGCTTAAACATCTATACAATCCCTCTGCAAGAGAGATCGCTGCTGTCAAAATTCCAAAGATGAATTTCTTAATGATAGATGGAAAAGGCAACCCCAACACAGCGCAAGAATACAAAGATGCAGTTGAGGCACTATTCTCAGTATCCTACGCACTTAAGTTCCAGGTGAAACGAGAGAAAGGACTTGACTACGGAGTGCTACCTCTCGAAAGCCTCTGGTGGGTGGACGATATGACAGAGTTCACTCCAGCACAAAAGGACAAGTGGAAATGGACTTCAATGATAATGCAACCAAAGTCTGTGAAAACAGAATCCGTCAATAATACTTTTGAACAAGTTGAGAAAAAGAAGAATCTCCCCGCGCTTTCAAAGATGAGATTTGAAAGTTTTCTGGAAGGCTTGTCAGCTCAAATAATGCACATAGGCCCGTATTCCGCTGAAGGACCGACAATTGAGAAACTTCACGCTTTCATCAAGAAAAAAGGTTACGAATTGAGAGGTAGACATCACGAGATCTTTTTGAGTGATCCCCGCAGATCCAAACCTGAGAGATTGAAAACTATCATAAGACAACCAATGAAATAGTTAACACAATTCAAAGCGTCAACATTTCTATGTCAGTTTCGCCTGAAAAAAAGAGGGATGGATTTGGTTTGCTTTCGCGTGGCTTACATGAGCAATATGCTTCTTGTCAATGGTGAAGATTCAAACTCTGCTATCAGTTTCATACCTTTTTCTGTGGTTCTATATAGATTTCCCTGGGTTTCGATGAAACTATTTTCTTTTAGAAATTCCAGATATCTAATTAGTTGTTCATAGCTCATACCCACTGAGTATAGCAAATGGGTTTTCATAATTCCATTTATAGATGCATTTAGAATCTCTATTGTGATAGCCAGACACTCCCTTCTCCTTGCTGGATGTGGACTCATGGCTTATCTAGATATATTATTGATCAATTTTCTAGAACATAAACATATTCGTTTTAATAAAATGTGGTAGCTTCACCCATCAAAATTAACGTAAAAAAGGGTTAGCTTCCTTGTTATTCCTCATAGATCTGAGAGGGATATCCAGGACAGGTTGGACTTCTTTCCACAAGTCATAAAAGCTGAATGAAAAGGAACTATACGAGAGGAATTAAAATGGGTGAAGCCATAGAAAAAGGTCTCAAGAAGATTGGTGTGACTATGTCAAAGCCAATCCTTGCTTTGATAGCTCTCATCTTCGGGGTACTCGTAATCGTCTTCCCAGACTTACTGCAGTGGATCGTTGGATTATACTTCATAATACAAGGACTACTATTCTTCGCAGACTACTTCGAACTAAGAAGCAAATAGCAAATTACAAACCACGACCCTTTCTTTTTCTGATTTATCAAAAGATTTTGTGCGTTAGATCTCTATCCACGAAACCACAAGGCAGCTTTTTTCCTGCGCGCGCGCATGAGCTCACTGGTCAGAAGTTGCTAAGTAAGTATACATACGGAAGGAAGAAGTAAAGTGCCTGAATGAAAGTTTATAGCAGACATGATCCCTTCGCTTTATTGAGTTTCAGATTGGGCTGAGTCGACCTTGTCACCAAGAACCAAGTTATTCATATCTACGATACTAATCATGTTTGCCTTACTCTTAGTTTGGTTCATTCTACCCTTTCAGGTCAATCTGGGCTATTTCTTTCGTGTCTTCGGATTGATAGCAGTCGTAATGGCGATTGCTCTGTGGTCTCTGGTGGGAAGAATCAGAAACAAGTGATCATAGGGGTTCTCTACAGAGAGTGAACCTTAGTGGTGGAGCAGGGGCGCAAATGATGAGATTTGTGTCAGATATAAGTTTAGAAGAATTCAAAAGGTATTATGCAACTCTCAAGGATCTTCACAAATATTACAGGATTCTTGGACTTGTGGATATGAGATTTGGACAACTTGGAGTTGTAGAAGAAAATTGGGTTAAGAATGACCCATCGCATCTCATCATTTGGAGAATTAACAGTGAGATCATTGGTCATGCAATCTGGCATGAAACTGGTACAGATGAGATGAAGAAAGGAGACCCTAGGGAAGAGGAAGACGAAAAGATACTCAGGAGGCTTCTAGGGGGAAAGAGAGAAAACCTTGTTGAACTTCATGAAATTTGGCTGAGGAAGGAATATAGAGGGAAAGGATACGGTAAACAATTCTTTGATTTCTTTGAACAGTTCATTGATAAGAAAGGTCATGTGGGGATTGTATATTATACTGATAATCCTGCTGCAATTGCCTTGTGTAGAAAGAGAGGTTACAGAGAAGGCTTCCTAGAAAAGGAAAAATGGCACGTGTTCTGCCTTCAGATGAACTAAGCTAAAAACCTTAATTCTAGAATTATTGCTAACCCTCAAGTCACAAATTGTAACCTCAATACGTGAGTTGTATTTAACAATGCAAATCTGATTCTATAGTAATTTAGGTAAAGCAAAGATGCTAAGAATTCGAGAATTCGAAAGAGGTCATGACGAACCCATTTGGATTAATATTCTAAACGCAGCTTACAACAAGTTTAGAGACTGGAGAACAATTACAGCGGAAGAAATCATCAGAGAAGAGGAGAAGTTGAATCTCCCCTATGATCAAAAATGGGTAGCGGAGTTAAATGGAAGACCAGTAGGTACAATTCGCGCTTTCGTTCAAACAGCTGAAGACAAAAGGAAGGGATTCATTGACGATCTTGGTGTCATTCCAGAGTCTCAAGGACTTGGAGTCGAAGAGAAACTGGTGAAATTTGCAGCAAATCAGCTGGAAAAACAAGAAGTGGAAACAATCCTTGTACCACGACTGCGCTGGCCTGATCCCACAGGAGGAAACAGTGCTGAGTTTCTGGAGAGATTGGGATTCAAGCTAACTCGTATGACCAGTTTGATGGAGATAGACTTGTTGAAAATCCCAAATAACATTGTCAGAAATAAGCAAGTCACAGTTGGACAACTTCGTAAACATGTCAAAGAAGATGTTGAAAGGCTGAATTGGATTCGCAACGAAAGCTCCAAAGGACAATTCAACTTTCGTCCAAGTACAGTCAGAGAAATCGAATATCTCTTACAGAATAATTCATACTCTTTCTTGAAAGCTTTCTTCGCTATTTTGAAGGGGAATCATGTTGGTCTCCTCGTCCTAGCTATAGACGAGAAATACAATATCGAGAAGAACCTAAGAGTAGGTATTATCCTTGCTGTTGGAGTCCTGAAAAACCATAGAAAAACAGGAATTGGAACCAGATTAGTGCTCCATGGGCTAGGGGTTCTGAAGAAGAAACAGATGACCAAGGTTGCATTAGATGTGGATGATCTAAACCAGACTAGAGCCAAGAAACTCTATGAGAAAATCGGATTCAAGGTTATAGAAAAATATCTGACATACGAAAAAACAATCGATTGATAAATTTCTACAGCAGAAAATCAAGTATTCAAACCGAGAAAGGCTAGTGAGCCCCCAATTAATGGACTTTTAGAACTTGAGAAAAATCCTTTATCCCACACCTTATCAATAATTTCATTCATGACTAGCAAAACCCATGCAAGTTACAATGCGCGCGCGCGCACTTAGTACGCAATGCTCTGATTATAAGGAACTTCAGTTTGATGAAAATTCAGATACTCTCTGATCTTCACTTGGAATTTTCCCATTATCAAATAGAAACAGTAGAAGACTCTGACATCATTGTTATAGCTGGTGATTTCACAATAGCAAGGAAATTGGGGCAATTGAAAGCCTTCTCACAATCAGTTAGTAAACCGGTTTTTTTCGTGGCTGGAAACCACGATTATTACGGCGGATGCTTCAGCGTAGTGAACAAATATCTAGAGAAGATAGAGTTAGATGTGGAGAATTTCCATTTTCTCAATAACAGTTCCTTTTTTTATGAAAAAGTGAAACTTATAGGCTGCACCTTATGGTCTAATTTTGATCTTGCACCTATACCTGAAGAATATGCTCAGACTGTGGGTTCGAAGATTAACGATTTCTGGAAAATCTCCAAGCTCTATGAGGAGAGGATTAGTAGGTTTACCCCCAGCGATTGCAGGAAACTCAATGAGGAAAGTAGAGAATTTCTGCAGAGGGAGTTATCAACTGATTTGGAGAGCAGAAGCATTGTGATAACGCACTTCATGCCAAGTCCTAAATCGATTCATCCCAGATTCGAACATGACATCTTGAACCCCTTCTTCTGCTGCAACTGTGAGAGCCTTATGGGGTTTAATGTGCCCTTATGGATTCATGGACATACACATGACTCAATGGACTACTTCCATAAGGGAACTCATGTTATTGCAAATCCAAGAGGATATTATTGGGAGAACAAGAGGTTCAATGGCAGGCTGACAATAGACCTATAAAGCGGGTCCCATCGATTCACTGAATGGCTGCTTTACCGGGTTTAGACTCTTTCTGATGCGGATTTTTCCAAGTATGATAGTAAAGAGGGTTCCCGATTTTTTTGCAGATTGGATCATTGGGATTTGCACATACCCCATGTGTTTTAAGGGATGCACAGTTGTATGGTTTGTATTTTGTGCCACTTCCCCTTTGTCCAGCAAGGTGGTCAATTTGGTATCTTGTCATAGTCTCCTTGAAGTCAGGGAAATTTGCGAAAAGATTGAGAATTCCATTTGTGCTTACACCTTGGTGAATCAAGTAGGTGACCAATGTAAGCCTTTCAACATGTGAAAGATGTTGACCTTTAGTTGTTCTGTTGACGAGTTTTTGGATGCAAGGGGGGTATTCTGATTCCTCTGCTGCAACTATCTGGTCAAATTCCATCAAATGAGGTTTTCTTTTCAGAAACTCTTCTCTAATATCATTGACTACACCTTGGATTATTTGGGGAACCTGTGTCAATTTCTCTTTGGTTCTGCCTTCTATGTATGCTTTTATCTCCTCCTGTAAAAGTCGGCATATTTCGATTCTAGTCACATGGACCTGACCCTTAATGAGTTGTCTATTCACCAGCTTCCATTTTGGAGAATGAACTAATCTCCCCCTAGTTGCATTAGTTACATAATTAACAAAATGAATTGTGTACTGATAGATGTCTTCTTGAACAGAGTTGATGTCCCATTTGAAGAATTTTGAGGTTTCGAGAATTACTTTATCATCTTTTTCGGAGATTAGATATTCATACATCTGCTCCGCTTCAGACAATGCAAATCTCTCTCGGAGCATATTGTCATTAACACCTGTAACTACCAAGATAGCAACTGGAAATGAAGCAATCTCAACTTCAAGTTTCTTGCTGGGTTCCTTCTGGTAATAAGCATCCAGCTCGAAATTTGCGGTGATCCTTTTCTTGGCACGTGCTACTACGCTTTCCAGAGCTCCCAGTTCAGCTATGTCAATGCCCAGTTCAGCAATGTGTTGCTTCGCTTTCGGGAGAAATGGATACTTTGCCAACTCCGAAATTGTGAGAGAGATATTACCACCCTACTTTTAGAGCATGAGCCTATCTCATATGCCTTATGATTTCATTTGGAGTAACACTAGAAGTCTTCTTTAATCATTTTTTTCATCTGAAACACGCTTGCGCATCAAGGATATAAGAGACCACACATTTCGATACGCAGTCTCTCCGATTAGATAATTTTGTTTCGTTCAAAGCTACTTGAGTGAAGCTTTCACAATTGATAATAATTGATCCTCTTTGATACCCTCACTCAAACGAGCAGCTGCAACTGGGAGTTTCCATAATTCGAGCTCCTCAGCGGAGAGTAAGCGAATCTGCTTGTATCGACCCAAATAGATGTTCACAAATTGAGCACGAAGAGATGAAAGCTCTTCAGGATCGAAGTTCAAGGAGTAAACTGGTTGACCGTGCGAGATCAACAATAGAGTCCTGGCGACATCCGCCTCAGGTATACCTCTCGTTGCATCTGGCCAGTCTATGATGCGCGCGCCGAGAATCATAAGACTTTTCCGCGCTATGTCATTTCTATCTGAAGCTGGGGCTGCACTTGAAGGAATTAAAATTTCAGCTCCAGACCAAAGTCTTCAAGTTGTTGCGGACTCAATGTTACAGCAGCTTTTCTATAATCTGATTGACAGCTCCCTCAAGCATGGAGCGAAGGTAAGCCAGATCAAAGTATATTATGAAATCAGAAAGAACGCTTTGAACCTAATCTATGAAGACAATGGAATAGGAGTCTCAAAAGATGAGAAAGAAAAGATATTCAGAAAAGGTTATGGAAAAGGCACAGGCTACGGACTTTTCCTGATTCAAAAGATGTGTGAATTATACGGTTGGACCATCAAAGAAACTGGCAAACAAGGCAAAGGGGCACAATTCACAATAGCCATACCCAGACTTGATGAGGAAGGAAAGCCAAACTACAAGCTCAACTGAGCTCTGGTCAGTCTACAAGTGAAATTTTGTTCACAGGAAAAGAAGTGGGGTTTTTAGGTTTCTTTTTCGAAGAGCAGGTAATGGTTGATCCAGATGTCTCGACCAGTCACTTGATAGGCATATAAGCTCCAGCCATTCTTCTGAAATTTCTCGATTGTCCCACCAACATCTTTATGATGCTTTACTTCTACACAAATCCATTCTTTCAAACCTCTCACCTCATGTAATGATAGGAGACAATTGACTTAAGATTTTATCAGGTGCCTGAATTCTCCTTGGAGTCTTCCGTAAGCTATAAGAAATACACTTGGAAACTATTGTTTCATGGAGTGTGGGATTGATGGATGAGCTTCTTCTTTCACCTTGTGGTACATATTGTGGTGTTTGCGAGTTCTTGAATAGAGAGGAAAAACCAAGTTGCCAAGGATACGGCAACCAAAAAGGGCAGCCTTTCTGGGGGGCATGTAAAGTTTATGTTTGCTCTAAAGAGAGGGAATTGGTTCATTGTGGTGAATGCCTAGATTTCCCATGTGAAGTATTCGTGAATCAGTTTGATCCATCACATGGTCAAAGGAGTGTTTTCACAAGAGCTGGACTTCTAGTATATAGAAAGAAAGTGGGAGCAGAGAAGTTCATCGAAATGGTCAAGAAGCTTGAAGAAGAGCAGAAATCTAAACCAAGTTCCAGTTAGATCAGTTTCATGTGCATATGAATAGATTTGGACTTGTACTGCGCGCGCCAAACTACAAGCTCAATTAGCCTGAATCAACGGTTATTATAGAAGAAAGAACGCGTATTCAGAGGGCTTGAAGTTACTGACGCGTAAAGCTGATCAGAAGTTTGCATGTTTAGAAATGGACTTTTTTACGTAAGCTATAAAGCTGAAGAAGAATACAGAATTGAGTCTTGAAGTTTGAAGGGAAAACCATGAGGATCCTATTCATTGAACCTCCTAGAAATTTCTGGTTTGTGATGGGAGAATATCTTCCACCACCCTTTGGAATCATTCAGCTTGCAGCATACCTTGAAAGAGAGGTTAAAGATGCGGATATAAAGGTGCTAGACTGCAAAGCTCAACAGATGCTTTGGAGTGATCTAGAGAAGGAAATTGAGTCGTTTAATCCCAATATCGTAGCAGCAAGCGCCTTTGCTACGTGCACCACTTACTCAATCCTGAGAACCATGGAAATAGCTAAAAATGTGAATCCTAGGATTCTCACAGTCACTGGTGGCCAACACTTTAGTGCAACAACCCAGGAAAGTTTAGAGAAGTATCCTGAGATTGATGCCATTGTCAGAGGAGAGGGTGAAGAGACTCTTGCAGAACTGGTAAAAAACTGGGATAAGGAATCACATTTCGCAAAGATTAGGGGGTTATCTTTCAGACACAGTGGAAAGATTGTCCACAACGAGCCTAGACCTTTGATTAAGGACTTGAACTCTCTGCCATATCCGGGCTACCACTTCGTCAAAGATCTTGTCCACAAATATCATTTTGCTGCCATGGCTGGCTACGATTCTCCTTACGCATTAGTTGAAGGGGCAAGAGGCTGTGCTCATAAGTGTACTTTTTGCTCTCAATGGAGGCATTGGAGTGGAGTTTGGAGATTAAAAACTCCTGAGAGAATCGTAGATGAAATTGAATATTGCTATAATAATTTTGGGAGTAGGTTCATTTGGTTGACTGATGATGATTTTGGTCCAGGCAACCGAGCAGACATTTTCGCAGATGAGCTCTTAAGGCGTCATATTGGAGATGACTTGATGTTGTTCCTGCAGTGGAGGTGTGATGATGTCCTCAGGAAAAAAGAGGTGCTGCCCAAATTAAGAAAGGCTGGTTTGTACTGGGTGATGATGGGTGTGGAAAGTCCCAAAGATTCAACTCTTGCGAGCTTTAGGAAGGGGATACAGGCGGAGCAGTCAACCCAAGCAGTCGAGTTGCTAAAGGATAATGGGATTTTCTCCCATGCAATGTTTGTCATTGGTGACAGGAAGGATACAGTACAGTCAATATCTGATTTGAGAGAGTTTGCTAATGAGTTAGATCCGGACTTTGCAATTTTCACGGCTCTCACACCATTTCTAGGAACCGAGATTTATGATGAAGCGAAGGCGAATGGTTGGATTGAAGATCACAACTTATACAATTATGACATGGCTCATGCAATAATGCCTACGGAAACCTTGTCAAGGATGCAAGTTCAAGAAGAACTCTATAACTGTTATAGAGACTTTTACGGATCTTGGAAACGAAGACTGGGAGGCTTATTTGCAGGCAATAAACTGAAGAGGAGATTGTACAGGCACATGATGGGTCAAGGGGTAGTAAGGCAGTTCAGAAATCTCATTCAAATTCCAATCTAGTAATTTTGCCAAGCAGAAGAAAGGGAACTGAGTCCACTTAACCATGACTGACTAATTCAGGTAGATGTGAATCTTTTATCATCAATCTTTTATTCATCTTCCATTAATTGACTCTTCTTAGGAGATTCGAGAATGGAGGTGAGAGCAAATTATGAAATTAAAAACTTTGACGCGGGTCCTTGCCCTTGGATTAATAACTATCGCTTCATTTTTCATGGTGGGGGTAACGATGTTTGATTTTCCTCCTGATCCTCCTGGTGAGTATTCTCCTTGGGGAGACTTGAATGATGATGGCAACATAGATATTTTCGACATAGTATGGTTGGCGGGGAGATTTAGTACAACTGGAACACCAATGAATAAGACAGAATTGTTAGGTCTTGAGGATAGGGTTGCAGCTCTGGAGACTCGAATACCCAAGAAGGGTTACATTTCAGTTCCCCCTGCTGCATTTGTACCTGTAGACAGCACCTGGCAAGTCCTTACGACGAATTATCTAGCGAATTACGAGGCTTTCATAGTCACTTGTTTGGGGTCAGTTCAACTCCCCCAGGGAGCCACAGTGACTAATATCACTGCGCGCGCGCGCTCGGTTCCGGCGGAATTATCTAGAAAATAATTACTGAACTCCAGAGAATCTAATCAGGAAGTTACTTCGACAAGTCATAAAGATTTAAACGTTTTACCTAAGTAAGTCCAACTGACACGAGGTGGTAATTATGGCTGAGAAGGATAAGATTCACAAACAGATAGCAGAAGCAGAGTTGAATATTCAGAAAGGGAATCACAGAGAAGCACAAAAGAATTTATTTCAAGCTTTAGGAATCGCCACCAAAGTTCAGGATTTCAAGTCAGCAGAGAAAATTATGAGCATGCTCAAAGATATGGGATTATTCCTGATTAACCCCCAATCCATTGAGCTCGGATCTTTGGAGGTTGATGGGCTCACTCTTGATATTGGAGGGGGAGGAGAAGGAATAATCAGCAAACTGAAGAGAAAAGAAGTAATCGCTATAGATACAGATGAGAGAGAACTTGCTGAAACTCAGAACGAAGCCTTGAAAGTTGTGATGAATGCTACTGAGTTAAAATTTCTACCCAAGTCCTTCCAAATGTGCACAGCCTTCTTCTCTCTCATGTACATAACAAAGAGCCAACATTCCAAAGTTTTTCAAGAGGTTCATAGAGTCCTTAAGGATAAAGGAAGATTCCTGATATGGGATGTCAGGATCCCTATCGCAGAAGGAAATTTTGAGCAGTTCATTGTACCTTTGAAGATAAAAATACCTGAGGAGATTATTGAAACGGGATATGGAGTGAAATGGCAAGTTCAGGATATCGAGCACTTTAAGCAACTGGCAAAAGAAACAGGATTCACAGTCTTGGAAGAATGGAGCAGAGATGAGATATTTCACCTAGATTTACGTAAGGGAAACAAACCATAGTAACCAGCAGAAAAGCGCACGCATTAGAGAATAGTAAAAAAGCTTAGTTTGATTTCTTAGGTTTCCATTTACCTAATATTGTTCCCTTTCGACCCTTCTTAGTGGAACGTTGTCTCACTTGCATGTAATGCCCTTTAATTTTAATTCTTTTCCGGGATTTCCGCTTTGCCATACCAAATCAATCCATGATTGGAAGGAGCTTCTAAAAAGAAGTGTGAATCGACAATCATCATTTGAGTGAAGAGAGAGAAATTCGCCTGAAATACAAGCGATCGAAACTAATGTAATCTGTGTTCACGCTACAAGATTGTCATCAGAATATCATGCTTATCCAGATTGCGGAGATTATGGCACATACAATGAGACCTGAGACTACTAGGAATGCGATGTTCTGTACTAAGTCAAAACCTGTTGGATAGAACGCCAGAAATGAAATTGCAAAAATGAGCCAGCAGAAAATAGCAACCAATGAACCTAGAACTCTAGTTCTGAGATTAACCATATTTCCTTGTATCAGAATAAAGAACTAATATCATTTACGCTTCCTGAGCGAATACTTGGCCAGAAGAGAAACTGGCTGACTGGTGATTCATTACAGGTCATAAACTGGGGCACGCATCAGTTGAAAGGAAAACGCTGTTCCAAGCATACATATACTACTTATCAAAGAAAAACAGGAGCATCTAGAAAACAAGCAAATGCTGCAACTGGGATACCAGAGCTTAAGTAACTTGAAGTTCTGAATTTATGGTGGTTGGGAAGACAAGAGAATTCTCCTTCTCTTCAGGCAAGATCCTTCTAATCCTCCCCACTTCCCAACCATAGAAAGAAGATACGCGCGCGCCAAATCTACATTTCCTAGAAATCCCTAATACGTGTGTATGGAAGAAAAATGGCAAAGTCCACATGGCAGTCTATTCGTTAACCTTTTTCATGATTTCTTTCGCGAATTCTCTCGCTTTTTGCAGATCTTCGGGTGTTGGGTGTTTTATTACTTCTTTAATATACTCTTTCCATTCATCAGGGGATGTGACAATCTCTCGGTTGATGAACTCCTTTATGGGTGGAGAGGGTGCACCTTGGCAGTTGAAGTAGCCCATGAAGTCAATCTTTTTTTCTTCGCTAATTTCTTGAAAAGATGTAATACAATTGGACGCCCACCTTCTGAAAAGCTTATGTTGCCTTTCATTACCTTCAGCAGTATAAGTTGAATGGGTGAAGAATCCAGCGAGTTTAAATCTTGGTGAACTAGGGAGAGCAGCTAGAATCTTTTTTACAGGGTTAGCTAGATCTGTTGAATGGCATGCTGAACCCAGAAAAACAACGTCATAATCATTCATGATGTTTGGCATAATTTGATCGACTTTCTTCACATCTGTTTCATGCTGTTTGGAAACCTCTTCAAAGATAGCTTTGGCCACCTTCTCAGTGTTACCAGTCTCACTGTAGAAACCAACAAGAATTCTCATCTACAAATCCACCTTGAACTGCGCGCGCGCTCAGATTGATGGGCGATCTCATATAAGGATAACCCGTCGTCCCTACGCGCGCATTCATCACCAAACACTTCTAATGCGCGCATGTTAAGAATTTACAATTACATGGAGTCTATTCATTGCTTAAAAGTCTGCACTTGTAAAATATTTACGTCATCGTCGAAAAAAAAGGGTTAGAAAGTCTCTAGCTGCTCAGATATGCTTCCTTAATCTCTCCAGCGCAATATTCTGCTAGGAATATATTATCTTACAAGTTGAGCATAATAGTTCGCTACTAGAAAATTGGACTTCTGGTAATTGTTTCTCACATCTAGAACATTTTCTCATTCAAATCAACTTTCCAACCTCAACATGCATACTTCAAGTTAAGGATTTTGGACACCTCACTATAGAACAAACATCTAAACATTCTCTGTTTGAGTTACACGCACGCATGATGGCACAGCCGGTAGGACTCGAACACGCGACCAGTGGAGCGCGCGCATCATGTGGCAAGGCTACAACGTTGCTCCAGTAAAGCAGCCTTCATCCACAATTTCTAGTGATTGCATTTGGATAATTGACTGTGAAGTAGCTTCAAGCGTCGACGTCTATACTAGCGCTTCAACAACGTACGTTGGGTTCCAAGTGAATATAAGCGGCGTGCTGAATACCCAGCCATCTGGCTATGTTTCAGGAGTTAATGTAATACTTTCTTATCGCGTTCCTGGAGTATCTACTTGGAATCTTATTACAACTGTTACCACCGAATCTGATGGAAACTTTGGTGCAATCTGGATTCCATCAGCTACTGGATATTATACCATAAACGCTAGTTGGGTTGGTAATGAAGTATCTGCCGGAGCGAATGCGGCAATTGATCTAGCCATAACCCCTGTTGCGGGTCAATATGTCTTCTCGGTGACTTCAAACTCCACCGTATCAGCACTGGCCTTTAATTCCACAAGCAGAGAGTTAAGCTTCACTGCTAGCGGATCTTCAGGAACAAGCGGATACGTAAAAGTAGCTATTGCAAAAAATTTAGTTTCAAATGCTACGAACATAAAAGTATACCTTGATGGCATCCCGATGTGCGCGCGCGCAGGCTATGGGCAAATCTTGTCCCTCCTTTGTATGTTGGGAAGTGTCACCTAAAATATTTTGTTGCGCGCATGCATACATAGGAACCATAACTTCAACTTTAGGCTCTGGACTGTTCTGTTCAATGAACATCTTGTTTACTGGAACTCTATTCCAATGACCTTCAAGCCTGAGTGTGTGTGTGTGTTTCATTATTTCCTTACGTCTAGTGTCAAGGAGTATTTGGTTTCGTGTTAAGTCATTGATTCCATTCTTTAATCATGTACCGCAAGTCAGTGTAGATTTCCTCAGAAATAATTTCGTAGTCTGCTAAAGCCACTAAGAAACCGTACCAAAACTCTTTATTTTTCGGTGTCGAATCGCGAGTAAGGCTCTTTTCTATGCGGTTTCTGATCTTTGCATATTCGATTTTTTTCATGGTTAATTCACCTCTCTAGTTTTTCTCGGAGCATTGAGGATATCCTTTCTTCTGGTAGGTACATTCTCTGGCGACGTATTAATAGTTCAAAATCCACCAGGTGCCCATCGAATTCTGGACCGTCAATGCAAGCAAACTTTGTTTCGCTGCCAACAGAGACTCTGCAAGCGCCACACATTCCCATTCCATCCACCATAATTGGTGTCAACGTTACCATGGTCTTCAAACCGTGTGGGCGGGTGATTTCAACTACAGTCTGCATCATTACAACTGGTCCCATCGCTATTACCCGATCGATTTTTTGGGTCTTCAGCAAGTCTCTGAGGAAGTTGAGTCCCTTGTAGCCTTTAGAACCGTCATCTGTGGTAACGTAAAATTCGTCGCTTATTTCTTTCATTTCTCTTTCTAAAATCAAATGCTCTTTGGTTCTGGCTCCCACAACCGTAGCAAGTCTATTTCCCTTTTCACGCAAAGCTGAGGCCAAAAAATGGAGGGGAGCGACCCAGACTCCTCCGCCAACGCAGAGAACCCGACCGTACTTGCCAATTTCAGCGGGATTTCCTAGAGGACCCACCACATCGGAGATGGAATCACCTTCGTTTAGATTGCCTAATTTCTTTGTAGTGTTGCCTACTTCGTGGAACACTACGGTTACTGTTCCCTTCTTAGTGTCACAATTGGCCAAGGTAAACGGTACTCTTTCTCCTCTTTCGTCTACTCGTAAGATTACAAATTGCCCAGGTCTAGCTTTTTCAGCGATTTCCTTTGCAGAGATTTCAAACAGATTTATTTTTGGCGCGAGTTCCTGTTTAGTGACTATCTGATACACAAGCATCACAGCCTACTGTGCGGTTTGTACCTCTGATTTGGTGATTGAGGATATCTTTTGAATAAACCAATCTAGTTTTGCATTAAAGTCTCCAACATATTTTGGAGAAGTGGTGGTGATTTCAAATTTATCTTCCATATTAAGTTGCTTAAGGACCTTCTTTAGGGCAAACAAGTTTCGTTCAGGTATCTCTATCCCCTCTTCTAACTTGCACTCATTTTCTGGACAGGTTATGGCGAGAACTCCGTCAAAGCCCGAATAAAGGGCATCCAGAACATGAACTGGATCTAACCCTTTGGCACATGGAAGTTCAATAATCATAACATTCTCGCCAAGCAAACCCTTTTTAACATCGTCTAAAGCTGAGAATTCTGACCATTGACAACAGAAAACTAGAACGACTGGCGTAACGCCTCTAGATCTAACTTCACGGGCTCTTTCACTGAAATGACGAATCAGTTGGGATACAGGCTCATACTGGTAGCCTCTAAGCTCAATAGCCTGATGTGGACAAACTGTAGCACATGCACCACAACCTACGCAAGCGTCAGAATTTATTTCCGGGGTGCTGAGATGGTTCCATTCTATTGCGTCGTAAGGACATATGAAAACGCATTTACCACATCCAACACATTTCTCAGTGTCATACACTGCCTTCACTGCATTTTTTACAAGGGTCAAAGTATTGGACTCATAACCCAGTTCATCAAGCAAGGACTGCAACAAAATAAATCTATTAGTTCCAATACGGCTACCATCCTTGAACCTACAAAAGTCTTCTTCGCATTGTATGACAACAATTCTTTCAAGGCCTAAAGCAATCGTCTTCAGAAAGAATTGCAGTGGAACGCGTCCTACACATGGCAAACGAAGGGAAACAAAGTTTTCTACCTTCTCATCCTCCAAGATTTTCCCTATTTCATCAATCGCAGGGTCACTGCCTCTACACGTTAAGACCAGAGTCTTAAACCCAGTCTCATCCATCTGGCTCTGCACGTAACTGACCAGCGACGCAATGTCATAGTACACCAGATCTATAGCTGATACGGGACACGCGGTAACACATAGTCCGCACATCTGGCACTTCTCTATGTCCAACTTGACTTTACCAGATTCTTCATCTACTGATATGGCTTCGAAAGGACAGACAGCGGGACATATTAAACAATTGCCACAATAGTCGTCATTGATTTCTATTCCAACAGCATGTGTTATCTCCATCGTTATCTTGTTCCCATGCAGATAGCAGACCAGTGTCTCTTCTTCTCCGAAGGAGAGTTGTTCACTTCATAACTTGAAACTTAAATCTTTCGCTCAATATCCACTTGCATGCATACCACTTGGTGCAGGGTTCGAATTCCACCCCACACACATATTCAATGTATGCAATTTGGTGAACGTCTACGAATTGAGAGATGGCATCTAAACTAGTTCATCTGGACACAGCAGTTAAACATTCCACTCTTCGTTTCAAATAGTCAGACTCTTTGAGAGTTGAGGGAACTCAAGGTTTATCTAGACGTGAAAAGATTTGTAAAACTCTATGCGTATCCTGGTTAGATGGTAATATGGTGCGGTGAAGAGAAAGTGGCTGATTTCAAACATCTTATAATCGGCTTCTTATGCAATTGGTGCGCTTACGCAGGAGCCGAACTTGCAGGAACGAGCAGAATTCAATATCCGCCCAACATACGAATCATCCGAGTTATGTGTAGTGGCAGAGTAGATCCAGCATTTATCCTTGAAGCGTTTGCTGAAGGTGCAGATGGAGTTCTCGTTGCAGGTTGCCACCCACCTTCAGACTGTCATTACCTTACAGGTAATTTCAAAGCCCAGAAAAGATTGCTCCTCCTGAAAAAGGTGCTTTCTAACCTTGGCTTAGAACAAGAAAGATTAAGATTGGAGTGGATTTCAGCTTCCGAAGGGGAGAAATTCGCCACAGTTGTGGAAAACATGTTTCTACTCTTGAGAAACTTGGTCCTAATCCGCTCAAAAATGGAGTAGACGAGAATGGATAAACTGAAGATAGCTTTCTATTGGGCTGCTAGTTGTGGTGGTTGCGAGATCGCTGTATTGGACATTAATGAGAAGATTTTAGACATTGTTGCAAAGGCGGACATTGTTTTTTGGCCCGTGGCCATGGATATCAAATACAAAAACGTTGAGGCATTGCCAGACAAAGACATAGACGTTTGCTTCTTCAACGGCGCTATTAGGAACTCTGAAAATGAAGAGATGGCGAAGCTTTTAAGGAAGAAGTCGAAAACTCTGATCGCCTTTGGGTCATGCGCCCATGAAGGGTGTGTCCTTGGACTGGCAAACTTGCATGATCGGGAAGCGATTTTTGAAAGGATTTATGATGAAACTCCCTCAACTAACAATCCCGATGGAATAGTGCCAGAAACTCATTTCAAGGTGAAGGAAGTCGAGTTACATCTGCCAAAATTTTTTAACACATTAAGAACTCTTGATCAAACTGTTTGTGTGGATTATTATTTGCCAGGATGTCCACCTCCTGTAGACTTGATTGTTAAAGCCTTCAACTCAATAATCGAGAACAAGTTGCTGCCTAAAGGATCAGTACTGGCCCCAGTTAAGTCGGTATGTGACGAATGTCCTAGAGAGAAGGATAAGAAAAAGATTTCTCAAATCTACCGTGTTTACGAGAAAGCTCCTGAACCGGATAGATGTCTTCTTGAACAAGGAATAATCTGTATAGGTCCTGCTACGAGAGCAGGCTGCGGAGCCCAATGCTTAAGCGTCGATTACCCCTGCACTGGCTGTGGTGGACCATGCCCTAATGAACCTGAGCAGGGAGCTGCAATGTTGAGTGCCCTAGCATCAATATTGGGTATCGATGAAGAAAAAGAAGAAAGTTACGACCCTGAAAAGCTAGTAGGCCAAATACTTGACCCTGTTGGCACATTCTATAAATATTCACTAGCACACTCAATTATCAATAGGAAAGTGAAAAGATAGTAGTGAGTACTCTTCTGGGTTCCGAGAAAACCGCCCTTTGAGCAATCGATGCATGCATGCAGTATAGGTCATTGCGCTGCGCTGGTCCATGCGCAGGAATTGGACTTGGTTAGCAGAAAATTCCGTATATTTCCTGATGGACTATTTCCAATGCTTTAAAGTCAAAGTGAGGGAAACACCCGATTTCGTTTGATTTACCGAAAAAATGCAATTTTTTCCATTGTTCACTATACGGAAATATACGTATCTACATGCTATCAGAAGTCGAAACTTGGAAATTTACTAACCCTGCCTCTTTTTCCACGACGACGCAACCTTTAGCTAATGCAGAGAGAAAGGCTATGAATAGACTCAATGGAATTGTAGAAAATACACATGCATGCTTTGGAAAATAAGGTGCGCAGTAGTTGCCTCAACCTGCTAAATATACTGTGTGCATTTATGGAATTGGTCAAAGTTTATTTGTGAATAAAACAGTTCTTATGCTCTCCAGTTTAGACAATCTGAATTGGCGATAACATGGAAATAGAGAAATTGAGGACGCGTGTGAAGGTGATGAAGAAATGAAAGAAATCGTAATAGATCCCGTGACAAGACTTGAAGGCCATGGCAAAATCACCATTTTCCTGAACGATAACGGAGAAGTGGAGAATGCTTACTTCCAAATACCTGAACTAAGAGGTTTCGAAAAGTTTTGCGAAGGTCGAAAAGCTGAAGACCTTCCAATAATAACCACCAGAATTTGCGGAGTCTGCCCTGTTGCCCATCATATGGCTAGTGCAAAAGCATGTGACGCCGCCTTCAATGTAGAGCTGCCCGACACTGCTAAGAAACTGAGAGAACTGGAGTACGCTGGCTATTTTATCTACGATCATATTCTGCACTTCTATTTCTTAGGAGGCCCAGACTTTATAGTTGGACCAGACGCTCCACCTGCGAAGAGAAACATTCTAGGAGTAATCGAAAAAGTTGGCCTAGATATAGCTGGAGAAGTAATAAAACACAGAGCCTATGGACAAAGAATAACCGGAATACTGGGAGGTCGACCAACACATCCTGTCAGTGCTATACCAGGTGGCATGTCCAAACCACTATCAGAAGAAAATCGACAGGAAATCGAGAAAATGGTGAAGAGCTGTGTTGAATTCGCAAAATTCTCTCTCAAGATTTTCAATGACGTGGTACTCGAAAACGTTGACTATGTCAACTTGATTACAAGTGATCCCTACAGCTTAGAAACCTATTATATGGGTATGGTTGACAAAAACAACAAAGTTAACTTCTATGATGGTGATGTCCGCGTTGTCAATCCATCTGGTAATGAGTTTCTTAAATTTGAACCGTCCGAATATCTAGACGTTATCGAAGAACATGTTGAACCATGGACCTACGTTAAACTGCCGTATTTGAAGAAAGTCGGATGGAAGGGCTTGGTCCCAGGATCAGATAGCGGAATTTATCGGGTCGGACCTCTGGGTAGACTGAATGCATCAGATGGCATGGCAACACCTTTAGCCCAAGAAGAATACGAAAGAATGTACAAAACTCTTGGAGGAAAACCAGTCCACGCGACTTTGGCTTTCCACTGGGCTAGGCTCATAGAATTGATGTATGCAACGGAACGAGCCCTGGAGTTGACAACCGACAAAGACATAACAAACAAGAATGTCAGGAACAAGCCTGGAAAACCAGGTGAAGGAGTTGGAATAGTTGAAGCCGCAAGAGGAACCCTGATTCATCATTACATCCTAGACGAAAATGCCTTAGCGAAGAAGGTCAACTTGATAGTAGCAACTGCCCATAATGCTCCCGGCATTTGTATGTCCATTGAAAATGCTGCAAAGGGACTGATTCATGACAACAAGGTCAATGACGGTCTTCTGAACATGGTGGAGATGGCTTTCCGAGCCTATGATCCCTGCCTAGCATGTGCTACGCACTTTGCGATTGGTCAAATGCCTCTGAAAATCGAAATTTATGATAGCCAAAAGCAGCTTATGTGTGTACGTTCACGAGGTGTATAGCCATACATATGTCTGTTCGCGCGCACAACGAACCACTGATTTGTTCCTGCGTAGGCGTTAAATGTCATCGGGCGCGCTTTTTTCTACCTTTGACCTATTACCTTTGGACTCCTCCCAAGCATAGTTTCTAGCTGCGTCCATGTTTCTGAATCAAAGCTGATTCTTGCTTTATGAACCTTGGTCTGATTCTGAGGGTTCTTATTCTGATTTTCTGCAGGAGTCTTATCTTTTTTCTTCATGGAATCACTCCTCTGTTCTGAACTAAGTACACCATTAATTCAACAAAACTATGGTAAAATCAAAGTTGCTTCAACCGTTGATAAGTGGTGGTTCAACCTTCTATGTCAAGAATTCAGAGCTGAATCAGAAAATAAGCTCAAATAGGGGGAATCTGGTTCTTTTTCTAAGTTGCTAAAAAAGGCAAAGTTGAATCAACTTTTTTCCAATGTTGATTATTATCTTTTACATCAAGTCATAGGAAAGGGGGAATTATCAATTATTTATCAGTTTTACTTATCAATTTCCCATGCTTTCCCATGCTTTCTCTTAATGCGCGCGCGTTTTGTTGATAATAGCTAGGAGAAATAGCTTAGAGTTTCTTGCGTATGTTATATGAGACCGAATTTTATTAGTTTCTAGGCTAGATTGATTGGTGAAATGCTGTGAATAAGAAACCTTTCTCCTTAATGGCTTTGGTCTTTCTCTTATCAGGAATGTTGAATGCAGCTCGCGCGCATTTCGATGATTCTTATCTAGTTGGAATTCAGATGAACAGTTCGTAAAAGGTTTATCTACGCCTTGTCTACATGCTTTTCATGGAATTAACTGACTTTTATTTCTTTATAGTCCCATTAGCCCTCCTTCTTATGTTCCTTATACCTGTGGTTCTGTATTACGCAAGACGGGAGGAGCATAGCAGTAAAGAATTGAGAGCGCTGAAAGAAAAAAACGAGCTGGATTCCCAGATTAAGCAGGGACCTGAAGCAATACAATTTCTTGAGAAGTTTATAAGCGGGATGGAGGAAAGCGAAGCAGGGGATATGACTGAGCAGCAGGCTAAAGTCATGATAAAAGTCGCGCAAGTCCTCATTTCCACCATAAACAAAGAAAAAACCCTTTTAGAAAAGTTGAAACACACAGACTTGATTCCAAAACTAAAGGCCACTGTAGAAAAGCTCATTCAACAGATTTCCACAGACCACGAGACAGAAATGGATAAGCAGATAGCGGACCAGGAAGCCGAGGTTCTCGACAAACTGAAGAACCTTAAAAACCTTTAAGCCCGCAACCTCGATAACCATCGAGTTCAAGCAGCGATCTATATCATAGAAGAAAAAGAGCAAAGCCCACTTCTCTGTAGTTGACTTATTCCGCCAGATATCAGTCAGGGAGAAATAGCTGAGAGTTTCTTACACAATTCATAAAACCTGTCAAGAGATACAATGGATGATGAACTAAAAATGGTGAAAGTTTTTGTCGTTTATGACTCAAAGCATGGTAACACAAAGCTTGTGGCAGAGAAGATTGTGGAGGGAATGAAAGAAGTCGAGGGAATAGAAACTGCCATCAGTGATGTCGAGGAAGTCGATCCTGAAAAGGCAGTTGCTTTTGACGCTATTTTAGTAGGTTCGCCAAACCATTTTGGTGGACCTGTTGGGGGTATTAAAAAGTTCATTGATAAGCTCGGTAAACTTGATTTGGGAGCGAAATGGATTGCTGTTTTCGATACCTACATGGGAAAAGAATACGAAAAGGCTGTGAAGAAAATGGAGAAGAGGATAGGCGAAAAGGTTCCTGCATTGAAACTGATAACCTCAGGTTTATCAATAAAGGTCGATGGAATGAAGGGGCCAATCGTAGATGGAGAACTTCCCAAATGCAAAGATTTCGGAAAGAAAATAGCAACTCAACTTGAAACCTAATCACTTCTCTTGGAGGAAGCTACAGTTCTAGAGTCTTCATCATTCATCGTTCTACCCTTATTCAGGATAAGTAATACTGTGCGCAGTCCCCGTGCGCTAGATGGAACCTTCATTCATCAATCTTAAATCCATCGTTTAATAATGAACCCTGCAATAAGGAGAAACAGTGTAGGAGGTGATTAAATGCCTGAAATACTGGTTAGTCGGAGTACATTAATTGTGGGGCTTATCATTGCGATTGTGACTTCCACCATTATCTCAACACAAGTTTCTATGCAACTATCTTTGGGACCAGAAGGACCACGAGGGGCACAAGGATTGAGGGGGTTACGAGGACTCCAAGGCGAGCAAGGTCCAGTAGGACTCCAAGGACCTCCGGGTGTTGTTTCGATTGAAAATTTCACAGGATGGGTGAATACGCCAGCATATGATAGTGGATGGTTTACTGTCGAGAACTCTTCACGAATCACATTGACACATGACCTGGGGACAACAGAAGTGCTAGTCTACCTGTTAGGTAAGAACTCCGAAGGCACAATCCACCAAAACAACTATGGCACGAACAACGGCAGTGCAGGGACCCTAGGGATGTATTGGCAAAACCTCACTGAGACTGAGATATCAATCAAACGAGCAACTGACGACCTAAGTGCAATGTACAGTTGGGATGAAGCTCGAGTGATGCTCTGGAAAATCCCACAACCATAATCCCATTTCCTTTTTTCTAATTCTTGAGCAGCTCCAGTTTTTAGAAATAATCGCAAAGTCCACTTCACTTCAGGGTTGACCTCTTCCGTTAGATGACGGTCAGAGAGAAAATGATCAGAGTTTCTTCCACAAGTCATAAGAGCGGAAGCAAACAGGGAAAGACTTGAGGCTAGTTGAATGAAGATTGATGAAGATGAAGTTGCTGAGCATCTGAATAAGTGGCAGGATATCTTAAGACTGCGAGATTGGGACATACAAACCAAGATAGTCAAAACAAAATGGAGAAAGTCGGGGGACATAAAAATCGATCTGGAAGATAAGAAAGCAGCACTTTTGCTGAACTATACCCCGAAGAGTGAAAACTTAGAAGAGCTAATTATTCACGAATTGCTTCATCTGAAACTATATGGAATGGATCAGATGCTTGAAGATCTTCTGTCCATTGTTTATGGAAACGAAGAGAAAAACCCAAAACGAGAGTTTGCTATTACACAATTCATGATACGCTTAGAGTCCACAGTTGAAGACCTAACCAAAGGTTACTTAACTGCTATTAAAAGTCAAAAGCCTTTGTCCTTTGGAAGACTGCAAAAGCAAATTGATAAAGAAGTGGGAGTCGAATAAACTCTTCTGACAGCCCAGTTATAGAGGAGAAAAACAGTAAAGTCCACTTCACCAGGGAGTTGACCTGTTCCGCCAAGGCTTCATTTAGCTCTCCCCCTTCCCTAGTTCTTTTTCCTCAATGCTTCTAAAAGTCCTGGATGCAGAGTCACAGGTGCTTGCGGTTCACAGAAGTCTTTGTAAGAGAGTAGCCCAAGCCTTTAGCCTCTTCATAAGTGCACAAGGTGAACCGCAGCCTTCTCCTTAAGCTGGATAGAACCTTCTTTCATCAATCTGGCTGAGTAGTACAACTGTGCGCGCGCTAGCTAGAAAACTAGCAAAGTCCGGAAGAGTTTACCTGGTAAAGTTTCTTTACGCAAGTCATAAGAATTGAACCAGATAGAAGGTGTTTCATATTGGGGAAAATTATGAAGGGATTGCTTTGAAAGCAGTTGTTTATGAGAAATTCGGATCACCTGATGTTCTTGAATACAGAGATGTAGAAAAACCTATGGTCATGGAAGATGATATACTCGTGAAAATTCATGCTGCATCCATGAATGCCATAGATTGGCATATTCGAATTCCTACTCCATCTATGGCTCGATTATTGGGTGGTAGTGCTAAAACCCTCTTCATGAAACCAAAATATCCGATATTAGGAGCTGATTTTGCAGGAAAGATTGAATCGGTAGGAAAAAACATAGAACAATTCAAGAGAGATGATGAGGTTTTTGGTATGGTAAATGCTGGTTCTCATGCAGAGTACATTTGTGTTTCTGAAAAAGAACTAGCATTGAAACCTTCTAATATGACATTTGAACAGGCTGCAGCAGTTCCTACCTGCGGATTCATGGCACTCCAAGGCCTCAGGGATAAAGGGAAGATCAAATCTGACCAGAGGGTTCTGATCAATGGAGCTTCGGGAGGTGTCGGAACCTTTGCGATTCAAATAGCGAAATCCTTCGGGGCAGAGGTCACAGGAGTGTGTAGTACAAGGAATTTGGAGCTTGTCAAATCCATTGGAGCAGATGAAGTCATTGACTATACAAAGGAGGATTTCACAAAAGCTGGTCAGAGTTATGACCTGATTTTTGATATAGTAGCTAAGAGTTCGTTTTCAAAATGTAAAGCCTCGTTAAAGCCTGAAGGGATTTACGTTACAACAAAGTTTGGTCTTAGACCTACTCTCCGAAAGTTTTGGACTTCAATAACCAGCAGTCAGAAAATGATTCCATTTTTGGGGAAACGTAACATAGAAGACGTAATTTTCATCAGGGATCTTATTGAAGCTGGAAAAGTAAAATCTGTGATAGATAGGGTTTATCCGTTGAAGGAAGTTGCAGAAGCTCATAGATATATGGAAAAAGGACATGCAAGGGGAAAAGTAATAATAAAAATCTGAACGAATTAATCCCCAACCGAAGCAAAGTCCACTTCACCAGGGTTGACCTGTTCCGCTAGCATAGAAAATAGCAAAGTACAAGAGTGTTTACCTGGTAAAGTTTCTTGCGCAAGTCATAAAAACTGAAGCAGAGAGAAGAGGATATATGGACTTGGAAGAGGAATCACAATGGCTCTAGGTAATGAATTATGGTTAGTGTTAGCGTTAGTTCTGCCCTTGTTAGCTATTGCAGTGATTTTACTGCTAAGACAAAGAAAAGTAACATTAAGTAAGAATCTTCGCTGGGTTGTAATCATAATCACATTTGCTCTTTTCTCGATTTATTGGATTTGGAGTCTCTTCATCCGTTAATAGCAGTCATAGCCTACAGGAGAAAAATAGTAAAGTCTAAGCAGTAAGCGAATAGTTCAGCTAAGAAACCAGAGCTTAAATACCTCTACACTGCTCTTTAGTGATTTCTGGTTGGGAGATATCACCTCTTTTGTTGAGGGGATATTAGTTTTTACCTTCCCCACTCCCAACCAAGAACCCTCAGAAGAAAACTGGCAAAGTACACAGGATAGGATTTGTTCAGAACGTGAGGAAAACTGCGCCTGATGTAATCCATAGAACCCACTGAATCGCCCAAGTACGATATCTCGTGTGATCCAATATCGTAAACTCTCCTCCTCTCAATCTCCAAGATTGAAGACCAATATTGTAGAAAGCAAGGGCACCAAATATCGTGATGATCCCAAGCGCTATGAAAGCTCCGCTTAAGCCATTGAAAAAGGGAAACAGTTTAGATTTCGCCTCTCTCCTCTAGCGCCCTACGTAGTAAAAGATCAGACCAAAGACTTGAGTGCCCATAATCAAGAAATTGTAGATGATGTGATCAAGTGTCGGAGTACTATAGCTTCTCTCCACAATCCAGAAAGTTCTAATCATCAAGAGCAGAAGAAAAGACACAATGGGACACAGAAGAACCTGCAAGAAACCAGCAGTTCGAAAGCGCATGATCCCTCAATAAATCCTTCCCTTCCGTTTGTATTTAAGAATTCCACATTTGAGATGATAACAACTCAAGAAGAAGAAAATGGTAAAGTCCACTTCACCAGGGAATTGAAACCCGCAGGGTGAATCTAACCGCTTTCTCAAACTTCCCATTCTTTTTACTAGGATTTAGTGTCACAATTCTGAAAAAAAGTATATGTATAATCAGGGCTGTGACACGGGCTATTCTACGTTTTTGATGGGTAGATGAATTTTGGAAAACCTTGATATGTTTCAATGTTTTTTTATACAATGGGAGTTAAATGAAGGTACCACTTTCAGCATCACTCTTGTTCATACTTATAGTTGGAATGTTAATTTTCACACCAATCATTAAACCAGTTAAGTCGGATGTTTGGATTGAAACCATTTACATACGGGAGGATGGAAGCATAGAACCTCTAGGAGCACCTGTTTCAACAGTGGACTATGTGACTTATACGTTAACAGACAACATTGTATGCGTGGGTCCAGATTATTCCAGTGTAATCATCATAGAAAGAAACAACACAGTGCTAGACGGCGCAGGTTACACGCTAAAAGGCACAGGAACTTACCACGGCGGAATAGAGTTTTACAACAGAAGCAACATAATAATTAAAAATACAGAACTCAAAGAGTTCTATTTTGGCGTTGGGTTCATGCATTCCCATAACATTACCGTTTGGGGAAACAACATAACAAACAGCTATTGTGGCGTTATAACTATTTATTCTTCATTCAATAGCATAATTGAAAACAATATAACAAACAATGGGGTTGACAATGGGTTTGGCATTTGGCTCTTAGACTCTCCAAAAAACAACATAACTGGAAACTACATAGTAGATAATGATAGAGGCATCGGTATTGGCTCTTCCAACAACTTAATTTATAACAATAGTTTTATCGACAACATAGACCATGTTTACACTTCGGGCACCGAGAATAATATTTGGGATGATGGTTATCCTTCTGGGGGCAACTTTTGGAGCAACTATACTGGTATAGACTCGTATAACGGACCTTACCAAAACCAGTCTGGTAGCGATGGTATATGGGATCATCCATACATAATTGATGAGAACAATAGAGATAATTTCCCTCTTGTAGATCCATGGGCACAAGCTCCAGTGGACCAACCTCCAAATTGTGTCATTCAACTTCAGAATGATGGCATTGAAATAGATGAGGTTGATGTTGGATTAGTCCCTGGATTCTTCGACATCTATGTTGGTGGATCCACTGATGACACGGGTATAGCACATGTTCGTTTTTCAGTTGATGAGGACCAAGATGGCGATGCAACAGAGGAATGGACTGAATGGTTCAACTGGATCATTTCCAGTGGAGACTGGGATGCCACCACAAAAAAGATGAGGTGGTCCTTTGATACCCTTGGAAAGAGAGAAATCTGGGCAGAGGTGAAAGACGAAGATAACCAGACTGATGGATGTTCAGCGAATATTCATGCTGTTGCTACACATGCTTCAGGCTTCGATCCAGAAGTGGACGGTTTCTCATTTCCAAATTGGAGATTAATGACTGAGAATGAACTCCGGGATTTTAGAAATGAGATTCAATTGTATATTGAAGGAATATTTTCATTCCCCCCTAAATTAGGGAATCTTTTTTATCATTACACTGCAGCAATGGGGCATTGCTATGGCATGGCAACTACCTCCATCATTTACTACAAAGACCACGAATCGAAGCCTGTTCAAAAGGATACTTTTGATATGTCCAAAGAAGAGGCATCATTAGACATTGCACGCAATCACGCAAAACTAGCGTCAGCTTTAGGGGCACTCATTAAGAGGGAACTTGAAGGCATGAACCTAGAAGAGGAGTATGAAAAAATAGCTTATAACCTAGGGAGAGACCAACCAGTTGTAATGTTGCTTAAGCCCGATGGTTTTGGTGGTAGACATGCAGTAGTAGTTTTCAAGGCTAAAGAGGTTTCAGAAGACATAAAATACGTATGGGTCTACGACAACGAGATTCCTGGCACTGCCATCAAATTCATCTTCGACCTTAGTAACAATCAAGTCAGTCAAACCGGGTACGGAATCTTAAATGCCATATATATCGAGGCTCCAAACCCCCCATATTGGCAGACTAAGCAAAACGCAAATGATTTCATCATGACCTCATGGACTAGTACGCCAGTTTTTGCCAACTGTCCAGTGAATATTACGATCATCGACGAGTTCAACAGGAGCATATCCGAAATGAGCAATGAAATCCCTGGCGCCACCTTTGAAAGCAGCAATCTGACTGATACTAAAATCTTTTGGCTTCCATCAAACCTGACATATACTGTCCACATGTATGCTACCGATTATGGCAACGTCACAATCGGTCGAATGTCTCCATCGGATAGTTATGTGGTAGCGTTCTCTGAGGTATTCTTCAACTTGACGTCAGAGACAGTAGCTCAGTTCGAGCTGGTTCCCCTAAACCCAAACTATACTTGTGAAGTAGATGAAGACGGTGATGGCACAGTTGACTATGGAGTTGCACCAGAGATCGAAACGATAAATCTTGAATACGATATAGGAATAACCCAAATAGTCCCTTCAACAACGGGTATAGGTCAAGGTTCTGATTTACTCGTAAATGTAACAATTATGAACTATGGAGCTTATCTTGAATCCTTCAACGTCACATTATATGCTAACGAGACTTCGGTAGCGTCACAAATCATTAACTTATCAAGTGGCAACTCAACAATTAGCACTTTTCTATGGAACACTGTTGACGTGACTAAAAGTAACTACACTTTAAGTGCATACATTGACACAATCATAGGCGAAACAGATCTCTATGACAATAATTTCACAGGCTGCTGGGTTGTCGTAACTTTACCAGGCGACATTGATGGTGATAGAGATGTTGATATATTTGACATTGTAGCGATCGCTGGCGCTTATGGATCTGAGGCAGGTGACCCTGAGTACAATCTAAACTACGACATTGACGGGGATGGGGACATTGACATCTTCGACATCGTAGCTGCAGCCACACACTATGGAGAAAGTTGGTAGCAGATAGAAGTTTCTTTCATCAATCTTTTATCCATCGTCAAAGCAAGTAGTCCTGAGCTTAATCTATAAGGAAAGCTATTTGAGTGTTAGTGTCCTTTTAAAAGTATACAAACCCAAATACTGAGGATGCTTGCCATGGACACTTGCGCCTGGGTTGTGGGTGACTTGAAAGAAGTTTTCAGTTTAGGGGGTATTGTTGATGTTGAGTGTGGTTGAAAGGCGGCTGGAATTGTTGAAGATGGAAGGAAACGGCTTCAACCAATCGGAGATAGTGAAGCATCTGAGCCAGAAATTTCAATGCTGCGACCGCACAGTTTACAGGGATTTTGAAAAGCGCGAAGAGTGGCAGCCCTTCCTCCAGCACCTAGACGGTCAAGGGAGATTGTTGATGAAAATCTTGAACCGATACGAACAAGTTTACAGGCATGCGGGTTTCCTGCTGCTACAAGCAAGCCAAGAGAACGCTAAGCTGGGCGCGTTGAGACTCATGTTGGACGCAAACAAGCAACTATGTGAAACTGCTGTAATCCCAGGTCTTCTCGGTCGTTTGAAATTATTGGAGGAGAAGGCTCGGAGGGGAGTGTTTGTGACGTGAAGGTGCAGGATTTGGATTGGAAGGTGAAACGTTTAGAGGAGAAGATGAAGGATGTTTCGATAAGTGGCACCACCCGAATTGATCCTACCTGTTTGACTGAGAGGGAGAGAACACTGTTCAACAAGGTTTGGGAGATACAAGATAAGTATGCGCCCTCAGTTCCCCCTGTTGATGTGCTGGCGGAGCACCATGAGTTATTCATTACAGCTTATCACTTGATTGTCAGACGGGCTGTTGACCTGTTTGTCACAGTGATGCCTGAGTCGCTTGGAGACAGCGAGGTTGAAGGATGGTACTTCAAGCTGCACTTCTACAATTTCATGGAGGATCTGAAGGACTGCTTGGGAAATGTGAGGAAGTGGTCTGAGGAAGACCGTGCAGGGTTTCTCAGGAACATGAAAAAATCTGATATGATGAATAGGGTTTTCAGGTTTCCCCGAGGCTGGAGTGAAGAAAGCAAGGCGAAAGCAGCGGGAGGTGGAAACGATGGGGTTTGAGTTGGAGATTCCTGCTGCGGAGCTTGTTGACGTGGATAGGCTAAAGGTGGATGGGGACAATCCTAATCGACTAGGAGCTAGGCAGCTTGAAGCCTTGAAAAAGAGCATCCAACGGTGGGGGTTCATTGTCCCCATCATAGCGAATAGGGAGTTGCTTGTGGCAGACGGTGAGCAACGCCTTACAGTGGCTAGAGAGTTGGGTATGAGGCAAGTCAGTGTCATACGCTTGCCCGTGGAGGATGTTGATCGTCGACTGCTAAGGCAGGTTTTGAATAAGCTACGTGGTGAACATGAGTTAATTGCGGATGCTTACGAGTTTCAGCGAATCATAAGCGCGGGGCATGAGGACGACCTCAAATACCTCCTTGACCTCAACGATTCTCAGTTGGAGCGTTACCTTGCGGAGATACGTGAACCTAAACCTGAAGACTATGAGATACCTGAGATAGACCGAGTGCAGACAGATATTAAGCGTGGTGACATCTACCAGCTTGGCGAACACAGGTTAATGTGCGGAGACTCTCTAGTCGATAGCAGTTCTCTACTTAATGGGGATGCACCTCAGCTGATTATCGCGGATCCACCGTACAACCTGAAGTTTTGTGGGCGTTCATGGCGTAGCCACACAATTTGGGAGCATTTTGACTATGATGATGTGTCAGATGAGGAGTATTCAACCTTCATCAACCGCTCCGTTGAGGTTTTTAAGAAACTGGCTCCTAAGCAAGGTGTTTACCTGAAGATTGATTGGAGACAATATCCTTTCTGGTATCTCTCCTTTCTACAGCAAGGGTTCAAGATTATTGTTTGCCTCGTGTGGGATAAAGAGGTAATTGGGTTAGGTGGACCTTATCGTCATCAATACGAGCTTGTAATCTACGCTAGCAATAATGGGCGTCCCAAATGGTTTGGACCATTGAACGCATCTGACGTTATTCAATACAAGAAACCAATACACAGTAAAGATGATGCTTTTCTACACCCGACACAAATGCCCATCGGCTTACCTACAGAGTTCATTAACAACTCATCCGGTCGCAACTACATAGTATTCGACCCTTTCGGTGGAAGCGGAACAACCCTCATAGCCTGCGAACAAACCAAGCGCAGGTGCAGGATGATGGAGATTGACCCCCGCTACTGCCAAGTAATCATAAATCGCTGGCAAGCGTATGCAAACGAAAAAGCTGTCAGACTTAACTGAATATATGCATTCCTTTTTCTTGGTTCTGATAATATCCCTTTTATAATGTATGCATGTTCCGCAAATCCTTTTAGTCTTTGAATACATCTTAAATAGGGAATACATTGCCTATTGATGAGCAAAAAAGGCGTCGAATTAAAGATATTCTGACAAAAAAGATTAGAGAAAAAATCGGTGATTTTTCAGAACAAGAAGATATGAATAAACCTTTCTACTTCAATCTATTCTCGAAAGAGATAGTGTTTACAGCCACTCTACTACATTCAATCTATACTTGGCTCGGTGGAAAATGGGAAGAGATTGCAGAGATTGTAGCAGTTGATAATTTCCAGAGAGTTGAAAGACGCTACAAGATTTTTGGTGAAATCAGCCCTAGAGAACAGGCATCCATAGATAGCATTCTAAAGGATTTGGAACAAAGGAAAAGTGAAACAAACATCGATTTAGTGAGAAGCGAACTCTATCAATCCTTTGATAGAAATGAGAAACTGAGAAAAGTCTCAGAAACTATAGATTTGTATATGGAAGATGATGGAGAGGAGTATTATGTGGAACTAAAAAGTGTAAAGCCAAATAAGAATGAAATGCGTGCCGCCAAGAGAGATTTGCTAGATATTTTAGCCATGCGGCAGAAAGCGAAAAGCCTTGAGAAAATTCATGTCTACCTTGCTTTGCCCTATAATCCATATTTCACAGGGTCTTATCGTCGCTGGACAGTGACAAAATTTTTCAAAGTTGGCGAAGACCTATTAGTAGGCAAGAACTTTTGGGATTTTATTGGAGGAGAAAATTCGTATGAAGAATTGCTGGGTATCTTTGAAGAAGTTGGTGATGAAGCTATGGGGCTGATTAAAAGTACAATAAGAAAATTGGAAAGAGGATGAAAAACTATTAAAGATTTTGTGTAATAACTGCAACTTTGATGGATTGACACCATGCATGAATGCATCTGTTATAACCACATGGAAGGAAAAAGATGGTGGTATAGATGAAAAGGAATTATGAAAATTTAGTTAAATCTGTAAATCACCTCCAAGTTTTGGACAATGTGTTTTCAGATAGATCCAATTTTACTGATGCAAGAGATTGGGATATTTACAAAGAGAATTATGATGCTCTTGGTTCAATCATTTCAAGCTCGGGCATAGAATTATTTAGACAGTTATATGACGAAAAAGGGCGTCAGATGATCCTTGCAGATATTCTCGAATACATTTTTCTAGGCAGAGGATATTATGCCATAACCTCGTCAAAAAGCGGGAAGGTGAGAAAAAGGAGAAAGGGAAAATTCATTGCAATGATATTGCATTTTGTCAACATGCTCATGAGTTACGAAACAATGACTGTTGATGCGAAGTTACGAAAAGCATTTCTTAGAAACTTGAAACAGAAGATCCCAGAAGTGGCGAAGGAGGGATTATTTGCTACCTTGCTCAAATTCAAAAAAACTGTCGGATTGCCACTAAACGAATCTAACGCTGGTAAAGAGCTCAATAAATACTTTGACAGATTCTTGCCAAAAACAGCTGGCGGGTTGTGGCATGAATTACTTGTTTATGTTTTTCTACTTAGACATGATCTTGGATTCATCGTACCATTATTGCTAACTCAGAGATTTCTAAGTGGATCAGGAGATGTTGTTCCTCCTGATTTCTTGCTTATCACAAAAGATAAGAACATCTATGGAATCGAGGTTGGTACTAAGAAGGAGATTCAATCAGGTTCCTTCTCGTTGAGTACGAACATCCCTACAGCAACCATTGACACAGAAAATTCGAGGTCATCAGATAGATGTCCAATCTGCAAAAGGTGGATACCATTTTGCGAAAAAGTCATTACGGATTTTTCTAATCTAGACAAAGAAATCTTACCAACTCGAAGAATAAGTTGTCTAGGAGAATGCAAGCTCTTTTCAGAGGAGGCTATTAGCAAGGGAAAATGCAAATACACGAAATATTCCAGAACAGAAGCCAAAACTTTGAACTATACTCATATCGAATATGCAGATGGATTGCACTATCATTATAGATGTGTCTTAAGAGCGCTTTCAGAAGGAAAGAGGAAAATTGTTATTAAGTCAAAAGACAAGACCGCCCTTAAGACACATTATCCATATTACTCTGGCCTAGAGATGTTATTCTGAAAGTCTGTGCAATTGACAAAGGACACTCGTATTCGTTCACAGAAATAGGTCAGTTTAACGTACTTGGTAAATCTAATTAGATGGCTCAGTGAACAAAGTAACCTGAGAGCAATGACTAAAGTAATAAAGGTGCAAGAAAGGAATTACAAGCGCCTCTTGAGGCTAATCCATGAGCTAGAGGATGTAAATAATGAGCGAGCAAGTTTTGACGATGCAATCACTCTATTAATAGACAGATATGAGAAACAACGAATAGAAAAATAAATAAGCATACTAAGTTACTAAGTAACTAGGTGGACATTGATATTGCGTGACTTCCTTACGCTTGAAAAAGCTGCCCAATGGGCTTCTGATTATGTTGGAAAAGAAGTTTCTAAAAGCAATATCTCCTATCTCATTCAATATGGTAGGATACGGAAATATGATGAATATGGTAATCTAAAAATCGATTCTAGCGGCTCTACAACAATATCACTTAATGAGCTAAAACAATACTATGACAGCAATAGAAGAGAAAGAGAATGGAGGCAATTCCTTGGGAAAGATATTAGCTGGAAGTTGAGCTTTGACAATATCAGAGAATCGCAAAGTACAAAACATGTTCATCGTTTGCATCCTTATAAAGGAAAATTCATTCCTCAATTAGTGGAGTATTTTCTTGATAATCACACAAATGATTTCAAACAGGTTGCGTCTTTTAAGAAAGGAGATGTAATTCTAGATCCATTTGTAGGTTCAGGTACTACGTTGGTCCAGTGTTTGGAGCTTGGGTTGCATTCAATTGGCATTGACATTTCCAAATTCAATTGCATGATAAGTCTGGCAAAAATCCAAAAGTACAATATTGCCAATCTGGAAAGGAGATTGCAAAAAGCTGCGAGTGCCACAGGAAAATTCAGCATGAAAAATCATGGGCGTGAATCCGCACGCGACCTTCACATTGATAGATTGATAAGTTCTCTAAACCAGAAGTACTATCCAAATCCAGATTTCAAGATTTTTCTAAGAGCAATACGTCAATATGACGCGGAAATCCAAAGCCACATAAACAAGCCTAATGGAGGTGTTGAGGGTAGTAAACAAGATGTAACTGACGATTTTTTCATACAACATCAAGACAAGTTTTCCATCATAGAAGAAAAAATTGAGAGCTTCACGAAACAAAATTCTACTTCTTTCCATTTTAGAATAACCCCTGAAAATATCAAAAGCATAGCGAACGAGTTTACGAAAAGATATTCCGAGATAGTGCTCCAGGAGCTTAACCGGCAACTGAGGGAAAAAATCAGGGAGGAACAGACGAAGTTTCTCGCTGTCAATGAAAAACAGCTTTCAAATACAACTTTTTTACCCATATGGTTTGCGAAGCGACAAAGAGCTGAAATGGGAAACTATTTAGAACAAATTCATCATCAAAGTGAAAATAATACTAAAAGACTGATGAAAATCATTCTTAGTAGAACAGCGAGGTCTTGTCGAGCCACTAAACACGTTGATCTAGCAACCTTGACAAAGCCTCAATCAGAACCCTATTACTGTAGAAAGCATTACAAGATTTGCAGACCTGTAAGTACAATTATTGGCCACCTCAGAAAATATACCGATGATACGATCAAGCGAATAGAAAAATTCTCCAGACTTAGAAAAGCTACCCATTGCGAAGTGATAAATGCTGATTCCAGAACCCTCGACATTCTTACTCACATCAAAGATAAAAACAGAGATTTCTACAAGCTTCTCGAGCGAAATAAAATAGACGGGATTTTCACGTCGCCACCATATGTTGGGAACATAGACTATCATGAGCAGCATGCATATTCCTATGAACTCTTTGACATTGAAAGAAAAGATACGCTAGAAATAGGCAGGAAATCAAACGGAACGAGCAAAAAGGCTCAGAGTGATTATATTAACGGCATTTCCAATGTGCTAGTAAATATGAAGAAATACTTGAAAGACACCGCAGACATTTTCATCGTAGCAAATGACAAGAGAAATCTATTCCCCGGAATAGCGAAAAGAAGTGACTTAAACATAGAAGAAGTCTTCAGAAGACCCGTGCTGAACCGCACCGAACGAGATAAGCAGCCCTATTCTGAATCCATCTTCCATATGAAACTTTAATATGCCCAATGAACAAAAACATATTCCAACAATGTCTCCCCGAAAAAGTCATGATGGTCATGTTCCCAGATGGCGTTACAAGAGCCACAGGAGAGAAGTAAAGGCCATACTCGAGGGTCCCTATAATTGTCCTAAATGTGGAAAAAAGGAATTGGGCATAGAGATAAACAGGGCTGATAAGATGGTCAAAGCAAAGTGTAATTGCGGACTTTCTAGAGATCTTATTTTTAAACCTCAATATCAACCTGTAGACTACTACGGAAAGATCATTGATCACTTCTATAATCGTGAATCTGTGCTTGCTGAAGATTGAAGTCTTATCTTCAATCAAAGATGCACGCTGCAATAAGAGGAAGCTCTGAAAGGTAAGCACGCGTGCGTGTGTGAGGGTGCGCCCTTTTTCCTGTGTCACATTACATATTTCACTATCTATAATGTTTTTGACAGGTAGGTCAGGGCAATAGCTTGAGGCCTGATCATTCAAACTGAACGTAAGCATACGTGATCTGAAATAATAGAGCTAGAACATAGGGGATACCCCACCGCGTCACTTTCTTATGTGACTCCGCCAATCTTCATCACGCCCAAGAATCTGCGACCACTTAAAACCTAAGTTCTCTTGCACTTCCAATCTGACTATGCCTGATTCCGTTATGGTGTAGAGTCTCAGCAGTTCACCCAGCCAATTGTGGACTGTAATCTCAAATGAAGCTCCAGTCAAAGTGTTCTTCGCATCCTTACCATAATGCCACGCTTTCACAATCCAATCACCACAATAGGGAACATCACCATAATTCAAATACGACGCTCTGAAACCAACCAGACACTCATACATCCTCAACAACCCCTCTCTGCCACTCTTGAAAGGGCGACGTGAACACCTTTGATGCACTTCCAAAGTCTTCGCATTCTCATGTGCCTTCGCAGTGAAGCCAAACCCATCATGTATAACCTTCAAAGTGTATTTCCTCATCTGTTTGGAGTAGCGCCAACTGGAATCTACAAACACCATACTATCCACAGGAGTCCAATAATGCGGGTTATGAACCGTAGTGTCAACATTCCAATCCAATGAATCAAAATAATTCCTAAACTGAACACTGAACCCCTCAGAGCCTCGTTCACCAGTACCTACGGGTGTTTTCTATGCTCAAGGAGTAAAAGCAAACGTGCTATTCTTTGACCGTAAACCAGGAAGCACCCAGCATTGGACTCAGAAATTATGGATTTACGATCTGCGAACCAACAAACACTTCACCCTTAAAACAAACCCCCTAACCTATATTGACTTAGAAGATTTTGTAAAATGCTACAACCCGGAAAATCGACTAGACAGAAAAGAAACTGATCGATTCAAAGCATTTACTTATGACGAATTAATGCAACGAGACAAGGTGAACCTAGACATATTCTGGTTGAGAGATGAGAGTCTGGAGGAAATGGAGAATCTTCCTGAGCCAGATGTGATTGCATCAGAGATTGTGGAGAATCTTGAATTTGCCTTAGACCAATTTAAAGGCATCTCAGAAGATCTGGAAGATTGATAGCCAATAAAGCACGCACCCATTTCCTATTTGAAAGTTAGAGTTGAATGGTGGAAAGTTTTACCCTGCATTCTTATGCAGAATTGAATCCTCAAATCGTGTAGCGTGCAGTTGAGAGAGTTAGGTTTAGAAGTGATCCATGGGCGACCGTAGGGTTGCCCTCCAATGCCGCGGAGTATTTCGGGCAAGTTGATTGTGAAGGTCAATGTTTTCTTAACGTAGTCGTGGGTTTTCCACATGTTGTGGAGTCGCTCATTTTCCCTATGTAAATATTCGAACTGCTTAGATAAGGGCAAGCCGCTGATGTTTCTCTTGAACTCATCTCTACGTTCTTCCTCCATCTTTCGCCACTGGTTAATCATCTTCCGTTCCCAATACGGTGCAACCTTCGCCATATCACGCTGCACCGTCTTCTCAGACACACCAAGCTTAGTAGCTATTTGAGGATAGGTCAAGCCTTCACTGTGCAACTGCCAAACCGTTTTTCGTCGGTTTCGTTCTCTCCAATATTGCTTTGAGGACTTGAAATATCGGTTGATTCGGCGATAATCTGGACCTTTCTTCCTTGACTTATTCCCTATTTTGTTCGAAACGCTACTGAAAAGCGAATTATCTTGACGCTGAAAACCGCTGAAAAAGCTTGTTTCCTGAAAAGAAGCACTTTCCAACTCTAAAAGTTGTCCAAGACTCCCTATCGCTTCCTTAGTTTGTGACATTTCTGGACTTTTTTCCATGGTATTTGCGCTAGTGTTTTCCATTACAGTGAGCCTCATGTGTTGGTTTTTGTCTGGTCAGTATGTTTTAAAGCACATCCTCCACGCACTCGGTTCTGACAATCGTTGGTGCAGTTGACGCGTGTACGTCGCAAGAGAGTTTAATGCTATTTATCCATTTAAATAGACAAACACCCATAAAATCCTTTGTTTACTGATATGTGAATCACAATTGGATTCATTTAATCTCTAGTCGAATCGAAACTCCGCAATTAGGACACTTGACCGTTTGAAGTGATTTCATTATCTCTTCAAATCGGGTTAGAGTTTTCTCTGCTCTCTTCAACTCAGCAATTATCTTTGAAAAGTAGTTTTCAACATTGTTAACATCGCCAACACCTTGATGCTTCAATTCAACTAAAAGATCATGGAAACCTTTCATAAACGAAGACGTCTCCCCAAGTTCTATGAAACCCTTAACCAAAGAAGATTCAAACTCTGGATTCAAACTCGAGCTTGGAAGCACCATTCTCACCGCCATTAAATCAAGCTTCTTTGCCATTTGTGGCGACTTCTCAACAAGCTCTTCGATGGTTTCCTTCGAAATAGGAATCTCACGAGGAAGCAAAGGCACAAGTTCTGGATGTTTAGCGAACCTTAACACATTGGAAAGAAAAGTGAAATAGATTGATAGGGTTGAAGACCAAGGGGATTTTAATATAGTTGATCGATCGAACATGTTGAGCAAGAACTGGGGAAAGAAATCATTTGCTATAGATAACGTTCTGAATACGAGTTGCAGATCATTATAATCGAAGCCAATGTTGTTCGCTCTTAAAGAATATAGAATTGGGTTGAAATTTGCTACGTATATCTTTCGTTCTTTCCCTCCTTTCCCTTTCCCCCGTTCTTTCCTCTTGAACACTAGAAACTTTGATCCATGTCTTCGTAATCTTTTTACTGCTTGGTTCACATTTTGGGGATTCTTGAAAATGGAAGGTGCAAGGGTATTTTGAATATGTGTTGCATATGTTTCTCTACCTAGAAAGGCTATGAATATCAGTCCGTCTGAACCACTGAGATTTCTGTTAATAGTCTTGAACTCATCCATTTTAACTTCCAATAGGTATCAGTCACTCCTTCGAATTGTAATCATTTGAGAAATCCAATTTCAAAATTCCTATTAGCGAATAGGTATATAATAATTGTGCAAGAGGTGTGCAAAAATAGTAAAATTCCATCAAAAACTTGATCGAAATAACAAGATCTACATTGTCCGACCATTACGGGAAATGGGACTAAAAGGAACAATAGAAATAATGCCTAATTCAAGAGCCGCCGTCATTTACAGATCTGGGACCAAGGTCGAAGATGTGCTGGAATCAATCCAACTAATAGCAAAAGATCTGGAACACCAAACTAAGCGAAAAAGTTGAGAGGCCCATGAACGCTACTGCTACATCAGCTGGTAATACCATTGAGAAGAAGCCTGATTCAGGGCTGAAACGTGGTGAGAAGCCTGTAAACACCCGCATCAAGCTGTTTACATGTGGTAACACCAAGCGATGCATGCAAAACAGAGAATCAGAGGAGATTGATCGTGCCTCAAAGTGAAAGATCCCTCATAATTAAAGAGTTTTTGCGATGGATAGAAGCGAAAACTAAGCAAGGTGGAGCGTCATATCAAGAATGTATAAGGCACATACAACTTGAGATTACTGAGATGGGTGCAGAAGAAAAAAGATGCAAAAAGTATGTACAGGACTGTGACAAGGCTGGTTTAATCAATACAAAAGGACTGAAGTTCAATATCACTGATAAAGGTGTAAACTGGTTGCAGAGAAAGGGGGCATAGATTCTATATATACAGATAAAAATTGGTTACAGAAAGGTTTCTTGAGTTCTCTATATACAGATTTACATACGTACACACTCTGAAAGCTGTTCTTTTGGATGTCAGTTGGTCCTAATTACTCCCGATGTTCTTCACAGAGAATTTGGAGAGATGGGCTTCGCAGAATGCGATTCTTAACCTTTTCGAGGAAGTCCTCAGTCGAGACGGTGTGATATAATGGGAAAAGCTGGTCAAGGGGATCGAACATTAAAACAGAGAGTTTCAGAGTCTTCAACACACGTTCGAACTCCTGTAGAGACGAGACCACACCAAACAGAGGCTCCTTTGGCCTATGCTGAAAAAGAGTTCGTCTATGCGCGTTACCGAGATCATGTTCTATACTATCGAAGCAATCCAGCAATTGTGAAACCTCAGGTTCGAGAGGCTGTTGGCTGGCTTGTCTACGATTGTTCAAATTACATCATAATATGTTGGGATAGAAGTGCTGATCCACCCACATTGAAAGGTGGAGATCCCAAAGCTTCAGGTCTTGTCATCATACGCTCAGACATAATCGAGTTGAAGGAGCTTAGAGGACTCTGCTAGCTGAACTTCAACCCTTTCTCAGAAACAATCTCCCATCTTGTTCTACGAAGAGGATAACATCTCCTACTTCTAGGTTGAATTTGCGACGTGCATCCGCTGGCACGGTGACCTGGCCCTTTGTACTGAGTTTGGCTGCTCCCAGAGTTTTCTCTACCATATTCCATTACCTGATGGTAATCATTGTAGGGAAAGCCTTATTTGTCTTACTCCCTGTAATGCTTACATGCAAGAAAAGTAGGAGCAAACGACCGTGACAATCACGATCAACAATCAACAGATCCGCAGACTCAACCACTTGACAATCGACGATCTCCAAAGCTTACCTGTACCCATTAGAATAGAGGACGACCACCTAATCATCGATCGCAGTCCAAGAGGATGGAAGCTTCGTCAGCCAGTAGAACTAAGTTTGAAGAAGGTCCTAGCGGTTGGGCAGAAAGGTCTCATTGCCTATATCCTAATGTCTTTCGCTTCCGAGAGACCAAGACTTATACCCTTTGTGTTTGACAATCAAAGCCTCATCAAGCTAGCTAAGCATTTTCTGCGGCACTGCAGTGGTAGCCCACAGAGCCTTTACGGCTACACAGGCACTATCCACAAATATTCCGCGTGGCTAGGTCACAGCCCAGACCTAATCATTCAAGACGTGAAGCCAGAAGGCAATATCCCAGACCCTCTAAGAGTCCAGAATCACGTGGGCTTTCTGGAAGATTGCATCGCTGCTCTGCAAGATGAGGCTTTAAGCCCAGGACGAGTCCACTGCTATGCCAAACACATCAGAACCTTCTATCGTGTCAATGGGGTCAAAATCGAGCTTAGTGGTACCCTTTCGAGGCGGGTCACCTACAGGGATAGAAGCCCAACACCTGAAGAACTTTCCAGAATACTGGATATAGCAGATCTCCGACAGAAAGCAATTGTATCCATGCTTGCCTTAGGAGCTTTCAGAGAAGGAACCCTCGCTCAACTGCAGTATCGCCACGTCCAGGAAGACCTTGAAGAAGGCGTCATTCCCATCCATGTACATGTAGAAGCAGAAATCACTAAAGGCAAATACGGAGACTATGATACCTTTCTGGGTGCTGAGGCATCTGAATATTTGAAGCTTTACATGGAGCTTCGAAAACGAGGTAGCCCAGACAAGAGAAATCCACCTGAAACACTCACAGCAGAATCTCCATTAATCAGAGATATGACAAGTCACACTCCGCGACCCATAGGATCCAAACAAATACGGAAAATCGTTCACCAACTCTATGTAAAAGCAGGTCTTCTCAAACTACCACGAGGACGCATGTACGAGCTAAGGGTTCACAGCCTCAGAAAATACTTCAAAACGCAGATGCTAGCCTTAGGAGTACAGCCTGACTACGTTGACTACATGATGGGCCACACATTAGACACCTATCACGACATCCAAATGAAAGGAATCGAGTTCCTCCGCAACATCTACTCCGCAAGCGGTCTATCAATCCGACCAAAAACCAAAGTCAGCAAGGTCGAAGCCTTAAAAGAAATTATACGAGCTTGGGGGCTCAACCCAGAGAAAATCCTAACAAGAGAAGCACTCACTCAAGAAGCAACGACAATACTCGGATACGAGAACCAAGAAAATAACCAACTCACAATCCTAAGTAAAGCCCTGAGAGACCTCATACGCCAAGAAACATCGAGCCAAATGCGCACTGTGGATGGCGGGCCCGACGGGAGTTGACCTGTTCCGCTTAGCTAGGGATTGTATTCTTCTCCATAACTATTAGCTATCATCACTAAGTCAAAGATATCTATAATTCCATAGGGTTCAGCTATGTCACAGTGTGGATTCCAGTTAGGATCTGCAGATGTACTGCCATAGATACCTGCAGCCTTTACAACATCAAAGATGTCTACATCAAAATCGTGATCTACATCTCCTATATTCCAAAAGAGGTTCATCAAGGGATAGTTATCTACTCCCTCCCAAGGAAGATCAGTATCACCAACGCCATCATCATCTAAATCACTACCATTATAATTACTCCAATAGTTGCCCCAACGACCATTGTCCCAAACATTTGGAGGATCATTTCCGATTAATACATCATCATACTCGACGAAGTTATTCCAGACTAGCATATTGCTATGGCTTGAATCAAGTATTTCAATTGCCCGTCCAGTTCTTGAGAAGGTGTTAATGAAAATACTGTTATTTTCAATGTGGGAAACAAGGCTGAGTCCTTTACTGCAATCTGAAACTGTGTTATAAGAGATTATATTTCCGTTCGATTCCAATAATAAGAAAATCCCACTACTATGATTTGAGACATGATTCTTCAAAACTGTGCAATTACTTGCTGTTCTTAAATATATTCCATACAGATTGTCTGGTGGAGAAGGGTGCGACACATTATTGTGGGAAACTATGATATGGTTGGATGTTAGATAGATTCCATTCGTATTGTTATAAACAATGTTATCCGAAACCTTACAATAATCGCTGCTCATCAACCATATTCCCATATCTCTGTTTGAGGTTACATTATTACCTGTGATAGTGTTGTTGTGAGACACAACAAGATAGAGCCCTGAAGCTTGGTTCAGGAAAACATGGTTGTTAGATATGGTGTTATTCGTTGAGAAATAGACCCGTATTCCATAAAGGTGGTTCAAGTAAATCTGGTTGTGTGTAATTGTGTTATTGCTTGAAAATTCAAGGTTGATTCCGTTATTTATGTTGTTAGAAATGATGTTGTGGCTTATATTGTTGTGACTAGAATACACGTAAATGCCACTTGACCATTCGAATGGATAAATTTCTTCATTTCGAATGCTGAAGCCACTGATGTTAACCTTGTTAGCTGTCACGTTAACTGCATAGGGTTTTTGGCTTCTTCCATCAATAATTGTTCTGTATGTGTTTTCTCCTTGCAGTGAAACAGATTTGTTTACAAGTACATTCTCATAGTACGTACCTGATGATACATAGATAGTGTCTCCTTCATTTGCAGTGTTTATGGCATTTTGAATGGAAGTATATTTGATATAAACTGGATATCCAGCACCTATCCAAGCTGTAATTCCTCCTAGCATATTGTAGATGTGTGAAAAGCCATTGTCTACAAGTAACTGGCTTGCACTGGCACTTCTTCCACCAGACCCACAATAAACTAGAATCTCATCATCCACATCTAATTCATCTAACCTTCCTCCAAGTTGAGCCACAGGAATGTGCAGTGTGTTCCTAATGTGCCCAGAATTATACTCACTCAGAGTCCTAACATCAAGAATTACCATGGAAGGATTAGAGTCAATCATAGCCTTTGCTTCACCAACTGAAACATTGGTGTAGTTGGAAGCAGTTGTAGTGGAGACTAGCGAAAAGAGAAGAATCATAACGATTGTGAGAGCTAATCTTTTCATCCTTTCCCCTGAATCTAATATATCTTTGAAGCATTTATCGGTTTTGAAAGAGCCAGAAGGAAAAAATGGCAAAGTCCACTTCTCAAGGGTTGACCTGTTCAGCTAGTTGGATAGAAAATAGATAAGTACAGTAGAGTTTACCAGGTAAAGATTCTTCCACAAGTCATAAAAACTGATGCATAGAATATTGGAATGGGAGATACCATGAGTAAGAAGGTTCACGTGATAATTAGTTTATCCATTATTTTGTTGTGTATCCTTAGGTCAAATCTTATAGGAATCTCGAAATCTCCGAAAATCCTAGCAACCACAATTGGATTCCCAACGAACATACCAGCAATTTACGTAGAACCAGCATTTATCTCAGCGTCCCCAGGGGAAACTTTCAATGTGAGTGTGAGAATCTTCAACCTCACCAACAGCTTCTGGCAGACTGAGACACAGTGGTTTAGGGGAGATGACTTAGGTCCATGGTCGGATTTTGCATTGTACAATTATTCTCTTGGCAACCTCAATGGCATAGATATTCAACTTGGATGGGATGAAACTGTGCTAAAGTTTGTGAGTAATGTCACTAAGATTCCTGTTGAAACTCACCCAGATGGCATTCTTCATCAACCTATCTTTAAAATCAAGGACGAAGTTAACGAAACACATGGTTTTCCTTGGCCTCAACCTGAAGAGTCAAGGTACTGGCTTGCCTATGCTACATTTGGTGGTCAGTCTTTCAATGGTAACGGTACAGTTCTGGAGTTAACATTTGAAGTGTTAAAGGAAGGGGCAAGTAACCTGACACTTACAAGAACACAACTTTCAGCACAAGTGCCTTTGATTCAAAGCCCCCAAATTCCTCACAAGTTTATTTCAGCTTTATTCCGATCACCTGGGGCTCGTACTCGACTCGGAGAAATTGATGTTGGTGCTTTCGTGGGTGGAGAACACTTGAAACCAGCTCTGGGGGGTGAAGATGTGAATATCAGTGTGCAAGTCAGAAACGATGGAAATGTTACGGATTCCTATAACCTGACTTTGTCATATGACAATGAACCGCTTCAAAATGCGGTTTGGACAGCTCAGACACTGGATCCAGGAAACAGCAGCATCTTCACGTATATTTTAAACGCTTCAGACTTGAGTAGGGGAGTCCATAACATTTCATCCTACCTGAGTGTGCTTCATGATGGAGGCTTGTTTAATGACACTAGTTTACAGCAATTCAGAGTGGTCGTTCCGCCACAACTAGTTATCAGTGGTCCATCTTCTGCAGGAGGTGGGGAGACTGTTGTTTTCAATGCGTCTGACAGCATTCACCTTGACCCTGATGGCTACATATTGAGCTACACTTGGGGTCTCTGGGCTCCAGGTGAAACAATGGCCCAATTTACATATGAAGGGGTCACTTTCGCTCACCAATTTTCAAGTCTTGCTAAGAATGGTACCTGGCGTATTGTTCTCTCGGTCATGGATAATTTCGGTGTAACGTATTCCGAATCCAGACCATTTTCCTTACCATATAAAACAGAAGCCGCTTTAGTAATTCACACCCCCTATTCAGTTCACAACCTTGACACTGGATTAAACTACACAACAATTCAAGAGGCAATAGATGCTCCAGAAACACTGGATGGACACGAAATCTTCGTTGAAGAAGGAACCTACTGGGAACATGTTGAAATAAATAAATCATTATCAATAATGGGAGAGAACAGAAATACCACAATCGTTGATGGAAATGGCGCTGGAACAGTAGTCATTATCGCTGCTGATAACGTCTCATTAACTGGATTCACCATTCAAGGTAGTAATCTTTTCTCCCAAACAAGTGGAATTTATGCCTCGCAGTGGACCATTGGATCCAATATTAGCCATAATATTATAACAGATAACTGGAATGGAATTGAATTCGACTACTATTGTAGCAATAACACAGTGAGTGATAACATTGTAGTTTCAAATGAATATGATGGAATAAAGTTTGAGTATTTTGCTTTTAATAACACAGTTCGCAGGAACACTGTTTCCATGAATAATGAAGATGGAATTATGTTCTGGACGGGGGGTGGAAACAACATCATAGAAGACAATGTCGTTCATTCAAACCGATATGACGGAATTAATCATCAAAAAGGAAATAATGTAATTGTTAAAGGTAATTGGCTTCATAACAACTCTCTAGGAATCTTTATAGATGGTTGTTATAACAGTTTAATCTCCCACAACAACGTTACAGATAATAGTGGCTTTTCTCTTCTTCTTTCGGGTGGAATCAACAACATTGTTGAGAATAACCGTGTTTTGAACGGTTATGATGGGATATTCATTTCATGGGAATGCTTCAACAACACCATCATCAACAACACAATTATGCACATTACCAGATGGGGTATCGCTATTGATTGGTACTGCTCGAATAACACAATTGAAAAGAATACAATTTCGGATTGCAGCATTGGAATCTACCTTTACCAAACGAACAATAATACTGTATTACACAACAACGTCTCTAAGAACGGGAGAGGAATCTCAATCTACGGTGCGGGTAATAGCACTGTAATTGGTAACACAATATCATCGAATGATCGGGGAGTCTACCTGATTGCTACAAGTAATAATCTTCTAATCCAAAACAATATTGTTAATAATGATCTGGTTGGACTCAAACTGATTACATCAAGTAATAATCTTCTAATCCAAAACAATATTGTTAACAATACTTGTCAGGTAAGTGGTAGCGATCTTGTTAGTAGGTGGGATGATGGTTTAGAAGGTAACTTCTGGAGTAATTACTCAGGAGTTGACATAAACCATGATGGAATAGGGGATTCTCCCTATCTATTAGAATATGGTAACCAAGATAACTATCCTTTGATGGGTGCTTTCCACAGTTTCAACGTATCTCAGGACAATAATGTGAATGTTATATCCAACTCAACAATTATGGACTTAGAGTATTTCGAGTCTAATGGTTCAATCAGAATGCACATTTCCAATATGACAGTGAATCAGACTCATGGCTTCGTTAGGATCTGCATTCCTCATACAATAATGACTGAACCATACAACATCACAGTCAATGGCGCTAATCCAACATACTGGAATTACACCCTATATGACAATGGCACTCACAGATGGATCTATTTTGCATATGAACATACAGAGCTGGAAGTAATTATAATTCCAGAGTTTCCATCACTAACCATCCTCCCACTATTCATGATAACAGCCCTCTTAGCAGGTATAATCTACAGAAGAAAAATGGTAAAGTCCACTTCACCAGGTGAACTGCTCCGCTAGGCTATGGTGAGTATTCTTCCCCATAGTGACTTGCGACTGTGGCTTTGAATTTTAGTGTCTGAAGCATGTAAGCTCATACTTCCAAGCTACTCTTAGTCTCTTATTTCACTGAATCGGATCAGTTCAGCTGGTTTACTACACGCATTAACACATATCTTCTGTTACAATCCTGAATGAAGCGGTTTATTGCTTGGTAAGCCTTATGCAAGATTTTTAATGACACAGAATTGTGATAGTTGGATAAGGGAGTAGGATTAGTGAAGAGCATGAAGTTTAGTTCATTGTATTTGGTGATTGCTGTTGTGTTGGGTTTTTCCCTCTTCTTTGGATATTGGAGAGCAGACACACCATTCAAGGGGATAATTCTCATTGAGGATTTTGGATACTCCGCTTATGAGGTTGGACAATTTCTGTTTTTAATTTCTTTTGTGATATTGATTGTAGAATTCAGTGGATCTGCTTTAATCTTCGTGGTGAGCTACTATTCAGATAAAAAATTTGAATTATCTGTGAACTCAGCTTTGGTTCTGCTCATTCTACTCATTTGCCTGATTCTGAGTGGAAGCCTGGTGGGTCATGTCATTAGGCAGTTAGAGATTCCCCAATACACACTGTTATTCCAATATTATGTTATCCTTAACATTCTTGGTCACCTACTTGTACCCCTTTTAAGTAGTTTTGCAGGTATTCTGGCTGGTAACTACAGAAGAGAACTTCTAACTAATAGAGAAGCCAGAGAAATAACACACCCCAATTCAATCTAGGCTCATCTCGGTATGGACCGACTTTTAATGGTCTTTATTATCATGCTATTGACCCTAGTGGTCCACTTCATTCAACCAGGTGTAGACTTTGAGAATAATCTGTCAAGTATGTGGGGTCCAAGGTTATCTTCAGCATATTGGGAAGAATTACTTCAGAGTAAGGCACTATGTAGGGTACAAGGAGAGTAAACCCAAGTTCAAATATCACAAGCAAAATCCAGAGTATGTTCGTAATCTATCTGGAGAGAGGAGTATTGGTCAGGTTGGTCAATATGATCGGTCCACTGGGGTTGACCAAAATCTTAAAGCATATGGCTTCTTTAACGAAAATACTGGTTGGGCGGGTAGCCTAGTCAGGATAGGGCTCAGGCCCCCTAAGCCTGTGGTCGTGGGTTCAAATCCCACCCCGCCCGCCATTACTTCTACCCAGTACCAATTTAGAGAATATCTGCTAGGCTACGTGAAACAATCTACTGCTAATGGATATGTGAAGATGTTAAAGGTCCTAAGTAAACTAGGTGATTTAGATAATCCTAAACAAATTAGAACCCTCATTTGTACGTCGCAAGTATCTGAAGGTAGAAAGGAGCTACTAGCTAATGCTTACAATTATTGGGTTAAGTATAGAGGTTTAACATGGGATAAGCCTAAATTCACTAGAGAGGATAGACCTTTCTTTCTACCTTTAGAAGTTGAATTAGATCAGCTAATATCAAATACCAGGAATAAGATGTCTACCTTTTTACAGTTACTAAAGGAGTCTGCTGTTAATAGTGGTGAGGCATGGAAGCTTAGATGGATTGATATTGACTCTGTTAGAGGAACTGTTAATGTTACACCTACTAAGAATCACAGTTCTAGAGTATTACCGATATCTCAGATTCTATTAACTAGATTATTTAAATTACCTAGAAAGAATGAAAGGGTATTCGCTTCTAAAAATCTAGATAAGTTCAGATGGTTATATGAAAGAGCTAGAAATTTATTATCTGCTAAATTAGAGAATCCTAGATTACATGAGATAGCTTTTAGATCGTTTAGGCATTGGAAGGCTACTCAGCTTTATTATCATACTAAAGATATTCTTCATGTTAAGTGGTTTCTAGGTCATAAACGATTAGAGAATACTTTGGTTTATACGCATTTAGTAAATTTTAGATCTAATGATTTTACTTGTAAAGTTGCTAGATCACTAAAAGAAGCTACTAACCTTATTGAAGCTGGATTTGAATATGTAACAGAAATGGATGGTGTAAAGCTCTTCCGTAAGAGGAAGTGAGTTTGTATCTTTATTGATATTGTAGACTTTACACCAAGACAAATACGTTAACCCAACAAAGTGTATTGTTGAAAAAAGAATAAAAGCATCCTAGACCCAAATGGAGCTAAAGGGGATTTTCACTTTTGCATCAGAATCTGAAGAGATCTAGGAAGAGTGAATTGCTAATGGGAGTAATGATAGGATTCTATGGAAATTGGCTTATAGCCCTCGTAGAAAGACTTGAGTTACCTAAAACCGCCAATTACAATCTAATGTGGCTGTTTGGATTTTCTTTGGTGATGTTGCTGACTTATTTTTTGGAGGCTTTCACTGAACTACAAAAGCAAACATGGGTGAAATTCATACCCCTCAAAACGATTCTAGGTAGCACTCATTTGGCTTCTATGTTTGCGTTACTATGGTTTAGTGGAATATATGAATCAGGATTTCTATTTTCATGGACAGGTGTTGCATTGTGGGTGATACTCCTACAGGTTGAAAGACGAGAATTGGCGTAGAAGCGAAGGTTCATCTTGTAGCTTAGATTTCTATTTTGCATTATTCTCTATTGTAGAATAAATGTTGATTATAAAGGCTTAGAGATTACTCCAGAACCGAAGCTATACAGTGGATACTTTTTCGTATTCCTCACAATTATTGAGAATTTTCAGAGGGTTTTTCAAAGTATCTCTTAGAGTAGTAAGGAGCTTACTTCCCTTTTTCATACAGCATGATATATCCACATTGTGGACAACGATAAGCTATTACTTTGAATCCTTTTGTATGAAAAACACCAGTTCCTTTTCCCCAATGAGGAGCACCAGCTAAAACACCTTCTTCCATTTCTGTTGAACATTTTGGACATTCCTTTTCAACCATTGGAACCACAAGCCTTCTGTATTCTAATTAGTTCTTTTGGTTCTACCATAGCCTTTCCATACTCTCTCACATTTAGATTTGTAAATAGGGATTATCGCTTTAACTTTAGACTCTGAGTCTGGTTATTCAATGAATTTTATACTAAGTCACAGTCGCTATTTTTTTCTTTCCCTAAGCATTGGTTGTCAAGTTCACCACTTTTAGGTCTTTCTTTACCTGAATGCCATTCTTCAATATAGTCTTCTTTAGGATCGTTTGTACAATTCCTGCACCAATGCCATGTGTCACTACCCTTCTTCTTGCGATAATAAGGAATGATTTATCACCTCTTCTCCACTTATAATTACTAATTGATGCATTAGCTTAAGAAATTTGTTGTTTATGTATAACCTGTAAAATCTTCCGTAAGCTCTCTCTTCTTTTGGTTCTGCTATAACTTTACCCATTCCTCACATTTGAAAACTTGAAGTTTCTATTCCTTAGGAGCAACTCTCTGTTCTTCCTTTTCGATCCCACCAAGATAGGGTGTTTGTACAGCGAATTTACCTTGAATGCGCGCGCGCGCCTCTCAGTCCAGCTTTGGAGCCAAAGTTCTGGGAACACGTAAACCTAGACATTCCACACTACTTCTTCTTTGCCCTCGACTGGAAACATAACAGAAATGACACAAAGATCCTATTGGCTTTGAAAGAGAATCGTATCGACGGAATGATGCTGATCTTCAAAAAAAGAATAGCCCAATTGAGGGGAAGTCGCAAGGGCGCAGAAGCTCTCTTGGAAAGATTGGTTCTGAAAAAGGTTAAATTACAAGCCTCAAAGGAACATGAGAAATCCGTCCTTGAGAAGTATATGCCATCTTGGAGCCACGAATTGATCCTTATGATGCTTCGCAAAGGTGAAGAAAGACTTCGCATCGCCCATCCAATAGTTGCGCGCGCATGATGACAATGTCACTGTACCTTTAGCCTCTTTTGCGATCTTGGCTCTCGCGAAATTTCTTGCACCATGGTTATTGACGTTTTAGATGCTCTCGCGCGCGCGAAATAGGTTTTTAGACGCGTATGCACTCACTAGAAGATTCTTTCACAAAATATAACTGTCTAGAAGACAAATACTATCATGGAGAAAGGAGAAATTAGAGGGAGTGAAAATTCTTAAAAAAACAATTCTAACCGTTATCCTAATTACACTTTTACCCATTGCCCTTGGAGTCACACCACTCGTAAATCCCCCGCTACAAGACACCAATGCTAAACCTAGTCATGATCCATCGATGTTTCAGAGCAAGCTTAGTTCAAACACAAGTGCAGTGTGCTGGGTGGAATCCTTCTCTAACTCTGAAACCTCCAATTGGATTTTCACAGGTATACCACCCTTCTTGCAGAATAACACGGAGAGTTACATAATGTCAATTGGAACGAGTAACTGCTCCTGGTTTAATTTTGAAAACGTCACCCTACCCTCTGTCCAGAAAGTTTTCTTGATGATTGAATGGAGAACCCGTGAGATATTCTCAGGGGGAGAAGCTCAACTCTTCATAGATAATGGCGTGTCTGAGGAAGCAATAGGCGCCTTCAATCTCACGTTAGAATACGATTGGACGGAAATCAACATCACCAGCGCTGTCAAAACCATTCCCCAAACAAATGCTGCGAAACTCAAAATCAAACCCGTTTACGCTGGCTTGTACCTTGTGAATGTGCGGAGAGCCTACTTGAGAATTTACAATGGGCCAGTTCCCATCCAGAAAGGCACAGTTGCACACGCCAAAGTGGGTAGCCAAGTAACTCTATCTGTAAAATGGAACGACCCTGACGGCTTAAGCACCTACGCCCTGAACCACAATGCAAGCGGAAGCTGGCTTCCCCAAAACATAACTGGAAGCTTAACCGGGGCAGAGAGTTGGAGCAACCATACCATCACCCTGCAGCAGACCACGATTCCTGTCCTAGCCTACAGATTCTGGGCCAACGACACCCTAGACAACTGGGACAAAACCAACATCTACTACGTGTACCCAGTGAAGAATTTCAGCCCCGAACTCCTTCAACACGTGGAAGACGTCACTGGATTCCCCATATCCCATAGCTACGGTAGAAAAGATTTCTACGACAACGTGACTGGAAGGTTCTGGAAGTTTTACAGCGACGGTACAAACATGAAATACACATCCACGCTAGACGGACAAACATGGGATGCTCCCCAGATCATAAGACCCACTCAAAGCGGTTTCATGTTCTACGTTCACGTCACTAATGGAACCGTGCATTATGTTTACAACTCGGAGGGAACAGGAGACGATGTCAACTATCGAAAGGGAAAACTGAACTCAAATGGAGCAATAACCTGGATAGCCCCTGAACAAACTGCTATTGACGCTGGAACCACCAAGAAATTCTACGCCTGCTCAGTAATCACAGATCAAGCAGGATACCCCTACATAGTTTTCGGCAACCGGACAAACCCGAATCTAAAAACATTAAACCTCATCAGAAGCAACAACAATGACGGCACATGGCTCACAACAACTGGATTCCCCAAACAGATCAATGAGAACCCAGATAGCGACCTAGTTTCCGGCGTTGCCTTAAGCTTGCCCAGCAACGAAATCTACGTAATCTATTGCAGTGCTGGAAACCAAGAACCTCCCCGGGGAAGAATTTGGCAAAACCCAATACTGAGTCCCTTACAGAACGCCTCCAACTACACAACAGAGAGCAACTACCTGTTCAGCGCGGTTACTGACAGCTTTGGGAATATCCATCTTGTTTACCGGAGAACCAGCGACAGAGTAGAATACAGTTTTCGCAACTCCACTACGGGAAACTGGGAGATAAAGGACGAGTTAGTAACCACCCACCTTACGTCTGAAGTCTTGAAAAGCACTGCTTATTCATGGCCTATCATTGGTTGGAACCCCGCTGCAGAAGAGGTTTATGTGCATTGGTGGACACTCGGAGACAAAAGTGGCTGGCTACAAACAAGAAACTCCACAGGTTGGAAGCCTAGACAGAGAATTATCAGATTGAATGACGACTTCACACTGATTGACGGGGACATTATAATACCCCAATCGTATCAGAACCAGATTCTACTCAACTTTGTTGCCCAAAATGTGACGAATGCACGCAAAGAAGTTTGGTCCTATGTGTATACCAACATGCCTCCGGTAGCGGAGTTCACTTCATCTGCGGAAACCGTCTACACCCGTGAAATCATCGCCTTTAACGCTAGCGGAAGCCATGATTCAGATGGAATCATCGTGGATTATCACTGGAACTTCGGGGATGGAACAAACGCGACGGGTCCAATCGTCGAACATGCATACATAGACAATGGCAGCTACTTGGTCAGTCTAACTGTAACAGATGATGATGGAGCAACCAACTCCACCTCCTCCACGAAGACAATTTTGAATCGCTCCCCGATAGCCATCTTCACTGTGTCATCTGAAACAACCTATCCTAGCCAGTCCATTGTGTTCAATGCAACACAAAGCTATGATCCTGATGGCATAATTACTGCTTACCTCTGGGATTTCGGCGACAACGTCAATGCTTCAGGCTCTGTAGTGGAACATGCTTACGATGCTGAGGGGAATTATACAGTCACCTTGACAGTTGTAGATGATGATGGCGCCATGGACAGTGCAACAGCAACTCAAATAGTTCTACGCCGCGACGTAGCGGCCCTGGCTGTTACAGCATCTAAGAACCTGATTGGAACAGGATTTTTAGTTATCCTAAATGTAACTGTTGAAAACCAAGGCGACTACACGGAAACTCTCAACATAACTGCTTATGCCAACGCAACTATCATCCAAACCCAAACCATCTTACTTGCCAGCGGAAACTACTCTTATGTGACCCTTCTATGGAACACCACAAGTTTTCCTAAAGGAAACTACACCCTAAGTGTAACAGTGGACCTTGTTCCTGGAGAAACTGACACCGTGGACAACCTGTTGATTGACAGCTGGGTTCTTGTAACAATACCGGGGGACGCTGATGGCGACAGAGATGTGGACATTTTTGACATAGTTCTAGTAGCCATATTCTATGGGCTAGATGAATTAGATCCCCAATTCAACCCAAACTGTGACCTGAATTGCGACGGATACATTGACATTTTTGACATAGTTCTTGCAGCTGGGCATTATGGTGAAAGCTGGTAATCCGCACACTTACAGATGACTTATCTCGACCCTAGCTTTGATTGAAAAAAAGAAGGGTGTTACTTTTTAGCTAAGCCTAAAGCCCCACCAATTATCCCCAAGATTAATCCTATGATGAAGCCACCGCCTGTGATGATGCTAAGAATTGAGAAGATAATCACTAGAATGCCGCCAATAGTTTCGTATCCAGGGATGTATATGAGAATCGCGCCGACGATGACTATGATTGCGAATATCACGCCTATAGCTGCTAATCCCGTGAAAAGATCAGTGATGAAACTAGGAATAATGCCTCCAAGTAACTCAATGAATCCCGCTAGGAAGACGAAGAGAACTGCACCTAATAGCATAAGAAAGCCCGCGATGAGAGATATGATGAACCCTGCAGTTGCTTTATGAGCTCCGTTGTTCATAATTTTTCCACCTCAGAAACCCCTTTTCAACCGTTCTGAATTTAAATCCTTCCAAACCAGAAACACTCAAACCCAGATAAAGGATGAACGCGCAACTTTTTTTCTCCCTTCCCACCTACGTAAAATAAGACACTGAAGAAGCCATGCGCGCACACTTGGATTTGTACTACTTTTCTTTGATTTTTGGCTCTCTCACAGCAAAAAGTATGATCAGACTTACTGTAGCGCCTAGGGCAATACTTAGGAGAAATGGGTAGACTGGAGAAGCGCCATAGAGTAGTCCACCTAACGCTGATGAAGGAACCGTTGCTAATATGTTCAGGGTAACGATTGTTCCCATAATTCTACCCCTCTTCTCTTTTGGAATCAGATCAGCTAGCAAGGCATTGTAGGCTGGCATGATTAAACATCCTCCTACTCCAAAGAACAAGTAGACAGCAAGTAGATGTGTGAAACTCCGAGCTAGTACAAAAAGGATAGTAGAAGGTATGAAAATAAAGTAGCCAACAAGTAGGGATTTCCTCCTGCCAATTTTATCCACCACTTTGCCAAAGGGGAATCCCAAAATGATCGTAGTAGCAACCCAAGCAGTATTTATGATGCCCCATTCCATCTTTCCAATCCCAACAACGTCCAGAACATACAGAGATGTGAACATCCTAAACATAGGCTCCTCAAAAGCACTCACCAGAAATGCTACTGTTACGAATCTAAGGGTCCTAGGCATGTCCCTCCAAGCTTCTCTTATTGCACTGAAGGAGTCCTTGAAAGCCACCTTCATTGAATCAAGCTTGATTCGCTGAGGTTTCTCCAGAGTTTCTCGAAGGAAAAACAGTCTAATAAACGCAGCAATCATCATAAAGAAAAACACCACTGTGTAAACAAGCCGCATCCCTGGAACAAGACCATACGAGGTAACAAGGAAACCAGCGAAAGCTGGGGCTGCTATGGTCGGTATGTTGGGGATCACGTTAACTGCAGCATACCCCATCCCCCGCTTTTCCGAAGGAACAGAATCCGCAAGGATAGCATCAAGAGCAGGCTGGTATATTAAGCTGAGATTGGAAATTACCATGCCCATTAAGACAAACCTCCAGTCAGGAGCGAATATGTAGAATAAGAAGGAAAATGCGATGGCAAAGGTCATCATCACAATAATCTGTCTTCGACCATACTTGTCAGCAATGACAGCCCCAGGGATCCGGACCAATCCTAAAACCATGGCTCCAACAGACCCCATTAAACCAATGACCACAGGAGGTGCTCCCAGCTCTCTGAAAAAAGGAGATTCAAAAGAGAAAGTCATGGAGAATGTGAAGAAGACAAAGAGCCAGCTAACAATAAGAGTAAGCAAGTTCCCTCGCATAAACGAGAACTCAGCCCTAATCCTTGTCAGAAGACCGGCCAACAGTTTCAACAGCCTATCAAGATTCCCCGAAACTATACTTCACCCTAATATATTCACTTTGCCAAGTTTAGGAAACTAAACTCAGAAAATCACAAAGGCTAATTAAGCCTATAAAAAGCAACGCCATGTGGAATACACGCGCGCGCGGAATCTACTAAAATCATCTTGCCAAGTTCCCGCAATCTTAATGAGTCGTCGCCTGAATTCAATAAGTGTGACTGCATTGAAGAAATCATTATGCGAGAGCTGTGGTGAACCCCTGTTTCTCACAAAAGAAGAGTGCAGAAACTTCATTGAAGCCAAAATGAAAGAGGGCTACATAGTGTGCAGGTGCTGTGGAACTAAACAGAAAACGGCACCCCAAAAAAAGGCTAATAACATACAAAATGAAGCCTGACATCAAAAGATAATAGATTAGCGTATCCGCTCAAAGCCCTAGGGAGAGTTTTTGCTGGAAAGATTATGAATTCCACTCGAGATTTGATTTTGGGACACATGCCTTTCATAGGGATATCTTACCAAAACAGTCAAAAGGATGAAGAATATCGGAAACGTTTCTCTAAAATTTCCGAAATAGAGAAGGTGATCAAAGCAGCAGTTAAACTTGGTTTACGCAAGTTCGCTGCAGCCACCCCTGATTCTTCACCTCTTTCCCCTATTCATCTGCAAGCCCTACAACTCACGATTAGTGAAGGACACAGTCTTGAGATCTTTCCATGCGTAGGGATCCCATTATGCCTTGGAACCAAAAAAATCGATCCCTTTAGACGATGGGCAACCTACTTGGATATTGAAAGTCAATTGTACCAAGAAACGAAGACCCTCATCATTGAGGACCCAATTTTGAACTTTAGAGAAGACTGGAAAAACAGACTAATAGCGAGTAAACCATATAGTGAAGAGGATTTCAGAGAACTGGTGATTGATTGGGAACGGATAAACAAGAACTTGCAGTTTTTCACAGAATTTCCAACCAGCCATATCGAGTTTGGTTCTGAAATAGACTTTCTCGCGATGACTGAACGTTTTGATCTTATTGGAGAACTTGTAGAGAGGGCAAAGGCTTATGGCTTTAAGAAAGTTCTTCTTGGCGTTCATCATGCAGGAATGACGATTCCCCTGCTAAAGGACAGACTTCAAGACTTTGAAGGTTATGTGACACCTCTCAATCCGCTAGGTGTAATGATGTTCCCAACAAAACAATCAGCGGAGAAAGCTGTTAACACGGTAAAAAAATCGGTCTATGCTATCAAACCCTTGGCGGGAGGAAGAGTGAAGCCACGAAGAGCCTTCAAATACCTCCTCAAGCATCCCATCGATGGCTGCATGATAGGAGTTAGCTCAATTCCAGAGCTGAAAGAAAACTTGAAAGCCGCTGAACTTACATTTAGAAAAGGCACACCCGCATAATGTATTGACGTGATTCAAGTGGAACTAACAGAAACTCAACATATTACTAGTAGACGTGACTGGCGTACGTGGCTCAGAAAAAACCATGACGTTAAGAAAGAAATCTGGATGATTTTTTATAAGAAGCACACTGGAAAACCTGGAATCTCCTATGACGTTTCTGTTGAAGAAGCATTGTGTTTTGGATGGATCGACAGCATTGTGAAAAAAATTGGCGATGAAAAATTTACTCGAAAATTCACCCCTCGGAAAAGCAGAAGCAAATGGTCGGAATTAAACAAGAAAAGAGCCAAGAAAATGATAGACGCACGAAAGATGACAGAAACTGGGTTAGCAAGAATACGATAAGCAAAAGAAAACGGAGAATGGTTCAAGTCCTCCCGGATACACGCCCGTAGAGAAGAACTTGAAGTTCCATCATATTTTGAAGAAGTTTTAGCGGAAAATGAGAAGGCTCGAGAGAACTTCAACAATCTGGCACCCACTTACCGAAGACACTTCATAGGATGGATTAGTAGTGCAAAGAGGGAAGAGACCCGGAAAAGACGGATCCAGAAAGCTGTCAAACTTCTCGAGCAAAACAAGAAGCTTGGATTGAAGTAGACACCGAGAAGAATCAGGCGTGCGTAGGAATTATTGTCTTATTGACTTGTAGCTTTGGAGAAAGCGTTAGATATTTTCTGTAATTCCCTTGTTACTGACGATAAAAAGTTTATTCTGTATTCGATTTTCTGCCTGTAAGTAGTTGTGAGTTGCTTGAACTTTGGTAATACATCTTTAGTAACACGTATCATCAAATCCCGATTTGCCTTTTCCTTTAGATTTTTAAGTATCACTCTTCCATCCCTGAAAAAAACCATTAGGTGACCGTCGGGATCAATGTTGGCTTGAACAGCGTTCCTTTCTTCTTCTCCAAGTATCATTGTTGAGACAGGAAGGGTTGGTGTCAAGGGGGTCATTAGTTTCGACAATGATGTAAAGAAAGCCTCTACAAAACTTCCTTCTTCAGAAGTGAGTTCACAAATTTGACCAATGTCATCTTGCACTGTCCTGAGAGTAGCCACCAGTTCCTCCAAGGATGAAACCTGCTTTGTCCCCTTTTCCTCTTTCTCAATAGATAAAACTGCTTCAATCTTCTGTGGAGTAGCGTCCTGGCTCATGCTGTGATTCCCTTTTAGTTCCTCATTGAACGCATGCTAAAAGCCCTTGTATGTTGCATTTCTCCACACACAGGTCCTTCAAGACCGGGGTAGACTGCGAGTAGAGGTGTTCTGATAAGAATAGCGTATCGCAAGTCGCGATACGTAATATTTATATTTTCTTCCGAGTCTCTATATATACAACAGGCGACACCTTTTGAGTTATGGACACCAAGGCGTAAAACAGGATGAAGAAGAGAGCAGAATACAAAAAGTCACCTCCATACGTCGAGACAACTACAAAGTAACGGTGTCCTTAAGCAAAGAACGTCAAATGTCCCAATCTCCCCTCTATCACAAATATGACATTCAGAAATATGACCTACATCCAAACTACAGCTTTGGACATCTCGCAACGATGATCCCAAGCAACACCCCCGAATACATTGACAGTGGACAACATTACGTGGAACGCATCATCCGAGCCCTCTACTATTTCAAACAATGCTCCCTAATAGGACCCTCCGGCACAGGGAAAACCCACATTGTCTATCTCGTTGCGGAACTTTGTGGACTTCCAGTGTGGGAAGTTAACTGTGGGCTCCAAACCTCCTCATATGATCTTATTGGACGCTTCATCGGACTAGGGAAAGAAAACTGGATTGATGGAATGGTCACCAGGTGGTTGAGGAGAGGAGGAATAATGTATCTTGACGAAGCCAACATGATGAAACAAGACGTTGCCACAAGACTTAATCCCGTTCTAGACACTCGAGGTCACTTGGTGATGAACGAGAAGGACAATGAGGTGGTAAAGAGACATAAATACGGATACATGATTATTAGCATGAACCCATACTCAGCAGAATTCTCGGGCACTAAACCTCTGAACGCAGCCATGAGGAGGAGAATGGCTGTGTGGATAAACTTCGATTACACAAGTGTTGGGGACAAGATTTCGGAGGTAGAAGTGGAAATGCTCCGGAACAGGAGCTCAGTTGATGAAAAGATAGCTTTAAAAATCGTTCAAGTTGGTGCTGAGCTGAGAAGACAGTACAAGGCTGGAGACCTCCCTTATGGACCATCATTAGGGGACTTGATAAATTGGGCTACTCTTGTTTATGATGGAAATACAGTGAATGTCGCCGCGGAAGAAACCATTGTGGCATTGACAAGTGATAATGCAGAAGTCCAACAAGATGTGAGAAGAGCAATTCAGACAGTGTTCCCCAAACCTCCATAATTCTTCTGATTAGACAAGGCACTCGTGAGGTATAATGGGATTCCTTGACTATGCTTGGAATGTCTCCCTTCAAAAAGAGGGGGGGAACGCGGCAATTCTCATAGACCCGAAAAGACAATACCCTGTCCTTACTCAAAACGAAAAGGGTTTCACGATAATCCTTCCTATCCCCTCAATCTCTGAGGATGGAACAGTATACTTTCTTGGCTACGAATTCTCTTCACCCTCGAGAAAAGAAGAAGTTGGACGACTCTTCAGAGCTTGTGTTGTCCATCTGACTGCTCATACCTTGATGCCTACTACTCACGAAAACCTGGAGTTATCCACATCAAAACAAAACTTAGCTGAAGTCTTCTCAGATTCCTTGGTAAAGGATGTTTATGTCAACGCTCGTGTATCTGCTCTACATCATGATAAAATTCCAGACATAGCTTTTGCAAACGCGTTTTTCTTCGCCAGAATGAAACCAGTAGAGAGAATCCGCAACTCAGCTACCAGGATCATGGTAGCTCTACTGTCTAAACAAAACGTCGGTCTTGTGAAAGGTGTGCTTCCAAAAGATGAGGAAACTACCGTTGATCAACTGACCCAGAAACTGAGACTCTTAGAGAAGAAAATCAAGGACTCACTGTTAGAAGAGGATCCCAGATTTGATCAATTGCAGAAAGAAACCGCAATGACCATAGTTCAAACTCTTGAATCCAACGGTCCAATTTTAGAATCTCCAGCTTTTCAGTACACAGGGCAAGCTGGTCCGTCAACAGTATTTTCTAACTCTAGTCATAACCTTGGAATCGAGGTTGAAAAAGCTTTCAAGAAATCTTTCCAAATTCTTGATGGAGAGGTTCCGCGGGAAGGCGCTATGGAGTCATATTGGAAGGAAGAGACAAACCTTGAAGCTTCACAGGCTTTTAATTCATGGCTTAATCGGAAAAGCAGAGAGGAAAAAATCGCTACAACTTTTGAGAAGTACATCGAAGGCACTAGATTTACTTCAGTTGATTTTCCAATCGAAAACTACACCAATTACATGAAGGTTAGGACTTTTCTCCAAGGAGGAAGTCGGCGTCTTTTAGATAGTCTCAGAGTCGCTAAGGATGCGTTGGATGAAGACCCAAGGAAGGAAATGGGCCAATTGGACTTAACTGAAGTTATCCAGAAGCTGGCAAGCAGGAGTCCAAGAACAGACGTTTTTATGCAGAATGAGTATTTGAGTTCAAGCTTCGCTTGGGCAATTCTATTTGATTCCAGTGCAAGTATGAAGATTCGTGATAAAGATAGTCGGGCTTTAATAATATGCGTTGCTGAAGCTACTAAGGAGCTGCTAATGGACCCAGGGTCATGGACCCTACTGGCTTTCAGTGATCGCTTGCAGATATTGAAAGCTCCTTCCGAAGCATACTCTCGTCGAGTCCGGGCAAGGATTGGAGGTTTAAAATTCAATGGTCTGACCTATATGCCCGACGCCATCAGGGTCGCAGGGAAATTCTTGACTCAGAGATTTGATGAACAACGATTCCTTGTGGTGCTTTCCGACGGATGGCCTTATGGTTATCCTGGAATGCAGAAAGAATTGGCTGAAAGCATTAAATCCCTCCAAAAAAAAGATGTAATAGTGATTGGAGTTGGAATTCAGAGCGAAAGGATGAAACTGTTCTTCAATGTAAATTCCACTGTTTATAGCCAACATGATCTCATTAAGAAATTCGCCAAGATCTACATGCAAGCATCAAGAGCTGCTCTCGAGAAATAGACAAAATGATTAAGCGGAGTCTTCTCTCACTCCCATGTTTGCCTGCTCAGGTCATGTTTGATCCTCAACCGAAGCAACCTTTTCTTCTTGAACAACATTCACTTGACTAGCCTCGTCTGATCCATCTAACGACGATGCCGTAGTTTGCTCAACTGGCTCCCTTATTTCACTCTCGTTAGTCGGAGCGCTTCTGCCCATCTCGAAAGTTGGGGTCACCTCTTGGTTAGAGCGAAGAAGATTAGGTGGCGGATAGGGACATTCAATCAATGTTGCCAGCAGATACATAGACATGAAACTTTGTTGATAAACACTCTGAAACAGAAGAGGAATCTGTGTATCTGGATCTGGTTCCAGCATTCTTTTGATGTCTTCATCTTTTCCTTCCAGTACTGCCGTTCCACCAACTTCGAATTTCACTAATGCTGGTTTAGTTCCTACACTCAGAGCAAAGCCTACAGCAATCCGACCCCTCATTCGCTCCTTCTCTTCCATTTGAGCCTTGACATCAAAATTTATCTGCTTCCCCCCTTCCGCCTTTGCTAGTTTTTCACCTGACAAACTTGCAATTTCAACTCTAATCGAAACTCCTAGTTGGCTAGTTGCAGGGTTTATCTTGGATTCCCCATTAGACGTATGTAAATACTCTTCCTAATCATTAGATGATGACAATTACCTCAGGAGCACACAGTTTTTCCTTTGTGTGTAACTTTTCGCACACACAATCGCTAGCCCCTCCTTCAATCATAAGATTACATACATTTTAATTGCATGGATCATCAGCAGTGTCCTAATCAGATCCAAGGATATAATCTGCATGCCACGTGAGTAGTCTGATGATTGCTACGTTTCTTTGCTAATGGAAAAATCAGCCATGAACTGGAACCTTTCAGCAAATTCCTCATCTTTCTTATGGCGTAGGAAAATTTTCTCAGGTATTCCATCGCAGATGTATGTTACATAGATTATGTCCTGACCGAATCCCGACTTTTCTAATTCCTCTACAGATTTCTGAACCCTTTTAATTCGATCTATTTTTCGAGCTATTTCCTCGATTGCTTCAAATAGTACTTCAGCCTCTCCTTCTTCAGAGGCACTTAGCTCAATTTCCCTGAATTGAATCCAATTATTTGACCTTTTTAATTTGCCCTTTCCGCTTGGTTTCCCTTTTCCTTTATTTTTTGTCTTTTGAAGTTGCCCTAATTTCTTGAATCTTTCTTCATGTTCCTGCAACCCATCAGAGTCTCGTAGAAGTGACCCGAGCCATTGGCTGTATTCGTCTGCAACTGATCTGTAATCCGTGATCTGAGCTTCAAGAAAGCTTTCTATCTCTTTCAAAGAGTAGAAACTTCGTATCTCAGTTACAACATTTCCCAATTTCTTCACCGTTACAGAGTGACATTTGCGCTGCTTCAGTGTTCCTCCATCAGCTGAGCGCTCTTATGGGGAAGAGGTTGGTTACCCTCAGAGGTTTCTTTGTTCACCATTAGTAGAGCTCTTCGCAGGTCTGTTAGCTCACTTTTTATTTTTCCCAGCAGAGTTACCCTTTTAATCACTTTATCTTTATAGTTTCTTATTGCTTTCACAACTTCTGGAAAAATAGCCCAAAGTATCTCATGGATCATCTCTGTAGGATAGAATTTCAGTTCAGATTCGACTCCATCCTCACAGATCACCAATATTTGTCCTTCTGAACTCACTCGAATTTGTTTAGCGTTTCTCAGCCTTTTCATTCGTTGTACTGGGATATCCAGAGATGTTCCTACGGAGCCTAGAATCTGAGCGAGAAGATTGCAAAGCTCATTGATCATCCTTTTCTCTTCAATCAGGGATTTGTTTAGCTGGGTTACCTCTTCAACAAATCCTTTGAAAAACTCTCCGAGCTTATCCTCGATGTTGCTGCCTTCATTTGTGATTTCCCTGTTTTTTTCTTCGGGTTCCGTCCCATGAAATTCACTCTGATATGTATCAGACTCCACTCCTCGAGGAACAGATTTATCCCCGCGAGAAAACTCGCTGTTGTTTTGGTACTCTTCTTCCGAGTTCTCCGTCATATAAATATGCACTACCCCTATTCACAAGTTTCTGCATCTTCCGTAGGATAAGAGAATTTGTATGTGACATGATTTACACACCATGAAACCTGACATAAAAGAAGTTTAGGAAAAAACATGTATGAATTAACGAATTAAGAATGGGACGAGAATGAGTACACTGAGGTTCGTCGACTTATTTATTTTCCCAGATCCATTCTTCCACTTCCGAGTCGTGAATCTTGATTGATTCCACATTCTCTTAGGTAATCTTCTAGAGTTTCGCCAGCTACTACTTCAATGTCGTAGTCGCTGGGTTCAATGGAGTGTTTGTAGTTTGCGACAGGAATCACGACTTTTCTGAATCCCCATGCTTCGGCTACTTTGATTTTTTCGTGGAGACCTCCAACCGCAGTCACAGGTATTCCTCCGTCTACTCCTACGTTGATTTCACCTGTAACTGCGACGTCCTGCATTATTGGTTTTCCTTCTATCAAAGAACACAAGAGAATTGTCATTGTAACACCAGCACTTGGGCCATCGACTCCGTAAGCTTGGGCGAAATCGATGTGAGTGAAGAAGTCTTGAGCGATATCTAATCCATATTTCTGCAATATGACGCTTCTGACTTTTGCTACGCTATCTGTAATGAATCTCTCCTTTTCGCCCTTCGCGATTCCAGTTACTTTGTAATATCCTTTTTGATGGTTGTTGTTTCTTGAATTGTCACATTTCGCCAAGAATCCTTTTACTGTTAGTACGTTGCCTGTCATTTCACTGCTGTAGGGATCGGACACAACTGCCAGTCCATATATTTGACCTAGCTTGACACCTTCAGGTCTGATGTTGAGAAGTTTTCCTCTTTCACTGATCTGATTTTCAAGAATTTGCTTTTGGATAGTCTTGCAGTGGTTTTCTATGGCTTCTTTCACATATTTTTTCTCAACTATTTTGCAGTTCTCTATCATTGCTAGTGTGGCAGCTGTTTTCACTATTGATATCATGGGTCTAAATCGTGTTGTGAGTCCGTCTCTCTTGTTACTTCGTCGTCGTCCTTCATCTATGATCTCTTTGCATGCCTCTCGGCTGAATGGTAGTAGGTGAAACCGATGAGCTTCCTGCGCAATGAATTGTACGTATTTTCGACGGTTTTCCACATTGTTTTGCATATCATTGTTCATTCTGACTACTTTGCCATATCCATAAATTCGATCCATCAGAGCTGGGTGTAGTTGTCCTATACTATCAAAGTTGCCTGCACCAACCAGGAAACACATGCATGGCACAGGTTCGGTGGACACAGCCATAGCTGCAGTGTTGCCTTCATCCGATCGACTTCTTAATGTTATTGGCAACTGTCCATCTTCCAGAACAGTCAAGAGGGTAACAGCCTCTGTTGGTTTTAAATTCTTAATTTCATCAATGTATAAGATACCGAGGTGAGCTCTATGAATGTCACCTGCAGATACTCTTTGGTGTTCAGGTGTTCCTAGACCGCCAGTTTGCAGGGGATCCCATGCAATACTTCCAAATAATTGTGCGGAGCCGTGTCCTGTGGCATCTAAGAAGGGAGCGACCCTTTTAGAATTATCCACAATCAGTTTTGGCACGGTTGTAGCTTTAGCGCCTCCAACTCCCTTCGCACCGCCCATCATTCCGAAGCGGCCCATAACTATTACTAGTATGAGAAACATGAGCATCATTCCTGCGGGTAGAAAGGTTGTAGTTCCAATCTGGATAAACGAGTTTAAAATGTAATTAGTAAAATCTCCTCCATATGTCTCTTGAATTGGGCCAAATGGTCCCATTGCATTGGTGTCCCATTGAACCTTTTGCTCCCAAAGGAAGTAGAATCCTGCAAACATAAAGACGCAGGCGACAGTGATCATCATATAGGTAAGGGCTTTTATTCCTACTTTCTGGAGGAATAATTTCTTTGTTGCCTTCAGTTTTTCTTTGAAAATTATCTTCTTTCCTTCGCTCGCAGGATGAGAAGAAATTTTCGGTTCGCTGGGAATTAGATTGTTCTGCCAACAAACAACATCTTTGAGTTGAATCTTATGCTCTCTGTAGAGCTCGGTTAAATGTACAGCTAGTGCCCTGCCGATGAGGGATTTCCCTGTTCCCGGATCCCCCAACAGAAGAAGATAAGGGCCTGGAGGAGGAGTTTTTGTAGCATTTGGCTTTTCCGTATCTTGGTTCTTCCACGCATCGTACCATTTCTCTTTCTCCAGATATTTCAGTTTGTGAACCCATTCCTCCAGACACAAATAACACTCAGCCAAGGCTCGTTCTTGTCCAATGACCCAGTCGAGAAGATTATCCGCCACTGGATAGCCTTCGGTCGACTTGAAAGTCTGCCAATTCCATTTCCGCGCATTAAAAACCTCTATTTCATCTCCGAAATAATTCAAGATCGCTCCATCCTTTCACCTTATTAAACGAAGGCAACTCTGCTTTGCTACGAAAAGATTATCTCCAATCTTAATATACAGGTTATTTTACCTTCACTCATATTCCCCTTTCCAGAATATGTCCAGACAATTCAGAATGTGTACAATATTATTGATTACAAATTCAGATTCCCTATTCTGAAGAATGAAATATCACTTGGATTCAAAGTCGGATTCAAATCAGTTCAGATTCCGACTTGTAAAATATGGGATGATTAATCATGGAAACGATTGTTGAAGATCACCAAAGGGTTGCTAAGCTTTATGACGAAAGCTCAGGAGCCTGGAAATTTGTCAGAAAAGACAAGGGACCCTTGAGATCCATAGGACTGATAGAAAGCATGTTTCAAAATCTCGGTCTCTCTAAGAACGAAATTCGAGTATATGTTTACCTTGCACGCTCCAGGGAAAGAAAAGCAAGTGAAATATCCGAAGCGTTGAGTCTTCACAGAACGGAAACATATAGAATACTACGAGATCTAGAGAAAATAGGTTTAGTTTCGTCTGTTTTCGAGAAACCTTTGAAGTTCATTGCTACATCATTTGAAAGGGCGATAAATACCCTTATTGGGGCTAAGAAACTCGGAATTCAGCGTTTGGAGAGAAAAAAGAAAGACCTGGTAAACATCTGGCTATCTCTCCCTCACCCTGTAGTGAAGGTTAAGAGAAAGGAAGTTTTCCAAATACTCGAAGGTATTGAGCAAATCGATCTGAAGAGCAATGAAATTCTCCAAACTGCTCACAGAGAGATTAAAGTCTTTGCGTGTGAAGAAGATTTAGCCCGATTGTATCATTCAGGCTTCATCGATAACCTTGAAAAATTATCTAGGAAAAATCTTTGCATCAAGCTTTTATCGAACAATACCCCGAAAAGTCGTTTCTTCATTGAAAAAACAAGGCTAAACATAGCTAAATATGCTTCAACGGATGTTAGAGATGTACCTTCCTTTATCCTAGCAGATCAAGAACAACTTCTTCTCACCATAAGAAAACACGATCAAGACAATGATAAACGAGCAAAGATTGCGGCTTTATGGACCAACTATAGTGCCTTCATAAACGCTTTGGGGAAGCTTTTCACTGAACTTTGGAAAACTGAGAATCCTCTAGTAATTACGTCTTCGTCTTAGAAAACTAAATTTCACGGCTATATCTGTGAGAATAAATATGAATATTTACCATGAAATTGTGTCTAGTAACTTGACGCACAAATGAACATACTTCACCGCACATAATTCCTATCTATGAACATCGGAGATGGGATGATGAAACGAGTTCTAAAGAGCAAAAAAGCACTCAGTACAGTTGTTACAACTCTAATCATCCTAGTTGTTTCGGTACTGCTCGCCACAGTAGTCACCTTCTACGCAATCAATGTAACCACAACAAGAGTTCAAGAAGAGAACTTGCAGATATACAAACAACATATCTGGCACAATGGATCAAACTTTGCAGAAGCAGCCTTTCTCATAGTCAACACAGGAGGACGTGATGTTGTGGTGGACAAAATATCTATCCGGGGTCAAGAATGCTTGTGGACCACAATATACTACAATAAAACAAGTGACACGATTTACAACGATCTGTCATTTATTACCCCGAACAGCAATGGAACCCTATTAGGGAAAAGTGTAACTCTTGGATCAGTAACTTATGATTTGACTCGGGCAAGCACTGACCTGATATTGAAATCAGGCTACAAAATGATTATCTACGCTACAAATCCTGATAGCATATCAGTAAAGGATGTAGGAGTCCCTGTGGGCTTAACAGTGTTCACAGCGAATGCCCAATACCACAAAGAATGCATCGTCGGAGCTTCAGTTTAAGCAGCAACTTTGTCCTTTCTGAAATCTCACTTCCATGTTTTTTTTTGCTCCCTAAAACATGCAATTTTGCAAGGGAAACATTCAGTCGAATCTGTATTTGTCTAATGTGTAGCACTGTTCTACTCACAAATTATCTTATCTCTAAGCAGTCAAACTTCTGTCAACGACGGAGAAATAAAAATGAAAAGCATCCTGAAAAATAAGAAAGGGCTCAGTACCGTAGTAACAACGCTGATCATCTTAGTGGTTTCAGTGCTTCTGGCAACTGTAGTAACTTTCTACGCTATCAATGTAACTACAACAAGGGTCCAAGAAGAGGCCTTACAGGTGACTAAACTACATACATGGCACAACGGTTCAAACTTCGCTGAATCAGCATTTCTAGTCATCAACACTGGTGGACGTGACTTAGTCTTAGACAAAATCACAGTGCGAGGTCAAGAATGTCCTTGGACAGATGTCTTCTCCTCAAAGACAACTGACACGATCAATAGCGACCTACCATGGGTACCATACGCTAACTTGACTGATGGAGGCTTGGTGACGGTTGGATCCGCAGCTTATACTCTGGACCAAGGCGCCACAACTTCAGACTTGATTCTGCAGTCAGGCCAAAGCATGTTAGTCTACATTCTTAACCCTGACTCTGTTTCAGTGAATGACATCGGTGTGACCGTAGGCATAACGATCTTCACAGCCAACGCCCAATACTACAAGGAAAGTAACGTACAAGCAACAGGTTAAACGTCCTTTCCAACCTTTTTTCTTTTTTTCCCCATTTTATTCCGAACGAGATTAGATTTCTTGAATTCAGACCTTCCGTTCTGATGTGTAGTATTGTTTACACACAAATGGTATTATTGGTTCCCCAAGAAACTTTGGAACATCGTAACTTGAAACCAGAGGGCATGATTTGCGCATCAAAAGAATTACAGATGTAAGGCTACTACTATCAAGAAGAGGAACAGCTATACCAGTTTCTTTTCTGATGCTCTTTGTTTCTCTTACAATAATAGTATCAGCGACTTTCTACGTCTCTGTGGTGGAAATTCAGGCGAGGGGAAAGCTTGTCAATGTAGCTGTAGCAAAGCAGAGTATGGTAGCACTTGAGAATTCTATAGAAGCCTTAACATGGTCTCCAGACTCCTCGATTATATATCTTTTTGAAGATGGAGGAGGCATATTTGAAACATATCCAACCGAGAATAGACTTTTGGTTAACGTAACAAGTCAGATCTTCCAAGATGTGGTTTTCAATGGTACTGTAGGAAAGGTAGTCTATCAATTGCCTTCGACTGAAACATCGGTTTCAACATTGTACATGAAGGGCGATAGGAGAGCAATAATCAATCAGACCGAATTGACCCTGTCACAGATGTACTTATCACCAGGAGAATTGACCCCTGAAATAACTCTAACTTACCGTCCCTTGGTAACTATAAGTGAAACAGGCTACAGTAATGGAAAACCCGTGAATACGCTTCGGCTCTACATCATTAGTTTGAATCACTCAACTGAGTTTTTAGCTCAAGGGAAATTTAAAACAAAGGCTACTTGCACAGGAGTGATAACATATTCACAACAATATAATTTCACTGAAACAATAGCGTCCATTTCAGTAAAAGCAGTGCTTGATGGTAGAACTGACATCGTTGTATTGCCTGTCTCAAGCAATACAAATGGAGCTTTCATCCTGGTTGAGACTCTGGTATGTTATATCAAATTGGAAAGAGTGCAGGGTGGAAGCTAGAAGATGCCCACGATAACACCAAGCTATATCTACACTTTTTTCGCAATGTTAATAGTATCTAGTATTCTCATATCATCTTTCAGTGCTTATGTAGTGGCTTTGAAAACAATACCTGAGATCCAACAGCTAGAGAACTTGCTAAAACATGTAGCATCTCAAGGGTATAGACTAATAACATTAACAAATGTGGCTAACTCAACTTCGCGAGTTGTGCTAGAATTGCCTTCAGCTATTGGAAGCAAACAATACTGGTTCAGACTCTGCAATGACTCCTCTAGAGCTTGGGTTGAAGGTGCTCTTGGGCCGATAACCAAGGTTAATGTGGGGAATCAAGTACCTCTGCCGAATATGATAGTAGCTATCGGAAATTATTCCAGTGTAAATGGTCCAGCTGTTCTGGAATCTTATTGGGACCAGACAATCCCTGTTCTACATCTTATAGCATGGAGTGAAAAAGCGTGAAATTTAGAAAGAAAGAAATCAACGCAACTCTTGATGAAGAAGAAACCTTCAGGATTTCAGGAGAAACATTAGCAGGATATCTAGACTTGAAAAGACGGACTGTTCCTGAAGGCTACGTTGAAATTGAAACATATCCTCTGAAAGCACCCTTTTCCTATTCGGTAATAGTTCAAGAGGAGGAAACTGGAGCTTATTTGTACATTGTGGATGAGCTACCCCTCACAAAAGAAGAAAATGAACTCTCCTTCAGAATGAAAAATATCTTGGAATATGAGTTAAAGGCGCCTGAAGCTGACGAGACACTCAGTGAATCCTTCAATACCCAAGTACCAAGGATAATTGACTCTCACCAGAAAGCATTCAAAGATGTTTCACAGATAAGCCTCAGAAAGATTCTTTATTACCTAAAACGAAACGTGGTTGGATATGGAAAAATAGACCCCTTAATGCGGGACCCTTACATAGAAGACATAAGCTGTAGCGGCATCAACAAACACATTTTCCTTTGGCACACGCGATATGAGAACATACCAACCAATATTTCCTTCAAAGAAGAACAGAACCTAAACGATTTTATTATGAAAATAGTGCACAAAGCTGGAAAACATGTCAGCGTGGCCTTCCCATTAGTAGATGTTACCCTGCCAGGTCAACATCGCCTGGCTGTATCCTATGGAAAGGAAACAACTCCATCAGGTACAAGCTTCACCATCCGAAAATTCCGCGAAGACCCTTTTACAATAATCGATTTAATCACAAACGAGACCATTGATGAAAACATTGCTGCTTACCTGTGGCTTCTGATGGAAAATAAAATGTCAGTGATGATTATGGGCGCTACTGGAGCAGGCAAAACAACTGCCCTCAATGCAATTGCTTGCTTGATAAGACCAAACTACAAAATAATTTCAGTGGAAGAGGTTGCTGAGATAAACCTGCCCCATGAAAACTGGACAGCCACAATTGCCCGTTCAGGATTTGGAATGGAAAATGAGGGGGAAATTCCGCTTTATGATTTAATCAAATCTGCAGTGCGTCATCGTCCAGATCTAATAGTTGTGGGAGAGGTTCGAGGAGATGAGGCTTACGTGCTTTTTCAAGCGTTAGCAACTGGACATGGAGGACTTTGCACTATACATGCTGAAGATGTGGAAACAGCGATAAAAAGACTGACTCAACCTCCTATGAAAATTCCCTCATCAATCATTCCCCTCATGAACTGTGCAATTATAGTTAAACATGTTAGAGCACCAATATTCCTGAGTGGGGAGAAAAGACTTTCAAGTAGAAAACTCGTTCGGGTGACTGAAATCGAAAACGCAGACTCCCTGAGAGATGTATTTACGTGGACAGCCTCAGCGGACGCCTTCAAAGCAAACCTGAATACTAGCTATCTGATACAGAAAATTGCACGAGATCTAGATATATCCGTAGATAGAGTCATGGATGACCTGGAACAGCGAAGAAAAACGCTTCTTCACATGGCTGAGCACAACATCAGAGATTACCGAAGCGTGAATACTGTCTTGAGTGAGTACTACTACACTCCTAAGATCTCGCAACACAGTGGATGAGAGACATGGCCCACATACCTAGCCCCCTTAGCATGTTTCGTTCAATTATATCACTCCTTTCCGGAAAGCAAAACAACTCCAACATAAACAGAGAGCTTCCATTCACCGTAATGCTATTCACATTAATGTCAGCTAGTGGAGTGGCTGTGTATGATTCTTGGAAGAAGATGTGTCGGGTAAATCTGTTACCTGAAACACAAAAGGAAGCCAAAGAAATGCTCCGACAAGTGGATGTTTTGGGATATGATCCGTTGACAGTGATGTATAAGAAAGCTGAAGAAACAACTTCAAAAACCTATCGAGACTTTCTTGCAGGATATGTTTCTTCAATCAGGAGCGGCTCAAATGTTGTTAACTTCCTAAGAAGTAAGCTCCGATCAATTCTAGATGTGCAAAGTGCAACAGCATTCCGTTCAATTGAGAGATTAGGAACCCTTGTTGAGGCGTACGCAGTAATGATGATTGTCACCCTCTGCGTTTATATTCTGTACGTGGTTATGTCTGCAACAGCTCCTTCAGAATATCTATCTGTTGGACTTAGTACTTCAACCTCCGAACCCCTGATGTATGCTCTAATCTTCTTAGGAACTCCATTCATCACAATTGTGTTCATGGCAATTGCTAACCTAGCACGTCAAAGTACTCTAATATCAGTAAAGGAAGCTTACCGTATTGCCGCCATATCAGGTATCGCTACTCTTGGAATATTTATTGCTGCAATACTCCTACCACAACTTGGATTTATTGTCGAAATGGTAACCTTACCTGGATTCGTTACCCTGTGCCTTATGCCAATCTCCATACCAGCAGCCCTAATCTATCAGAAGATAGCGAGAGCAAATTCTGCTGCAGAAGAATCCATGCCTAACTTTCTCAGAGACGTAACTGAATCCAGAAAAATCGGGCTTTCACCCGTGAAAAGCATTGTGCACGCTACTGAAAGAACTGATTATGGATCCTTCAACAGAGTCCTGAAATCCATCCGTAGCCAAATTGAATGGGGAGTCCCTCTCAGAAAAATCTTTGGTAACATTAAGAAACACATTCGAAGTTGGCCGGTTCTTATCTACTTCCTAATCCTGATTGAAACAATTGAGTTTGGAGGTGGCTCCGCAAGAGCTTTGGAGATTCTTTCTGACTACAGCGAGAAGAACAAACAAATAGAAGCAGATAAGCGATCAACACTAAAACCCTACGTAATGTTGGCTTTTGTTTGGAGCGTACTTATTGCTCTCACCACTTCAATAGTTGCAATAACTATCTACACTCTAACCCAAATTACCGTGCCGGGTGGCTCACCAGCCACGCTAGGCCCCCTTGAACAACAAATTCTAATGTTCTCCATTGGTATAATTTTCCAATGTTGGATGTCTGGTTTCTTCATAGGTAAAATCAGTGAGGGGACCTTTGCAGCTGGATTCAAATACTCAGCTATGTTGGCAATTACAGGATATGTATCCCTTTTCGTCTCCCAGAACTATCTGATGGAGAGCTTAGGACTTGTACAAGGATAGGAAAGGAGAACTAACAATTGCCAATATCCTCAGTTGACACATTTTTTGCCTGTTCCCTCATGGTTATTCTCGTAGTTACAGGTATGGCTGCACTCACCAAAGTTGTACAACCCTACCTAAACAATCTGTCAGAAGTAAACGACCTTGAACATTTCAAAGAAATATCTGAAAATTTCCTTCTAAGCAGGGGAGACCCAACCCACTGGGGAAGTACTGCAGATTCCACCATAGCATCTTTTGGATTGGCATCAAACTCCCTTAGACCTTATGAACTTGATATAGACAAGGTTACTCGTTTGAATAATCAAAACGTGTTTTCAATAAGTTATAGCGACATTCTTGCAGGATTGAGCTTCGAAGACACAACCTTAAAGTTGAAAATTAATTCCCTATTCAGGATTCAGATAAGTTTAGCTTCAAGATTGGATGGGGAAAATGAAACCGTTTACACCTTTCAGGTTTCCACCGAGAAATCCGGTTCACAAATTTCTGCTCAGTTACAGTGTTACACAGTTATCGAGAACCACGTTGAAAATTCCACATCCTCAACCGATAAAGGTGTAGCCTTCATAACAGTCTCTTTGCCTAACTCATTAGAAGGAAGTGGTTTGTTCCTAGTGCACGCGAGAGCAAAGGCGAATGCTCAACTAATTGCCTTCAGCACTTACTCTTTCGGTCATAACTCTGATAATCCTCAATCCAATGGAACCTATTTGCGGCTCAGTCCGCTTAATCACGCTCTGAACGTTTCATTCAAGTATCCGAATTTAGAAGTTTCCAACGCTTTTGCTTTCACACACAACTACCAATTCAATTTAACTAAGACTGTTGAGAAAAATCAGACTGAGAAGTATGATATTCCTAATCTTCTAGATCCTAGCCCCACAATTCTCGTGCTTAATGGAAAAAATGATACCACATCCTTCATCGAATGGGTTGCGTATCCCCAATTGCCCTTGGAAATTGGTGCAGACTTCCACTCAATCACCCCGTCTCGAACTATAGTTTTGACGTACTCGGTCATCATAGGCTCTGGCCTCTATGAATTAGTCGCGTCATTTCAACATGTTGGAAACCAAAATGCTTGACAATAAGGGTCAAATGAGAACCGTTGAAGTTTTTCTTTCAATCGTCCTCTTTTTCTCATCATTAGCTGTGACAGCTTTGATTACACCCAGCTCAAATCTTGATATCGACATGACTCTGGCATCAATGGGCATGGAAGCATTAGTTTCCATGGATAACATGGGAAAACTCGGTAACCTACTTGACGGAAAAAACTGGAGCTCCTTAGCAGACTCTTTGAAAATCCTGTTGCCAGTCAGCATCACCTATAATCTCTCCGTATTTGACCCCCAAATGCACCTTATTAATGACATCCCGATTTCGAATGGATTGATTTCAAACCAAGATATTTTCAGTATACAATACCCCTGTGCGAGTTCAAGTCCCAAGGGCACAAAGTACTTGCTTCGATTACAATTAGCAAAAGTAAGGTGAAGCGCCTTGACAAAAATAAAAAGACACAGAAATGGTCAGATACTCTTGCTTGCAATTCTCTTGATATCTCTATTGATGATATCAACACAGCTCTACGTTTACGAAGTAAGCAGATCAACGGTTGCCTTCAGTCCACCAAACATAAACAGCTACGTTTTGTCGATAAAATTGGGGTCTGAGCACGTTGTCACAGGCGCCTTAGCTAACATATCAAATGGTGGAGAAAAATCAACCCTCTCAACAAATCTTGACGAATGGACTTCCTTTATAGAAAACCAATATCAATTCGGAAAACCTATTCTCGACTCCGACTTTCCAGACAATCCTTTGTACATTATGGGAACTCGTCTCTCATGGAGTACAAATGGTTTCGGCATCTCTAGCACAGTCAGTGATTTCAATCTTTCAATACTAGATAACCCCATTAATGCCCAATTATCCTTCAGAATTAACATTACTACATCGCTACTCCAGATAGTAGAGGGGCGGGTGGTTCAAAATGATGTGAAGCAGATAAACGTCACCAGTAGCTTATCAAATGAAGGAAATCCTGCATTGGGGACAAATGTTACCGTGCTTTTCCAAGATACTGGAGTTTGGAAACCAGCACAGAACCAAAGCGGTTACTTTTCTATTGATTATGGCAATGGAACCTATCTCTCTTCCTTCGAAGTAGATACACCTCAAGTATCCATGGAGATTTCGGTTTGTGCTATTGACTTGAGGGGAATTTACGTTCAAGCTAACTCAACTTGTACAATTGCGACCTAGTTTGCAAAAGACAGCTCATTCTTTTCCTTGCTAAGGTCTGTGCCAATGATCCAACATATTTACGGGTTTACCAGATTTCTCCTTTCCATAACGACACAAAGGCTTGGTGAGGTGTCGCTGTGACCGCGGAGACGTTACGAAAAGCCCCTTCTTAAGGTCACGATTTTCCCTTATGGTTTTCTTTTGCATATCCAAGGATCTAAAACTACAACTGGGACATTTAAAGCCCTTACCTTTACCAGCACTCTTCATTCTCTTATCACACTTTAGACACCGTGGATTTTGCATTATCAATCTCGAGGAGAGTTTACGTAGACGAATCTTCTCAAGATTAATTGTCAATGGATTGTTTCCGGAGCTTCGAACTCCTCCACAGACCTCTATCTCATCACCAATCATTAGTTGTCTAGCCACTTTACGAAGAGTGCCCGTTGGCTCATATGCAGCACATTCAACACACCCTGTGCTGTCTTTTACGGTGAATATTCGATGCCTCTTTGGCACAAGTTTCGGCATCGAAGATACAACGCCATTGACAATAACTGAATTGAATGGCCTGATATCGCTTATGGAACCCATCCTTCTCAGATGGGCGTCTGTTCCTTGATTTGTACGGTATAATACATATCTTTCAACAGACTCTGAAGACCTAATCATTCCTTGAGCGAGAAGCACGTCTTTCCCAGTTTCACCTCTTATTCCATAAAAAATCGGGTCTGGTCCTCTAGGTGTTATAAGAATTCGTCCAGTTTCCTCGTCCACATTGTTGTAAGTTCTACCCTTCATTTTTTGATCCATTTCTTCAACAGATTTCAGATCGAGCTTCCTCTTAGTCCCCCAATTCTCTGGTTTTCGGTAGGTAATAACTTCATAGGTATGGTCGCCCTCTAATGTTTCACCTACTGCTGCAAGAGCGCCAACTATGCCATAACCTGTTCGAAATCCTAAAGCTTCGCAATTGAAACTTTTTATTAAATTTAATGCTTCATCGATTCTAACTATGTTTTGTATTGTTCTCTCGGCGAATTGTCGCAACTGCAGTGGTATTTTTTTGCCTTGGAAAAAAACGATGCCTGGGTCTGTATCTACGAAACCCATGTCTGAGTTTTCTTCGACCACAGAAGCTACCATTTCGAATATTGTTCTGATAAGATCTCTGTTACACTCTATCCTGAGACAAAGGGCGCCATTACCACGAGTTTTCCATGGAACGTTCGGATTTAAACGAATGAGATTCGGGTAGTCGATGAATCTAACTCCTAGCTTTGCTAGTTTTTCTACCAATAAGGCGGCTATATGTGTAGTGCAACCACCTCGCGGAGAATCCGTGTCATCGAATCCAATATGTAGGTTGACCATCAGTATTCAGCGTAAGTGCATGTGTAACTAGCTTTGAAATGTTAATATAATATTCAATGTTCAGGAAAAAGAGAAGGGCGTAGTGTTAAGTTGATGCCCCAGGTTCTTCGATAACTATCATTGTTAACGTAGATCTAACCTTGTCTAATCGGCGTACGCTCCAAGTAACGACTTCTTTGAGTTTATCCATTGTATCAGCTGTGATCTTTGCGAGGACATCGTATACTCCATAGACTGCATAGGCTTCTATAACTCCTTCTACGCCTTTCAGGGTTTTCAGGACTTCGCTCTCTGAGCCGATTTCAGTGTTTATCAATACAAAGGCTATGGGCAAATCTTGTCCCTCCTTTGTATGTTGGGAAGTGTCACCTAAAATATTTTGCTATAAGTCGAGATTAGAGTGGGTTACAGTCTTCGCGCGCACGGATGGAAAATTACAAGTTTCTTTTCCTTGTTTAACTACCAATAACTGCTTGATAATCTGTTTCATTCATGATGTAATGCATGAAAACCTGGATTAGCGCACAAAAGCAGTTAAATACTTGCTATTGTAGAGAAAAAATGGGGACTTCCATAAAAGCGGTTGGACATATCATGGACACCAAGAAAAACGAATTCAGAAGGATGTTTCCAAGACTATCTGAGGAGATGAAAACTGGCAAAAGAAAGATATCAATTAGGTCCGTACGTCCGGATCAAGAATCTGCTGAAAAGGTCACAGCAAATTCTAAAGACCTTGTCGATTATGATCCAGATGTAGTCGATTTCCTTCGCCGATGTGACAACAATAGACAAGCAGAAGAGATAATCAACTTCATGGAAAAACGTGTTGAAATCACTCAAAGTCATGCTCAGAACCTAAGGGATCAACTCAAGAAGAGAGGATTGAGAAGTTTCGGAACCAAGAAGAAAGAAGGCTGCTACTTCGAAACAATTAGTCCTTGATGATACAATAGCAAAGAAACTTGCTCGATATCTAAGGCCTCCAATACTATTGGATTAACTTCATGTTCCCACATCTTGTCCATGCTACAATGTTTTTTCTGAAACTGAGAAAGGAAAGTAAAATAAGGATAATGTGCAATACATACGAAAGATTACAGAAGGAGCAAGCTAATTGGAAAAAAAAATACAGGTCATACTGATCGGAATAATTGCGCTTGCTTCATTATCTTTCCTAGCTCCATTCATAACTTATGCTGATTCTCTTCAGTTTGAAGTGAACCAGATAGACCACTGTGTGACACCAATTTATGGTGGACTTCTATACATTACCGACACTGTGAAGATCACTCCAACAGAACAAGACGCAGAGATAGAAGAGTTCTTAATAGGATTCCCAATAGAATATAGAGAGAACTTCCGTCTTTCGATGGCTTATGGAGCAGAAGACAATGAACCCCTGGAAATTGTTTCGAACACAGGATTGGGAACTATAGGATACCATGGAATAACTGTAGTTTTTCCTGAGGAAGTTCGAGAGCAACTCTATAACGGGCAATCATATACCTTTGAAGTGACTTTCGTCTTCTCAAACCTGATTGATTCCACAACACAAATCATAAACGCAACCAATGAATACGTTTTCACATCATATTTCCCTCTATATCCAAGTCTGCCAGTTGGCATTTCATTTTGCAACGTCACAGTTGTACTACCGGAAAACGCAAAACTGACTTCCAGTGGTTTCCTCTATAACACAACCCAGAAAGATGAGAAGATACATCTGAACCATACTGTAAACGACCTCATGGAATTTGCATACAACACTACGAGCGTTAGATTCAGCTACGAAACCGCTAATAATTTTGCTATTTTTTCTACAGATGAAAAGACCAGAGAGATCCAGATAGATTCGAATGGTCAAATTACCGCTTCTGAGATTTTCCTACTTACAGGCAGAACCCCCTTTGTAACTGATAAAATCCAACTTGTACTTCCAAAAGATGCTACCAATGTCACTTCTTTCGACGAGCAAGGGAAGCAAATTGGAACTAAACTCCTTGACGAAAATGACACATATGAGATTTCTCTGAGGCTTGTGAAAGACCAGTCTAGAAGTTTCACAATAACCTACGCTATGGGGTTAGCAGACCGCGCGCGCGCTCAGGCTGGAAGTCAAGACGTCGAATTTACAATCATCGCCATGGAAAACTTACGAATACTCCCAGAAGAACTCACAATAAAGATCATTTTTCCAGAAGGAGCGACAATCAAAGCGTTTCCTCAAGATGAATTCACCATCCAAAGAGACGTTTTTCAAGATCAACTCTCCCTAACCCTCTCGAATGTCACACGGCTCCAAGAAAAACAATGGAATTTCATCTACACGTATACAATTTTCTGGGATTCCTTCAGGCCGACTCTTTGGACAACTGCCCTAGTTCTAGTTGGTACCGTAGTTGCCTTTGCGTGGAGAAGGCCTAAAGCTGCAGTAACCACTGCAGTTGTATTGGTTCCTCATAAAATACTGAACGAATTCTATGAATCCTATGAAACGAAGAAGAGAATTATTACTGAAATAGAGCAGCTGAAAGGAAACGCTAGAAAGGGAAAGGTTTCTAGAAGAAAATATAAGATCCGAAAAACTACTTTGGACAACAGACTGGCTACACTTTCTAAGAAACTAGCTGAATTGCAGCGGAATATCATGAGTGGGGGAGCCAAATATGCTGACATGATGAGACGACTTGAAGTAGCGGAAACCGAACTTGACAATATTGACGAGGACATTAAAAGGATCGAAGTGCGATTCAAACGGGGAGAAATCTCAGCTCAAACATATAGACGACTCCTAGAGGATGATTTGCGAAGGCGAGAAAAATCCAGAACTACTATCGATGGAGTCCTTCTAAGACTCAGAGAATAGCAATGTAGAGAAAACATTCATAGCTGCATACTCGCAGTGATGGAGTGGGTGTATGTATCTCTCCCAAAGATTTTTATTCGCGGTCTATCTGTCATTCACCTTCAAAATCAAGAGGTTGATGGTAAATGGTTGAAGTAAAGGTAAAGTCGGAAAGTTGCGATGGATGTGGAACTTGTGTGGATACTTGCCCTGTAGAAGTATTTGAAATTAAAGATGACAAATCCGTGCCAGTCAAACCAGACGAATGCTTGGTCTGTAGAGCTTGTGAAGTTCAGTGTCCCAACGGTTCTATAGAGATAATCGAGTAGTTACCGTGGTAAGCTCCAAAAAACTGAATGCACTTTCTTTATTTCCTCTATTATTTCGTCTCCTTGCTTCTCAGTTCTGACCTTTTGGAAGGTTTTTTTATCATCTTTTGTATATGGAAAACTACCCATCTTTGAAATCGTGCTGGCAACAAGTTTTCCCAGCTGTTTAAGGTTATAACCACCTTCTAACAAAACCACTAACTTGTCTTCGCAGAAAGTGGACGCGAGATCTAGAAGCTTTTCGAAAATAATCTCATAAATCGAAGCTGAGAGGCCTAATCTACCCACAGGATCGCCTTGATAACCATCATAACCAGCTGATAATAGGATAAATTCAGGGTTGTATTGGCGTATTATGGGGACTACGATGTAGTCCAATGCTTGCAAATAGGTTTTGTCGCAAACTCCGAAAGGAAGAGGTATGTTTACGTTATAGCCCAGTCCCTTATCGACTCCGGTTTCTTCTACAAAACCAGTTCCGGGAAATTCCTCAGGGTCTTCATGCAAGCTTATGTATAGGACTTTCTCTGTGTGGTAGAAGATTTCTTGAGTTCCATTGCCATGATGCGAATCTATGTCTAGAATTAGAACTCGGTCAAGATGAAGCCTTTTGGTGAGGTGTTTAGCAGCAACTGCTATATTGTTAAACACGCAGAACCCCATGGCATAATATGGTCCCGCATGATGACCTGGAGGACGAATCATCGAAAAAGCATTCCTATATTTCTTTGTGAAAACTAAATCAACCGCTTTTAACGCTCCTCCAACTGCATAACGGGCTACTTCATAGCTTTTGGGAGAAACAACCGTGTCGCCTGAGTCAAGTAAACCACCGCCAAGTTCGCAGATCCTTTTCACAAGTTGAATGTGTTGAGAGGTATGAGTGAGTTCTAAATCCTCGATTGTGGCTTGTTCAGGTTCAATCAATTCATATTTGCGCGCATCTGACAAAATGTTCGAGTTCTGAAGCTCCCTCATTACCACTTTTAGTCTTTTGGAATTTTCCGGATGACCAAGTCCAGTGTCATGGTCTAAGAACTTCGGTGTAAACACTACAGCTGTTTTTTTCATTTCCCATTCCGGAATTCCATGGATTTTAAAGAAACCATCTTTACATATTCTTGTAGAGTTAAGCCTTCCTTTTTCGCAAGTTTTTGCATTCCTCGAACTACACCAACTGTATACTGAATTGCTTGTTTTGGTCTTTCAGTTATAAATTTTGGAATTCCGAGTTCTCTCGCTGTTCTTCTTAACACATCCTTTCTCAGTGAATCTATGGATGAGCTAATTTTAAGTTCCACAGAGAGACTCAGTCCAAGTTGGATTACTTTCCAATCTGTGAAGGGACTCCTCAACTCAACCTTATGAAAAGCAGTAGCTTTATTGTCCCTTGGAAAACCTGACTGCTGACACGAAACTATGTCCTGGTAGAATGTATTGCGTAAGTCACTCGCTCCTCTTCTCTTATATTCCTCGAAGTAACGATGATATCCTCCGAATATTTCGTCTGCCCCTTGCCCTGCTAACAGAACTTTCAATCCCAATTTAGCTGCATATTCAGCAACCCAATAGAAGGGTGCTGCAATGGAAACGTTCATGATATTGGATTCTTCGATTAACCATAGAATTCTTGGGAGAATATCCTTCAGATCATCTAGCGAAAAAACTACGTCATAAAGATGTAGACCAAGAGCTCTTGCAGCATTCTGGATTAAGCCAGTTTTCTTTTGTCCCTCTAGCCTGACACAGATTAAGTGAACTTTCACCCCACAAGCTTTTGCCAAAAAAGAGATTAGGCTGCTATCAACACCACCTGAAAATGCTACTGCAACTTCTTCGACATCAGAAACCCGTTCTTCTACCGATTGACTCAGCACATTTTTCAACTTCTCGACTGCAGGTTTCAAATCTAGGTTGAGTTGTGGTGGAAGTTTCAATGTATTAACAGCTTTGAAACTAAACCCGTATTCATTTACATATGCTATGTTTCCAGGAGGAAATGAATCCGTTTTCTTTATGCCAATTTTCCACAGAGCTTTTCGTTCTGAGGCAGCAGCACAAATGCTTTCAGTCTCGCCGAAATAAAGTGGGCGTGCACCGATGGGGTCCATCCCTAGGATTACTGTTTTACCGTTTGCTAGGGCAAAGGCATAGGATCCATTGAGTTCCTTTATAAGATTAGCAGGACTGTCCCCGGGATCCTTGATCTTTTCAATTATGTGCCTTGGTTCCCCCTCTTCTGGAGAAGGGTATAAGCGGCCATCAAATACGAGGGAAAAGTCTTGATTTTGTAGAGGTTGAGCAGTTTCTCTACCTGTATGTTTGGCCAGGTTGTAACCTATAAGACCTCGAGAACTCATCCTTTCTTTCTTCAGTTCTTCAATGTTTCTTCTGATTATTGCTTTGTGAGCTGAAGCAATACCAAAGGATTCACAACCGCGGTGACTTAGCGCCTCAAGCATTGAAACAGCTGTGTTAAATATACTATCATCTTTTTTCCTGACGACCATGATCAAAGCGCCCATGCAGATAGCCTCTAGACTTGTTCTTCCACTTGGATGATAGTTTGCGTCGTGGTTAAAATGCTTGTTTCAATCAGTCTTCAAGAATCTTATTTGTCGTCTTTGAAAGAAGGCGTGGATTATTACCATGTGACTGAAACTTAGGTTCAAGAGTTCCAGATCTATGAAGTTTGTTAAGAAAATCGCCTAAGATTCATGTTTCTAAGACCTGCGGAATTAGACTACTTTTTCTCATATGTGCAGTGCTCGAAAATTTCTCCAAAAGCACTGCAGAAATAAGTGCATGCCGTATCAAGTTCTTTTCGACCGTCTTCTGTCAGGGTGTAGATAGTTTCTCTTCCTTTCTTTTCCATATTTCCGAGCTTTTTCTCCCTTAGATCTTTTAGCGCAGGGTTATATTGTGCCTGCAGTCGGTTTGGTTCCCCTTCGTTTTCTCAGTTCTTATGAGATTTCTTGCCCACTCATAGGACCCTTGGAGATAATTCAAAGTATATAGAAAGACAACATACCACGCATATCACAGCAAGTCGGCGCCTCGGGACAACACTTCCCACTCATACCCATATATTGGGCTTCCAATACTATTATGTGTTTCCCCGTGTACACAACTAATAGACGTCAATTCCAGTTTGAGAAATAGAAGCACGGTTATATCAGCAGATAATATCTTAGCTTGATTGAAGTTTTACTGTTGAACTCGATCAATCGAAGGGCAAAACACTAATTTCTTCTCCCCCATTTAAAGAGCGTAAGATATTCCGCATATGGATGGTGTTGAAGTGTGATTCTTCCTATTGATACAGGTCGTTATGGCACCAAGGAGATGAAGAAAGTTTTCGATGAGGAAAACAGGGTGCAAAGAATGCTGGATGTTGAAGCTGCTCTCGCATGGGCTCATGCGGAAGTTGGTAATATCCCAAAAAAGGATGCCGAGACAATTAGTGAAAGAGCGTCCACTCGATACGTAAAGCTTGGGCGAATAAAGGAAATCGAACTCAAAATTAAACATGATGTAGCCTCGCTTGTTAGGGCTTTAGCTGAGCAAAGTGGCTCAAGTGGGGCGTTTGTTCATTTGGGTGCAACAAGCTATGATATTGTCGACACTGCAACAGCTCTTCAGCTTAAAGATGCTTTGGCGATTTTCCAGCAGAGACTTTCCACTTTGGAAGAGGTATTGATTGAAAAAGCAGAAAAGTATAAGGGTGTAATCATGGTTGGCAGAACTCATGGTCAGCATGCTTTGCCCACGACTTTAGGTTTTAAGTTTTCTATATGGATGAGGGCAAATGCCAGAAATATTTGGCGATTGCAGGAGGTCAGTAGGCGTTTGTTGGTTGGAAAAATGACAGGTGCTGTCGGAACTCAAGCTGGTATGGGTAGGCATGCTTTTAGAATTCAGGAACTTGTTATGGAGCGTTTGGGTGTTAAGCAAGCAGATATATCCACTCAAATTGTGGCGCGGGATCGCCTCGCGGAATTTGTTTGCCTTCTGTCCTTGGTTGCTTCTTCGCTGGATAACATGGCATGGGAGATTCGTGAGTTACAGAGACCCGAGATTGGTGAATTGTTTGAGGCTTTTGAAGTCGAGAAACAAGTTGGTAGCTCTACAATGCCACATAAACGAAATCCCGAAATTTGCGAGCGGATCTGCGGGCTGGCAAAAGTTGTAAGGGGACTAGTCATTCCTGCCCTTGAAAATGTTGTAACTTGGCATGAGAGAGATTTGACTCAGTCTTCAGCGGAACGTTTCATTGTTCCTGAGGCTTGTATTCTGGTTGATTACATGGTATACTTAATGATCAATGTTTTAAGGGATCTTCTTGTGGATAAAAACCGGATGCGGGAGAACTTGAAGATTACTAAAGGACGGATCATGTCTGAGTCTGTTATGACATGGCTTGTTGAGAGAGGTATGAACCGTCAAGAAGCGCATGAGCTTCTCAGAAAACTGACAATCGACAGCGAGCGAGAGAACAGATCCTTCAAAGAAATTTTGTCTAAGAATAGCGGGATTCAGGCGCTTTTAACGTCTCAAGATATTGACAATGCTCTCAAACCAGAGAAATACTTGGGAACAGCAATAGCGCAAGTGGAATTGATGATAAAGAAGACTAAACACGAGAGAGAAGCTAGAGGTTAAAGAGTAGCTACTTTCCAAACCTACGTTTACGATGCTGATAAGTTCTCACGGCTCGAAGTAAATCGATCCGTCGAAAATCTGGCCAGTGGACATCTAAGAAACATAACTCGCTGTAAGCACTCTGCCAGAGCAAAAATCCACTCAGCCGTTCTTCTCCGCTAGTTCGAATGATTAAATCTGGATCTTTTGGCATATGGCTTGTATACAAAGACTTCTCAAAGACCTCTTCATCGATTTTATCTATTTGAAGTTCGCCTCTTACTACTTTTTCCGCGATTTTTTTCGCGGCATCAACAATCTCAGCGCGTCCTCCATAAGCCAACGCTACTGTCAAGAACTGCTTGTCATATGTTTTAGTCATATCCTCTACTTTTCGGATTAGCTCCTGTAATCTCTTTGGGAGGAGACTGGTTCTTCCAATAACTTTGACTCGCACTTCATTTACACGGATGCGTTCATCAGTTAGGATTTCTCGTAGTTTCTGCTCAACGAGAAACAGTATCTCTTCAACTTCTCGTTCAGTTCGATGGAAATTCTCAGTTGAAAATGAGTAGAGAGTCACGCATCTCACGCCTAGATCCAAACACCAGTCAAGCAGCTGGCTGGCGCGTTCGGCGCCATATTTATGGCCAATCCATGACTCGTACAATCGCCCTGATGCCCAGCGCCTATTACCATCTAGAATTATAGCTATATGCTCTGGCATCTTTTCGTTTTTTATCTGGTTCCAAAGCCATCGTTCATAAAGTTTGTAGGCTCCAATTGCTGAAAGTAGGCCTTTTAACATAATTGGAAATCCTCACTGTCCAGTGTCTTCCAGTGTATCCACACACGTAATTGGGCGTCTTCGGTAGAGAAGCAATCGCTTCTTTTAAATTTGCTTGGTGTTAGATCTTTATGTGTGCTGTCATAAACATCTGTTGTATTAGCTTTGCTCAAATTCTTCGGTTCTTTTCTTTCTTCTCTTGAAGAATGAGCCGTATCTAAGGTTGATCACTAGGGCTACGAGAGATGTTGCGATTGCAAATAGTATACCAATGAATATGGCGAATACAAGCTCCCCGCCACCAAACAAGCCAATGGTTGGATCAATAAGAATGCTGGACGCTTCCCAGAAAATTTGTGATGACCATGCAATTACCACGATAGCTACCAGAGTACGGAGAAGTCTTATGTCCCTTTCGAAGTACCACTTGATAGCTCTTCCAGATAGTGCTGCGCACACGCCAAACACTATTAGATATATGCTTTGTTTTATGAATTGCCCTGTGAGCATCGGTAGTAAGCTTATCCATTGGTCCAGTACTGTGGGAATTGTTTCAAGGCTTGAAAGAGCTCCATTTGCCCCCAGGAATATTCCTATAGCTGTTGCTATTACCCCTGCAATAAAGGCAAATCCAGCAATCTGTACAGGAAGCGATGGTGGCTCATATTCCTGGAGCCATTTAATAAACTGCATGGTCACTTTGTCGAAGCCAAATCCCTTCACAAGAAGTGTCACCCCGAGAACTATCAAGAAGGCTATGCCTATCTGGTACTCCCAACCGCCAAGAAACATAATTGCCAAGATTATTAAAAGAAGTCCTGGGATTCCTAGGGCTAGTCTTGAATAGCGAGGGTTTTCTGCTAGCATCCTCAGATACTTACCTAATACCGCTGCAGTTTCTTCTATCGAATCGCTATGTTTCATGACAATTCTCCGTATGGATGTTACCGGTACCCTGGATTCAACAAGGGGTAAGACTGCTTCATCTGAGTAGCCATCGGTTACTAGTATTACGTTGTTAGCTTGGAAATTCTCTAAAACATCATTTAATTCCCTGACTAGTTTTCTATCCGCTTCCACACCGAGGCGTTGTGATCCGGATATTGTGGCAATTTGGAGAACCTCTTTTGGTTGGTTCTGTTTTTTCAACTGATCGAATATCCGTATGGCTTCAAAAATGGCGTTGGCATCTGGTTCCTCTGGATCTTTTAGGGCTAAGGAAACTGCTGCATCGAGATTTTCCTTTCTTCCCAGGATCGGGGTCTTCTCTTCAGTTTTATCACCAATGTCACCATCTCGGTCAACACATAAAACTAGAAGTTTTTCTTCTTTTCCATGGGTTTCCATCGAAAAACTTCCTTTTCTTCGCCACTTCTCGCTCTTTAACTCAGCGCCCTGTAGATAAGTAGTTTAGTGTGTAGTATAAGAGTTAGGTTAATTTCTGGATAGAAAACCATGTTGAAAAAGGTTTTGCTTTTGATTGAGAGTGACTCAGGAAGTTCTGCCTTAATTACGCTATCCACTTCCGTCTTCATTTAGGCTTTTCCGCACTATATGGGGACCTTTTTCTTGGTTTTTTATACTCAAGAATAGAAACAAGAAAACATGGAAGCTCTCATTAGATGGGAAAAAAAGGATGAATGCGCGCGCGCCACTAAGCCCACGATTGGCGAGGTGGCACACGCGCGATTACGAATCATGTTGTTGGAGGTTTGAGAATTAAGTCTTCTCTTCTGCTGATAGGAGTTTGAATTCTTCTAAAGTAAGTTTGCCGCTTTCGTCCAACTTTTTTTGTGCTTGGCTCCTTAGCTTTCTTAGTCTCGCTTTTTGTTGTGTTAGCCGGTCCTTTTCTTCTTTTTCTTGCATTTTCTTTCTTGTTGCTTGGATCTTTGCTTCCACTTCAAGACAAGTTTCTTGAATTTTTTGTGATCTTTGGTTATTCTGAAGAAAATTTTTATGATACTCATTTGCTTCTGGCTTCATTTCATTTACTTTGCTCAGAAGAGTCTGCATTTTATCATGGAACTCTTGGCTTCGTAGTGCGAGATCTGAAAGTTGTTTGTGTGCAGCTCCTGCTTCTTCGTTCATTTTTTCTATTGTTTGCTGCAGCTTTGAAATCTGCGTCCTTTTATCGAATATTTGCTGGTGAGTGTTTAGCTTTTTTTGGAGTTCATTCGCTCGCTTTACCAGAGGTCTTTCTTCTTGAAGAGTTAAAGATGTTGTTTGGATTTCCCATTCAATTTTCTCTAGATCTGTCCTTATTGTTTCAATGTTTTGACGTGGTTGTTTAGTTTCTAGAATCTTAAGTTCGTCCCTGAGCTGTTTTATCTCAGTGATTTTTGTGTTTACGAGATTTCTTGTGAAGTTTCTCTGATTCTTTAGTGTTTTTACTTTGGCATTATCTAGGTCTCTTCGGGCTTTGATGGTTGCAGCTTCTGATAGTAGGTCTTTAGTTTGTTTATGGATCTTGTCTCTTTTTCGTGCCCATTGTCTTGCTTCTTCATTGAAGGGATCTTGTTTTTTCTTGAGTGTGGCTAGTTTTTGGTTCAGTTTTTGAATTCTTTGCTTAGTGTCTTCTGGCACTCTCGAACCTCATCTAGTTTTGGTTTCTTTGTTTCTACTCTTGCCTGGAGCCTCATCCATGTTGTCATTGTTGTCTGTCAGTAGGATTCTTGCGTCAACTGTTTTTGCTCCTTTTTCGTAGGTCATTATTGGGTTTAAGTCTAGCTCTTCTATCTTTTCATGATTTGTTACTAGTTTTGATGTGTTGGTTATTATCTCTGCTATGGCGTCTATGTCTGATGGAGGTTGGTTCCGGTATCCTTTCAATACTTCGTACGCTTTTATCTCAGTGATCATAATTTTGGCTTCTTGCTTTGTCACAGGTGTAATGCGGAAGGAGACATCCTTCAAGATTTCAACGAAGATCCCGCCAAGGCCAAACATTATGGTTTGTCCAAATTGCTTGTCCTTGATAGCGCCTACTATAACTTCTGTGGATTGGGGGGCCATTTCCTGTACAAGAATCCCCACTACTTCTGCGTTTGGTTGGAGTTTTCTCACGTTAGTGAGAATTGTCTTGTATCCCTCTTCAACTTCTTTCGCGGTCTTCAGGTTTAAGATGACGCCGCCAACATCAGATTTGTGAATCACGTTTGGTGAGACGATTTTGAGGACGACAGGGTACCCGATATCCTTTGAGCAGGAGGTAGCTTCCTCTATAGTTCTAGCTAGTCTGAATTCGGTTACTGGTATATTATATTCTTGGCAAATTGACTTTGCTTCATTCTCTAACAGATTTCTTCTGTTCTGTTTTTCAGCTTGAGCTATAATTCCCGAAACTCTTTGCATAGTCACCCTCAGTTGACTTCTAGATAAATTGGGTTCAAATATTTAGCCTAATTGCTGTTCGAGTAGAGTAGTTTGCACAAGCTTAATCGAGAACTCGTGTGCGATGCGTGTGCTCCAAGGAGAATGCGCGCGCGCGTATTAGAGAATCGGAAATACCTAAATAACAACTTTCCTTATCTTAGAGCTATCTCATCATTATGGATGTGCTTGTGATTTCGGAAGACCAAGTGCTTCTAAGCAAGTTTGAGTCATGGCTTAGGAAAGAAGCTGCTCATGACTTGCGTCCTTTGAAGAAGCAAGGCGAAAAACTGGTCAGCAAGTTGGAGAAGAGATTAGAAGATTTCCGTGCCTCATGTGGGAAACTGGTGGAAGAAGCCGAAAAAGGAATTGAAAAGGGCAAAGCTGTCCGAAAGGGCAAAGTGACTTTAAAGCTTTCTCGATATTTCCTCAAACAGGTTGACAAGACGATTCTTCCAAGCCAGATGTCTTTTACTGAGCTCAATGGCTTTCACACTGCTCTGGAGAAAATGCTCTCTGCTGTTTCCAGGGAAAGAAACGCTTGGTTCCATAGAATATCGCCCTCGTTTATTCTCGCCAGAAGGAGAGTAGACTTTTCTCTAAGTAGACTGAGTGGCCCAATCACTGAGTTGGGTGACTTTCTATCAAGTGACTATTCAAAGGCGGAGGATGTGGAGTCACTACTTTCCTTGACTCAAGAAACGATTCGGTTAGTCCATGATCTGCGGAAACATGAGAACCTCCAAGTAGACATTGAAAGTAAAATCCAGCATTTCACGGAACTGAAAGAGAAAGCTCAAAAGGGTCTCGAATCTCTGGAAGGACGCAAAGAACTCAATGAACTAGCTGAAAACACTCGTAAGATAGATCAGCTACGAGAAAAGGTTAGAGGCAGCCTACGTCATGTCCAAAAACCTCTCAACAAGTTTGCTAGCCTGACCAGAGGTCCTGGATACGCTCTCTCGTCTGAAGAATTGGATAAGCTCAATCAATACTTGGATGATCCCTTTGTGGCTTTGGCGACGGAGAAGTCGAGTTACCCAGTGCTTAGAGGTATCTTGGAAAAGGTCAAACGAGCTATGGATGAGATGAAGCTTAAGCTTAAGAGTAGTCGCTTGAGGAAGGCACAGTTGAGTATTCAAGCGATTCTCAACAGTGATTTCTTGGGTAACCTTTATCGCGAAAGTACTCAGGCTGTATTGCTGGAACAACGATTAAGATCATCGGAAGAAACCAAGATGACGGAGAGTAAACTGGCACAACTAACACGCAAGCTCGCTGAATATGATAGACGAAAAGAAGCTTTTGAAGCACGACTAAGCAGTTGGGAAAGAGACCGCGAAGATCTTGTTGAAAAAATTGACCAGCAAAAGAAAACTCTGGAGAAGTCTGCTTCTGAAATCCTGAATAAACCTGTACAATTAATGCTAAACTAGAGTTGTATTTACAGCGCGCACAGAAGAATTATTTTTGGTCGGGCGGGCGGGATTTGAACCTGCGACAATCCGGTTTCTGCCTATATGGCTGTATGCTCGGTAGGCTGGGTGATGCCCACTCACCAGCAGGCCTCTACAGCATCTCCGTCTGCCAAGCTTGCTGGCAAACTCGGAAGCTCTACCAAGCTGAGCTACCGCCCGACTCAACTAGAAAAGCTTGTCCTTGCGATTTATGCGTTTCGTCTAAAAGACCCCAATGTCTAGCTCAATGACCTATTTTAAATCTGAATTATCTTTGTATGCACCCTGGAGTTAGAGAGAATTATTATTAGAAACAGCGAAATGATTTGTATTCGTGGTTGAGATATGGAGTATATACAGGTTATCACAGTCGCTGGAAGCGAGGAAGAGGCAGAAAGGATCTCAAAAGCAGTTGTCGAAAATAGATTGGCTGCATGTGCTCAGATTCTAGGTCCAATATCGAGTATTTACCACTGGAAGGGGAAAATGGAGAGAGCTAAAGAATGGCTATGCCTTCTGAAATCTCGAAATGACAACTATAAGGAATTAGAAAAGCTAATTTGCCAACTCCACTCTTACGAGGAACAAGAGATATTAGCTGTGCCAGTTGTAAAAGGGAGCAAGAGTTACCTTAGATGGGTGAAAAGGGAGCTCAAACAAGGCTAATCGTGTCACTGATTTTGTACAATATGTCAATCAATTGCAATGAGGATCCATTACTTGGTATGTCCACGCAGTATTGAGCCTTGTTAAGATTCTCAAACATTAAAGTGTGATCCAAAAAACCATGCACAGGTTAGTGCTCAAAATACATAAACTAAAAATGCTAGATACAAACTCTAAATCCGAGAACATGAGGGGCTGTCGGCTAGCTTGGTCTAGGCTATGAGACTTGGGCTCTCGTGACCCCGGTTCAAATCCGGGCAGCCCCACCATTTCATATATCAAACTCCTATCGCGAGTGATATTGGGCGATTAAGAAGGAATTTAGATGCATAAAACAACTGCATTTATCTGTGTTTTGAGGTTATCCCGTCCTGAGAAGTTTGAATGCGCCCGCGAGCCAGGTCGTCAGATATCGTGAAAGTTACTTGCTTCAACTACATCACTCTTTGAATGCTTGGTGAATGACACCCTCTCAAAACCTAAACGTTATTTTCACAAAATCCAAGTTCCAGTCTTTCCTCAGACAAAAAGAAAAATAATGCAGTTTGATAATTCTCCTACAGAGTGTACGATTATGAGCATTTGTAAGAGAAGAGTTCCTCCGAATCAAAAGATAACATCGGATTTTCCGATTCTACATGTTGGGTCGGTGCCAAGGTTCGATCCAGAAACCTGGGCTTTTCTAGTGGAGGGGTTGGTGGAGAATCCAATTCAGTTGTCTTATGGAGAGATCTTAAAACTTCCGAAAGTCACCTGCAAGAGTGATTTTCACTGTGTAACAGGGTGGAGCAAACTCAACAACACATGGGAAGGAGTTGGGTTCGCCACCATTTTAAATCTCGTTAAGCCTTTGAAGACTGTTAAGTTTGCCACAGCTGAGTGTGAAGGTGGCTATACAACTAGTTTACCCTTAGAGGATTTACTAAGCGATGATGTAGTATTAGCCTACAAGTTGGATGGTGAATCATTGAGCCCTGACCATGGTGGACCATTGCGTCTAGTAGTTCCCAGAAAATACGCGTATAAGAGTGCAAAGTGGGTTCGTAAACTGATATTCACTGCTAAACAAGAACTTGGATATTGGGAGGAGAGAGGATACAGTAACACAGCAGATCCATGGAAAGAAGAGAGGTACTCTTAATCATACAATTGCAATGTCTATAATGTGGCTTCCCTAAAGTGGTATGTAAGTTGAAACACTCACACGTTACATTGCTCGAGAGGGTGTGCTTTTCCTTGAATCAGAATTTCTTAATCCCCTATAAAAATACTAATAATCCCTTTGAATTTTCGGAGCCCAACCATGTTAAGTCTTAAGAACATAAGGGACGCAGAGAAATCGATAGGAACCTTGGTTAGAAGAACTCCACTGGTCTATTCGCAGTATCTGAGTCAGCTTTGTGGTGGAGAGATTTACTTGAAACTTGAAAATCAACAGATCACTAAGTCTTTCAAGATTAGAGGAGCGCTCAATAGAATGCTTCATCTGACCGCAGAAGAAAGGAAACGTGGAGTCATTACAGCGTCTGCGGGAAATCATGCTCAAGCTGTGGCAATAGCAGCGGAGAATCTGGGAATTAGAGCAAAAGTAGTGGTTCCCTGCACCACTCCAGAGGTGAAAATTCAGGAAATCGAGAAGCACGATTTGGAACTTGTGATTTTTGGCAATATCTATGATGAAGCAGAGCGTGAAGCTATCAAACTAGCAGAAACAGAAGGGCTGACATACGTATCTCCCTATAATGATAGATACGTGATTGCTGGGCAGGGAACGATTGGACTAGAAGTTCTTGAAGACCTTCCCACTCTGGATACAATTGTGGTCCCCGTTGGAGGAGGAGGATTGATCTCTGGGATCGCTATTGCGGTGAAGAGCGTGAAATCGACTGTAGAAGTTATTGGAGTACAGTCTACTGCATCGCCAGTTATGTATGAATCCTTGAAGGCGGGTAGAATCGTTGATCTAGAGGTTGAAGAGTCAATTGCGGATGGCTTGCATGGAGGCATCGAAAGTAAATCTATAACGTTCAATCTTGTCCAGAAATTTGTAGATCGACTTTTGCTAGTGGAAGAAAATGGCATAAGGAAAGCAATCCATCTACTTGCTGAGAAAGAGGGGCAAATCGTTGAGGGTGCAGGAGCTACTCCAATAGCCCTAATTATGGAAAAGAAGCATATTTTCGAGGGAAAAAGAGTAGTAGCTATAGTAAGCGGGGGAAATATCGAAAAAAAACTTCTCAGAACCATATTAACCTCAAAAAGTGGATAGTGCAAGCATGTTCCTGGAACTTGTTGATTTCTTTGAAAGTATTAGACTAAAGCATTAGACCAGAGCATCAAAAAAGCTAAGTTTCAGTAGAAAATAGAAGACGTGAGAGGATGAATAGTTGAGATCGTTGGAGTATGAAATTAATTTTCTTTCGAAGATGGTTGAGATCGACACCGAGTCAGTTTCCAAGAGAGGATACGATGATTGCGCGGCTTTAATTGTGAAGGAAGCAGAAAGAAACTCTTTGGAAACAGAGATTGTTAATGGAGAAAAGGGGGCTAAAGATGGGATTTCACGTCCTAATGTCATCGTTACCCTCGACTCGGGTTCTGATGCAACTTTGCTCCTTGAGTCCCATTTTGACATTGTTCCTCCAGGACCAAATTGGGCATATCCCCCCTTCAAGCTGACCCTTAAAGAAGGTAAAGCCTATGGTAGAGGTACAGCGGATAATAAATCCGGCATAGTAGCTGTGATTGGAGCTATGCGACAGCTTGTCAAAGAAGACTTGGACATAAATCTCAAACTTGTTGCTGGAGTGGATGAGGAGATTGGAGGAAAGTATGGTGTAGATTACGTTATGAGTGAATATGGACTAAAGGGTGACGCAGCTTTGGTTGTGGACGCAGGCTTGGAGAGACTTTACCTAGGCGCCAGTGGAGTCCTTTGGGGTAAAATTATAGTTGAGGGGAAACAGGGACATGCAGGATACCCGTTCAAAGCTAAGAACGCTATCGACGAAGCTCTAAGATTACTCACCGCTCTTGAACCATACAAGAGTTTGGTTGAGAAGAGAGAATCAGCTTTACATGCACCACCTGAAGCACCAAGAGATTTTGTTTGGGGAAGACACTCAATTACGATGATTAAGGGAGGAGAAAAACAGAATGTGATTCCAGGAACCTGTGAGATTAGCTTTGACCGTAGACTTCTACCAGAAGAACCAATAGAAAAAGCTGAAAAAGAATTGCAGGATTTCTTCAAGGATACATGCAGTAAAATTGGTTGCAGTGCGTCTTTGGAGATCACTAATAGACTTCCAGGCTATCATACTCCAAAGACCTTACCCTTCGTTGAAACAGTCTCTGAGAGCATCAGGAAAATAATTGGCGAAAAATTACCCTATGCCGCAGAGCTGGGAGGGAACGATGGAAGCTTTTTCGCAAAGAAAGGAATCCCCGTCCTTTCTTATGGCACAATCAGAGCGGATACTAACTTCCATGGTGTTGACGAATTTGTGCATCTTGAAGATATAGAGAAAATTCGAGACTTAGTTATTGACCTTGGAAAAGTGTCGAGAGAAAAAATATCTTAGAAAACAATGGAAATGAATTCATCGTGAGAAAGTTGCTGGCTCTAATAAACTTTTGAACCTAAGACAGCTAAGAAGTTGAGTAAATTAGGGTTCAGGCAATCATTTCCTCGCGCACAAGGATGCATATCCCGCGAGTGTTTGACCTAATGGATTCTTTTCTGAACAGTTACTCGTATCGCTTGAGGTATAATGGTTTACTAGCCTCTCTGGCTCTTTCTTCTTGAGTCATTGATTGAAGCCTAATCTTCAATAGCAGCTTTTCTGAGTCCCAAGCTAGTTCATCAGCTTTAGCGTTTTGCACAATTTCCTTGAACATTTGCAGACTTGCTTTTTTTCTGCTCAACGTAAGGTTTCCTCCGATAAATGGTGAATCTGATTGTGTTGACTTAAATAAATTATGAATAAGAGATACCTATTTGCACATCTGGATATTTCAAATACCACACATTTCCCAAAATTCTAATGATTTGAAATTAAGCCTGGAAGTGTGCAGGGGCAGTTAGCCGCAACCGCATACGCGTTCATATATCAAAACTGGTTCATCTAGTCCGTAGAAAACCACATACTTTCACACTTACTAGATCGTTTCATCTATCCAGATAGTCAACAACTTTCCCTTCTTGAGTAAGTTTGTATGTTAGTTTTCCTTGTGTGATTTTTTTCTCAATGCAGAAGCCATGTTCCAGGAGGCTTAGATGCCATTCAAGAGTTGCCTCATCCAGCTTTGTGGCTTCTTGAAGCTGATCTATGTTTGTCGAACCATTTTTCAAGACCCTGAGAATCTGCCGTCTCAGGGGACTGTTGATTGCGATTAAATACCGTCTATGATATTGCCTTGTTCCCTCAATCGAATTAGTGGTTGTTTTAGAGGTCTTGCGGGGCATTGTGATTAAGAACCACTATGAGAGAAGCATTCATCTCCTATTAGTCTTTCACAAGTATGCAGACACCTTTTGTTACTGCATGCGTTCTGATGACCCTATGTCCGAGAGGCTGCCATAACCCCTAGAAACCTCTTATGCCACCTTCAAAACATGGATGCGCCTAAAAGTTGGCATCTCCTTTCATTTATGGGGGTGCAGGCTCAATCCTTCATTTTCGAAAAAACGAAAACTAAAATTAGCAAAGCCAAAGCAGCCAGCATCATAAAAAGAAAATTAGCTGGTGAGAAAAGTTCCCATATTAAGCTCCCCAAGAAACCAGTGTAGATTGAGTAACCAAGAAAAAACAGGCCTGATCCCATTAGAATCAAGGTGAGATAAAGCCTGGCACGTCTAGAAAGTGTATTTGGCACAAAATCCTGTGTTTTATCGTCCCACACTTTGTCGAAAGCCTTACCCTTCAGGCGAGCGCTAGCGTATCTAAGCAAATCAGCCACAAAAAAGAGCAATAGGAAAACTCCAAACCCCATCATAATAATCGGCATCCATTCTAAGGAAATAGGGATCTGCATTAAAGGTCTAGCTTCAATCACCCTACAAACCAGTAACATCTGATCTAATGCATTTGATATGGTTTATAGTGTTTCACATTATTCAACCATGCACATTTACTATGAGTACGAATATTCAGAGTACAAAATGACCGGATAGGACCTCGCGAGCGAATTATTACAACAGTGTGTGGTGGGCCGGGCCGTACTCGATACAGATTTGTAGCGAGTCCTTAGCGCGCGCTCATTTTCACGAGCAATTTGGTCTTCCTCTCGTCGAGGCTGGAGCAGGATATAGAAAATGTGACAACAAATGTAAGTATCATTAGACATATCGGGAAAAGTATTGATGGTCCCAAGCCTTTCTCCAAAAGTTAAATGCGAATCCAATCTTGATAAGAATTGCGAAAGACTGTTATAGAATACTCATGCACCCCCCTACCACACTAACATCACGCAAAGGATTGTCTTGAGTAGAGCGTGGGTGCAGAGAAGCGTGTCATACATCCGTATTTCACCTCCTACTTCTTCGCACCGCGCGCGCCAACTTCACTCACATAGCTTTTTTTTCATAATCACACGCGTGAGTGGACATCGATATCAATATGTTGCGGCATGCGCGCGCCTGAAAATGGGCCAAAGGAAAGGTGCCCAGAGGAGTAACGTAGCCACAAGTCCCCCAAGTGTGAGGGCAATTTGCATTGACGTAGTCCATCCTCCAACAAGTCTTGACCAAGGAGACCACCACCACACAAAGTCACTAGGCGGTAGATTTCCCACCCAGAGTAAATAGACCATCACATCTTGTAAGGCGACTACCATAAGTATAATGACGCTGAGTGACAAAGCAATAGAAAACTTAAGATCCCTACCTGTCTTTCTAGACCCTAGCCAATACATTGATCCTAGAACGAGAGAAAATACAACAAATGTTGCTATATACACAATCCAATATTCAACTGCCCAATCATACGAAAACTCTAAGCCATACTCGTAAAGGGTTCCGTGAACTATGAAATCTAGCCGTGACATTAAACAGAAGAATGAAAGAATTACAGCGACTATAATAGCCCCCTTTACAGCTGACGACATCAACTATCCCGTTTATCACTCATAGGATTTTACGTCGTAGCGAGAGATTTAAGGCAGGTTTCGGTCGTAAAATAGTATACGGAATGAGATACTATCGGTTCTATATCCGATTCCGGCTAGTTATAACATCTCTAAATTGTGTGTAAGGTGCTTTAAACTCTGAATCCGATTACGCTAGATTGGACGTATTAAGCCGGGATTCACTGGTCTTTTAAGGCCCTTAAACTAAACAACTTGTCTAACAAACTTCATAATGAACGATGGTGACTTCTTATGGGGAAACTTCGAAGATATCTTCTTGGTGAGGCTAAGGTTGTTAGTCTTCTGGGTGGAATTGTCCGAATAAGCATCGCTTTGATGATAATCTTTTCCGGATATGCAATAGTGATTGAGAGAGCAGTTGGTGATCAGATTTTTATCCAGGCTACGATCGAGAGAACGCAAACAATGCTGTTAGCCTGTCTTGCTACCCTTTTTTTTGGTACATGGGGGGGTTTCGAGCTTGGAAGATTTGTACAATCAAAGTGGGCATCCGATAATTAGCGCGCGCGCACACCGAGCTATACTTGAACCAACACTCTCTACGAGAGTTTGAACATTTATTTCATACCTGCGAGTTCACCCAACAACGCTCTGTCATTTCTTTGCACAGCCCTTTCAAAACAGAGACGTATCTTGCACAAAAGACAAAATATCTTCAGGTTTCGATTCAGTATCAGTGATATGAAAAGTCCGAATCGACTCTTCATAAGAAACTTATTGCTTCACAGAAAACATTCTATTGTCTCCGACTCAGTTGATGTTGATGCCTCATCAAGAATTTGACAACGCGTTAATCAAGGCAGTTGACTTTGCCTTTCAATCTCTCGGGAATTCTAGCCAGCATGCATTCTATTATCATCTGGAGAAAGCTGCTCACATCAAAAAAACAGAGATACCGGAAAGAATTCGGGAGTTCAAATCCTTCATGCGACACGTGTTCAATGATGGAGCTATCTTCATAGAGAGACTGATTCTCAAAGAGCTAGTTAAAAGTCTAGGAGTTTCCATTAACGAAGAGGAGTTCAACGATTTTCTAGAGGCTGTTTCCAGGATTAAAGCAATGTCCTCGAAAAATCAAGTTGCTTTCTTGACTTCATTTGAAGGAGACCCAGCAGCGTCAAGAAGGATTTCAAAGGAGGTGTAAGCTTGGTTAAAAGGGAACGCATACTAGTGATTGACGACGACGAAGAGATTAGAAGAACTCTTTCGAAGATCTTAGGGAATGAAGGATACGATGTTGAAACTGCAAGCAGCGGTGAACAGGCAATCAGAATGTCGAAGGATCAAGCCTTCAATTTGGCTTTGATTGACATACAACTTCCAGACATGCATGGAACTTGGTTACTCGACAAGTTAAAGAAGACAGAGCCAGAGATGATCAAAATAATCCTTACGGGTCATCCATCCATGAAAAACGCTGTCGAAGCTGTAAACAGAGGTGCGCATGGTTACATTGTTAAGCCATTCAACGTCAAAGAACTCCTCGAAAAGATTGAGGAACACCTAGAAAGGCAGAGAGAAAGGTGCGAATATGGAGAGCAAAAAATAACTGAATTCATCGAGACTCGGGTAAAGCAGATTGAAACCGAAAGAAGGCAATATTCATCTGGCTCAGTCAGTTATTAAAGAATTTAGGTGCACATAACGTTAACAACAAGTATCCGGAATCTGACTCTGCCAGAATAGCGCTAAATAGCGTCATTTCACAAGCGATTTATATCTACTGTGATACACTGTTATGGCACGGGTAAAGCGAAAAACACGCGCCGAAATCTTCGGTTTTCCGCGGGCTCATACCCAGTAGCTGTCGGATACCCGTGCATTCTTCCTTGATCATTTGCTGCTTACATCCTGGCATGTGCAGTCTGCATTGATGCGTCTAAATAAAAATAATTTACTGAATATTAACCTCCGTAGCCCAGTGTACTTAGACCACTTGGCAGAGAAGATGATTAGGTCTAAAAATTCTATGTTTGTTTTTATTCAGACTCCGACTTGATGAAAAACCATTTTTATATAGTATCCGAATCTGACACGGGGTCTTCAAGAAGGATGTTTTTCTAAACACCCTGGCAGTTACCTCCTGTTTCCCCCGAAGACCCCACTATCTCCTCCCAACTTGCGCGCGCGCGTTATCACGTGAGTAGTTTCTTGCCAAAACGTTTGACATAGAAATAGGAAAAAAAGGGTTTGTCATTCCCGTACAGATCCATTACCATGTGGCAAGTGTAGCTCACAGTCGGAAAAACTAGGAACGTAGCTGGAAACAATATTGAGAGAAAAGCAAGGATGGCAATATTTTCTATTCCATGAAAAACGATAATCATGTTTTCTCCTTTGAATGCACGCGCACCGTGAACATGGTAGTCAACTAAATGGTCCACATCAATAGCAATCCCAACTATGAGACATAGAATGAAGACACCTATCTCCTGGTTTAACAGACTAATACTAAGGACTGGGATAGTTTGATCAAATAACAAAGAACTGAGAGCAACAAAGGTACTTGAGATGATATGCCACTTGGGATACATTTAGGTCCTTCCATGAGTAGTTTCTCCATAAGTGCGCTCACTAATGTTAAGTTTTTTCCTATGATGTGCATGATGGATTAAAGTTGTCCAATTCCTCCCCGCCATTATCATTTACATGGATAGGAGTTCGCACATGCTGTTCCAAGGTGCCGAGTTTGTCTTCATAGGTTTACGGTAAAAACTATTGGTATGGAGAGAGTGCTAATCAGTTGTATCGAGTAAGTAATACCGGGTATAAACTGACCAATGATTGTTGTTGCAGCTGTCGCTAGTGGTTTAATGATTGAGGTGCTTTCCAGTATCGTGACTAAAACACTGTTTGCATATGCTTTGGTTATTCCTACAATTTGATCTGCAGTGTTTCTTATGAAGAGGATAATATGTGTCGTATTAGCAGAGAATGAGTCTAGGAACAAACTTGTCATCTGAGTGTTGAAGGTTGCTTTCATGAAATCAATATTAGTTGTGACGAAGCTGAAGAGAAAGAGGCCTGAGACAAAGGTCAGAATGATCATCATAAGGGTTGCTAGAACTTTGCATATTCCTTTTTTTGAACGTCGTATTGATTTCATTTTTTTCCTCAAGTATATATGTTCTACAGAGAGACAATATGTCCCAATTCCGACATATACATCGTTTTAAAGGCTTCGCAGAATATATAAAGATTATGTCGTAATCCGAATTAGAGGCATACATAATACATACTAAATATGCTTGTCACGGACGTGCACCTCAATAGAATTCCCACTAATAAAAGTCATGATTCACACTCTTAGGCCATACATGGTCTGTGTCGTGAGCGATCCATCATAGATTGCATTGGAAATTAATCACACAGGAGATTAGATTTTCAAGATTTCTTTAACCCATTGTTTCGGAGTGGGCTAATCACCCTCCGGGGGTACCATTGAAAGTACTTCTTTTCCAAACCATTTCCCATCGGTCTTCATCACGTAGAGGCGTCGTCTCGTTCATGCCAGAAAATAGCACAGGCCTCGAATTAGGACCTACTCCTATAGCCAAGAATTTGAGTCCTTGAAATTCCGCAGGATGATAGATCCCTCGTCCGTCAATTATGAGGTGTGGAGGTTTCATATTTTGCTTATAATCCTCAGCAGTGAGTTTCTTTAGTTCCTCCCATTCGGTTACAATTAGACAGCAATCAGCGTTTTTTAGACATTCTTTAGGTGAGTCCGCATACGAGATAGTGTCTCCGAAAATTTTCTCTGCATTTGATTTCGCCACGGGATCGTAGGCTATGACCTCTGCACCTTCATCTATGAGTTCATTTATCATTCGAATAGATCGGGCTTCTCTCAAATCACTGGTATTCGGTTTGAAAGCTAATCCAAGAATTGCGAATCTTTTGCCCTGTAGGCTGCCAAGGTTGTTTTTCGCTAGTTGAATCACCTTTCCAGGTTGTTCATCGTTCGTTTTGTCAACTGCTTGCAGAAGCTCAGGATTATACCCTGAACTCCGAGAAAAGGCGATTAACGCCTTTACATCTTTTGGGAAGCAGCTTCCTCCATAACCTAATCCTGCACCTAGAAATTTAGGGTTTATTCGGCTGTCGAGACCAATAGCTTTGGCAACTGTCTTAATGTCCATTCTTGGAATGTTTTGGCAGATGTTAGCTATCGTGTTTATGAAACTTATCTTTGTCGCAAGGAAAGCATTGCTTGCATATTTTATGAGTTCTGCAGTCGGAATTGCGGTTCGGACTATCGGGGGCATCTGTTTTTTATAGGATTTCTCGTAAAGTTCTTCGAGGACGTCACCAGACTTCTGATCGTATTCACCGATAACAAGCCGGTCAGGGTATAAAGTGTCTTGAATTGCAGATCCTTGCCGTAGGAATTCAGGGCTCATACACAAGCCAAACTCTTTCCCACAGTGCTTGCTAGAGTTGCTCTCTAGGATTGGTTTAACTAGGTTCTCTGTTGTCCCCGGTACTACAGTGCTCTTCACAACTATAAGGTGATAAGCCCGTTTATGTTTCAAAGCTTTACCAATTTCACAAGCTGCTTCCCCGACATATCGCAGATCAATACTACCATCCGATCTACTAGGAGTACCCTTAGCAATCAATGTGACTTCTGTTTCCGCAACAGCAGACGCGATGTCCGATATACACTTAAGATGGTCGCTTGAAACAGTCTGCTCCATGAGTTCTTTCAAGCCAGGCTCATAGAAGGGAGGAATTGCTGAGTTAATATCTGCCATCTTCTTTTCGTCGTGGGTGGATGTAATCACGTGGAACCCCTTGTCTGCAAAAGCAACTGCAGTACACAAGCCAACATAGCCAGTTCCCACAATTGAAATTTTTCCAGTGGGCATAGTCACAACCTTATTCCAACACATGTTAACTTCAGAAGCTTATTATGTCGAAATCGTGTCAAACGTAAAAATGGTTTCTGAATGATTTGAACTCTGAATCAGAAGTCGGTTTGAAATCAGAGATGGTTTGATTTTGCATCAGAATCAGATGAGAAAACAATGCTTAAATCGCATGGACGAAAGACAACCACCTGTTCTGCATAGTAATGTTAGGGCTTTCCTGCCAATTCCATGCAAACAGATGAGTGTTTAATATCGATGATAAAAAAGGTAGTTATTCCAGCAGCTGGACTGGGCACACGTTTATTCCCAGCAACCAAAGAGCAGCCCAAAGAAATGCTTCCAATTTTCTGCAGGCTGTTGAATGGCGACATTGGAGTAAAGCCTCTTCTTCATATGGTGTTTGAGCAGTTATATGACGTTGGTATTCGCGAATTCTGTTTTGTCGTAGGCAGAGGAAAAAGAAGCATTGAAGATCATTTCACACCTGATCTTGACTGCGTGGTAATGATGGAAAACCGTGGAAAGACAAACCAAGCATCTGACTTACGTACGTTTTACGATAAGATCGAAACTTCGACATTGATGTGGGTGAACCAGCCTGAGCCTAGAGGATTGGGTGATTCTGTTCGGATTGCGCAGCCTTTCGTTCAGAACGAATCTTGTGTTGTACATGCTGGTGACACCTATATACTCTCAGAAAACGCTCAGCACCTAACGCATCTCATTAGGGAACATGAGCGGATGAATGCTCATGCTTCGTTCATTGTGCGGGAAGTCCCAGATGCTAGGCAATATGGTGTTATTGAGGGTGAGAGGATAGGAGAGTGGACTTACGCAGTGAAGTCTGCAGTTGAAAAGCCAAGAAACCCAATTTCAAACCTGGCTATTACCGCAATATATTGTTTCGATCCAATAGTTTTCAAGGCGTTGAAGGAAACGGAAGTCGGGGTGCATGGAGAATTGCAACTCACAGATGCCATCCAGAAACTCGTTGATTGGGATCTAAGGGTTTGCGCCGTTCGCATTAACTCTCAGAATACTTGGCTAGATATTGGTAGCCCAGAGACTTACTGGGATGCTCTGCTGCACTCGTATGATGGCTTCTATACACCTCGTAAGCCACAAGCTCACGTAGCATTGCAACGGTGAATTCATGCTTAGTAATTCCTTTGTTGACAGCTCACTAAAGAAACCCAGTTCTCAATTCACCTACTTGAGCAGTTTTCTGATTATCTGTAGCTTACGCTTCCACATTTCCAACGAGGTTGAATAGGATGTCAATCGCATACCATGACGGTCAAATAATCCTTGATGACATGAAGTGGATTCAAGACAATTTTGACAAAGCCCCCTTTGAGGGTACTCAAGTCTTAGTCACTGGAGGTGCAGGGTTCCTTGGGAGCTGGTGTTCTGAAGCTCTTCTAGGATTAGGAGCTCACGTCACATGTCTTGATAATCTCTCAACTGGATTGCCAGAGAACATAGAACACTTAGTTCTTGCCCCAGCATTTCGGTTTGAACAAAAAGACGTTTGCAATTTTAAGACCACTAAGCGATTCGACATGATACTTCACATGGCCAGTCACGCGTCTCCCGAACATTATCAACACAATCCTATAAGCACACTTGAAGCAAATTCCACTGGAAGTCAGAATATTCTGGAGGTTGCACGAAGATGCGACGCTACAGTGATGTTTGCTTCAACCTCCGAAGTCTATGGGGACGCATTGATCATACCTACCCCAGAAGACTACTGGGGAAACGTCAACCCAGTTGGCCCTCGATCATGCTATGATGAGGGAAAACGGTTTGGCGAAGCTTTATTCACCGCTTACAATCGAGAGTATGGTTTAAATGTTAAGATAGCGAGAATTTTCAACTCGTACGGTCCCAGAATCAGAGCTGACGGATTATATGGTAGGGCTGTGCCACGTTTCATCCTTCAAGCTCTAAACAATCAACCAATAACTGTCTATGGAGATGGACAACAGACACGGTCATTCTGTTACGTTTCCGACACCATTCTAGGCTTGTTACGGCTGACCACTAGCAAAAAAGCCAGTGGAGAACCCGTGAACATCGGAAACCCAAATGAAATCACCATTCTGACACTAGCGAAAACGGTCAAGGCAATTGCAAAAAGTACTTCTCCAATCGTGTTTCGCTCCTTGCCTGAAGACGACCCTAAACGACGATGCCCTGAAATGAGCAAGGCCAAAAAATTCCTAGAATGGCACCCAAAGATGAATCTAAAAAAAGGACTACAACGGACAATCAACTGGTTTAGATCAAGAAGATCTCCTCTTCAACAGGTCCAACAATTGCCTAACTACGCTTAGTCAACTCACACGTTGTTCTATTAGCTGTCCAGAGCTCTTGAAACCGTTCATGTAACTATTGAATAAGTTGTTCCATCACAAGATGTTTACGTGTATATTCTACGCATTTTCGTATACCTTCTTCAGTTGATACTGAAGGCCACCAATCCAATACTTTGTTCGCTTGAGATGTGTCAAAAATGACTTGCTGGATATCCCCTTCCACTGGCGGTTTCATGATCACCGGGCTAAGTTCGTTAGTTTCTTGAATCACCAGTTTCGCCAACTCTTTCAATGTAACTACATCTGGACCTCCGATATTGAATGTACCAGTGATCCTCCTTTCTATAGCAATCCGATAGGCTTGTACGACATCTGAAATGTACACAAACTGGATTTCTTGACCCCCACCATAAATAGTGAGTGGTTTCCTAGTCAATGCACGATTTACAAAGGCTGAGACGACACCATGGTCACTGCCGGGACCATATATGTTTGTGAATCTGAGAATAGAAATTGGAATCCCGTAAGCGTTTTCGTACGCTTCACAGTACTTCTCGCCTGCAAGTTTACTTACCCCATAGGGTGATGTAGGGCTAGATGGACAATCCTCGGGAGTCGGAACTACTTTTGCGTTTCCGAATATCGCTGAAGACCCGGCGTATACGATATGGGGATATGGTTTGATTTTTCTTGCAGCTTCAAGAACATTCACAGTGCCTAAAGCGTGAAGAAAAAGGTCTTTTCGAGGTTCTTCAAGGCTCCATTTGAAACTTACCTTAGCTGCAAGGTGGCAAATTACATCAGGTTGGATTGCAATTATTGCGTCTTCAACACTTTTTTGATCCGTAACATCTACCTCAAAATTTCTACCAAGGGAATCTATTTCGGATTCAGGTGAAACTATGTCAGCTAAATACACTTCATGGTTAGGATCTAGTTCTGAAGCTAGACGTTTTCCCACAAAGCCTTTACCGCCAGTGATTAGAATTCTCAATCAGAGCTCAACCCTTTTGAGGTTTTCCGTGACATATCGGACTTCTTCCTCAGTGATGGATGAGAACATCGGTAAACAGAGTTGACGAGCAAGAACGCTTTCTGCTACTTGATAATTCCTTGGATCAGTATTCTTTCCGTAAAAGGAGGTTTTGTGCAAAGGTGGCCAAAAGACTTCCATGCCACATGATACACCTTCTTTTTTCAGCGTTTTCTTGATTTCCTGGACTGGCAAAGATACGTTTTTATCAACCAGACAGGCGTATTTGTAATAGTTAGTTTTCGAATAGTCTCTTCTAGGAGGAGTCTTAATCCAGTCTAACTCATGTAACAAGTCGTCATATAGAGTTGCCATTTCACGGCGATGCGAAATCCATGCATCAAGATGCTTCAATTGAGTTAATCCTATGCAAGCATTAACATCGCTCATTCGGTAGTTAAAACCATCAATCGTAATATCACTAGTGTAAAGGCTGTCTCTTCCTTGATTTGTAATCATTCTGCACTTTTCCGCCAGGTCATCATCATCTGTAACTATCATTCCCCCTTCACCTGAAGTCATTACTTTAGTTGGATAGAAACTAAAACATCCAACATCACTTACACTCCCGCATTTTCGACCTCTGTACTCAGAGCCATGGGCGTGGGCTGAATCTTCCATCAAAAATAGATTATGATCTCTACAGAATTCTTGGATAGGCGCCATATCAACGGGTTGACCAGCAATGTGAACCACGATTACACCCTTAATCTTGGAGTTATCATTAAATCGCTTCCGTATTGATGAAAGCCCGACATTGAAAGTTGCTTCGTCGTCAATGTCCACAAGATTAACGGAGCCACCAGCCCACATGACTGCGTGCGCTGTGGCTGCAAAGGTATTGTCAGGCACAAGAATCGTTGAGTCTTTAACTTCCAAAGCTTTTAGGGTGCAAGCCAAGGCTGCGGTTCCCGAGTTTGTGGCTATTGCGTTCTTCACACCAACGTATTCAGCGAATTGTCTTTCAAATTCTCTTACTTTCGGTCCGCTTGTCAGCCAACCAGAATGTAAAACATCTTCAATCTCCTTTGTGATCAGCTCTATATCGCCTTCGGAAAACATTGGCTTAGTTGGCGGTACTTTCATTTTCTCGAGTTTACATGAAAACATATAAGTTCAATCAGTATCGTTGACAATTTGCATTTAGCTTTGATTCGCGCGTCTAATTCAGATTCGGAGTTAGATTTAGCTTCCGTTCTAACCTTCACAACACTATTATCATCACATGAGTGAAAATGTCGTGGTACGAACGCGCGCATAAAGATATGAGAGACAACGCTAACAACCAACACTAATACTGCGAAAAAAAGGGGGTTGCGGGTGATATCCCCGAAAAAAAAATTCGTAAACATGTATCCCTGTGAGTACTACAGGGTGCGTACTGATTACAGGTCTATTCCGTAGTTACCTTCAGCAGGAACAAAATCAAAGAGATCAATGTCACCATCACCATCAATGTCAGAATTGGAAATGTATCTTGATTCTCCTTCCTCAGATCCATAACATACAGCAATCTTTACAATGTCAAAAATGTCCACGTCAAAATCAGCGTCTACATCACCAGATATAGTTATAACAATAGAGTAGTACTCCAAAACGTTATCAATAGTTTCCAATTCATATTGCATAGGAAGAATACTGGCATTTATGAGATATTCACCAAATGCGAATTTAGTAGTATTCCAAGTTAATATACAGGATTGTGAGTCAGCACTATTCAAAGTAATATTTCCACTCTGAGCGATTATAGAGCTATTAGCATATAATATAACATTGAAGGTTTCAGCAACATCTCCCTGATTTTCTGATGTAACATTGATTGACACATAGAACCCCTGCCCAACGATATTTTTAACGGGTTCCAGACTAATCACTGCTACATCGTGCTCAGGAAAGGGCCCAAGAGGGTAGTTGTCCACATTAGTCGCATCCGCGACATACGGAGTATCTCCTATACCATCACTGCCGGATTGATTCTGATAAGATCCACCGTATATATCAGTGGTTTCAAAGCCACTCCAATAATTGCCACCAGAAGGGTAACCATCATCCCAGATATTAGAAAAACCAGAGTATTGAATGAATACGTGATTAGAATTGTTCATAAAGTAGTTATGATATACAATGTTATTTGAACTAATTCTATTTTTAATTCCTTTGTCATTATTCGTGATGTTGTTTCCGTAGATGCTATTGCTGTCGCACCACCATAGAGTTATACCATTGAAGTTGCCTGTGATGGTATTGTTGGAAATAGTTACGTTTTGTGTTGGTGAGGTGAGCCCCATAAGCTCAATTCCATCTTGATGGTCAGTGATGTAGTTATTCGAAATTATGTTATCATTGGAAGATGCGAGTAGATAGCCAACGTAATTGCTAGATATATAATTGTCAGATAGAATGTTGTTTGTAGATTCTTCTACATGGATGCCAGTGGAGCAGTTTGTAATGTTATTCTTGGTGACAAGTCTATTTTTACCGCCAAAAAGATAGATCCCCCAAACGAAACCTGTTATCTGCATATTCTGGATTGTTGCATTATTCGCTAATCTCACTCCTGCGGAATAAGCTATCCCCCCATGAAGTGTGTAGCCGGCTCCATCGATGATCGAGTTCACTTTTTGTACGATTAACTCTCCGTGATTATCATCAGTGAAATAATAAGTTATATTGTCAGTGCTAGTGATGTTTGCTGTTGTAGGATCAATGCTTCCATCAGCCTTTATAGTTATGGTCGTATATGCGATAACTGGTTGAACAGTGAATGACACTAGGATAAAATTAGCAAGCAGCAAAGAAATAATTAAGATTATGCGAGTATGCTTTGTCATTATAAGTCTCACCGGTTTTACATTACTCACCCTTTGGAAAATGTGTTTAAGTTTTATGCAAGTACCCGAATCCAAAGCCAACCAAAGTATGCACACCGCGTCGTCATCATGCGCCCGCATGTGCACGCGACACTGACACAAATCTTATTCATTTGGGTAGTATGATTGGATGAATGATGATAAGCTACCAAATTGCCATGCGCGCGCATTTCATATGAAAACTGCTCAAATCTATCCTTGTTATTATTAGGTGAGAGCTCGTGTTACTCGTCAGTCGGGATATCGTTGCTTAGTGTAAGTCCCTTGGTGCAGTACTCGTCTTTTGACATCATAGGTTTAGCAGGGTTACCATAGACAACAGTGTTGGGCAGTACATCACGAGTTACAACAGCACCCATTCCAACTACACTATTGTTGCCTATTACAACTCCTGCTCTTATCATAGCTCCTGCACATATAGTTGCATGACTTTGAACTTTGACACCAACTAATCGTTTTTGCCAGTTTCCTCCTGCCTTTGGGAACTTATCATTTGTGAGTATGGCTCCTGGACCAATGAAGACGTTGTCCTCTACTTCAGTTAATGGAGGAAGGTAAGCCATTCCTGCAATCAAACACTTTTTACCAATTTTTACGTTTCTATCAATGTGAGCGAGTGATCCTATTACCGTGTCATCTCCGATTACCGTTCCATCACCAATATACACGAAATGCCATATTCTAACGTTTGATCCTATTTTTACTCCTTTTCCAATGAACTGATCCTTCATTTTTGTTCAACAATCCTCGCCGAAACTCTTTTCCACGAAAGTGGAATAGCTATAGTTATGATAAGCGTTGCCGTAATTGGCGTTGGCTTCATGGGGGAAAGGCATGCCAAGACCTTCCTTGAGATTCCGGAGGTTAAGCTAAAGGCAGTCTGCGATGCAGATGCAGAAAAGGCAAGACACGTCGGGCAGCTATACAAGGCAAAACCTTACACGGATTATCTTAAAATGCTCCACACCGAGGAGTTGGATGCTGTCACAATTGCAGCCCCGACTCGGCTACACAGTACCATTGCCTTAGCAGTCACAGACCATGTTAAAAACATACTCGTTGAAAAGCCATTAGCATCGACACTTAGAGAAGCGGACAAACTGGTTCAAGTTGTAAAAGAGAAAAATGTCAAACTGATGGTCGGTCAAATTGAAAGATTCAACCCGGCGGTAGGAGCCCTTAAGAATTTAATCCTAGCTGAAAATTTGGGTTCCCCAATAGCATGCTTTGCAAGGAGGATAGGCCCCTATTCCCCAAGAATAAGAGATCAAGGAGTCATACTCGGCTTGGCTATTCACGACATCGATATAATGAGATATCTTCTAGGCAGTGAAGTGAAGAGAGTTTATTCACGGGGGTTCTCAAAGGTTTCCAAATTCGAGGACTATGCAAGTTTGATCTTGGATTTTGATAATGGGGTATTAGGCACAATAGAAACAAGCCAGATAACACCTCAGAGGGAAAGACTGCTTAACATAACCTTCCCAAGAGAATATGTGATCGTGAACCTTTTGACACAAGACATATGTATACACGATATTGGACAGAAAGAAGGTCAGATCAAAGGTGATCCAAGGCAAATTAAAGTCAAGAAGCAAGATTCACTTAGATTGGAGCTGCAACACTTTATGGATGTGGTTTCTGGGAAAGAAAAAAAGCTGAAAGTTGATGGTGAAGAGGGTTTGCGGGACCTGCAAGTGGCTTTAGGAGCCATACGCTCAATAGAGACTGGTGCCCCTGTTGAATTGATCTAATGATTCACGCGATCTTGTGAGACTTGCACTAGTAGTTATGGAAGAACAGCAACCGACATGTTTTGGGTTATCCAGTTATATATGTCTCTAAAAATTTGAGTCAATCCAATTTTAATATCCCAATCATAGTGGGACTTGACCTTTCCCAAGTCACTTACGTAAACTTTGTGATCCCCCTCTCTTTTAGGCTTCAAAACATATTTCATTGGAATTCCAGTGATTCCCTCTATAATTTTGAAGGATTCAAGAAGCGAAACCGAGTTTTTTCTTCCTCCACCCATGTTGTAGACCTCACCAGGTCTAGGTTTCTGGAAGAATTTATCAAATGCTTGGACTAGATCCCTTGCGTCTATTACATCTCTAACTTGTTTTCCTTTATATCCGTAGACATTTAGCATCTTGCTGGTTAGATTAATCCACATAAAATAGGGTTCCCAATTGTGTGCTTCAACTGCCATCGCTCGGGGTCCTGTTATGCAGCCCATTCTGAAAATGCCTGTTTTTAGTCCATATAGCCTTCCATATTCCTGAGCATAGAGATCACCAGCTACTTTGCTGACTCCAAAGGGTGTATGCATTGTTTGGTCAATAGGCATATTCTCGTTGACGTCATTTCCATCAGCATAGTCGTATCTTGTCTCTTTCTCAATGATCGGGATTTTGTTGGGGTTCTCTCCATAAACCTTGTTCGTTGAGCAGTGGATGAAAACAGCGTCCTCAGCAACCTTTCTTGTAGTTTCCAGTAGAGATAATGTTCCCCATGCGTTGATTGAGAAGTCTTTTATTGGGATTTCTATGGATTTGGGATGAGAAGGTTGAGCAGCTGTATGGATAATCAGGTCTGCGTCTTTGACTAGGGGCTTCATCTCTTTTTCAGCTCTTATGTCGATGTTGAAGGTTTTTACGTTTGGAAAGTTTTTTGTCAGGAACTCTGCATTAGCTTCTGTACTTCCCATTTTTCCGAAAAGTATTCCCCGCATGTAATTATCTACTGCCGTAACTTCGTGTCCCTGTTTAGCATAGTATTCACATGCGTGTGCGCCTACTAGACCCGCGCCACCCGTTACAAGAACTTTCATTCTCTCTTCATTCCCTTTTATTGTAGTACTTTTCGTTCCTCATCAGCTTGTTCAAACATGTCTATGGCTTCTTCAGTTTCACTCCATTTAACAAGTTCCATCAGGCCTTCTTTCACCTTCCAGTTAGGTTTAAAACCTAACTCTCTTTCTGCTTTTGATATGTCGGTGAAGTCATGTCTGGTGTCGCCTATTCTATATTCCTGGGTAATTGTCGGTTCGATATCCACGTCTAAGATGTTCCGGATTATATTTGCGATATTGATTATGCTTGTGGGAACACTACTGCCTATGTTGTAGACTCCTGTTTTTTCTGTTTTTTTCAGAGCTAACAGGTTTGCTGCAGCTATGTCTTTGACAAAAACAAAGTCTCTAACCTGTTTTCCATCTTCGTAGATTATTGGGGATTTGTCATTCTTCAATCTACAAAGAAAAATCGAGCAAACCCCTGTATAGGGATTGGCTAGGCTTTGCCTCGGTCCATAGCAAGAAAAATATCTGAACGCGATTGTTGGTATTCTGAGAATGTTGCTATACATTAGGCTCAATGTTTCTGTAGCAAATTTTGATAGCGCATAAACTGAAAGGTTTTGAGCTGGTTTTTCTTCTTTGATTTTTATGGGCTTGACGTATGTGTTGCAGATTGGGCAGTGGACCTCCCAGTCTCTTTTTCGCAACTGTTCCTCAGGTCTTAATTCAGGATAAACTTCACCATGAGTTTTGCATTCATACGACCCTTCACCGTAAATTGTTTTGGAGCTAGCTACGACGATCTTTTGAATGTTTCTTTTAATTTTAGGGTTGCCTATTAAAGCGTCGTACATTTTGGCTGTCCCTAGAATGTTTGTTGCCAAGTATCGTGAAGGCTGATACATCGATTGACCGATGCCAGTCATAGCTGCCAAATGGATGACCGCATCTACTTCTTCCAAGGATTTCTTCCATACGCTTAGATTTGTGATGTCTCCCGCAATGAATTCAGCTTTAGAATTAAGGTATTCTGGCTTTTTACCGCGGTGAGCCTGGTTTTCCAGATTATCTAATATCCTAACATCAAATCCATTTTCGACTAATAAATCGACGGTGTGGCTTCCTATGAAACCTGCACCACCCGTTACAAGAATTTTCATTTATCTTGCCTTTTTATTTGGTGTGGTCGAAATTAAATGACGCGCGCGCATAACCTGCAGTTGTGCTTACCTTCTGCTTGATCTTGCGAAAATGCTTTGGACGGACCAAAATTGTGCGACGCACGTTTTATATTGGCCTAAGCTGTTTCTGCTTGTGGATTTTCTCTTCATCCGTAAGGCTGCGATGCGTGAGACATTCGAAGAATTGCAGCCATCGGTCCTTTCTTCCCAAAATTTGTTTCACTTTGTCTTCTGTTCCTAGTCGAATAATAGATTCTCTGGGTGCTGCGTTTGTCCCCCACCACAAGGGGTGAATATTTATTTGAAGTCTAGGGTATTTTCCGATTACTTGACAGAAACAAGCTTCACGCCAAGATTGTGCACTATCACTAATATATTTCGATTCGACTGTGAATATGGGAGAACTAGCATCAAAAATAGAATCGGGAATCGAAGGAGAGGGCGATGAGGTAGTGAGATGGGAGGAAACACAATTTACTTCTGCACCAAGAACATCCTCCAAAATTTTGATTTCGTTAGCTAGCGCCTTGGTGGAGTTGAGTCTATTCTTCTCATAGAAATCAAGATCATAGTGGAGCCCTATTTCTCGTTCAAGATGCTGTAATTCTTTTACTATTGGGTATTCTTCCAAGCTCAGGAGATTATACCATGGAGAGTGAAGCTGGAGAAAGAATGTTGATTTGGTGTCCATGTTTTTATCTATCTTTGCCATCGTAAGGGCTTTTGACAACGAGAAATCCACATCGTGTCTCAGAATGATGTATTCAGACTCCGCCTTCGTTTCAACATCTTTGGGAACATAGAATTCATAATGCTTCTTTGCATTCTGCAGCGTATCTATGTAGTGTGAATAGGAAAACTCACAAGACAATGTAGCAATATCCTTGATCACATTTTTTTTGCTAACGATTCGAGAACACAAGGGCTCATTTATCCGCGCGTGATTTCATTGATTTAGCTGGAACGCCTGCCACTATGTCGAAATCTTTAACGTCCTTAGTAACCACTGCACCCATTCCTACAACAGCGTTTTTTCCAACTTTAATACCGTCTCTAATAACCGCTGAAGGCGCAATCCAAGCATTGTCTTTGATCTCAGCGCTACCAGCAATGCACGAAAGGCATACAATCACGCAGTTCCTGCCAATGCTGACATTGTGAGCTACGTGGACTAGGTTGTCTATTTTCGTGCCTTTGCCAATTCTTGTATCTGAGAGAGCGCCTCTATCAATGCAGGCATTTCCACCAATTTCAACATTGTCTTCAATTACAACTCCGCCTATGTGAGGAAATCTTTCGAGTACACCGTCTTCGTTCCTTTCATAACCAAAACCCCTCGCTCCAATTACACATCCTGATTTGATTAGAACGTTTTTTCCTATCTGGACTTTTCCAAAAAAACTGGTGTTTGAATAAATCTTGGTTCCGCTTCCTATCGTGACCTCTCCTTGGATACATACGTAAGGACCTATGTAAACATCATCACCGATTTGACAGTTTTCACTGATGACCGCTGTGGAATGTATGCCCGTCTGTGGTTGTGAAGGAAAAAAGGTATTCGCGCAACGGATAAACCATAGCTTAGGACTATCTACAGTGACTAGGGTTTTGTCGTCGAAAATTATATTGCCAAGAGTTAGATTCTTATCGCAAATAATGACGCTTGCTTTGCTTTTCTCTATTAGTGAGATCGCTTCTCTATCTTTTTTGGAGCAAAAAGTCAAATCTCCAGTTGTTGCTTCGTGAATGGATCGTATAGCGTTGAACTCTCTTTGATCATCGCCAATTATTCTGCAGTTTTTGGAGGTTATTATATTCTTTATGTCAATGACTCTTTTCTTTTTGTGATTTTTTACCGCCATTCTTGATCCAATCCTTCTTTGTTGTGTGATACCAGTATTACGCATAGTTAATCCCGTGCCTTTGCCTTCAAAAGATCTAGTGTCTTGTTCCACGAGTTCTGAGTGATGCGCTTCCATGTGAATTCTGTCACTAGAGATCGGGTATTCGCCTGGCATTTTTTGTAGAAAGTCTTATCGGTTAATAGACGAACTGTAGCTTCGACCATTTCCTTGACCGTGAAATCTATGGTTACTCCTGCTTGGTTTTTTCTGATTACTTCGCCTTGTCCCACAACATCTGTGGTGACAACGGGTAAGCCGCAAGCAAGATATTCTTTTACCTTCATACTCATGTCGGCAAATCGAGCCCAAGATGGCATTGGAGAAATTGTGGCAATGCCGACATCGCATTGTCTTAGAAAATCTAACACTTTTTCATTTGGCAAGACACCAAGGTAATGAACGTGTTGCTCCAATTTGTGCAGTCTGGTGAGCCTCTCTAGAGCGTTTAGGTGTTCCTTTGATCCATGACCTATCACGTATAGTCTCACATCTGGAACCCTCTTGATAATCTCTGGCAGAGATTTCAATACCAGTGGTAATCCGACTTCTGGCCCTAGACCACCTACGTATACTAGTTTTTTGTGCTTTGGGTTAAGGGAGAAATCTATTTTGGGTTCTAAAGGTGGTGGGTTATATCCATGGGGGACTATCAGATTTTTATTTCCTGAAACAGTAAACTGATTGCTATATCTAGCTATCCTAGAAGATACATTCCAGACTAGGTCAGAGTGACGTGTTGCATACTGGACAAGTTTCTGATAAGCTAAGTTTTTTAGTCGGTCATCAAAGCGGTTTGTAGCGTACTCAACAGGATAAAATATAACTCTCTTAGTGATTCCTAGCTTGCGAAGAACAATCCCCGCAAAAGCGTTTAAACAATCTATTCCAATGAATATATCAAACATACATTTCGACTGCCTTGCAGCTTTTATTGTATAGTATAGAGAGAACAATGCATCTCTCGCTTTCGCGATCAAATAGGGCATCCGAATTTTGGGAAACCGCTTGGTGAAGATAGATTCCTGGTGAACATATAGAACTGCACCATCATCAATATCATGTATAGGGTGATTAATTAGCCACTCATGCAACGGATGTTTGACGACGAGTAAAATGTTAGTGCTTCTCTTCAGAAACTCCGTCCAGTAATATGCGATTCCAGGGATCTCATTTACGTGGGTTGATAGAACCACGTTCAGATGCGTCATCACCAAATCACCTATGGAATCCTGACTTTTCAGAGCGCTTTAGAAGTTTTCCCTTGAAACGAACACGCAGTATAATGCGAAAACGACGTTGTGTCAAGATTATCAGTGCAACCATGTCCATTGCGGCAACTATGGATATTGAGCCTCCGAGGGCAGCGTATCTTTGCACGATGAATTCTATAGTTAGTTCATAGTCACCTACTTCATCTATGAAAAAACCATTAGCGTAGGAGTTTATTGGGAGTGGATCAAATTCACCTCTGCCATTAATACTGACCTTCCACATTGGATGGTATGAATTGCTGAACACCAAAACGAATGGTGAATCTGCTTTCACGTGAACCTTGTAGAGAGTGGGATTTATCTTCGTGAAGTCGGTTCTGACGCTGCTTTGTTTTTGGAAGACGTCCTCTATTTGTTCGTTTTCAGAGTTAGAAGAAATCAGCAACGCCTGACCACTTGCGCCTCCAACTTTTCCAATCGTAATTTGATAAGAATCCACTTGCGGTGAACCTATGAAAGCATAGAACATCAGGCGCCTGATTCTTGTCATGTCTATCTCATCTTCTGATTGCACCGACGGTGAGTTGAGGTGAACTGCAACTTCGGACCATGATCTTGCTTGTGGTGTGGGGATCGCCCATTGACGCCAATTGCCAATTTCATCATACATCGCTACGCCTGTCGCCATGTCTCTTGTGTTATTTAGATAAACTGACAGATGGATAGCCTCGACACCAGCAAGGTTCCAGCTTGAGTTAGGATTATTGAGAGTAATACCGTATGTTGTTGGAGCTGGACTAGTGAGATATCCTTTAACCAAACTCTCTGAGCCGGAATCTTGAGTTTCAACTTGCATGCCATTGTATCCAGTTACTTCTGCTGACATCAAGATATTCGTTCCAATCGTAATATTATGAACCCCTGCAGAAAGTTGAATCAGCTGATAATTCGAAAGATTAAAGAAACGGTGCCCATCCATCATCTGTTCGGATCCATTGTTGCGAGAGGGAAAAAGTGATATGAAAAATCGTCCCTCCTCAAGAACATTTAACTGAGACACTTCGGGAGTTATAACATAGGCCTGTCTTAAGTTGCTGCTTAGAATTTCTGCTTCCAGGTCTTTTTCCACTTCAAGCTTGTCAATTATTACGAACTCTGACAACTCAAGAGCCTTCCTGCGTAGAGCCATATCCATGTCTTCTAAGAAGAAAACAGCAGATGAGTTAAGGCTGCAAAAATCATACTTGGCGAGAGAGGCTAGAGTGTTAACATCTCCAACTATAGAAAAAGAAAGCTCCGAGGGGAAGATTCTTTCCGAGAACCGTTCATTCTCATAAAAAGCCCAAGATCCAAAAGAGGGCCCATCATGAAACTCTTCGCTTTCCAGAATTCCTGCATTTATGCTTTCAAAATCATATTGACCATGAAATTGGGAATCAAGATCAGTTCGCAGCATGATATATTTGATGTTCATCAAGCCAAGTAATTCGCCAGTCCCGATGTTATCGCAACTAAGTATCTTGGATTGGACTAACCTCACAATGTCTTTCCCTAGGAGAAGAGAGGAAGGCCAATCTGTAACTGGCTGTTTAGGAAGCTGAAAAACTATGTCAGACATACTGTAGGGTGCCCAAACGTATTTGGTTTGTCCCTGAAGGTAGGGGGAGGGTAAGACAAATAGCCTAAACTCTCCGTTCTGCTCATTTAACCAGTTCTCGGTGGAGCCATAATAATTAGGAATCTCCACTGGTGAGATCAACCCTCCGAGGTTACCAGTTAGAAGAGGAGAGGAGTTGAGACCTATCAAAACACAAATCACCAGGGCGGGTGTGAAGGAAGGGAATCTAAAGCGATAGCGCGGAAAGCGGTTTGCTTTTCCGAGAAAACCAGTCAAATAAGCAGCAGCAGCCCCCAAAAGAAAGGCATAAGGAATGAGAAGCACCGTTCCGAACTTACCCGCATCATGTGGGAGAAAAATCATTCCTCCAGGCACATCTTGAAGGATAAACTTGTATAGTGAACCAAATGGTAGGTTGGCACCTGCCATGAGAGCAGACCCTATTAGCGCCAAAACAACAAAGAAGTTTACATGTTTCCTTAGATGGCTTCGCTTGCGGTACATTAGCAGTGTTGAATAAGCTGCTATTGCTAACACGATCCCAATAACTACACCTAAGCTCGATTGGAAATAAGATTCAAACGGCCATGAATCTAGATACAAACGAAAAATGTTTAGGTATGATACACTATTGACAGTTCTTTCCGCAATATTTCCAACTTGTTGTGTGTAGATCGAGGTTAGATCGAAGGCACTTGGAATTATCCACCATAGATTTATCAGAAAAGTGAGAGTTGTCGTTAGACCTCCAAATCTGAAGGCTCTAATAGCTTTTTTCTTGGACCCACACGTGACAATATAAAAGAGAAAATACAGGACGGCGGGAAAAACTGCTTGGTGTAAGAAAAGCTGAATGCCCAAGACCTGAGACAAAGATGAGAAAGCCAAGAGAATTCCGAAGATGATCTGGTTATGATGACTATGCAAACCTCTGATAAGCAGGCCGAGAAATAGAGGTGTCATGCTAACCGTGAACACATATGGACTTATTGTAGCAGCTCGCATAACTGCGATTAACCATGGGTTGTACATGTAGAAAGAAGCTGAAACAATAGCTGCAACTCGTCTTTGTCTTGTTGTACTCGGGATAATGGTCGTAGTAAGAAAGTACATTGACCAGCCACCAAGCGCCACAAGAAGTATACTCCAGATTCTCTGCAACAACGCTGCTGGGATATTTAAAATGGCATTAAGAATGGCAAGCAGTCCATAGTATGTGACGAATGGCAATCCCTGAGTGAAATCCAAGCCAAAAAAGACGATGGGTTGCCATGCCCACTTACCTCCCAAAGTTTCTAGGAAATGAGAGGGATCAAGAGGGAACCCCGTTTCAACTGGCAGCATAAGTCCTTCGATTCCGACATTCCAGAATGGTACGACCGCAAGAAAACCTAGCAGTAAGAGGTCAAACGAACTTGAGTGCACAACCTGATCCAACCTACGCGCGACTGCAAAACGTTTGAGCCCGCTTACGAAGTTAAAACTCCTCGTGTGGTTTCTCATTTCTGAAGCAATGACAAGGAGAAATTTGTCTTTGTGCTCAATCTGAGAATCCTTCCCGCTTCTTTCAAATCCTCTTCTGAGTTTATGTTCGTATATCCGTCACAAATATCAAAGATCTTCACTAACTGTCCATCGTCAACTGCGCATTGTATGAAATCGGGGAGTTCTTTTTCTTTCCTTTCTTGATGAACCGGCGTTCTTTCAATATAAGATAGAATATCATTTTTGAACAGGCAATGTCCGGTTCCTTGCCAATCATTCATTGCTCTTTTCGGTTTTTCTATGAGTCGAAATATTCGTTTGTTGTCATCGGTTAGCACTGCATACGTCTTCTTTATCTTCTCCGTGTCTTTCTGGAATGTTACGCCGCATACTGCAAAAGTATTTTCGCGCAAAAACACTCTTAACATCTCCTTGTGCCTGCTATTTGCTAAGACCTCATCTCCCAATAACAGGAAGAAATCGTCTTTGTTAATCGTGTCCTTAGCACATTCTATTGCGTGAACAAGGCCTTTCTGTTCGGATTGAATAACATACCTCATTCTTTTTCCCTTGTAGTTTATCCCATACCGATTGATGATATCCTCTGCTTTGTATCCCACTACAAGTATAATTTCATCCACATCGAGCTCAACTGCTCTATCGAGATTGTATTCGAGGGCTGGTTGTCCAGCTACTTCGAGCATGCACTTATTCAAAGAATCGGATATGCCTTCTAGTCTTTTTCCACGTCCTCCAGCTAAAATCAAAGCCTTCACAATTGTCCTCCAAACAATTCCACGTTCGCCTTCACCCAGTTATTCAATTTTTCAAGACCTGCTTTATTTGAGACCTTGGGCTCCCATCCTAGATTCTCTCTCGCTTTCGCTATGTCGCAAACAAAATACCACAAGTCTCCCAGCCTCTTAGGTTCATGGATGATTTTTTGCTTGAACCCTGCAATCTTTCTTATCAGTTGCAGACACTCGCCTAGAGATATGATGTTTTCTAATCCTCCACCAATATTGTATAATCCAGACGCCCGTGTTTTATTGAAGGCGACAATTGCATCGACAGCATCAGAGACGTAAAGAATGTCTCTCACTTGTTTACCAGTGCCGAAAATCCTTATGGGCATCCCCAAGACAGTTCTTATCAAGAAGTTCGCTACCCATCCATGGTCTTCTCCACCAAATTGTCTGGGTCCATACATGCCAGTTAAACGATAAATCGCAGCATTCAGCCCATAAGTGTCTATGTATGCTTGCGTATAAATCTCCGTAGCCCTCTTCGAGGAATGAAGGGGAGTTATCTTTCCCTCCAGAATGGGATAACTCTCGTCAATCGAAGGAGGTTCTCTTATGAACCTAGTTTTCCCTTCTCTTATTGTTTCATTTATTCCATTCCCATAAACATGGATGGACGAGCAAACCACTACTGGAATGTCATATTTCCTTGCAGCTTCTAACACATGGAAAGTGCCAACAACATTAGAGCCTAGATCTAACTCGGGATTTTCGATGGCGATCGTCATCGCCGGTTGAGCTGCTGTGTGTACGATATAGTCGCAGTCTTTAGTTTCCCCGAGTAATTCTTGTTTATTCCTAATATCACCCTTAACTAGGGAAACACCTAGCTCTTTCAGAATTTTCCAGTTGTGAAATCGTGCGTCTTCTACGTTGTATCCTGTCCTCATCAATTCGCCTTTAGTTAGGTTGTCAAATGAGACAACCTCATCTCCTTTGACTCTATAATATTCACATACATGAGATCCCAAGAACCCACAGCCACCAGTTACTAAAACCTTCATGTTCCACCCTCTTCCATGGTTTTGTCGGGAACAATCACCTTTTCTTCACAGGATCGATGCGCGCGCTGGACGTATTCTTGGTTGCTCCTGACTTGGAATTCATCACCAAAATCCCTAATGGGCTCACCGAAGCTTTTCTTATAATGTGTGCTTTGCATCATATGCTTCCAATGTGCACGCGAAATTTTAATGAACATTTGTCGGATTAAACTCGTCTGAAGTGTTCAGTGCTTGGAGACCTTGACTAATCAAGTATCATCTTCAGGAGAGAGAGTTCTTTCTCGGATACCCTTGTAATGTCATAGGCTAAAGCCATAGTTTCCGCTTCCATAGCTAGCTTTTTTCTCTTGTCGTTATCTTCGATTAGTTCAATTATTGCTTCTGCGAATGCATCAAAATCTAGAAGGGGTACTTTGATAATTCCTTTTGTATATATATTGTAGGCGGGTAGGTCGTAGGCTACAACTGGTAAGCCACAAGCCATAGCTTCCGTTATGGCTAAAGCCCAGCCTGTCTCGTGGTATAAGTTAAGGAATATACTACTGTTCTTCATTTTCTCAAACAGTGGATCATGCGTCAAGTATCCTGCTATTATGATGTTATCTTGGAGACCTGAAGCGTGCACCTGTTCTTTGAATGCTTTCTCGTACTCAGGTGATCCTTTCCCCATTACAATTAGCTTTGAATGTTTTTTTGATTTCACAACTCTTTTCCAGACTGGAACTATGTCGAACAATCCCCTAACTGGTCCAAGAGCTGCAGCAAAACAGGCATCATAATCCTTATGATCGCTAGTTTTTATATTGTTAATATAACTCAGGTCCACGCCTACCTGAACCATCACAATCCTCTTCATCTTGACGCCTTTCTTTAAGAGCCTCTTTTTGATCCTTTCGCCTTCCACCGACTCACAAATCATGACTAAATCTGATCTTCTTACGAGAAACCAGCTAATCTGTTGAGAGATGAAGGACAAGACATTCATAATCAAGTTTCCTTCTCGCTGAAATGGGCTTGGAATGATATGGTAAGTAATTGCAGCCCATTTCATTCGCAGTATTGTCTTGCAGAAGAAAGCCAACATTGTATCAGATATGAAGTCGGATTGTGAGTAGACAACGTTACAGGGGGGTAATTTGGGAATCTTGAACAAAGCGAGCAAAGGTGCGAATATATAGGTTGCCAAAATGTGAAGGTTCTGAAATTTAACTGTGGTCTTAAACACCCAATCAAAGAGAAGGGGAGGCTGAATCAGATGAACATCTATGTTTTTCAGCCCCTCTCTTTGACATAGCGCGGCTCCGGTATCTGTTGCGAGGACTCCTATTTTCGCCTTCTTTTCCGCCAATCTCTTGGCAACCTCGAAAAATCTCCTGTCACCACCAGTGATTCCCACATCTGAAATGTTCATCCCGAAAGCAGGAAAGGAGAAACAAAGCATTTTGACTATCGTCATTAGAACAACTTTGCTGATTTTGTTACTGAGTTATCTGTTCTTTTCTTGGTTGCTTCCATAACGAAGTATGCTCCAGGAATTAGTGGAGCCTTATTGGCAGAACGAAGAATAATTCTAGCTACTTGACGCAATGCGTTACGTAGACGGCTTGGGGAATCTGTTTGAAGGTGTTCAACATCACCTATATCTTTGAATCTTATGCACCCAAAGCCTGTTGCTGAAAGTAATGTTGTTAACTGCTTAGTGTCAATGGGCTTCTCGTTTGGTGTTCGACATTTTCCTAAGTTGTATTGAACAACACAACTCAAGTTGTGGGCATTTGGTTCACATAAAAATATTTTTCCATCATCCTGCACGACATGATTGATCTGCTGCAGCACTTGTGGAAGCATATGGGGAACATGGTGTAGGACAAAGCCGCAGAAAACAAATTGAAACGCGGAATCTTGAAAAGGCATTTTTTCGATGTCACCAACAACGAAATCTGCGTCTAAGCCTTGTTCTCTCGCGATTTTTGATGCTAGTCTGATCGCATTTGGAGATATGTCGATACCAAGCATTTGAAATCCTATTCTAGCCAATCTCAAGCCAAAAGCTCCTGTTCCACATCCCAGATCAAGGGTTAGACAATGTTTTTCGCTTAGAATCCCGCTTTCGAGTAAGATCCGTCTATACTCTTTTTCTGGATGAACTTCATAACGACCACGATTTCTTGTGTATCCATCATAGTATTCGGATTCAGCAAGTTTTCTCTGCATTCTTTATTTATCTCTGCAATTCGCATGAGCTTGGTTATGTGAAGTTCCTTGATTGGGGTATGATGGCTTGTTTTGAAAAGTCATGTTCCTGCGACATACACGTGATCTTTACTGAACATTATGGTTTTTGCTTTTCTCAAGGCGTAGGAGAGTCCTCGACCTTTAACGTATTTCCACATACGACGGGGGCTTTTCATGAAACTTCGTAGCTGTGCTTTTTCCACCGTTCTTTTGCACTCCATCATCAGTTCCTCAATCTCAGTTTTTGACAACCATGGATAGTTCAGAGGTGTCTCATAGTTACCATCGTAATGCTCCATGTAATCTGGAACTAGCCAGCCGTTCTCTTTAGCTTGGTTAAACATTGGAGTCCCTGGTAATGGCTGCGCTGCATAATATTGTGTTGAGTCCAGATCTAATTCAACCGCGAAATCCAATGTGTCCAGTATGCTCTCGCGAGTTTCGTAAGGCAAGCCAACCATAAAGTCACCGTGAGTCCAAAGTCCAAGCTTCTTGCACGCCTTAACAAACTTCATAGTTCGCTCTTTGCTCACCCAAGATTTGTGAATTTTCTTCAGAACTTCGGGGTTTGCGCTCTCAACACCGAATGCTACACCAACCGCGCCAGCTTTGGCTACCAAAGCTAGAGATTCTTCGTCAAGGAGAACGTTTCCCATGAAAGCCCAAGGTAGGTCTAATTTTCTAGACATGATCTCTCTAGCTAACGAACGTATCCGATCATGTTTCACGTAAGTTATATCATCATCAAACCAAATCTGTTTTGCCTTGTAGCGATCCTTGACGAATTCCATCTCATCTACCACTTTAGGTATGCTTCTTGTCCAATACGCTCCACCTGGCCAGTAGACAGTGCTGTTACAAAAGGAACACTGAAAAGGGCAACCTCTTGACGTCAACATCTGCACAGTTGGTTTCCCAGCGACCTCAAAATTGTGATAGTTTCTCACTGGTAATTCGTCTCTGTCGGGATATGGTAGAGAATCAAAGGGAACGTTAAAGCTGGGAGGAAATGTTTTTTGAATCCCACCGTTGTTTCTGAAATATAGACCTTGCACTTTCTTGAATCCTAACCCTTCCTCATCTGATCTAAGAAGATCAGGCAAAGCTAACTCGTATTCACCCGTAAGGATGTAATCTATAAATGGGTTTTCTGTCATGATCTCCGTTGGGACTCCAGACCCATGAAGACCTGTTATAACGATCTTGCATTTTATGTCTTCTTTTACGTGTTTTAGGAAGCGCATCATCAAGGAAAAACCGATTGTTGGCAAATCAGCAACTAGAACATCAGGCTGGAAATTGTTGATTGCATTCCTTAGGTCAATCTCGTTATAATCCTCCGCTTGCCCATCTATGGCTTTTACTTTTAAGTCAGGGTTCTGACGCAGAATTGCCGAAGAATATCCCAGCGACCAAGGATAGATTGTGTAATGATCTTTGATGCCACTGTCATAAGTAACTGGATCGCTGCATCCAAATCTAGAGCCATAGTTGAAGTGGCGGGTATTGTCGTATAGGAATGCGGGTAAATCAGTTAGAAAGACTTTCATATTCTTCACTTTTTTTTGTTTTGGAGAATTGTCAATATTTTAGGTTTACTCAAGTAACAGAATACTTGCGGAATACGCCATTGGCCAATCTGAGAAAAAATCTTATTGTTTCTGACATATTGGGTGCTAAGTGTGAATTTTTGTGTACGCATAAGCCTATAACGTAATAGGCTTGCATATCGAATGGACTCTACTAATCCATGAAACAAGGTCTTTCCGAAGGATTTGAGTGCTTTGGATGGAAAACTGAAATCTAAACTGGGAGTAAAGAGTATCCGAGCTATCGGGCAAACGATGTTCATATACGGGCTCCTAGCTTGGGTTTATGGAGTAATTATTGGTGTTATCGATGTTATCCTATGTATCAATGTGGTTACTTTCCCGGTTTCACACTTATTTCCTTGGATTTCGATTGGAGAAATGGCTGTTTTTTCATTCTTTATAAGTATGATTGGATTTTTGTTGTGGAGGATTGAACTGGAATAAAAGATTGGAGAAGATTCCCATCAATTAATTGACAGAGTCCACATATATTTCATTTAGTTTCCCAGCAACTTTATCCCATGAACAGCTGATTGCCATGTTTCTGGCTCGTTTACCCAATTCCTTTTGCAGTTCCTCAGAGCGCAGTACTCTAACCATATTTTCTGAGAAGCTCGCAACATCTTCTGGCGAGGATAGCAAGGCACTTTCTCCCTCTCGAAACACCTTTCTGACTTCACCCACAGCATTGGATACAATTGGTCTTCCAGAAGCTAAGTAGTCACCCACCCGTATAGGATATCTTGCCCTTTCGAGAGGAATGTCGTCCATTGGAAGAATTAGCGCATCCGCAGCAGCTAAATAATATGGTACTAGCTCAAAAGGTTGATCTATTCTGAAAATAACGTGTCCTGCAATTTGTCTATAACAGTTTTTTACTTTTCGGGGACGGTTTTCCAGATCTACCCTGCCAACCATTAGTAAATAAACATTTGATATTTCTTCTGTCACACGTGAAAAGGCCTGGAATAAGTTTTGAAGAGAATCTCCCATGTATGTATTTCCCATTGAAACCAGTATCTGGCTTTCCTGGTTTAGACCCAAGGTCTCTCTTGCTATATCCTTGTCCAAGGGTTTTATCTCTTCCACGTTTGAACCGTTTATTATCTTGTGAATACATTCTTTCCTTACACCAAGCTGTCTAACTCTCTGTTCCAGAAGATCACTAACAACTGTTATCTGAAGTGCCATTTTTGGAACGGTTGTTTCTAGCCATTCAATGGCTTTTCTTACTAGGAAAAAGTGGTACCCAGCAAACCCGCTTCCCCACAGATCGTCCCAATCGACTATCATAGGTTTTTTCATCAGCTTCCTAGAGACTACTGCTGGAAAAGCAGCAGGAGGTTGACTGACAGTAAAAGCATGTATTAAGTCATAATCAAGAGTGAAGGCTTCGAGACAACCCAATAAGCCTCTAACAATCTGGCCAGTGTAATATCGGTGGTATTTTACTCGCGGGAGAGTGATAATTCGGATATTTGAGTCTAAATTCTTTCTTGAAATCTTTAGATCGAAGTCTTTGTGACTTGAACAAACTAGAGTTATTTGATTTCCTAGTTTGGCCAAGGCTTTTGCTAAATGGAGACATCTGAAATATGTTCCATGGCCCACAAATGATGGGACAATGTAAAGAATCTTCATATGTGTGCGAAACTGCTTGATTTGAACAGTTTTTCTGTCAATGCTCTTCTTCCTTTCAACGTGAAAAGGAGGATACTAACATAGATCAATGTTTGTGTAAGGCAAGCTGTGGGGTGGTATAACCAGTATCGGTTTCTATCTCTCACAGCGTTTTTTATGGAATCCATTAGTGAGAAAAATGGACATAAGCTGTAAATAACCCACATTGCGAGTTTTACATTAAAGTTCTCTGTGAAGACCCAATTCAAGTTTCTACTTTTTCTCTGTTCCAGGAAATGGCTGGAAAAATTCCGTTTCCATTTTGTAGTCCATTCTTGAATGGATTTAACATGGTGATGGTATGTTAGTAGTGAAGGCACATATGCAACTTTGTTCGTTGTGGCTTCAATCATGCATTGAAATGCATCGTTATCACCTAGATATTTGTCTGTATCCCATATTTGTTGAATAGAGGATTTCCTGTATGTTAGTCCGTTTGCTCCCCAGACCAAAGGTTTGCTCTCAGAAACCTTAAACACATAATAAGCCCCATTCTCCCCTTTCACAACTTTGGAGTGTGTTAGGTAGTATTCCAGATTCTTATTCATGAAATGACTGAATGGGTCGCTTTGGATTAGCTCGAAATATTTGTTTATTGCTGGATCAGCTTTTCCTGAAATAAGTCGCCCCCACACGGCGGCGATCTCATCGTCCTTAATGAACGGAATTGAAACCTTCTTCAACCATTCTCTTGAATATAGTTCATTGTCAGCAGCAAATATCACGATTAGGTCGCCATTTGCTTTCATTACCCCTGCTTGTACACCGCATTCTGCAAGTCTTCTTGGGTTTGGAATTACCGTAGTGTTGTAGCTCTCTGCAATTTGTACAGTCTTATCAGTAGAGCCACCATCTGCGATGAGGATTTCAATTTTGTCTTTCGGGAAGTCTTGTCTCATTATACTTTCTAGGCATTGCGAAATGTGTTCAGCTGCATTATAGGTTGGAATAACAAAGGTTACTCTAGGATACATTTCTGTTGCTCTGAGAATATTCCGATTTGCGAACACACTTGCATTATCTCATTATTTGTTAACTCAGGAAACATTGGTAGCGACAAAACTTGCAGTGCGTAATCTTGAGAGAATTTGAGGTCGTAATTATCGTACCCATGATTTTTATAAACTTCAGACAGGTGTATAGGTTCAGGGTAATGTATTCCAGTTGCTATATTTTTAGAGGCTAGGTAATTTCTTAAATTGTCTCTATCTTGGCATCTTATTACATACAAGTGGTAAACATGCTTTCTATCAGAGTCTTCTATAGGAGTAACGACTGAAGATACTCCTGTAAGTAAACTATTGTAGAGCTTGGCGTGGTTTCTCCGTTTTTCAGTCCAGGCATCCAGGTGTTTCAGTTTTACCCTTAAAATGGCTGCTTGAATTTCGTCCAACCTGGAATTGTAGCCAACTGCTTCGTATCGATATCTTGATTTTTGCCCGTATTGTCGAAGTTGTTTGGCTTTCTTAGATAATTCTTCATCGTTCGTAACCATCATTCCACCGTCGCCATAGGCTCCTAAGTTTTTAGATGGATAGAAGCTGAAGCACGCTATGTGGCCTATCGAGCCTACTTTTCTAGATTTATACTCTGCCCCGTGTGCTTGAGCAGCGTCTTCAATTGTCCACAATCCGTGTTGTTCAGCGATCTCCATTATTGGCTCCATGTCAGCTGGTTGTCCATACATATGAACAGGGATTATGGCTTTCGTTTTTTCGGTAATTGCCTGTGTTATTTGTTTTGTGTTGATTGTGTATGTGTTAGGATCTATGTCAACAAGTACAGGTTTGGCGCCACAATGAATTATTGCGTAAACAGTTGATATGAATGTGAAAGGCACTGTTATGACCTCGTCTCCAGGATTAACACCTATTGTTTTCAATGCAATGTGCAAGGCGTCAGTACCGGAACCTACACCAACAGCATACTTGGTGTTGAGATAATTGCTGAACTCCTGCTCGAATGAGCTAACATTTTCACCCAGAATAAAGGATCCACTTTCCAAGACTTCTGAAATGGCCTCATTTAGCTCCTCTTTGATAAGCCTGTACTGCCTGAGAAGGTCGACCAAGGGTATCTTATGCATAATCCTTCAATCGGGTAAGATTTTTACTTAAGCGAGCGGGACTTCCAAAAACCACAGAGCCTGGAGGAACATCTCTAGTGACAAGTGAGCCAGCCCCGACCAATGAGTCTTCTCCAACGACAACACTTGGCAATATTATAGTGCCTATTCCGATTCTGGCTCCTCGCTTGATAACAGGGCCTTCAATACGTTCAGGGTTGAATTCTCCTGTAGGATATTTCTCGTTGGCTATCATTACACCTGGAGCTATAAACACACAATCTTCAACTACTGTAAGCTGTGCCATGTAGCAGTTACTATGAATCTTCACGTTGTCTCCTATCGTGCATCCATAATCAATAACGCTGTTGGCCCAGATTCTGACATTGTTCCCCAACTTATTTTCCTCTCTTAGAATCACATTATGGCCTGTCTCTAGATCAGAGCCGATTTTCGAACCCAAGTAAATTACACTGCCAGAACGTACGATAGCCCTTTCACCTATCACCAGTTTTGGACTGACGTTTGGTCTTGAAGGTTTGTAGCCCACTAGCGCGTTTTTATCTACTCTGCAGTTAGAGCCCAGTTCAACCAGGCTCTTGTTTACTATCGTTCGATATCTCGCCTTTCATTTATTAGTTCTTGAGGCGTCTTACGTTTCCCCGAAGTTCCTTTGAGGTCTATTTGCACATGTGCTTGCTGTTGGCTTGCGATTATAAAAGTCAGAGCCATTTAAGTTTCAACTTGTCTCATTATTTTATTTCTACTAAAGAGCCATCATTCTTCAACGACAACTGAGCTGCTTCAAGTACTTTCAAAACCTTTAGCCCCTCTTTCCCATTTGACAAAGGTTCAGATCCTTTCTCGATACATTCAACAAAATCCATGCATTGTTTTCTTAAAGGTTCTGTTGATTCAATTTTCGGTGCAAAAATATCACCGGTTCTCACCTGTAATAGAAACTCACCGTACGTACTTGGTTCTCTCGTAGCGACTCCTTGGTGATATATTTTGAGCTTTTCATTTGAATTAGTGTCATTAAATACAACCATTTTTGTTTTGCCTACTATAGTCATTTCTCTTGTTTTACGAGCATCTAGCCAGCTGACATGAATAAAACCCATGATTTTCCTTGGAAATTCCATGGATAATGAAACCACGTCTTCAACATTATTTTGCAGGTATGAAGCTCCCCGTGCACTGACATTTTTCGGTATTTGTCCAAGCAAATGTAGATAAATTGAAATATCATGAGGAGCAAGATCCCACATCGCATTAACGTCTCTTCGGATTGGACCTAACCCGGTCCTCACGGAATGAAGATAATGTAATTCCCCGAGTTCATTATTCTGAATTATGTTTTTCACTTTTTGAACTGCAGGATGATAAAGGTAAACGTGTCCAATCATAAGAATCCTGTTTTGGTCTTGAGCAGTTTTCATCAGATCTTCACCCTCTTTCACATTTAATGTTAGAGGTTTTTCCACCAAGACATGCTTTCCATGGAGTAGAGATTCTTTGACTATTCCATAATGGGTTGAAGCAGGTGTTGAAACGCAAACAGCGTCTATTCTTGGATTGTCAAGAATACGGAGGTGATTTGTTGTTGTCTTAATAAAAGGATAAATTCCTTTAACATAATTTAGGCGAGTAACATCGAGGTCGCAACATGAACATACATTCGATGATGGCAATTCATTAAAGGTTCGAACATAATTTGGACCCCAATATCCACATCCGATCACAGCTATTGTTACCATCTAAGCATACCATTATCTAATTCGAAAAGTCCTCGACATGCCCCATGACTTTGCGAGCTCCTCTGAAAGTAAATCTAAGGTCTTTAAACGATCGAATGGAAAGCAATCTTCTAAGGACATATTTCGGAGACATAAACAATTTGTAGGTTTCATCACATAGCTGCTTGACTGCTTCGGGTGACATACCATTACCCTTCAAAACTGGCTCTGACATGTCCCAATGCTCCCACTCTCCAACGGGATAACGTAGCCAGCCATTCTCCACAGCGAGCGCATATAATTTACTCCCGGGATAAGGTACCAGAAGGGTACTCTGCAAGGTGTCAGCATAGCCACTCTCCATCAACTTCTTTGCTAATCTATAAGTTTGTAGCTCTTCTTCTTCAGATGCATTGGGATAACCAAACATGATTGTTATATGAACCGTCAATCCCGCCTTCTTTGCTTTTTGACAAGAGTTAACAATCTCGCCTACTGTCAAGCCTTTGTTTAGTTCATCCAGGACTCTCTGACTCGACGACTCCAATCCAAACAAGAGCATCCTAAAACCTGCTTCTTTCATCAGTTTATAATCCTCCAAGCCTAGTGCGCCAAATCTCATATTGCAGCCCATCAAAACATCTCTGTGGTAGCCTCTCTCGATCATCATATGACAAAATTTCCTCAACCAAGTCCCAATAGGAAATGTGCCTGTATCGTCAAAAACCTCCTTAACACCATACCTCTCCAACAAGATCCCAATCTCTTCAACCAGAAGTTGTGGTTTTCTTACTCTGTAGGTTGGATAAAGAGTAGGCCACGAGCAAAAGGTACATCCGCCTTTCTTCCTCCACCAACAGTCCCTACCAATCATCGTATAAGCTCCTGGGATTTCTTTGAAGTTCCCATTCTTCTCACTATAAAGCTGCCACTTCGTCAAATCTCGGTCAACAAATGGCAAATCATTTAAATCATGATCTAACCGAAAACTCCCACTGCTCTTAATTTTCCCATTCTCTCTGTACCAAATCCCTGGCTCAAGCTCCCGCTTGCCTTCTAAATGCTCAACGAGATTTAATAACAGAAAATCGTAATCTCCGCCTTCAAGGATGTAATCAACTCTGCTGTTTTTCATTGACTCATATGGCAAAGCTGTAACGTGGTCACCAACCAAAACAATCCGAGCCTCGGGAGCAACTTGCTTAATATCATTAATGACTTTCCAATGCTTCTTCACAACAGGCGTCTTAGTCTCAATCATCACCACATCTGGAGCATTCCTCTCTAATTCAGTTAGCCATTGACTGTATGATTTTTCTTCAGCAATCCCATCCATCCATTCAACGTCGTAACCAGCTCCATTCAGTAAGGTAGCTGCATAAGCTGGAACCATTGGATAAATGTAGGTCGGTTTATGGAAATACTGAAATTGCCTATTTTGGCTGAGTAGAGGAACCCCCTTAGTTGAGCTTATCGGTGGATAAGAAATGCTAATTCTCATTTTTCCAAACCAGGCCTCATTAGACCCACCCAAAAAGCTACGCCATAAACAACATGAGTCGCAATTATCCCCAAGGAAATTACTATAATTAGTGCGCCATCTCTCACCTGTAAATAAGAGGCAAACAAGCTCATACAAATGTAAACGCCGATAGCTAATGATAAGGCCGTGGCGAGGAACTGGTTAGTGATTGACATAATTAAGCCAGCAAGCAATAGAAGCACGAATAAGGATGGGAAGAAATATGTCAGCTCTAAAGAATTCCCCCGAAACTTCTTTGCGAAGAATCCCCGGTGTAATGCAAACCTTGACATCTGTTTCAAATGTTGGATGAAAAGAGGACGACGATGATGATATACAACTACATCGGATGCCTCAATCAACTTGTTACCAAGTTTCTTCATAGCTAGGCAGATTAAAGTATCCTCTCCAGGCCAATATTTCTCGTTCCAATTGCCAACCTCTTTTAAAACGGTTTTTCGGGCTATAAAATTGCAGGAATGGATATCAGATGACTCAAAACTATAGTTGAGAGCTTCTTCTCTGTATCTGCTCGAGTTACCTCCAACCATAAAGGATGATAGGACATGTCCACTAGCTTGGCGCATGATACTGTCTTCTTTGGGCGTTACTCCGGGGCCTCCAACAGCGACAACTTGTGGATCCTCAAGATATTTGAGAGCATTATTCAACCAATCCTGTCTCGGATATGCATCAGCATCTATGAATGCACAGATCTCGCCTTTGGAATTGGCAATTCCAATATTTCTTTTTACCCCAGGTGTCCCAGGACCTGTAGGGATTATTCTAGCTCCTTCCGCCTTTGCTCCTTCATGATCTGGAAGGATAATAATTTCGAAATTATCATAACTCAGTTGCTTGCAATACTTAATGCATTCTCTCGCGTGCTCATCGATCTCCTTGCATGGAATTACAATCGAGATAAGTGGACTTTTTACCATCTAAACTGACATCGCTAGCGAAACAGATGAAATTAGTTTTTTCGCAAGTTCCGGGGTGATGTGTCTAGTCGTGAATGCAAATGCGCGCGCATCTATCTCTAAATGCAAAGGTTCCGCTGATACCATCGACGCACTCTCAACCTGTAAGCAATCCCTAATAAGTCCAAGAACATTCTCCATGCATCCCTGATACTAAATGAGGCACTCATCTTAATGTTCACTGGCATCTCGACAACCCTTAGGCCATGGAGGATTGCTACAACTAGAAGTTCAACATCAAAGGCATATCGCTTGACAGCTAATCTCGGAAAGATTTTTCCAAAGGCTTTTTTTCTAATCGCCTTAAGCCCTGTTTGCGTGTCTCTTAACTTGACACCTGTCATTAGTCTCACCATCAGATTGAATCCGTGACCCAGAATCCTCCGTACTAAAGGCATCTCAACAACCGATTCCGGATGCCACTTGGATGCCACAACAATGTCAGCCCCGTACAAAGCCTCAATATAAGACGAAATACATCCCGTGTCTATTTCTAAGTCACTGTCAACGAGGACAACAGCATCACCTGTTGCATTCATAAATCCTGTTTTTACAGCGTAGCCTTTACCCTCATTTCTGTCATACCCCACTACTCTCACATGCCCATTATTGCTAGCATAGCGAATAGCCCTCAACCGCGTGTTATCCAAGCTTCCGTCATCTACCACTATAATCTCGTATCTCAATCCCGTCCCTTTTACCGCACGTTCCATTCCATCAAGAGCAATTTCTATCCCACTTCCTTCATTGTATGCAGGCATAATCAAAGAAAGTTCGGGATTTGTAGTCATTCTTCTTCAGCTGTCTCCCCACGATTCCTAGCAAGAGAAACTGCTTGCAGAACGACACCAAACACAAGTAGACAATAGGCGATTAAGGCGATATTACCCGCTAAGGTCGAATTTCCAGCGATCAACAACCCAGCAGCAGCCATCAACAATATTGTAAAACCAATTACAAGAGGAGCACCATAGTTTTCACTGAAATACCCTTTAATTCTCAGAAGAAACTCACTCAGAGAAAACATGGAAATACGTCTCCAATGCAGCGTCAACTTGAAGATGACAAAAAGATTTCCTGATTATTCAGAGTCAGATTCGCAAGTGATAGTTCGTACTGAAAGACTGAAACATCGTTTCGGCTGTAAACGATACTAAAATTCTCCAAATCCAAGTCATTATACCATATTAGATAAATCCAGCGAGAACCATCATCTAGAACTTTTTCTAGTGCCCCCCAAGGCATAGAAGTAGCACCGTATGTAACAACTTCGATATCGCAATATGCCCGTTCTAAATAGATTAGAGTCCATCCATAGAACCTCTCCTCAGCAAGAACTGACGAATTAAACATAGCATTTTCATCAAGCCACACTAAAACATCCTTAACATCATCAATTTGATTCCAAGGGATAGAAGACTGAACCAAATTAACAGCAACGTAGCTGTTTGGGACCAGTCCTACATATGAAAAACCACCTGTGGAGTAACCCACACCAATAGCCATGAAAATGAGGAGGATTGAAATTAACTTTCGAAAGTTAGCTCTCTTGAAGAGGTTATAACCTTCAAACCCTAAACTCGCATAGATACTGAATGGAAAAACTAGCAACATCAGCCATCTTTGATAATCAGGCACAGCGAACCAAGGACATAAAGCAACACTGAACGAACCTACAAGTAAGAAACCTGTGAAGGGGTCGAGCAGCCTATCTCTCCTAAAACCTTTCAGGACAAAAGGCAGGAGAGGGAGATAACATACCGCAAAAATCGAAAGAGTATCCCGAACGGTTAACAGATAATTACCAACAGCGAATTGCCCATAGGAAACATAATTCTCCCAGAGTCCAGTTGAATGAACCATCGCAGCAAACATCGAGAGAGCGGGAGCCAAAGCAACAAATGACATTGACCTCTCCTTTCTTTCCAGAAATGCGAAACCCAAGACGATTACAAACAATGTCAATGCAATGTACTCACGAGAAAGTGTCGTTAAAACAGCTAAACCAGCCAAAAAAGGCCACTTGAACCTATGATCACTTTTCATCACAGTTATCGCGATGAAAGTAAAGACTAGCCCTAGAACAGTTCGAAATCTGTCCCATGATACTCTCAGAGTAGCTACTTGGAACACCAATAGTAGAGAAGATACAAACGCGATTTTCCATTCAAACCGGAGCCCGCGCCTTAGGAAAGCAAAAACAGCCATGGCTAAACAACCATAGAGAACTGCTCCTGAAACTTTCAACAAGGTAAAAGCATGAGCACTGCTGACAACTGTGGCAAACCACATAAGCATGTAAAAAAGCGTACCAACTCGAAAGGTTTCGGTTAAAACTTCAAGAACACTCATTGCTTGAAATCTCATCATCAGAGGAGCATACCACGTAATTGTTTCGTAACCTACTGGGTAGGGCGCTACTAGCAGATCAGCGACCCCTCGAAGTAACAAAGCAGCCAGGAAGAAAAATAGATACGAAGCCCTCTCTAACCCTATAACCCGTGGAAAGTAATTCAATATACTGTTAGTTCTCGACCAAATAGGCAATATCAGCACGAAGCCTTATTATGTACGTAGAAAAGCGTGGCTTGTCTTTTACTTGAACTGAAACCACTTGTTTTCACCATTAAGCTTCCTTACGCAAATTCCCAATATTTCCTCGTCAAGTCAAGTATACGTTTTGCGGCGTTTCCATCTCCATAAGGATTTGCCCAGTTAGCTTCACTTTCGAGCATTAATCCAACTTTCTCCACAATTTCAAGGGGATTAGTTCCCGCCAACAGGTTGGCGCCAATTTTCAGTGTTTCAGGCCTTTCTGTATTGTCTCTCAAAGTCACACAGGGAACTCCCAGCACGCAAGCTTCTTCTTGTACTCCTCCTGAATCAGTTAAAATAACCTTGGCACTGTTTTCGAGTAGTAGAAAGCTGAAATAATCCAAGGGCGCAATCAGCGTAACGCCTCTAGTTTTTATGTTGTCAACCTTTAGCTGATTGCGTGTTCTAGGATGGACCGGCAGTATAATCTTTAACCCAAAGATTTCATTGACCATATTTAAGCCACTAATAATCCCTCGCAATTTTTCCCGACTGTCTGTATTTTCTTGCCTATGAACAGTTGCCAAAATGTAGTCCTTAGCCAGATCCTTCCTTTGTTCATAGATATTTGCTAAAGGTCCTTTAATCATCTTCAAGCTGTCATAAATTGAATCAACAATAGTGTTACCAGTGACGAATATTTTGTGTCTAGAGATTCCTTCGTTGAGCAGGTTCTCTTGTGAATTATTGGTGGGAGCAAAAAGCAAATCTGAGCAGTGATCTACCAGAACTCGGTTGATTTCCTCGGGCATATGTTTACAATAGCATCGTAGTCCTGCTTCCACATGGCCTATTGGTAGACCAAGTTTTGAAGCAACAAGTGCGGCTGATAGTACAGTGTTTGTGTCACCCTCAACCAATATTACATCTGGAGCTTCCCTTTTCAGAATTCGCTCAAGTCCGATCATCATCCTACCAGTCTGCTCAGCGTGTGTTCCTGATTCAACATCTAAGTTATACTTGGCATCAGGAAGCCCAAGCTGCTCAAAAAAAACCTTATCCATGGAATATGAATAGTGTTGCCCTGTGTGTAGAACAAAGAATTCGGTGTCAATACGTTGACACTCCCGAATGATGGGAGACATCTTAATGATTTCAGGTCGGGTCCCTACAACTATTGAGATATTCATTTCTATATATTATGAGGCGCTCACGATTGTTTCTGTGTAACTACGCCTGATCGTGGAGTCTTTCTCCATATGCGGGGACGTCTAAGAATTATTTGGCCCAAAGCATAAACAGCAACAAAGTTGAGGAGACCCCAGAACAGATAGATGAAAGGGATCCATTTGATATTGCTCACTTTTCGCGGCTTAACCTTGTAAATCAAAGCTACTCCTGCTGCAAAAAGTGTGAAACCTGTGAAAAGGGATAGTGTTTGAGCCAGCAGATTCGAAACGAATCCCAAGGTGACAGAAGCGAAGATTGAGTAAGTTCCAAGAAGATACGCTATTGTACTAAAAGCTATCAGATGTGGACCTAGAAGGAATATTTCAGCATCTAGGCGCTTTCGAGTTGGATTTTTCATAAGCTTTCCATATCGTAGTCCAACTTCCATTGAACCCCTGGCCCATCGGAGCCTTTGCTTGAAGAACGCACTAAGAGATGAAGCATTTTCTTCACTTGATCGTACATCGGAGGCAAACCTGATAGTATGCCCCTTCTCGATAAGTTGTGCTGATAAGTCTAGGTCCTCAGATAGAGAATCGATGCGCCAGCCACCAGTTTCCTGAAGAGTCTCTCTGCGTATGAATTGGCAGCTTCCAGCGAGGGGAACAAAGAGACCTAATGCATCTTTGCCCTTTTGAAACACCTGCATTCGAAGGAATCCTTCATATTGAAGTATTCTTGTCCACATATTCTCCTCACCATTTATGGAGTCAATGACCCCTTGGACTGCAGTAACCTTTGGGTCTATGAAATACTTTGAAACTTTCTTCAGTGAGTCCCTGTCAGGCATATTGTCAGCATCAAAAACACCGATAATGTTTCCACTAGCGTGTTTCAAGGCGAAATTTAGAACTGCAGCTTTCCCATTACTATTCGTGTGACGTAAGACTTTAAGATGGCTAGCATGCTTTATGGCAAATTCCTTGAGAACGAGAGAAGTTCCATCAGTTGATTCGTCGTCGACAACCAAAATCTCAACTTTTTCAGAAGGATAGTCAAGTGCTAGGAGAGCTTCAAGACTACGTCTGGCGACTTTGAGTTCGTTCTTCATGGGTACGATCAGTGAGAAGGAAGGTAGCTTGAGGTTATTTGAGTGTTGGAATTCTTTCAAGGGTTGCTTCAAGGACCTTAGACCTATCAAAAACACTGGAAGATTATATGCAGACCATGCGGTGAATAATATTAAAGCCGCTGAAGCGATGATCTCGAATAAGAACCACATTTCCCGCATTCCCCCTAGTGTTTACGCGGGTAAATGGTGAAGTTTACTTATAGTCATTATGAATCATAAGTCAACCAGTCTTGAACAAGAGTCAGAATCAGAAGCGTGCACGATTACAACCAAATTTGGATCCTTCTATATTCATCAGGGTAACTGTCAGATGCTGAATGAATCCTTTGTCGCTAATCCATTTCTCAGCAGATTCGTTACCCCATGAAGACGCGATGAAGCTGATTTTTTGGGCAAGGGGCTGACCGATCTCTCGCATCATCCGCTTCACTCTACTCTCTAACGCAGAGGTAAGCTTACCCACAATTGACCTCAGGACTTCGTTGAGAAGCCTACTCCGAACCACTTCCACAATCCTTACAACAGCATTAATGAGACCCCGCTCCATCTGATTAATAATTTTGAACCACAATCGACGTCTAAATGCCTTTTTCTTCACCAATAATAGATCAGATCTACTGAAGTTCCGCCTAAGCAATATGCCACAGATGGTCTCACTTTTTGGTTCTCTTGACCCTACACTCAACTAAGTCGCCTCTTTCAATGCTAAGTAGATCCCGTATCTCCTTGGGAATTGTGACCCGCCCCTCTACTCTAACGTAAGCAGCGAATGATCCCTCTTTAGCATCTTTCATAGAGATCTACCTACATTTTTCTACAAAAGTCGTTCACACACGTAATAACGATTATCACGTATTCCGAATGTGTTATGCTATACGGAATAGTATTCTGAATCAGATACAGCATTTGAGCATCTATTCGGATTGGACTCCAAAACGAACAGTTGAAGAATCATTAAAAGGAGTTTGGAGACAAATCGAATTCGGAGTCTAATTTGGTACAGAATCTAGTTGAAGAAATTCGAGAGAGGGCAATAAAAAGTTTCATGGATCTCTTCGTGCTGGAGACTTTGAAGAGCAATGAGCTGAGTGGATACGATTTCATCAATTTAATACACAATAGATTCGATGTCTTGGTTAGCTCGGGTACTGTTTACTCGCTATTGTACTCTTTAGAAAGAAAAGGCTTCATAGAAGGCCGATATGTAGACCGCAAACGAGTGTACTCATTAACTGATTTGGGAAGACAAGGTATAGAAAAAGTTGAAAAAGCAAACGGAGCCATTCGGATCGTACTAAAGGATCTCAAGGTGTTATAGATTGAATTTGACTCGCTTAGAATTCTGGTTCTGAGCTCATCCCGCGCGCGCGCATATCGGGAAGCCCATCTAGGTTGAATCATAATTCAAGAAGTTCTAAACGAAAGCAAATAGCATTATTGTTGCTCATGTTTGTGGGTGTGCTTTTTGTCACGTTGGGGTTTAACACACTGGACCAAATGATCATCCGGTATAAGTATTATGACTACTGGAGAAGCGTTGAATATTGGGAAATGAGTTATTTTTGGAAGCCCCACTGGTGGGACATGTACATAGCAAGTACTGTAATGCTGACAATAGGAGGTGTCTTTTTGGGCATCGACACAGCCTATTTGATTATGACTCGTGAGAAGACTGATCACCTTGGAAATCGCGCTCTGAATTCCTAAAAGCCTCATGTGAATAAACTGGCATATTTGTTAAGACTTTAGCTGTGACCATAGGTTTTCAAAAGATAGTGTGAGAATGTTAATCTGGCTTTGACTGTTGGTCCATAAATTCTCTACCTTTTCCCGATAGATGGGTCGTTCTCCCCATATTGCCTCACGGCCGTCAGCTATTATAAGGTGGAAGGGCAAGTGAGGTATTGATTTAATTTTCACGCTATAGCTCTGTAGTTTGGGTGACTGTGCGATCTTATTCGGAGATGTTGAGTTGTTTTGGTTTTCTATAATTGCTCGGATTGGGAAAATATTTTCCAATCGTCTTGTTTGTAGCTCATCGAGGAGCAACTCTAGATTGTATTGATTGGTAACTGCATCAATCTGTTTCTGGGTCGCCTGAGCCATCTCTCTGATTTTAGATAGCATTATATTATGTGAATAAATTGTTTCAATAGACGGATTCTTATCTTGGACACGTAGTTCCATGGATTCCAGTTGTGTTATCAGATTTACTTGATCTTGTCGCAGTTTTTTGATCTCATTGTCCATCTTTTTACGTTTCAAGTCAACTAAGACTGAGAGAGCACGTTTGGGTTCTGAAGCTGAGAACTTCCTAGGTTTGCCTAATCTCATGGTTACTAAACCAAGTTGTTCAAGTTTTGGGGCAATTCGATAAATCTCTTCTCTTCGAATCTTAGAGAGATTCGCTATTTGGGACGCTGATGAAACACCTAGGCAAAGTGTCGAAAGGTATACTTTAGCTTGACTTGAAGTTAAGCCAAAAGCAGTGAGTTCAGTTGCCTTCTCTCCAAGAAAGGTTTCGAAATTTGAGGAATGTTTCTTCTCTATTTGAACCTTAACCCAATCTGTGACTTTGCCCTGGGTGATAGTCTCTGCTTCTCGTTTTGCATCCATTTTTTCCGCAAGTAATTTTAGGAGTTTCGCTGGATCGATAGGTTTTACTACGAATGAGTTTGCTCCCAGATTCAATGCATTTACTGCTCTAGGGAGAGTAGGATAGCCGGTAAGAATTATTTTTGAAGCGTTTGGGTTTTTTCTCTGCAAGCGCTCTAGTAGTTTTATGCCGTCCATGTCAGGTAGTTTAACATCAAGCAATAGAATATCAAAAGGATAGCTTGCTTCCTTGAGTGCTTCTTGGGCTGTCGTTGCAGTTCTTGTTAGATATCCTTCTGCCTGCAGTATTGAGGATATAGTCTTGAGGAAAGACTGGTCATCATCTACAACTAAAACGCGCGCGCGCGCGCCCAGAGTTGATCTCACTTTCTTTGGCATATTTCCACTACCGTAATGTGTGTAACTGTGAGGTTACATACACATAGTATTATATTCTATAAGATAAATATACCGACGTGGGTTCGAATTTGGAATCTAAAACAACAGACACCTTCAGCAGAAGGATGATTCAGAGTTTCATGGACATAATAGTCCTTAAACGCTTAACAGGCGACCGTTTAATGAGTGGATATGACTTAATCAAATATTTCCACAATGAGTTCAATATTCTTCTCAGCCCTGGCACAGTTTACTCTCTCCTATATTCACTGGAAAGAAAGAATCTCATTGCAGGAGACGCTAGACAGCGGAAGATGCTTTACGGAATCACACTGGAAGGAGAGGGATTCCTCAAAGAAGTCGTCGTCATGAAATCGTACATTCAGACCTTCATGTCCTATCTCTTCACAGAGCAAAGCTCCCCAGTTCGTGTGCCAAACTCTTCACAGTTGCAATAAAGCAAACATTTTCCATTTTCAGGTTGCCTTTTCGCAAGCGCGTCTACCGAACCCCATCGTTCTCATAGAACATTATAGTGAGTTAAAACCATAATACTAACAAGTCCTTCCCAAAAATACTCTTCTGGAAAAGCGCACAGGGCTTTTCTTAACAACAGTGCCCAGAACTATCATGTAAAAAGGGGGACCGAGCTGGAGCTCCACGAAAAAAGAGAGCTCTTCGCCCGGAATTTTCAGTTCTAGCGCACAAGTCAGAGGGCACCAAGTTCTCGCTCATCTAACGATGGCATTCATCACGATTCAGTCAGAGACTATCTACCTGATTGTTGTTGGCGAAATTCGATACGCGTGCACATCTTTGGCTACATTGTATTGATGTTCGCGTCTGACCATAGTAAATTAATAGTGCGAATTATGTGATCTTTCATAACGAAAGTGGGTTCACTATTTCTCGGCAAGTGTCTCACTGATCCTTATCCTGTGCGCTCATGCGAATTCGTTTTCCGGGATAGAAAAAGATTACTTGAAGCTCCGAATCTGAATGCGCGCGCACTATTCCGGGTCGTTACTCAACCCAGTAATTTTCATCTTTTTGATAGATAATGCAAGAGTTATTGCAGTGGGGACATTTGAAGCTTAAAGCTTTTCTCAAGAACTCCTTTTTGTTTAGAAGGCTTGCTTTCTCTCTCCAGTGCTTCAATCTTTGCCTGCAAGTTCCTTGAACCTTGAAGCTGTCCATCTGATGAGTTCCCTGGAACTTTGCTCAGGAGCCTTTCAATGTTATCATTTTGACGAATACCATTCGGTTCGTTAGAGATACCCACAGTCTTCTCGATTGTCTCAAGGACTTAAATTCAGAGGATCCGGTATAGTCACAGCTTTCGTGCGCGTGTGCTCTGTTTTTGCACCCAGTTTCTTTCCACGGCCTCGTAGAATCATTCGTGTTTCAGATACTGTCAATTCCCTATCGAGAATATGATCGAGCATCTGAACCGCTCCGCTTAGATTTTCTTCAATCATTCTCTTGAGTAGCGCAATGTGGGAGATTCCCACTTGTTTGGTCCATACCCCTTTTCGAATTCTTTTTGGCAACCTGAAAATATTGAGATGCGCTGATACCCATCGGGGATCCATATTCAACTGCTTACCCATATCGAGTACTGTCATACCCTCATCGCTTAGTCTTTTAAGAAACTTGGCTTCTTCCTCTACTGAATAGTTCTTGCGTATCTTATTCAGCTTGAAAACCAACAGTCTTGCCCTATTGTCATCTGCGTGTACAAGTCGGACAGGCACTGTCTTCCAGCCCAGTTTTCTCAGTGCTCTGTATCTCCTTTCTCCGTCAACAAGCTCGAAGAGCTTTCCCTTTCTTCTGACAACCAACTCATTAAGAAGACCATCTCTTCGAAGTTCCTTAGTTAAGTCGTCAATACTGAAGTCTAATCTAGGCTGGTCAGGGCTAGGATGAATTTGTCCAATAGGTACCTCCAATGTCAAGTCTCACCTAGGAGTAGCTAGTCTTTTTTGTTCGGAGACGGGAGATAGTGGCTCGGTTGGAGTTGCTAGAGCGGGTGTGTAATAGGAGCTCAGAGTTACATCATGAGTTGAAGATGTGACTTGGTCACCATCAAGGTCGGATTGAGTGTTTGTGCGCGTTGTTAAGTCGATATGTAAGGAACCATCTTCGCAGTTTGTCGTTTCAAATCGGAGACTCTTACCCAACGAAGCTGGTGAACCGTGAACCTCCACATTTGAACCACCTTCTTTGGCTTTGATCATCTCTATCTTCACCGTTTGGGAAAGAAAAATCGTCAACGCGCTTAAGCCCACAAAGGCACCTACGATGTAAACACTGTTATTCCGTAAAGGAGACATGAGCAGCATTAGCCCTAGTACCGTTAGAAGGATGATATTTGCCATGACACCGGACCTTTTCAAGTCGTTTCTCTTCTCCGCCTTTCAGACATAGCTATGGTTTTTGCATGAGTTTATCAGGGACATCAACGACTCTCAGTATGTTTTGCGAGGTGATTCCATAAATTGGCTTGCCCAATGGATCAAACTTCGTTGGACTTCTAACAACATTCACTAGAACCAGTTTCACCTTCAAGGTTGAACCATCTGCCAACTTATAGACATTCCATTCTTCCTTTTGGCTTTCGAAATCCACTTCTTCACCCTTAGGTAATTCTTCTCCACCTTTCAATGGAAGCCACCAAGAAAAAGCTGAACTGCAACCGATATTACAATTCCGCAATGTTCAGATTCTGAACACACAAGATCATGCTTAAACAATGTTCTACGTTTCACAGAAGGTATCCAGCAAATCGTCGAAGGAGCAAATGCATTTTGACAGCTTCCCACACTTTTTATGCACGTTTGGAATCCGAACTGAATGGGTAACAATTCTAATTGAGATTTCACAAGACTTTTAGTTTGCGCGCGCGCACCTATGAAAGAGAAAGTGATTAGTATGAAACTCAAGTTAACTTGGAAATCTTATCTATTAATCAGCGTATTCACTATGGGACTCGCTATCGCATCTATTTTCCTGCTTTATCGATTGGACACCATTGTCCATGGACTACTCTATGAATATGGCTTGGTTTTCAGCTATGAATGGGCCATAGTCTACAGTACTATAGAAAGGACATTATTCGCCTCTCTCTCCTTACTGTTCGTTTTCAACCTTTTTTCAAGTGCAGTTCTTTTTAGAACACGGGTTCTCCCTGCGATCACTCAGAAACCTCGCATGAGCGTGCGCGCGCGGCGCAAGCCTCAGCGGTATGAAAAGGTTACGCCTCAGAAGGTAATAGAACCAAAAGAGACAAAAGAAGGAGATACGGATGGGGTAAAGGTGTTGGGGGTTCCCATGGTTTGCAGTGGATGTGGAAAAGTGTTCACTCAACCTCTCTGCATGTTTTCTTTTGAAACTGGAAAACCCCATTTAGTCAACGTGTGTCCTTACTGTAATAAAATCCTGACAGTGAGCAGTGAGGCAAAGACACGTTGAAAAGAATTGCAAACAACTCAAACTCTTCGTTTGACCCGCTAAGACAAAATTTCTTGCTTGAATACGCAGAAGACAGAATGCGCGCGCGACAAACTTCCACATTCCAACGATAAAATCTAAAGAGAGAACTAAATCGCCTATTCTTGTTCTTTTTTGCACTCGAAGATGCGCGCGCATTATAGATTACCTGAAGTGGAAACATCACGGAAAGAATGAAATCAAGGCATTCTTCAAAGAGATACTTAGCGCTTGTCGAAGCGCAAAAACTTGTTGAGTTCACCTTCGAACACTTGCTGGAATAAGGCGTGCTCATCACTCACGTGCTTTTATGCATGCATCGTTTAATGTGTGAAGATGGTTTTTGATCTCTTCTTTTGTGTAGCGATCCCATTTGAGGTAATCAGCAAGAACTGCGGGTAACGTTGCGTTTTGACGCGAAAGGTATGCTAGGAACTCGAAGGTTTCATCTGTGATCTGGATTGTCTTCAATGGTTTTCACCTCAAAACTGTAACGTATCTTAATATATAATACATTGTTTCTGAAGCTGATATATGAGAACTCCAGATTCTGAACTTGAATAATTTTCGTGTACACGATTGAAATGTTGGAAAGATTGAGAAGATTCTATCTAACGGAACAGGTCAACGCAAGGAGAAGTGGACTTACGCGCGCGCGAATGCTTTCATAAGTTTTGTACACAAGCCCATGAGTAATGAAATCACTCAGAGTACGCCAGTTACATACGAGTCCATCAGAAAGAGAATCCAGAGAAAACACATCGACATCAGATTCATGGAACTTAGAAATCACTTTACTACATTCATGGTTAGACATGGACTGATCCGAGAAGAAGCGGATTTACTTCAAGGGAGAATACCAGCTAACGTTTTCATCAGGCATTACTGGACTCCTAGTTTCGATGAGCTTAAGGATAGAACTCTAGTGGGTTTTAAAGGAACTGGAGACTTCTTCCCAGTAATAATTCATTGGCTTCCAAAAGTATTCGGTTTCCGAATAAACCCTTTATTACGGGCATTCTGAATCAGAAGCAGCTAGTCTAGCGATTAACAAGGCTAAATCACAAGTAATAAATCGCTTCTCTTGAAACTGATAGTATTCGAATCTATTCAAGTTCAACAAAGTGAAAAGGAAGACGTTGAGGAATGACTCAGTCAATAATAGAGTCTTCAATCGTGCAAGCTGAAGGACAACTAGTAAGAAAGACCATCATGGTTCTTCATGTAGATGACGACCTTGGGTTCTTGAAGGTTTCAAACCAGATCCTCGAGAATACAGGTAGGTTCGAAGTGGATACTGCTACTTCAGTGGAAGAAGCTCGGGAAAAGATGGAGAAACACACATATGACATCATTGTCTCCGATTATCAGATGCCTGAAAAGGATGGTCTCCAGTTTCTAAAGGAACTTCGAGAAGCAGGAAATCAGATTCCCTTCATCATTTTCACTGGGAAAGGGAGGGAAGAAGTAGCTATAAATGCCCTGAACCTTGGAGCTGATCAATATCTTAACAAGATTGGTGGACCAGAGACAGTATACACTGAATTAGAGTATGCGATACGGAAAACTGTCAAAAGTAAAAGGAGCGAAGAAACTCAGGAATCAGTCCAGAAGAGACTGGAGAACGTGTTTGCTGCTTCTCCAGATGCCATCACTGTCACTGACCTGACGGGAAAGATAGTTGATTGCAATAAGGCAACTCTGGAGTTGTATGGTTTTTCTTCGAAGGATAAAGTGATTGGCAGAAATGCGTTTGAGCATATTGCAGAAAGTGACCGACAGAGAGCAGTCAAGAATATGAAGAAGGTGCTTGAGCAAGATTCAGTCAAGAACATGGAATATACGAGCCTTAGAAGAGACGGATCTACATTTACTGCAGAATTATCTTCAAGCATTATTAGAGATTCATCAGGGAAGCCCAAAGGCTTTGTAGGAATCACCAAAGATATTACAGAACGCAAGAAAGCTGCTGAAGCACTTAAAGAGAGCGAGAAAAGATTCAGGACAATCTTTGAGGGGGCAACTGACGGCATTCTTGCCGTTGATCCTGTGAAACAAAGATTCGTTTTCGCAAATCCCAGATTATGTGAAATAACGGGTTATTCATTAGAAGAGCTGCTCAAATTAGGTGTATCAGATATTCATCCCAAAGAAGATTTACCCTATGTAACTGATCAGTTCACAAAACAGGTGGAAGGGAAACTAACTCTTACGACAGATATCCCTGTTTTAAGGAAGGATAAACAAGTAGCCTATTGTGACGTAAATTCTAAAATCCTAGAAATTGGCAAACAGCAATACTTGGTGGGATTCTTTAGGGATATCACCGAACGCAAACAAACAGAAGAAAAACTGAGGAAGACAAAGAATTACCTCAGCAATCTTTTGGATTATGCCAACGCACCAATCATAGTTTGGGACAACAAAAAGAGAATCACCTTATTCAATAATGCATTCGAGTCCTTTACTGGTCACAAAAAGGAATCTGTGCTTGGAAGAAAAGTAGCTGTTTTGTTTCTGCCCTTACAAAAAGAAGCGATTATGCAAACTATAGAAACAGCTACGAAAGGTGAGAAGTGGAAATCTGTTGAAATACCCATTCTATGCAAAGACAAAGAAATAAAAATCGCTCTTTGGAACTCAGCAAATATAACAGACAAAGAAGGCAAAACAGTAGCCACAATAGCCCAAGGACAAGACATCACCAAACGCAAAAAAGGAGAACAAGAATTGGTGGAAAGTGAAGCAAAGCTTAAACGCATATTCAACGTGTTACCTGATTTTGTCTTTTTTAAGGATAACGATTTGAAATATGTTGTTGCTAACGGGGCGTTGGAATCATTTTTTGGCTTGAAACCTGGAGAGGTTGTTGGCAAAACAGATTCTGATTTTATGCCTAGAGATGCAGCTCTGAGCTGTGGTGAAACCGATAGGAAGACCATGCAATTGGGGTATGTTTCTGCAGAGGAAACAGTTAATGGAAGGATTTACTCTACGGTTAAGCGGAAAGTTACAGATGAAACAGGCACTATTGTAGGCATAGCAGGCATTATACGAGACATCACAGAACAGAAGAAAGCAGAGGAATCGTTGAAGAAGACACTGGTAAAGTTAGAGAAGATGAATGAAAAGCTTGAAGTTGTTAGTAGTTTAGTTAGGCATGATTTGAGAAACAAGTTTTCCACTATGCTAGGTAGAATATACCTGGCGAAGAAGAAACTCTCTAAAGATCATGAAGCTTTGGCTGATTTGGATGAAGTTCAATCAGCAATCAGCGAATCGGAACGAATCTTAAATTTCGCCAGAGTATATGAGATAATGGGCATTGAGGAGCTGAGTTATGTAACTGTTTCATATAGCATTCAGGATGCAATTTCTCTGCTTCCAGAAGCCCACTCAAAACTGCAAGGAATTAAAATTGTGGACGAAACCAAAGAACTCACAGTTCTGTCTGATTCTCTGTTGAGACAACTTTTCTATAACTTGATCCACAACTCGATAGTGCATGGAGAACATGTGGGAAAAATAATCATTCGATATAAACAAAATAGAGATAATCTGGAATTAATTTATGAAGATGATGGAGTAGGAATACTGAAGGCTGAAAAAGAGAAGGTGTTCAAGGAAGGTTATGGAAAAAGCACAGGCTTCGGTCTCTACTTGATTAAGAAGATGTGTGAGGTTTATAGTTGGAGCATCAAGGAAACTGGCAAACAGGGTAAGGGAGCCCAGTTTACAATAACTATGTCTAAGCTGAATGAGCAGGGAAAAGTAACCTACAAACTCAACTAGCTTAATCACGAGTTTTGCGCACGCAGAAAACAGTGTTTCCTCCCCAAGCCCTAAAACTGGTAGTGGTCTATTTCCTCTGAAGTGATCTGAGATTGTCAAATGAAAAGAAGCTTGATGTTTGCGCGCGCGCAGGTTTATCTGCTTCTATTTCGAAATGAACAACTCTAGGCATACAATCACCAGATCAGGCTTGTAGAAGTTTTTGTTATTTAAATGAGTCCGTCATAGAAGAAGGTGAGTAGCTGCCTGTAATAACCTGAAAAAAGGGGGTCCCCCCTACCCTATTGGTGATAAGGATTTTTCGGGCTTTTTTTCTTAAACGATACGCATATTAGGGTTAATTCACGTCAATGAAAGGCGAAGAAAGTGCTGGAAAGGGGAATTAAGTATGCCGCTGGAGAAAGAGGAGAATTTTCTGGCAAAGTTGCAGAAGGGCAATCGAATCCAAATCCCTGTCGTAATCAGAGGGATGCACAAATTAAAAGCAAACGAAATCTTAGGTATCGAAGTTAGAAGTACTAAAGATATGTTGGATTACCGTGATTTCTACGCAATGGTCAGTAATGATGGTCGGTTTGTGATTCCTAAGATCATTGTTGAAAAACTGGAACTGAAAATAAAAGATATGGTGGAAATCACATTATATCCACCAACAACTGTGCGTGACCACAGCGAAGATTAGCATTCACACGTAGGGGTCTTTCCGCGATAGCCAGCTCCTTGAGCAGTTTTTGGATGTATGGACCTCCAAAATTTGGTGGAAGGTCGTGGTCTGGCGAGAGCAGGTTTAATGATAGATAAGTAATATTACTCCCGTGGTCAACATGAGGGCAACTGAAAGGCATACTCCTAGTATTTTTGGTGAGAGGTTGCCAAGGTATTTCTCATAAAAGAAAGCAGTGCTAAACCAAATAGTTGGCGTTAATAGAAGCGTCAATGGATTTTCCAATAGAAAACTCCAAAGACTCTTAACGACTTCCATCAGCCAAAGTTCAGTTATCACAGGAGTTGCCACTTGAAGGAGGGTGAGTGAACCTCTTTTTTTTATTCAGGTCCTATGTTCGTTGAGTGTGCATGTTTTCTCTTCTTGTTATTTTTCCCTTTTTGTAAGATTAGGAGTGTGGTGAGTGCTGCGAATAGAAGCAGTATTACCTGTGTTGGAAATTCTGGAATGATATTGTAGACGTAGTAGCTTCCAGTGTTGTCGCGTGTTGCAGGGTTTCCATCGTTGTCGTAGGCGATGATCTTGTATTTGACAGTGGCTCCCACTATTTGTCCTGGAATGTTTGCTTCATATAGGGTTGTTGTTGAGTTGTAGAGCATTGTTTCATTTGACCAGGATCCATCGTTTACATTGTATGACAAGGTTGCATTCTTGACTCCGCTGTCATCATCGGTGATGTTCGCTGAAATCTTCACTGGTTGGCCTGACAAAACGTCTCCGCTGGGTTCCCTTGTGGGTTCTTCGATTTCTGGATGTGTCGTGTCACCTGCTAATGGCTCGCCAGCATAGACGTAGAATACGAGTTCGGGGTCGTTGTAAACTTCATATCCGTCCCATTTCTCGAATTCAACTGTCAAGAAGTACATCATTGCTGAAATGTCGAAGCCTGCTGATGATTTTCCTGCGTCTGATTCGAAGCTAGCTTCGAAGGATCCTATGGGCGTGGTTCTGCTTGATATGTTGAAGGTTCTGATTGTGTCGTTTGCTGAAATGGGTTTGTACCAATCATAGGTGCTTCCTAATCTGACGCTGGCGAAGCTTGCGTTTGCTAAAGCGGACGTAACATCGAATGTTGAGGACTCGGTGACGTTGTCATTTTCCAGTGTTTCGCCTCTTTCATCCATTACGTTCCACGCTAAGTCGGTGAAAGCTGTGACATAGTAGTCTATAGCTAAGCTTCGGTCGAGGAATACCTCGTTGCCTGTTAAGTAGGTGCTTACGTTGTTTACTATTTGTTTGCGCCCATCGATTACATAGGGTTCTATGTCCCAGTTGCCAATTTGCTGGTCAACTTTCATGGAAGCAGTGTTGGGTTCAACGCTTTCGGTTGTATTGGCGCTGAAGTGAATGGTGAACGCTAACTCGTCCATGACAGTTTTTGTGGGTTTGTTCATGAAATTGGGTTGATCAAAGTCGGCACCATGCACCATACCATCCCACCATCCCCACATGGAACGATCATCTTGGAAGGGGAATAGGGTTCCTTCGATGTTTTCAAAGGAGACTCCGAAGGTAATGGTTTCATTTAGGGGCGCAATTAGCTCCCCTGTGGCATTCATGTTTCCAAAGCTTTCACCTGGTGACACAAAGCTGATACTGCTTACGTTTTCTGGCATGAAGAAATGGGTTTGTTCAGAGCCATTGTACAAGCTGAGTCCTGCGAATTCGTATTGGAGTCCTATTCCTGCTGTTTTTGTGCCATTTTCGTCGGTCCATGCAGTCATATAATTCTGTTCAGTGCCAAACCATAGCCAGTCCCACTCATGTTTGTTATCCTGTACCCAGTCCCAGCCTTCTTTCTGTGCTTGATTTAACAGGTCAGCCCATGTTTGGTTCTTAGCCATGTGAGCGATGTCCCAGTATCCTGGGTTGGGCATCCCAGATTCACTATCTATGATTGTTGTGTTGATTAGTTGCAGGGTTTCTGCGCTTACGACACTCATGTTAGACGCGTAGTACCATGTGTATGTTTCATTCCATGTGAATGACCATTCTGTGTGAACCTTGCCCATCCAAGCTCCAACGTGGATTTCGTCACCCATCAGTGAAGCGTTTGGATCCCAAACTGATTCCACAAACATTCTGTCTTCAGTTCTATTCCATGTGTCTGATCCAGTGTGAACCCGTCGGACAAAGTATTGATCATCTTCTGTCTCTGGGTCTCCATTAAGATCTACTGCGCCAGTTTCCGGAACTATTGAGAATGCTCGCATGCCCCACATGCCATGTTCCGGGGCTCCCACAATTATGTCCATGGTGGAGCGTAGACTTGCCACTTCAAGATTTGTAAGCATCCAATGATAGACTTCGCCCCACAGAGTGTGTTTCATGTAGATGTTCATCTGTTCTAGCTTAATCTCATTGGATTGATTACCAACAGTTACAGAGTAGTAGGGTTTCCAACTGAACTGTTCTTCGACTTCGTGAGTTGTGCCGTTTAACGTGATAGTTTCAATGCGTTTAATACGAAGTTCCGGTTTCCAGAAAGACCCATCAAACAGAATAATGGTGTGGTTTTCTCCATTCAGCTCTATAGTAAAGGACTGTGGATATCTTTGCGTGTTCTGTTCAATGCAATGTTCTCCATCCCATCTTCCCAGTACGGGGCTAGGGTCGAGTACAAAGTATCCTTGTCCACCTATTGTGACGTTGTATCTTGGGTAAGCATTTTCAAGCTCCCAAGCGTTTCTGAACGTTGATTCCCTAATGTTTTCAGGTAGAGTCCACCAACTATCCACAAGAGTCAGGTTCAGACGCATCCCATCGGAAGCATTAACCAAGTAGTGTCCTTGACCGTCTTGAAGAACCGCGCCAGTGGTAGCATTCATGAGCACCCAATTCATCTGGTTCGGATTAATTATGGGCGCCAAGTAGTCTGTGGGTGTCAAGATTGAGTAAGGATCGTTTTGCATTGGGTCAGCTATGCTATAGACAATGCCTGAGTCTGTTAGGTTATAATAGGTGACCACTTGTCTGAAGTAGTATGTTCTATTGTTCAATTGCGTGATGTAAAGATTGTTAAACCAACGTATTGTTAGATATGTTCCGTTCTCCATTATCAAATATTGGTCAGGGAATCCACCATAAGGTGAATCACTGGTTACTTCAATTCTGATTGTGTCATTGAGGTAGACGCTATATCCGCCTTCAACCACATTTGCAGTTTTATTTCCACTCGTAATGTCAGTATTGTAGTCCCATTGTCTTATCTGCGCCAGTTCTGGATCTCCCCAACGATCTCCCATCCAGCCAAAGTTTTGTTCACTATAGATTCTTGTTCCATTCAAAGCTGTGAAATACTGCACCTGCAATGATTGGTTCCAGGGTGCTTCTATTCCCGGTATGAAAGCTCCATTAGAGGACCATTGATCCATATCCCACATGTAATTGTGGCGCGTTCCAGGACCCCAGTGGGTGCCAAACACTTTGAAAGTGGAATTCACTGGGACTTCAGAGCCATCTTCGTAGTAGACTTCAGTGTTGGTGAAATTTGGCTGCATGCCAGGGATAGTTATGTTGAATATGTAAATAGTGTCAAACACTTTTTCCATTGCCCAATCATAGGGCACTATATTAGTGTAATTGGTCCCAGGAATTTGAATGTGGAGCTCATCCATCCAGCTAGGTGGATTGGTGTCCCATGTGAAGTAGATTTTTGTGCCATTTAGGATTGTGATAAAGGATTTTTGGACGAATTTTCCAGTTTCCGGGATGAATACATCTTCCCAGCTTTCCCACGGCTCCATTGTATAATATGTTGTGGAGTCAATTTCAACCTCCCAAACTGTGATGTACATCTCAGATTGTATGTTATACCTTGTTCCGTTGGGTGCAGTGATGTATAATGTGGCGTTTTCCCAGTCGTATCCCCAACGGTTATTTTCACTCCATCTGCGTGCTTGAGGTTCGTATCCTGTTACTGTAGTCAATTTGGGACCAGTGGGTGTGAATTGACCTGATCTTTCGGAAAAGGCTCCTAGTCGTAGAATCCATCCTCCTTGTTGTATGTTCCAGTATTCTTCTCCATTGATTTCTGAATAGAAGTAGCCGATGTCTCTCATGGGTGGGGTAATTTCGGTGTAATTTCCGTTGATTAGGATGTAGGAGTCTTTTCCATCTTCACTGGTGTAAATAGAATGTTTGGTTCCGTTGATTTTCACTGACTTGAGGGTGCTTAGCCTTCCGCCCTGTGTTTCTGTGCGTTCAAGATCCCACCAGGATGTTGCTAAGGCGCCTGGGTAGGGTAATTCATGTTTAGTTCCACCTGAGATTCCAAGATTTGTGTAGTAGTAGTTGTGTACGTAATTTCTTTTGACACTGAGGCTTTGATTAAGGTATGTTCCTTGGTAGTATTCATCTGGCCAGTCTATTGTGTAGTTCTTTCCATTGAAGGTAACGTATCTTTGTTCGTCGGGTACAGACCATGGATCTAGGTGGGTGATTATTGTTCCATTTCGGGTTATTAGGAAGAAGCCTTCGCCATCAAGGATGGGTTGCCACCAGGAGCTGTGATCAACTAGTAGTATTAGGGTTATTTTGTTCAGTGTTACTCCTTGGCCCAGCTGGTTTACTATGAGTGTTGTTTTGTCCTCGGTATATAGTGAGTCTGTGAGTTCCCAATGGTAGGTTGTCCAGTTGTAAATTTGCGTTTCGAAGCCTGTGTCTATGTATATGCGGGTGCCGTTGAGTAATTCATAGTAGAATGGTGCTATGTTTTGTTGTAGGGTTTCGTTCCAGTATTCTTTTGACCAGTCTTCCTCCGCGTGATCCATGAATGTGTCGAATTCTGTTCCGTTTAGTATTGGGATTTTCCCTGTGTCGGTGATTCTGTAGACTTGTGTTGTGTTTAGTTTGATTTTTCTGATGATTGCTCGGTAGGCTTCGTCGACATTGATCTCTGTTCCATTCAGTAATTCATAGAATTTTGGTTCTTTTCCAAGGATTGGATCGTATTGTCCCCAGTATAGGTATTCGGTGGTGGTTTCTCCTCTTCCTTGGTCAAATTGAGTTCGGACCTTTAGGAGTAGTTCTTCTTCTTCTATGGTTATGTAGGGTGTTTCCTCGAGGGTGTATTTGGTTCCGTTGTACATTATGTATAGGGGTGTTGTTGGCTTATTCACATACCATGGTTTGTTTCCGGTTGTTGTGCCGTTTATGTAGTAGATTGAATCTGATGTCCACTCAAGAACTGTGTGTTCACCAAATCCTTGGTTCCAATCTATGCCGTATGTGAGGTTCATGAAGCACATGTCCCACCAATAGTTTATGTTGGGAGCGTCTTCAGTGAAAGTGATGTTTAATCGTGTAGTTACGACTCCGTCGTCTAGTGATATTGTTGCGGAATTGAGGGTCGCGTAGCTTTGATTCTTCAAGAATGCATGATCGTCATCAGGGATCCATGATTCGTCGCGGTTTATCCACGCGTTGGTGGATGAGCTATTCAGTTCGTATTCTGTTTGATTTAGGCTCAGGTATTCCCAGTGCCAGTCAGTTACTGTTGTTTCATTCATCATTTGACGGGTGCCTTCCACCCACTCCCAGATCCCGGTTGTAGCGTTGAATTCTTGGTACAAGTCTGTTATGTTTACGAGTTCCATTCCTCGGTGGGGTCCATATATGTAGATGTTCTTGCCCGTGCGATTGTAAGTAGTGGATCGTAGTTGTCCGTCGGAGAAGTCGTTCACGAGTCTTATTTCTACATCTGACCAATAGCTTTCATTTTCGGAGACCCAGTTTCCCCAGCCTGTGCGGAATTCTACGCCGATACCATCAATATCGTTGTAGGATACTCCTCCGCCTTGGAGTTTGCTTTGGATGATGAAGGAATCGCCTGAGTCTGTTTGGAACATCCAATCTTTGATTTCTCGACCGTTTTCGTCAATTATTGTGGTAATTGCTACTAGAGTGTCGACTCCTATCTGGAAATTGCTTGGATTCATGGTTTCCCAATCAGGCCATATGCGATCATATGTATTGTAGACCATTGGTTCGTGAATCCAAAATTCGTTTTTTCCCGAGTAAGTAGTATTTGAGAAGGATCCAACAAATTCAATTGTATACTGGTCTGGAGCTAGTTGGCTCCAGGAGCAGTCGTTTATTGAAAGATTGTAGAATTGGGTTGTTGGATCGGAAGTATTTAGCGGGTAGAGCACCGTGTAGTCGCGGTCTCGTTGGAGGGCAGGGTCATAGGACCAGTAGGAATATCCTTGTTTAACGCTGAAGTTGTGGCTGGATTGATCGTAGATTAGAAACATTTTATCTTGAACCCATTCAGTGAAGTTTTCTAATCGTTCCTCTTGTGTTTCTGGATCCCAGAACTGCCTTGTTACGTTGATTTCGTGACCGTGGTCGAAGTGTGTCCAGCGCTCTTCAAAGTGGGGTCCGTATACCTGTTTTGCACGGGTCACGGGGATAGTGGAGTTCCAAATGTAGGTGCCTGAAGTCTCGTTGAATATCCATCCGCCATTTTCGATAACGGTTACATCGTACCATCCTGTTACATTCACGAAGGTTTTGACTTCCCATGGAAGCTCGAATCCTATTGTGGCATTTTGGAGACTTGAGGAGGTTACGTTTAATCTCATCTTCCATTTGGCCCCTCTTGATACGGAGTAAATTGAATTATTTTCCAAGTCGATTTTTTCGAAGGTCCAGTTGTCCCTGAAGCCTCCTGAAATCAAACCTGGTTTGCCTACAGCAACCATGAGGTTGGGGGAGGCTTGACCTTCCCATGCTGCATATCCGAAGTCTATCCACGTGTCCTTTGAATCGGTGATTTCGAGGTTAACCCAGAAGGGTCCCATAGGCGAAGTTTCATTGTCGAAGCTGCCTACTATTTCAATAGTCCAAGCGTTTGCGGTCTCGTTGATGTTGCTTAGCTCTTGGCTGAAATTGTAAAAGTTCAAGCCTTCTTGAGGTGGCGGTGGAGGTTCACCTGGAGGCGCTATGACTTTGCTTTGGTTGAAAACAAAACTTTCAATATGCCATGTGTCGGACTCGTTCCAGTAGGGAGTGGAGATTTCGTTTGTGTAGACCATTCTGCAGTTTGCCATTCCGATTTCAGTGCCGTTTTCGGAACGTAGTTGTGTGTTCCAGTGGACACCTGCCCGCCCAAGAGTAGTGTTCTCTGTGAATATGGTTTTCTTAACCTCGATTACAACTTTGAAGAGTTCACCCAATGGAATAAAATTGGTGTCAACAACTTCTGTACTATTTTGGAGGAATATTGCAAAAGTTGGGTATGGTCCAAATTCCCAAGATTGGCTCAGCCAACTCCAAGAGTCCTCAAATAATTCCTGCTGTTGATCCCAACGCACATAGGTTCCATTGAATCCTTCAACGAAAGGAGGGTCATAGGGTGGATCCTCTGGTGGCTCTTCTTGAGCTGAAGAAGGAATAATTATGCAGGTTGAAAAGAAGATTAATAATAATAGCCCTAAGGTTAATGGAGTTTGTTTCTTCATTATTTCTCAACTCATAATTTTACGTCTTGTGTAGCAAGATATTTGATAGTCACATTTAAGTAGTTTGAAACGAAAATATGAATAATAAATTTAAACGAATTCGAATTCTGAATCAGATATGAATATGCGTAAGGGAACATATGAGGGGACATATTAAACCATGGATGCGAGGACAATGTCTATCTAGACCTAAATGGCGCGAATAGGCTGAAAAACATACCCCCCCTACCCTATTCGTGATAAGGCTGTTTTAAGCTTATTTTCGCAGATGATAAGCAGATTAGGCTTAGTGCACGGTAAGTAAAGGTGAGATAAGGTTCTAGAAGGGGTAGAAAGGTGGGAAACGGTGAGGAGATGTGAAAAAAACTTCAGGGGGCAAGTTAGTTGAGCTTGTAGTTTGCTTTTCCTTCTTCATTCAGTTTAGGTATGATCATAGTGAATTGAGCTCCTTCACCTGGTTTACCCATTTCCTTGATGCTCCAACCGTACACTTCACAAATCTTCTTAATCAGGTAAAGTCCGAGTCCTGTTCCTCCACCATGTCCTTTTTCGAAGATTTTCTCTTTCTCAGCTTTCAATATTCCCACCCCGTTATCTTCATAGATTAACCTCAAATCGTTCTTTCCGGTTTCACATTTAATCCTAATCTGGCTTGCATGTTCCCCGTGTTTAATTGAGTTATCAATAAAATTATAGAAAAGCTGCTGGAGTACTGAGTCAGCCAGAACACATAAGTTTGGACACTGATCTATGATCTTAAATCCTTCCAGCTCCGCTCCTGATTCAGGTAAGAGCGACACTGCTCTTCTTAAATTGTTTCTAACGCTAACATAGGTTAGTTCTTCTTTGCCCAGACTCTCATAATCTCTAGAAAAGTTTAGGATTCGCTCTGTTTCACCAAGTGCCCTTTGGGCTTCAACTAAATCTCCTTTGGCTTCAGAATTTCTAATAAGCTTCTGACTTGCTAAGAAAATTCTACCTGAAATTGTAGATAACTTGTTTTGAACATCATGCCTTGTTAAGCTGCCTACAACTTCTAGTTTTTCATTGAGGACTCTCAGTTTATCTAAGGAGTTCTTCATCGATTCTTCTGCTTTCTTACGTAGAGTGATATCTCGAAATATTGCCATGACTGCACTCTTCCCCATGTATTTGATCCTTGTTGCATTCACCTCAGCAGGTATCTTTCGCCCATCCCTTGTAATCAACTCAACCTCATATGGAGAAACTTCCATTCCTAACATCCGTTTGGAAAGATTCTTCAACAGAAGTGCCTTACTCTTTTTGGTTAACCCCTTTACTCTGAGAAAATTCCTGCCAATCAACTCCTTTCTACTAAATCCGCCAATTTTGACTAAGCTTTCACTTATTTCTAGAATCCTTCCTTTTCTATTAGTGATGACTATAGGATCTATGACTGAGTTAAATAATTCTTGGAAATTTCTTTGAGTTTTTTTTAACTCTTCTTCCGTATTTTTGTTCCTCGTAGTATCTCGAAGAACTGTTTGAAATCCAATAATTTTGCCACTTATTATGATGGGAGTACTCCGATATTCAGTAGCCTTACGTCCCATTGGAGTCTTAATTTCTAGTTTGCCTTCCACAGTTTTTCCTGAAGTGATTAGAATAAGTTCTTTTAACAGTCGTGGCCAGGTCTTTTTTGAAACGAAATCAAGCATGTTTTTTCCAATAGTGGTTTCTGTTTTGAGTCCATATTCATCTGCTGCTTTATTGATTGAAGTTATGTTCCCTTTTAAGTCAAATATGACAGTGACATCTTTTGCGTTTTGAAAGAGGATTTTGTACTTCTCTTCAGATTCCTTGTGGAGCTTCTCTGCCCTCTTCGTTCTCACTGCTTTCCGTATGGTGTTTCTAACTTCACCATATACTGTTTCTGGGCTCCCCGTCTTGTTTAGGTAGTAATCTGCACCCAAATTCAGGGCTTTGATTGCTATTTCTTCTCTGCTTTTTCCTGTGAATATGATGAAGGGGATCTGGTTGTCGCTTTGTCGAAGTTCTTTGAGAAATTGTAGTCCATCTTTGTTTGGCATTTGATAATCGGAAAGAATGGCGTCGTATTCTCTAGTCTTTATTTTGTTCATTGCTTCTTCAACGGAAGAAGCTGTGTCTACTTCGAAGGTGCTTGTGTTATTTAGGATCTGGTTTGCAACTTTCAGGAACCCAGTTTCGTCATCTACATGGAGAACCCTTATGGGTTTTCCTTCTATTTGTTCTCCAGCTTGCACTATTGTATGCTCAATTGTTGATTGAGTCATCTCTCAATGAACTTCCTCTTTCAAGCAACTCGAATAGAATGAATAGGAGTTTCAGAGAGTGCGATTTATTACTTGTGACTTTACCCTGTTAATCGTTAAGCTAGCTGTTTCAGATTCAGAACACCCACAATAATAACTGGTTTTATTCAGTTTCTGAATACTTTGCGCGTGCTCCCGCTTCGAAGATTCACATATTCGTTATAAGGCTGTTTTAAGCTTTTTTTCGCAGATGATAAGCAGATTAGGCTTAACTCACATCATATAAAGGTGATGTGAGGTTGGAAGAGGTGAAAAAAGGCAAGGAAAGGTGAAGAAAAGTGCTGGTAAGGTGAATTAAGGATTTGCATGCAGCAGATACGTGCGCGATGAGTGCAGTGAAAATGTGTCACTAATCGTTCTGAAGCATGGTTACAGTAGCCTTAGATAAAGCTGGGGCTAAGTCATAAGATGCGTCAAGCGGTTGTGCTAACGTGAATGGAATAAAGTCGAAACCTATTCGTCTTCGGAAGAGCTTGTACCTGTTGATTCCTATGGACGTTGCGAAGCTGATTGGTGTGACAGATAAGACGAAATTCGTGTTGACTCTTGAACAAAGCAGTCAACCCGTTCTGAAGTACCATAAAATTGAGGATCCGCACGAGTAACGTTGTGGAGGAAGACTAAGTTTGGGGATTCCGGCGTGCGCGCAAGGAGAATTAGCGATTTGATCATAAGGGGTCTTTGAATGTATAGAAAGAACAGTGTCATTTTAGATGCTGAAAAGGGTGAAGCCAGGGTGGGTTCAGGAGAGGATCATCGTCGGATCGTTCTGATGGCTTCTGAGGCGTTCGTTAAGATGATAGAGACTCTAAACGCTTTTGGAACTGCTGCATTTACTATGCTGTATATGATGGGACAAGAGAAGGGACGATTTGATGTGAAAAAGGAAATAGAAATGCTAACGCGAAAAGGAAATTCTCTCATAAAGCGTCAGGTTATAGAGAATGTCATTCAAGAGCTTAGAATAACTGGGTGGGGAGTTCCACGAATCCAAAGCTATGATGAGCAACAAGCTGTTGTGATGATTATTGTAGAGAATAATCCCCTTACTGATGTGTTAGGGGCAAATAGGGAATCTGATCGACCGATTTGCCATTATCTTAGAGGTTATTGGGTTGGTGTTTTCTCGGAGATTTTTGAGAGGAAAGTAAGTTGTGCCGAATCTAGATGTCAAGGCATGGGAGACAAGTTCTGCGAGTTTAAAATTGCTGCTGAATAAAATTAAGCAATAAGACGAGTTTTGAAGGAAATTTTAACACGGAAGCCTATTAGCACCGAAGCTGAATCACCTCGCCTGTTTCGTGATGATTTCCGAATTCTAATCAGTACTTGAGAAACTAGACCACCTGAATTTAACGGGGCGTATTCTAGCTTTCCTTGTGCTTTGAAGCGCTTTCTTCTTCCCATATTTTCGCTCGTGTTTCAATGAATTCCGTAACTTTCCCTTCGCTGTAATTCTCGGCTTCTTCCTGCTTCTTGAGATGCTTCCTAATCTGCTCTAGCATATTCGGTACATTGAATGGTTTGAGTATGTAAGCATCTGCACCTTTGTTTAAAGCGCCAACAGCGTTATCTAACTTTGGATATCCTGTGACGATTATTTTCACCATTCTAGGTGTTGTTTGGTTAAAAGCAGTTAGAAGATTGGTACCTTCCATATCTGGGAGTCGAATGTCAATCAAGGCTAGGTTGAAGAATTGTGTTTCAGACTTTGTTATTGCTTCTTGCCCGTTTTCTGCGGTGTCCACTATGTATCCTTCATCTTCGAGCACAGCTTTGAGAGTTTTTCTTATGCTTTCATCGTCGTCGACAACAAGGATTTTTGCGATTTCACCCATATTTCTCCACCTCCATTTAATTGTGGTTCTAATGGAAATGTTATCTTGAATGTTGTTCCTTCGCCCACTTTGCTTTCTACTGAGATGTTGCCCTTGTGGGCTTCTACGATGCGTTTGCATATGCACAACCCTAATCCTACTCCCTTCGCCTTTGTGGTGAAAAGGGGTTGCCAAATCTTTTCCTGAGTCTCCTCGGGTATGCCTGTTCCCGTGTCACTAATGGCAATCTCTAATCTTTTTTCAAGCGTTCTGTTTTTCATTGTGAGTGTTCCACCTGTGGGCATAGCGTCAACAGCGTTTTTTATGAGATTTATAATTACCCTTTTCATTTTTTCAGAATCAACGCGCGCGCATTCTTTATGAAAAATGTAAGCAAATACAGTTGACATCCCAGCTCCAAGAATTGCTAAGAGACTCCATAGTAAAGTGGAGACAACGGCATCTGCCAAATCCAATAACTCCTTTCTGATTAAACCTCCAACGTAGAGCTTCGCTCGACACTACACATCAAAACATGGGTCACCATCTATTCCATACGTAGAGGAGCCAATTGCTTGGCTTGATTTCGTGTAAGTAACAACACTGTGGATGTATCTAATGTTGATGTAACCAATTGAGCATTATAATGGTGACTATACGAAATTCATATCAACGGTCAACACTAACACACGCTGTCATCAACCGGTATTTTTCATCCACACAGCACATGACTCATCCATGAATTCTTAGCTGAAGAACTTGATGTGTCACCGACCGTAACTTTTGATGGTTACACTAGCCTTAGATAAAGCCGTGGCATAGTCAAGACGTAGAAGGTGAAGAAAAAATGTACAAATTTAGAAAGATGCTGAGGAATAAAAGAGGCTTTTCACCAGTGATCGCTGCATTGATACTCATGCTTCTAGCAGTTGCAGCTGGCGTCGTCTTGTACGCGTACGTGATGGGCTGGCTCGGAGGAGCTACGGAGACTTCCTCGGGAATCAAAGGAAATCTGCAATTCGACTCAATCTGGCATAACACTACTCATGTGATTTTCACTATCAGAAACGTTGGACAAAAATCTATAACTCCTGACGCGGTATACGTGGATGGAGCAAAGAAATCTCTCGCTGGTGGTGGATCATGGGCTGCATTAGCAGTGCTAGGTGAGAGTAGCGAATTCTATGTTGCCCACACTCTAACTGCAGGCTATTTCGCTGAAGTAAAAGTGTCATGCACAGATGGAACTGTCGCCGCTCAATCCGTCGAAGCCAAGAGCTAAACCCAATCCTCTTTTCGTTTCTCTACAGTGTTTCTAGAACGGTAAGCTAGGTTGAAGAATGCCACGTTCAATCATACATGACAGGCGAGGAGTAAGCGAAATCGTAGCTAGTCTTATGACTGTCCTAATAGTTTCCGTACTTGGAGCTGGATTGTACGCCTACAGCCTAACTGCCTTCAGCTCATCAGCAAGTTCTTTTTTACTCCAGTCAACCGGGAGAGAAGATCGTGCACGAGAACGAATACTAATCACCACAGTCTGGTGGAATGTCACATCTGACTATTTGAACGTGACTATATTGAATTTCGGTAAAATAGAGATCGTCATCGACGCCTTGTATATCCAAGGTCAACAGGTTTCACCCGCTGCCTACTTAGGAGGGAAAGGGGAAACCCTGGCTAGAGGACTTCTTGTTTCAGTCAAGTTCACTACACCAATTTCGATAGTTGATGGTCAAACCTATGAAATTGCTGCAGTCACTGAGAGGGGAAGCAGAGATGTGGTTGATTGGGAAGCTTAACCGTAATGACCGGGGAGCAGGCTCCATAATCGGAGCAATATTCATCCTGCTCATCCTAGTAACAGGCTTCGCATTCTACCGAATCGATGTCAGTGTGACAGAAGACTACACTAAAACCGTTCAAGATATGGGACAGTTGGACCAGAAAAGAAACAAGGAAAAGATCGAATTTACGAGCATCTCTATAACCACCGCTAATAAATTAAACATCACCGTAAAGAATACTGGATCCTATCAAACCCATCTTATTTGGCTGGGACTCACTAACAAGACTGCAAACACTCAGGAATATTTCATAATAAGTTTCTATATTAACCCAGCAGAGACAGAGGTCAACGTTCAGAATGCCTCAATCTCAATAACTGAAGGACATGAATACATAATCCAATTAGTCACAGAACTTGGAAACTCATTCGACTACAAGTACCCAAAAGAAGCTGATGGATATGATTTCGTGGACATGATATGCGACTTATACTCTCCTTCCACTGCAGGTAGTCACAGTCTCTTCTCAGCACAAAAAGCTGGTCCAGACGGTATAATGGATACTTTGACTGAAGGATCTTCGTCAAGTAATGAAACTGCAGCAGCAGACTTGGATAGGAATGATTGGATTTCAGGGCAGAGCAGCGCTGGCGATGTAAATGCTGGAGCCTTAGGTAATACTGACTCGTCAGATGACACACGATACGAGCTCATTGAGACCAAGGCTACAGGGGGTTCACCTGCAAGTCGTAACTATTTATTAGCTTGGAGGTTTGACTTCACAAGCCTTACCAACCCTAGAGCCAATACTCACGTTTACATCGAAGCTCAGACCACTGGGGAAACTTTCAGAGTTTATTGGAGCTCAGATGACTCTTCAATGAATTATCTGGGTACAATTACATCATCATCTGATGCCTGGAGCGATTGGGATATTCCAGATGACACCTCAACAACAATCTATATTCTCTTCAAGGACAACAATGATGATGTCGCGGATGGTTCAGACACATTAACTGCAGACATTATTCAGATTGACACTTTACTAATTGAAACCGCCTATTTCGTACTGGACCTAGAGGTTCGATGGACAGAACTGGACTTCGATGAAACAAACGAATGGATCTGCATCTACGGCGGAACAATGGGCTCAGAAGATATACTCGTAGACATTTGGAACGGTACCGCATGGGTCAACATTTTCACTGATCTTTTACCCGGATGGAACAGTGTCGACATATCTTCCTACTTGATTTCATCTGCTCTAACAATTAGGTTTAAGGGAGCTACAGAAACAGCAGACGCAATAGAAGACACTTGGGAAATAGATGCAGCCTTTGTGTACGCTTGGACGTGAGGAAGATGAATGAGGTAAATGGGGAATTGGAAAAAACAGAAGAAAAAACGATATTTGTGATAGAGGCCAATGTCAAAGAAAAAGCCTTCTCTCAGCTTCGCAACATGTTTTCCCATCTCAGGGAGACATCACCTCAGCAACTCATGAAGGAAATTAGAGATTTTGGGCAGACACTGCGCGTCCGTAAGGTTGAAGGAAGGAGGATTCTCCAGTTTAAGCATAAAGGTCGCATTGAAGTAAGACCGCCATTTACTTTTAGAGAGTTTTACCCTGTTAATCCTCCATTCGGATATGTTGGAATAGATTTCAATAAGGAAACTGGGAAGCTTCAGTACCTAACCGTGGAGCCTACAATGGACGATCATGAAAGGCGCACTCTCCATAGACTCAAGACAATCATCAAAGAAGAAACGAATGTTCCCCTGTCAGTGCTAAAGGACGAAGCTCTAATAGAAGACTACCTTACGAACCACATCAAACGTGCAATAAAGGCTTTCAAGCTTAAGATCTCCAAGAAGTCCGTAGCGAAGTTCATTTATTACATGAAACGAGATTTCCTCGGCTACGGCATAATCGATATTTTACTCCGCGACCAAAACATTGAAGACATTAGCTGTGACGGAACAGGAGTTCCCATTTATGTGTGGCACCGATATCATGAATCGATACCATCCAACGTCAAATATGCTTCAAAAGAGGAGTTAGATGATTTTATCACACGGCTAGCTTACAAAGCAGGGCACCAAATATCAATTTCAAGACCTATTCTCGAAGGAAGCCTTCCTGAAGGCTTCAGAGTTCACCTCACGCTTGAGGAAGTTTCTAAAAGGGGTGACACTTTCACTATACGAAAAGCTAGGGCAAATCCCTTCACAATCATCGACCTAATAAACTTCGGGACAATATCACCACAAATCGCGGCATACTTCTGGATACTTATCGAGAATCTAAGATCAATCATTGTTGCAGGTGCCACTGCATCAGGTAAGACTGCTTTGCTGAACTCTATTTCAATGTTCATCAGGCCTGAGATGAAGGTAGTTACCATTGAGGAAGTTCGGGAGCTGCAACTCCATGAGAACTGGATACCTATGACAACTCGTCCGTCATTTCAGCATGGAGTCCAGGAGATAACTCTCTTTGATCTATTGAAGTCTTCATTGAGACAGCGACCAGACTACATCGTTGTCGGCGAGGTAAGAGGTGAAGAAGCATACACCCTCTTCCAAAGTGTCTCCGTGGGTCACGGGGGACTCTGCACAATACATGCGGAAAACGTGGAGACTGTGGAGAAAAGATTGCTCACCAAGCCCATGAATATTCCTCCAATGTTAATTTCCATGATGAACGTCATTGTCTTAATCCGCAGAACCAAGATTCGAGACACTACGGTTCGCAGGGTCCTAGATGTTTCAGAGATCACAGGAGTCGACGAAAAAACTGACAGAGCAGTCTTCAAGAAAATGTACGAATGGGATTCAGGAAGCGACTCTTTCATATTTACCGCCAATTCCCCGAGTAAAAGTCATATTTTTAAGATGATAACCGAGCTTAAACACGTCTCCATGGAATCACTCATTAACGAGCTGAAGAATCGAGAACACGTTCTCAAATGGATGGCTCGAAAGAACATTAAGAGCGTTGAGGATGTAGCTGATGTAGTCAGAAGATACTACACCACTCCGAATGATGTTTACAATCGGGCGAGGCTGGAAACCTGATGGAGAAATCTGAAAAACCGTCATTTCTGACGACCGCAAGCTACATGTTGTTTAGTAGAGTAGCTTCTCGCTTCACTTTTCCTGCTCTTAAGGAAGATTATCAGAAAAGCGGGATATCCAGACTCTACGAGTCATATTTGGCTCTCATGTTCTTTACTTCCCTTATCACTTGGATTTCAGGGTTCATAATAGGGGCTCTAATCCATCAACTTTTCTTCCAACTAGAGTTTTTCCGATACTTGATCGCAGTCCTTTCTTTCACAAGCATCATTACATTAGTGATCCCCGCGCTATTCATCGTGTATCCTCTGTATCGAAAAGGTCAAAGCAAGAAGCAGATAGATGCAAACCTCGTATATACGACTGGATACATGGGAGTTCTATCTGCGGGGGGCATCTCAACCGAAAGAATGTTCGAACGAGTCATTCAGGTGGAGCAATGTCCTGTAATTCGAGAGTTAGCCAAACAGCTTGTCACGAATATCAAAATGTTCGGATTAGATATCTCATCCTCCCTAGAAGGGGTCGCATTAGTCAGCCCTTCAGAAACCTTCTCAATGCTTCTCATAGGAATCACAAATACTGTGAAGACAAGTGGAGACCTCAAAGGCCTCTTTTCCTTTGAAACCAAGAGGCTCCTTCACACGAAACGTGAACAATTAAAGAAAACTCTGAACACACTGCTGTCCCTTGGAGAAATATACATTGCAACAATGGTAATGGGTCCAATAGTTTTCATAGTCATGATTACAATCCTGTCAATTATGGGAAACGCCACATTTGGATTGACCCCTGTGGAGCAACTGAACTTACTCGTTTTCTTGGGTCTTCCCGCGATTAGCACCATATTCATCATCCTCCTAAATGGGATTTTGCCGGAGGAGGCATAGAAATTGTACTTTAAGCGGAAAATCCGAAACACAGTTTGGATGGTTTCTGTCGTGGTCGGGCTGATTATTATGCTGATTCCAGTTCTCGCTGGTCTCTATATCCCTGAAAGTCCATATTTAATTCCCCTCAACCAGAGAGTGAACAACACCCTTGCTCTCGGCTTCGTCATAGCCTTCGCTTTTCCGGCTGTGGTCGAATCCAGCAACTACAGGTGGGGTAGGGAAATTGACAGGAATATTCCAAGACTCCTTCGAGATGTTGCAGAATCAGTGAGATCTGGAGTAACCCTTCCGAGAGCTCTAGAGGAAGCTTCTAAAAGAGACTATGGACCGATCTCCAAGGAACTCGAGCACACAATTTCCATGTTTATCCTTGGCACAAACTGGGAAGACTCTCTCATGTCCCTAGCACAACGTCTCCGACGTCCAAGCGCCCTCCGGTTTTCCACAATTCTAATTGAAGCACATCAAACAGGAGGAAAAATGATTGTTGTTCTCGATGCAAGCGTCGACCTCTTCTCAAGTCTTGAAGGGTACAGAGAAGAACAACACAATAACATGAAGCCTTACATGGCGACCATATACATGGCAACAATAATATTCCTCATTATCGCATACATCGTGCTGCACCAGTTTCTGACTCCTTTGTCCGCTGCAACTGAAGAGACCGCACTTGCAGGATCAGAGCTGTTAGCTGGGGTACTTGACATCAACTATTACACTTCGATCCTATTCTGGGCTTCAATCGTAGAATCAATCTTTGGCGGTCTCGTAGCGGGAAAAATCGGTGATGGCACTCTATCCGCTGGAATGGTTCATTCGGTAATTCTCACTTTCATCACACTTGGATTCTTCAACATTCTCAGCATTTAAAGAGGTTTGAGAATGACCTACAAATCAACAACGGGGGAAAACCAACAGAAAACGGATGAGGATACATCTGAAGAAGATCAAGAGAGAAAGGCTCTTAATGAATTAATCAAGAAAGGCATTTTGGAGCTCAAGCCTACCCCCTATGATGAGGAGATCCATTATGAGGAAGCTGAGAAAGCATGGAGTAACTATGACACGACTCAAGTCAAAAAAGCTCTTTTACGCTTGGAAAAGAAAGGCATCGTCCAGTCCAAATACGTGGATCGAATCTTAACGTGCCCCGACTGTGGTTCACCGGAAGTTCACTCAAAATATACGTGTCCAAAATGCAGTTCCCACAACGTGGAATACACTGAACTCCTCGAACATATGAAATGCGGATACATGGATTCAAAGGACAAATTCCAAAAGGGCAAATCTCTAATCTGCCCCAGCTGTCAAACCCGACTCGTAGAGGAAGCTTTGCATTACCGCGTAATTGGGAACTGCTTCCAGTGTGAAAAGTGTGGATTTCGCTTCGATAAACCTGAAATTATGCACTTCTGCAGGGGGTTCCGAGAATGTAGAAGAACATTCACGTACCAAGAGGCAAAATACGACAAAATATTCTCCTACAAAATAACTGACGAAACAGTGAAAAGTCTCAGAAGCGGTCAACCCGTTCTAGAAAGCATAGAAAAAATCTTCACCGAAAAAGGATACCAAGTTCATCTCCACCCAAAAATAACAGGAGCCTCAGGCGTCCAGCACCCCTTCGCCATTCTCGCGGAAAAAAACCAAACCCGAATAGTCATAGACGTATCCATAACAGGAAACAAGAACGACATGATATCTCTCTTAGGAAAGAAAGTCGACATAAACCCAACTGGAGCAGCAATTATAGATCTCTCAAAATCTAATGAACTAACCCAACTAGGAAAAGTCTACAACATAACGGTCTTCCAAGCCACGAATGAACCAGATCTCCAAAAACACCTGTCCCACTTCCTCACAAACCTAGACTCAACTGAAACAACCATATCCATCGCCCACAAAGCATTAGCCCAAACAAAATCCGCAGCCAAAAAGTTCTACGCCACTGAACCTCCTCACCCTAAACAAGAAAAAACGCGTACACATGATACAACTGAGTTGAAAGCGGAAATCCAACATCTGGAGAAAAAAGAACAGATTCTCTATGAAAACCTGAAGATCCTGCTAGAAAAAAAGGCGATTCAAGCACGAGAAAAGGAAATAAAAGCTAAGAAAAAAGCCTTGGAAGAAAGCAACTCAAAAGCTGCGCGCGCGCGCATAGAGCTTACTGCAATCGAGCACCGCACATGTTCGGGAAACGATTAAGTTCAACACCGCAAATCATAGTAATGGTGTGCACATGTGGATCCACAAGCCTTCACCAAGCCTAGTGATTTTTCATCCTTCCCTCGTAGATGCGTGTGCACGCCCTCCTTTCTCCAGAAACATAGAGGCGCAAGCGTACGCTAAATATTCCTGAGTGGTTCTATTACTGTTTCATTACCTTCTTGCGCGCGCGCTCCCGGCACGCGCGTATCTTTCTTTTTTTCTCTGATCGGTCATTAGAAACGACGCTTATCCAAACAAGAAAGGACTTATAATAATTACTGGGTTTTGCTGTCACGTTTATTTCACTCCTTCAATCAATAGCAGAAACACCAAAGCTACTCATTATACCTTGGTTTGTTTCCAAATTTCGTAAGATCTATGATTGGCAGTTCATTTCCATCCAGATCAGCCAGAACTGCATATTTGCCACATCTCACTTCCAAAGGTTCTTTGACTATTCTGTATCCTTTCTTTTTATTTTCATCACAGAACTTCTCAACATTTCTCACCAGAAAGCTGAAAGCTGGGTTAGGAAGGTGGGATCACTATGAATGACTATCTCTGAATCACTTTCCTGAAAGGAGAAACCTACCATGCCTTGCTCTTGGTCAGTCCAAACCTGCCTCAAACCTAGTATATTCCTGTAAAATTTTGCTGATTCTTCTAAGTCTGAGACATGGAACATGATGCTATCTATTTTAAGGAAAGTATTCATGCTTCCACCTTTAAGAACTAAACTCTTATGACTTGTGCAAGAAACTACAAGCCATCTATCCGCCGCCACTAGCTAAGCGGAACAGGTCAACCTAGGGAAGTGGACTTTGCTTTTTTCTCTTCGTGAGACTAGAACTGTTCTAGTTGAGCTTGTAATTTGCTTTTCCTTGCTCATTCAACTTAGGTATAGTTATTGTGAATTGGGCGCCTTTACCTTGTTTGCCTGTTTCCTTGATGTTCCAACCGTAGACTTCACACATCTTCTTAATCAAATACAGCCCATAGCCTGATCCTTTACCGTAGCCTTTTTCGAATATCTTCTCTCTCTCAGCCTTCGGAACTCCCACTCCATTGTCTTCATAGAGTAGCTTCAGATTCTTCTTGCCAGTTTCACATCCTATTCTAATCTGACTTACGTGTCCTCCATGCTTCACTGAGTTGTCAATCAGATTATAGAAAAGCTGTCGTAACATTGAGTCAGCTAGCACACACATTCCTTCACAGTCATCTGTGATTTTGATTCCCTCAAGTTCAGCCCCAGCTCCAGGTAAAAGAGATACTGCTTCCTTCACATTGTTCCCAATGCTAACATAGGTTAATTCTTCCATGCCCAGGTTTTCATACTCTCCTGCAAAGCTCAAAATTCGTTCAGCTTCCACGATTGCTCTCTGAGCTTCAACCAAATCCTCCTCAGCTTCAACATTTCCGCTAAGCTTCTGCTTTGCTAAGAAAATTCTACCCTGAACTGTGGAAAGCTTGTTTCGAACATCATGCCTAGTCAAACCACCCACAACTTCAAGCTTCTCGTTGAGAGCCTTTAGCTTGTCTAGCGATTTCTTGCGATCACTGGTTTCTCTTATGTATGCTTGAAATCCAACGATTTTGCCCTTTTTCTTTATGAATCCGAAATGGGCTTCTGCCCAGCCAGTAGTTCCATTTTTTCGGGTAAATGGGAATTCTGATGGTGGAGGTAGCTTTCCCCTTAGGATAGAACTAAATATCTTCGCATATCTTGGAATATCTCTGGCTCGAAGGGTTCCCAACTTCGTGAAGTGTTTGTCAACTATTTCATTCCTGGAAAAGCCTGTCAGTTTCAAGAATGTTGAGTTTGCTGATGTTAATACTCCCTTCAGGTCAAGAGTCATGATTCCAGCCGGAGCCAAGTCCACTATATTTCGATACCTCTCTTCAGATAGAATTAGCGCATCTTCCATCTTCTTGCGTTCTGTGACGTCTTGAGAAAAACCCAGCACTTTGACAATTTTGCCACTGCTACTTTTAACGGGTATTAATGAAGTGCTAGCCCATCTCAAACCAGATTTAGTTTTGGTCCAGCTTTCTTTGTTTAAAACGGGGTTTCCTGTTTGAAATACTGCCTGAACAGATTCTAACTGCTCATCTGCTATAGCAGTTGGGAATAAATCATGCATCTTTTTTCCGGTGAGGTTTTCAGGTTTCACACCTAGCATTTTAGCAGCTTTTTGGTTTACGGTGAGAAGTTCACCATCTTCATTAAATTCGAATATTGCATCAGTAGCAGATTCAACAATCGTTCGATATTTCTCTTCACTCTCCCTCAAAGCTTCTTCTGTTTTCTTGCGTTCAGTGGTATCCCTAAAGAATCCCACCAAGTATTGCTGTTTGCCAATTTCCAGGATTTTAGAATTTACGTCACAATAGGCTACTTGTTTATCCTTCCTTAAAACAGGGATATCTGTCGCAAGAGTTAGTTTCTCTTCCACCTGTTTTGTGAACTGATCATTTACATAGGGCAAATCTTCTTTGGGATGAATATCTGATACACCTAATTTGAGCAGCTCTTCTAATGAATAACCCGTTATTTCACATAATCTGGGATTTGCGAAAACGAATCTTTGTTTCACAGTATCAGCAGCAAGAATGCCGTCAGTTGCCCCCTCAAAGACTGCTCTGAATCTTTTCTCGCTCTCTTTAAGTGCTTCAGCAGCTTTCTTGCGTTCTGTAATATCTTTGATGATGCCTACAAAGCCTTTGGGCTTCCCTGATGAATCTCTAATAACGCTTGCAGATAATTCTGCAGTAAATGTAGATCCGTCTCTTCTAAGGCTCGTATATTCCACGTTCTTGATTGAATCTTGCTCTAGCACCTTCTTCATATTCTTGACTGCTCTCTGTCGGTCACTTTCTACAATATGCTCAAACGCATTTCTGCCAATCACTTCGTCCTTCGAAGAAAAACCATACAACTCCAGAGTTGCCTTATTGCATTCAACTATCTTTCCCGTCAGGTCAGTGACAGTGATGGCATCTGGAGAAGCTGCAAACACGTTCGCCAGTCTCTTCTGAACTGATTCTTGAGTTTCTTCGCCCCTTTTACTTTTGACAGTTTTCCGTATCGCATACTCTAATTCAGTGTATACTGTCTCTGGTCCACCAATCTTGTTAAGATATTGATCAGCTCCAAGGTTCAGGGCTTTTATGGCTACTTGTTCTCGTCCTTTCCCAGTGAAAATGATGAAGGGAATCTGATTTCCTGCTTCTCGAAGTTCCTTTAGAAACTGGAGACCATCCTTTTCAGGCATCTGATAATCGGAGACAATGATGTCATATGTGTTTTTCCCCATCTTTTCCCGAGCTTCTTCCACTGAAGTAGCAGTATCCACTTCGAAACCACCTGTATTCTCGAGGATCTGGTTTGAAACCTTCAAGAACCCAAGGTCGTCATCTACATGAAGAACCTTGATGGGTTTTCTTTCTGGTTGTCCGTTGGTTTGCACGATTGAAGATTCTATTGTGGACTGAGTCATCTTTCAACATCTTCCTTTTCTCTGTGTGAACTGAATAGATTCGAATACTATCAGTTTCAAGGGAAGCGATTTATTACTTGTGATTTAGCATTGTTAATTGCTAGACTAGCTGCTTCAGATTCAGAATACCCGTAATAAAGGGTTTATTCGGAAACCGAATACTTTTGGAAGCCAATGAATTATGACTGGGAAGAAGTCTCCAGTTCCTTCAAAGCCACTAGAGTTCTATCCTTAAGCTCATCGAAACTAGGAGTCCAGTAATGCCTGATGAAAACGTTAGCTGGTATTCTCCCTTGAAGTAAATCCGCTTCTTCTCGGATCAGTCCATGTCTAACCATAAATGTAGCGAAGTGATTCCTCAGTTCCATAAACCTGATGTTAATGTGTTTTCTCTGCAACCTTTTCCTGATGGACTCGTAGGTAACTGGTGTACTTTTAGTAATTTCATTGATTATGGACTTGGGTACAAAACTGATGAACGCATTCTTCGCC
>Ga0209979_1000068_pt1 | contig 187513 bp, 190 predicted proteins | sample AnhtaG_FD_183114 | JGI IMG/M metagenome (GOLD analysis project Ga0209979, IMG submission 183114) | Deep subsurface microbial communities from Anholt, Denmark to uncover new lineages of life (NeLLi) - Anholt_01485 metaG (SPAdes) (version 2) | ecosystem: Environmental > Aquatic > Marine >...
ATCTGGTCCTCTATGATTGCAAGCACATGGATACACATAAGCACAAGGAGGGAACAGGGGTGGAAAATGAACTCATCCTTAAGAATGCTGAAAAGGTCGCATCGAGAGTGAGAACATGGCTGCGGATGCCTCTCATCCCCGATTATAATGACTCCGAATGGAATATAAGGGAATTAGCCGAATTTGCCTCAAGGATCAATGTCGAAAAGGTATCCATACTTCCCTACAATGAGTTAGGTGGATCAAAATACCCCAAACTGGGTCAAGCGTACACGATGGAGGAAACAGCAGCTCCTGATGACGAAAGCTTGCAGAAGACCAGAGAGACCATAGAGTCCTGGGGATTAAAAGCGGAAATTGGAAGGTAGAATGCCTTTAGAGAATATTATTACCTTGTTCTTTTAGGTTTTTCTAAGGGTTGCCGGGCATGACCCTTTTACTGTCATATTTCGCCTTTAGCTTTTTCCTATGAGCTATCACTATAAGCGGTACGCTTTGTCCCTTGGCCCTAAGCCTTATACTTTTAGCCTCAAGCAAAGCGCTCCTCAAGTTTACCCCGCCTGTCGAAGCGAAGCGTAGATCCCGCCTCTCGGGGCCGAAGCGAAGCGTAGATCCCGCCCCACGGGGTCGAAGATACCGCAGCGCGGTGCCCCATTTACCCCGTAGGTCCGGCAGATCGTACTGGGGTGGAATTTTATTTTTCCGTTTATTCCATCGGGGTGAAATTTACTCTTGTAACAGCTAAGTTTACCACGCCCGCCCTGTTGAACCGGGTTTACCCCGTGAAATTTACATCTGTGACAGCGGAGCGTATTTCACTGGGGTACCCTCAGGGTGTTCAACTGGGGTTAAATCCTGTAAGGCTATTTAACTGGGGCGCATTTCACTGGGGTAACCCTCCGGCTGTTAAACTGGGGCGAAAACTATTCCACTGGGACGTGATCCGTTCTCATACAAGCCCTCTGAGAATAATTGAAGTTGTTCAGATGGAGCGCAGAATCCCAGGCTATGGCATATGAAGTTCTTTACAAAATGTATGAGCGGGAATCATTCGTATTCCATTCTTCTCATAATCCTTGGTGCCATTATGCACCTGGTAAAAGCTTGGAATTTCAGTTCGCTCTTTAAAGTAAAACAGGAAGGGGTTTAAAGCTTTTTCCCCAGTCTTGCATTCAACGGCAAATAACGGAGCATCATTTTTCAAAACAACAAAATCTACTTCCCTCTTGTCTGTATCACGAAGAAATCGTAGATCCATATGAAAACCTTCGGTGTCTTCCATGAAGTGACAATATTTCAGGAGTTGGGATGCAATAAAATTCTCAAATCTTGGACCAGAATCAGGAACCAATGACCAATCCCACAAATAGAGTTTCCGTTCCTTTTTCACTGCCCGGACTTTAGAAGGACCATAGGGAGATATGCGAAAACAGTAGTACATCCTCTCAAAAATATTTAGCCAGCGCTCAACAGTCTCATGGGCCACCTGTAGCAGTTCTTTCAATTTCTTTACCGACAGAGGCGAACCTATCCGGTTGGGAAGTTCTTCTGCAAGCAGTTCAAGCAGGCTTATCTCTTTGATATTTTCCAGATCCCTGATATCTTCATATATAATCCTTTGTGTTCTTTCTCTTTGCCATCTTCTCCAGAATCTCTCTTCTGATCTCAAGCAGGGTTCTGGAAAGCCCCCGAATTTTAACAACATCTCGATATCATCTCTTGTAGGAGTGGGATTTATTTCCTGCAAAGAGAAAGGGTGTAGACGGTAATAGTGGTATCTTCCCTGAAGGGAATCCCCACCTTTGCTGTAATAATCCAACCGTGCTGACCCGGTAATTATAAAAGATATTTTAGATTTGTTTGTGTCATAGAATCCCTTTACAAGGTTACGCCATCCGGCAAATTTATGTATCTCATCCAGCACGATACATTTTTGGTTTGGAGGCAATTCTCCCTTAAGGAGCGCTGATCGGTTAAAAATGTCGTCCCAGTTCAGATAAGCGGGGTGACTTTCATTTGAATCAGGCAAAAAAGATAATGCAAAGGTCGTTTTACCGACCTGTCGTGGCCCCCCAATGAAAACCATTCTATCAACAAGGTCGTTTTCAACCGATTTTTTTATGTATCGTATGACTATTTTTCTCATAGTGAAATAGATATAACACGATGTTACTCATGAGTAAAGTAGGATGAACATTATTTTGCTAAGATAATATGATTTTGCCGCGAACGAGGGATACTATGTCCACTTTGTCTGTAGCCTTCATCCTCTCTGCTATGAGCCCACCTGCCACCCGCCTGTCGAAGCGAAGCGTAGATCCCGCCCCTCGGGGTCGAAGATACCGCAGCGCGGTGCCCAATGGAATTTTATTTTTCCGTTTATTCCATCGAGGTGAAATTTACCCCTGTAATAGCTAAGTTTACCCCGCCCGCCCCGTTGAACCGGGTACCCTCCGGGTGTTCAACTGGGGTTAAATCCTCAAAGGCTATTTAACCGGGGCGCATTTAACTGGGGAGCTATTTACTTCCTGCCGCTCATTAGAGCGTTATTCCTTTTAGAGAGTAAGAAAAAAGAAAAGGAGTCAAACGAAAACTATCACTTTTTTATTATGAAATTGTACTTTATACGATAATTATTAATATTGACTTTTAAAATTATCGGGCTAACTTGAAGATGAGTAACGAACAGTATTCTTCTAATTCGTGCCCAGAAAGCTATGTTAGAAAGAAACCTCGCCTCATAAAGAGCTTGCCCGTAAGCTTGATTCATTGGAAAAGAAATATGATGCACGATTTAAGATTGTTTTTGATACCATTTTTTCCCAGATTTACTCTGGTGAATACTTCCTTTTAGAGAGCAAGAGAAAAAACAATAGTCAAAAAAAGACTTGACCCGTTTTTACTTCAACATTCAGACAATCACCAAGGACGTATTTTTTAAGGATGTTTCAGTCTTGAATGTCGAAACCGGCCAAACCGAAGTTCGGGACGTTTCTGCCACTGAGACTCCTGGGTTTCAGATCTTAGCAAAATCAGAACTTGATGGAAGGATGGTGTGGGGTGTATTAAAGTTTGCTGACAGAGTCGTCCACTACTTGTTGAGACAATTACATGAATCTACATAACCAAGCTCTTGCAGCCGACAGCTATACGCTGCGCCTGAAGAGCAACGTTCGAACGCAGATGAAGAGAAGACAGCAAAACAAGTTCTGGACGGGGATGCTCACTCTGGGGGACGAGCCTTTGCAGCCATCGCCGCCATTCAAGGGCGCTGGCTGGAAAGCCACGCTCGCCCCACAAAGAAAGTCAACTCCCACTAGTCACAGTGGGAAGGAGGTGGTTCTCCACGCCAGCTCGTGGGCATCTGCTCAGCGTGCTCTCAACTTGATTCATGGCTGCCATCAGCTTGTCCGGGGAGATCCAGATGTCTTTGACATCCATCTCATAGCCAATAACAACCAACAACCAGACTGGATGGACGAAGACGAACGGAAGGCTCTACTTATGAAGATCTATGGCACATCGGACTTCCCGTTGGCCTGTGCGGTAGCGGCCAAAGCGTCACGCCGCCGCAGATGGGTCTATGCCGTTGCCAAGTACAAGTTCAGTGTGTCGCTGTATTCTGTCCACCATGTGGATCTTGAGCCCTGGAAGTCGCCACATCTTGCAGTGTCCTCTTTCCCCGGTGATCATGTGATGTTCGCCCACGCGATCATCTCGGCTTACTCCGTTGTGGAGGATCTCGGATTGATGATGCGAGCCTCTTTCAAGAAGCCGAGTCAGGTCAACGGCAAGTGGAGTCCTGTGGTCAAACAGGGCCTTGAGAAACGGCTGATCGAATCTGGCGTGGATCTGGGCGAAACCCTCCTCTGGACCGCGCGTGGAGGGAAACGGCGAATCGAGAGCCGCAGACCTCTACCGTCTGGCAGCAAAGCTCCTTGGTCTGGATGGATTGTACGAGACTCTGAAATCCCAGTAGTTGATGCCATAGCGTACGCGGAGTGGCTCCGCAGTACTGTTGCCTCTCATGGCGTGAAGAACTTGACACAAGTCCTGTCTCCATATGACGTAATCAACGTTCAACACGTTGCGAGACGGTTGCTTCTGGAGACGCTTGGGTTCTGGCGTTGGCGGGAGAAAGAGAGAGTTCAACAACTCGATGCAGCTGACTCTGTTTCCCCGCCGCTCGTTCGTCGCTCTAGGGCTACAGCGCAGCTGATCGTATCGTTATGTGGCTTATTAAAATGGCACTGAGGTCTAACATGATAGTACCGAATCTGTTGATAGCACTTGGTACACTGCTTATCGCAATCGGAGGAGTTATCGCAACAAAGGGTTGGAACGCACGAACAGTTGCAACTCAAAGGAATGGTGTCATTCGCGCAGTTGCCGCTGAAACCCTGATGAACGCTTCAGTTTTCATGGACGCCGTTTTCACTGAAAAGAACGAGGAGGAGCTTTCGAAGTTTTCATTGTTTCCGAGGATGCAAACAGCAGCGTTGGAGGGCGCCATTGCCAGTGGCCTATTCGTTGAGGAGAAGGATCGCATCTTTCTGACACGCGCTGCAACTCTTAACGAACTTTTAGCGGATTTCAATCAACGACTGAGCTTTACTGAGGACAGAATGAGTCAAAGGCCGAGCGAAATCGCCTTACTTCGAAAGAAACTCAGAGATGGTCAAGTTCGAAAGTCTTTGGGTGTGAAGATTCAGAAGTTTGGAGAGCTGTTGATAAGGGATTACGGGGTTAAGCGTGATGATAGGTTCTTCGTTCACCTTGATGATTAAGCCACATAACCAGTCGTTCCAGCGGACGCAGAACTCCGCCGTTAGTTTTCTGGAGATTTGATAACCGATGATTATCGGAGATCTCGACACAAGAGTTGCAGCGGCTCAACTGAATCTAATATTTGACATTGAGGCCATCTTTAAAAGAAGGGGGCAAAAGGTAGCTGTATTTGAAAAGAATGAAGACCTACTATTTGATCCAACCAATTATGGTGCATTCGAAAAATATTATCCAGTTTTCCACTCCTCATCTTTTCGAAGAATTTCAAGCATAGTTGGCAGTTTCACGGATGGGCTCACGCTCGATGAAATTCATTCAAGATGCCCCGATTTAAAGAAATCAAATAAAAAGGAGAGGGTCACATCTTAAATATTAAATATTGATAATGTGGTAAACTCTTTTAGCCTCAGTAAAGGATCAACCTGACCAGTATTCCACTGCGCTCCATACCGGCGGGTTATCCCAATGTTATGCAAAAAATCTCCAACTTTAGAATAAGGCGGCTTGTCTAAAAGCACGTTGTAATGGAAGCTAAAAAATATCTCATAAGTGCCCTATATGTCCTAAAAGAAAACAATTTCCCCTTACTCATTCTCGCTGTTATTGGCGGTCTGTTTTTCATGCCAAGCTCTCCAGACAAGCCTTCAGGTTTTAATTTTGTCCTACCAATGATTCTTCTATTTATCGTGTACCCTTTGATTTATGGCCAGTATACAGAGATCATAATTAATAATAGACAAATGTCTTATGTGAAAATTTTTAATACGCACTGGTTGAATTATTTTGTTGTCAGCATTATAGTGGCGAGCCCTATATTATTAGTCACATTTCTCGGCATATTTGTTAAGGAATATGCCATTGATATAAGGAACATCCTATCGCTTTCGATAAATGCCTTAACCATCTATATTATCCCTTTAGTTTTTTTGTTGAAAAAAAGGCTCTCCAGCGTTTCCTTGGGTATTAAGTGTCTTTTGGGTAATTTCAATTTCAGTATCCCATTGGTCTTGGTAACTTTATTCCCATCGGTTTTGGCTTTAGCAATACAAAATCCATCTGGACCTTCGGATAATTCACTTGCAACGTTTCTCTTTAATTATTCATTTTGGCTACTAAATATTCTCTTTGATTTTGTGGTCTTTATTGCAGCCACTCTAATTTTAAAGGAAAAATTATTAAATATTAATAACTATCCATAGCTTTTGTATAAAGAATCAACGTGATAAAGGTAGGATCTAAAAAAGGGGACGTTAGTTCTGAAGTATAATGTTTCAGGTAATGTTTCGGGACGTTATTGACTAGCTTGACTTACTCCTTCATTCTCCTTAACTCTAGTTTGGGATTTGTAGGTCGATTTTAGCCATATTTTGGGCCCATTTTTGCCTAATTTTCGAGTCAGGTATCCTGAAATCAAATACTTAGCACCTTGAGAAAATTTTCGAAAGCTCAAAACATGTAGGCACACGATTCTTAATTTTTTTATTGACATGATAGTTATGTAAGCAGTCATGTATCTAAGAACTACCCAGAGAAAAGGGGACAATTTATTTATCGGCAAAAAGGTGAAAGGAAAACAATGAAATTTGCCTAACCATCGCATGCACCAGCCCGCCGTTACAGCCCTGTCAAATGGTTTTTGCTTTTTGGCAACAAACTCTTTCGTTTCTTTGTGGCTCCCTCGCACGGCAGCTGGTGATGCGTGTCGTTATTTCTTCAATCACTGCCACCCACCTTGAGAGGGGTCTTTTGCCCTTCTTTTTCTTCTGACCAAAACTGTTTAGTTCAAGATGAATTCGCCAGTCCAGGCGAAACGTCAATTATAATAGATTTGAATCGCAATTCGTTAATTTGAGGCTAGGATGAAGGCCGAGGAATACAGCTAGAAATCTATGTTTTCGGTAGCCTGTATCTCTATTCTGGGTATAATGAGACCTTACTGATTGCCATTTTCTCTACTAACGGCGTAAATAGATCCTTACAGATATTGATGATAATAGAGAACCTCGTTTTCAAGACTGCGAACTGCGAATTTAATACCTCGGATTGATTGCATGCGGTTTCGCGGAGAACGGGACTGGTTTGGATTCACCTTATCTCTTGACTCTGTACATAGCAGATGAATTGGATAGTTCAGGGTCGATTGTGATCATCCTATATTTCGACGACAAATAAATACTTCTACCAAAGCAGATTACTTTCAGCACTACTCTCATCTGCTCCTGATCATTCCCCTGCGCCTCATCGGACCTGTGAAGACGCTACGAGTAAAAGAAGATGGAAGAAGACGTAACAGGGCATCTATATTAAGAAGAAGGGGGGGGGACAAGATGACTATTTTGGGTTTACTTTTAACAGCCTTCATCGCAGGCACCTTTGCCCTGATTGGTGCTGTTCTCGGTTCACGTACCGAGCGAAAGGCTCGGCATCAGGCATGGCTCGTAGAAAAGAGAGCAGAAGTATTTGCAGAATTCCTGAGTAGACTCGATAATTATGTTAAGGAAGCCATTGGTTTAGATAAATGGGGGAATTCAGAAAAGAGAAGACGTAAACTCATAGATATTTATTTTCCAGTCCGCGATCAGTCAACTATAGTGAGATTATTTCTGGAGGAAGAGCTAAGAGGTGAGTTTAGCAAGATGGTCGAGGAACTATATGATATTCATTCTAAGGGCATACTCAAAGGTAGAGAAAAATACTCAACAATAGCTAAAAGGAGAAGGCAGATACAAAGGATGTTCGAAGACCAGCTGAAAAGTCCAGAATGGTTGAGGTAGAAGACCTTAAACTAGTTGTCAAAGTTTCAGACTTCTCTGGTAACGTAAGCCAAGAAGTCGTAAGTCCTGCATTTGCCGGGAAATCTGGTGAAGAGAGGGATTGAGAAAGGACTCAGAATCAACCTGATGATACCTCACTTCGCCGCTGCGCCTTAAGTTTGCTTCAAGAATCAAATATCGAAGACTTTGAACTAAGACAGGATCATTAGTTTTGGCCCCGCCTACTTAATACAAGATGCAATATGCAGCTGTTCATTGATCATCATTCCGTTTACTTTAGTCTCGAATAAGCAAGGCACCAGAAGTTTTACTCACCAATATCGGATGTCAGAGCAACTTAAACCCTCAATGAAACCATTGCCCGATCACCTATGGGCCACCGTATTTCGATTCATTACAATTTTAGGCTTAAGGTGAACAGCTTCTTTGTGCCCTCTTCTTCTAGCTGTAGCCTCAGCGATTGGGCGGATTGGGCCTCTCCAGGAAAGAATATGAAGCCGTAGCTTAGCTTGTTGGGCAGGAAGGGCTTATTTTGTAAGCTTTTATCCTGAAAATCTTCCATAACTCTTCTACGCGCCTGATCCGCTGAGGCATAACCTCCTAGACCTCCAAGGGTTGCTCCTGCAGCGGCGCCCACAGCTGCTCCCTTGCCTGCTGCAGAGGCGACGTTTTCCCCAGTGACAATACCTATAGCTGCTCCAATGATTGCACCAGCAGCACCTGACATGACGCCAGCATAAGCGCCCTCCTTAAAAATCCTCTTGGTTTGGGCGTATTTCGTGACCCTTTCATAGGCAAATCTGTCAGATAGGACAGGCCAGAGATTGCCTTCTTTGTCCTGAAGAAACGTTTGATTAGCAACAATGGATAGGCCCCTGTTGCTTTGGTTATCCACGACGACCTGAATTGGCAGCATACCTGCTTCTCGTACGTCAAAACCGAAGGCCGTTTTGGCCTCTTCTTTCTCGGCAAAGGCTTTCGAGCCGATGGTGGCGCCTGCTACCTGGATAGCATTGGGGTAAGTAGATGGATCTTTAAATGGCAGTGGCTTTGGCTTATAGGAGGTAGCACAACCTAGGGATAGAATGATAATGCCAATGGCCAAGAATAGAACGTGCCTGTTTTTCATAATTTCTTCTCTCCATTAGACAATTGGACTATATGTCAATAATAAGGCGTTTGTGGGAAATGTCCAGGTTTTTTGTTTCTGAAAGATTGGTCCATGGGTATGGCTATGTGGGGAAGTCTCGTGACACAAAAAAACGTGCCAGCTTAGAACGGGTGGAGCAGGAGGTTTCCATAGCTAATTCTTCTTAAGACGGTAATCTGCAATTTTCGGAAGACTAGCTATAGAGGAATCTATATCTGAGGGAAGAAGCTAATAAGGCTGGGACTTTTTTCGGAAAAGAGCTTGCGAAAGAATTCGATGACTTCAGGGTCGTGTTCACTGAACCTGCCGTAGAACAAATCATACCGCTCAGCAAACCTCTCATATATGTCAAAGGCCATGTTCTTTTAGCTCCTGGGATTCTGTAGTCTGAAATTAAAGGGAGAAAATTGGGAAAGGTAAATAAAAATGAAAATCCCGCTGTTGACTTCAAGATGATATCGACAGCCCTGAAAGATCCTTCGTTCTGAGGAATAGCGTTTGAAATAATGAGTAGCCAGCTGGTCTGAATCCTCAAAAATCCAGGTGTGGAATCGAAAGCTGGCATAGGGTATTTAGAGGCAGCCCTGCTGAGTGCCAGCTAGAGTCAATATCAGTACACCAACGTCGAATTGGGGGACATCCTTCAATATTTCAGTAAGCCACCGTATTATCAGTTCAGTAGAAAACCTTACGGAAGTATGAACTAAGTATGGGGCTGTCTTTCATATCAGTCATACTCTCGTTTGAATTGACTTTTGTTTTGACATTTCTCAGCCGGCGAGTATATTTCATGAGCAAAAGACCGAATATAGAACGAAACAAAATAACAAAGGCTTCTTTTTGCATTTAGGATGGGTACGGCGAAAGAACTATTGAAATTCTGTGATCGTGCTAAAGAGATGGGGGCTCTGGATGCGAAGGTAATTTCCCCATCGGAGGTCTACACGGCACCGTGGGTCAGACTGAAATGCCAGTATGGTTGTGGTATTTACGGGACTCGACTTTCTTGCCCCCCCTACTCCCCACCACCTGAACAGACTCGTTCTGTTCTCGACTGCTACAGCCATGCTCTTTTAGTTCGCGGCAATCGCTCATCAAATATTCGCGAGCTGGTAGCAGAGCTTGAACGCGAGATATTCCTGGCTGGATTTTACAAGGCTCTTGCATTCGGGTGTGGCCCCTGCGAACTGTGCAAAACATGCGAAATCGAGAATGGCTGTCGATATCCTGAAAAGGCAAGGCCTTCCATGGAGGCAGCGGGAATTGATGTATTTGCAACTGTTCGGAATGCTGGATTACCGATCAAAGTGCTTACTTCAATCAGTCAGCGGCAAGAAAGGTATGGATTGGCTCTGGTAGATTGACAAGACATAGAAGGTTTCTATGATCGCATCTCAACCATTTCAAATGACGAATACAAGATGTTATCGACAATCTTGAGAGATCCTTCATTCTGACGATTTGCGTTTGAAGTATTCAAGAACAATCTTATTTCTCGATACTCCACTTCTCCTGATACCGTTTTTAGCGCTTTTACACAGAATGAATATAGTCAGGAATTTCCTTTAAACAAACCTTATCCTTGAAACAATATCTAAGAAGAACTCTTGGGACCAGATAGATAGATTCTCCGGGTTCTTGACAAAAGGCTCTACCTCCTTGCGGGTCTGGGTTACATCCAAGCTATTTATCACATGAATGAGCAAGTCTTTAAACCTCTCCGATGTCAAGGGTGCATCTTCTTTCCAATCCCCGGTCTGACGCATTCGCTGTTCAAGGTGGTAGAGGTGCAACTCGGGATGATGGGCGGCATACCACACGAGATCGTACCAGTCTCGCCCCTTGACCCTACCTTTCCATCTACGGCAGAGAATGGCGTGCATTTTACCAGCGAATAAATCCGGAAGCACAAAGGCACGCACTGAAAAAGGAATGGGCTGTAAGAGGTAACGGGTCTGTGTTGCGAAACCCGGGGGAGGATCGGTATCCACTTCCAGCTTGATCTTTAAAATCTGGCCCTTGGGAATCGCCTTCAGTATCTCCTCCCCTGTTTCGATAACGAGGAGTTGATTCCGGGTATCTGCCTTGAGAAAGGCGGATTGAACCGGCGTCTGCACGGCCTTGTCGATTCTCTCAACCCGTATATCAAATCCAAAGCCCTTGGTCTCTCTTTCCAGAAACGCAGTATAACTGGTGATATCAAAACTATCTAACGGCTCCAGCAAAGAGAAATCCATGTCTTCGGAAAATCGTTCCAAACCATAAAGCACGCGCAACGCGGTGCCACCGTAGAAGGCCGCTTTCTCAAAGAACTTGCCGCGCCAGAGTCCTAGTAATGCTATGTCCTGTAAGATTTCACGCAAGGCGTTTATGTACTCATTGAGCCCGCGGCATTCATATTTGGAGAGCATTCGGGCAACTGCTTTATTCATGGCTGGTCTCCCTTTCTCCCTGGTGGTGGATGCGACCAACGAGATCACTGAGCAGCCTGATCTTTCGAGACTGGTAGCCTAGCGCAATGGTATCAAGCTCCGCTGGCTCCAGCTCCTTCAGGGCTGCCGGATCGACCCGGAGATCCCTCTCAAGGTAATTGCTCAATTCCCTTTGTGATTGAATCCCTACTCCCCGGACATCTTGCAGTTTATCAGCCAGTGCCTTCGCCGGTGTGGCCATGAGGAAGGCGCGGTCATCACCGATTTCAATCCTATCCATTCCGATGCGGAAGGCCTCAAGTGGAATCATGCGATAGGTGAAAAGGCCGACCGGTGTGGAGAACTTGCGGGATCGACCGGTGGTCACGGAGGTCACAGTTTCCACGCGCTCCGGGATGAGACCATAATGCTGCAATGCATACTCCAAGGATATATAGGACGGCCCGTAGATGAGATTAGCCAAGATCTCACGCGAAAAAGGACTGCGGCGGTATTCATCTCCAAAAATATAAAGCCCCTTTTTGATCCGTATGATACTGCCCTTTCTCAGAAGAGCGGATATCTTGTCCCTGGGGCGTGCATAATCCTTAAGGCAGTCCAGAAGGGTCTGGTAGTCAAACTCCTCCTGCGGAATTCGCTTTCTAATAGTCTGGATCATTTCAATTAGCCTGTGTTTAAGTATACGGCGAAAGAAGGTTCCAGTTGGGAGAGAATACCATTTTTCAACATAGTATGTCGAGAAAATTTCGACATACCATGCAAAAAATCAGAGATACATGAGTCGATGTAGTAAACAGTCTTTATCGATGTTTCATTCCACTTGTTTGCGTTTGAAATAATGAGTAGCCAGCTGGTCTAAATCCTCAAAAATCCAGGTGTGGAATCAAAAGCTGTCATAGGGTATTTAGAGGCGGTCCTGCTGAGTGTCAGCTAGAATCAAGATCAGCACACCAACGATCACCGAAAGATTTCACTGACACCCTGAAATCTTCAAGCCTTATTGCGTAATAGCAATCTTCGTCATGCATGTTGTAAGGAAGGCCGATGGCAGAGTGAAGCTTATCGCCGGGCCAGTGAGTGTCAGCCTAAGATTGAATAGGTTACCGAGAGGAGTTAGGATTCATGGTCATGAGGGAGCCTGCCAAACTGATGGGTATGAATGTGGGGATGGGGTACCAGGGCCTCATCAAAGGAGATCTTTCCATTCGCCATGGCATATATCCTATCTGTGGTTTCAGAGAGGAACTCTAAGTTGTGGGAAATAAAGATACAGGAAAGGTTCAGTCCCTTTAAGATATCGGTTATCTCCTCCTCTGTCGCCTCGTCCAGGCCGTTAGTAGGCTCGTCAAGGAGAAGGGCCTCTGGATCCATGGCAAGTACAGTTGCCAGGGAGACAAGCCTTTTTTCCCCTCCTGAAAGCTTATAGGTTATCCTGTTCTCAAAGCCAAGGAGACCAAGCCTGGCAAGTGTTTTCAAGGCAATGTCTCTGGCCTCTTCGGACGATTTCCCTAAATTTAATGGCCCGAAGGCTACATCCTCGAGCACTGTGGGGCAGAATAACTGGTCGTCAGCATCCTGAAAAAGGAGTCCAATCCTCTTCCTCACCCCTCGAAAGTCCTTTTCCCCATTGACTGGCCTGCCAAAGAGCTCAATCCTACCTGAAGAAGGCCTCAAAAGGCCCATGATGATATGGAAGAGGGTGGTCTTACCGCTGCCATTTGGCCCTACCAGGCCAATCCGATCACCGCGACGGAGTTGAAAACTCACGCAGTCAAGTATGCGTTTGTCTCCCCAGTAGGAAAACGAGATATCCTCTAGATTAATGATCAGATTATCAGTCTCCATTGGAGAACTACCAATCCTAAAATTGCAGCCAGCATGAATGACAGATACAAGATATCCCCTATCTTAATGGAAAACCGGCTCAATGTATAATACTTTCTATCAAAACCTCTGCAAAGCATAGCCCTGTGGACCCTTTCTGCCCTGTCATAGCTTTTGACCAGAAGCATTCCCACAAGATAGGCATAACTCCTATAGGTATGCAGGTTTGTATGAGGTATAAAACCTCGTATTCTCATAGCATTAATCAGTCTATGATACTCCTGAAAAATGACATGGATATAGCGGTAGGTAAACAAGAAAAGATGTATGATCTTATCCGGAAAATAAAGTTTGCCCATGGCATGGCCAAGGGTAAAGATGGGGATTGTTGCCAGAAGGGAGATCATGGTTAACAGTATTGTGTTGCATTTGATAGTAATCCGGCTGGCATACAATACACCCTCTTTGGTACCGGCCAATGGCCCTATGGTAAACAATGTCTCCCCTTTAAACGTAAAGGGGAGCAGGAGCCAGAGAAAGAGAATCAATCCATTTACCAGCAGCAGCCGATAGAAGACCTTTCTCGTTGAAAGTTTAGTAAGTGCGACAAGCAATACTGAGACGGCCAGGGCAGGGATGAGGGCCAGAAAGCTGTTTGATACGGCCACAACCACAGAAAAAAGGATAGCAACAATGATCTTGATCCTTGGATCGAGGCCATGGACAAAGGATTCGCCAGTAGAGAATTGCTCTTCAATCATCTCAGTTCTCTGAACGTCTTTTCTTCCCCCTGCTTTTAAAATATAATGCCACACCCATAAGCCCGAAGATATACCCGATACCACCTACTATCTCATTGACAGAGGGCCCTTTAGACTGTGATTCAGTCATCATCCTGACAATTGGCCTGAGTTTCCTATCTAACGAGTCATCAACAAGATCCTTGATCTCCTCCTTACCTAAGCCGAGGGCTACGGGCTGGGAAGGCTCATCAGTTCTTTTTTTCTCTAAGACAGCACCTGCCTCCCGGATCTCTGATTCCGGGATCGTCCATTCTCCTTGATGGCCCGTACCAGCGGTGACAACAATCCTCAGATCAGTGAGTTTGGGGATCTTGAATGAGAATTCTCCTTTATCGTTTGTCCTCCCCTCCAGGAGCTGTTTGCCCTCCCTGTCCAAGACCAGAACCTCGGCATTTATGGCCCTCCTTCCACCGCTAAACTTACTCTCGGTGAACACAGTGTCTCCCTCAACCCAGGCAAAGATGATTGCCCTGTGGGCGGAGGCAGGAAGAGCGGTAGAGATTATAAGGATAGAGGCAAAAAAAAGGACTATTGATGATTTCTTATGACCGTTTTTCATGGATACCTCCCAAAAGTTCGGGTTTTACCCGCTTTAAGAATGCCACACAAAAGAGGGTGATGATTCCCTCGATGATCATTACCGGCACGTGTGCCAATACAATCAGCTTGGCCACTGACATAAACGATTCCTCGGTAAATAGCAAGCTGAGGGCTACAAGGACACCTGAAAGGAAAACAGCAAGAAGTCCACAGGCAAAGGCGGCAGCTAGAGATATCGGTCCCTTTTCTCGGTTGACCAATCTGCTGAAGAGATAGTAGCAGATCAGCCCGGGGAGTGCCATATTCACCGTATTGATTCCAAGGACCGTGATCCCGCCGAACTGAAAGAGGAGTGCCTGGAGTGCCAAGGCCACCAAGATGGAGGGAAAACACAGCCAGCCAAGCAAAAGCCCATTTATGCCATTCAAGATGAGGTGGGCATTGGATGGTCCAATAGGGACATGGATCAGTGAGGCCACGAAAAAGGCAGATGATAGAACCGCCACCTGGGGGATCCTTTCGTAATCCATCTTTTTCAAACCAACTGAGACTCCAGCCGCTGCCATGGCCACACCTGCGACCAGCACGGATGCGGATAATACTCCCTCAGAGATGTGCATTTACTTTTACCTCGTTTTTATTGATATTGTCTTCTTTTGTTTACTCAATAAGGGCCTTATTTCCAGTCATGGAATCTAACCCACAGAATTGCTCCAAGCTCCACCTCTTTTCCCTCGATCTTCTCCTCCGAGGTATTCAGGCCAGCAAATCCCCACCAGCCAGCCTTGGGTACAGCATAGGTAAAGACCCCATTGGCGTCTGTCTTGACAGTCTGGGCTATCATGTAATCCGTGGGGGCCTCGGCCTTTCCATCCACATTATAGTACTCTACCTCAACCTCGCAAAAAGGTACTGGCTTTCCGTCCAACTTCACGATGCCCTGAAACACATTCCCGGTATAGAGGCCGTAAGGTTTTGAAAGGGGCACGATCTCTGTCTTAAGCCCGACTTCCTGATCCCAGCCCTCATCGTCGCCAAAGGCAGTGACGACCGTCTTGGTATAATGTACGATGTAGCAGTCCTCTGCTGGTTCCCAGTAAGGGTCGGGCTCCATATAGAACATATAAACGCCTGGTCGCTTGATCTTGTAAGAGGTCTCCCAGGCGGTATGGCCCATGACCTTTGTCTCTTTTAGGGTTTGCAGCAAATCTTCCCTCTTTCCGTTTGCCATCACCCCAAAGACGGCTGGCTTGATCAGTTCCATCCCTACTCCCTCAAAGGGGTGGGAAAAGGATAGCGTCAGATTAAGAGTCCGGTTATCGTCCTGCATAACCATGGAGTCAGATGGTATGACCATCCCGAAATGTGCCAGAGTTGATCCGGCCCAAAAAAGAACACATATACTAACTATAGTTAGGATAAACAACCTTTTCATGTTTCATTCCTCCTTTTAAACTTCTGTAATATGGCATTAGAACGCTATGGCTACCTGTCCATACACTACGTCTCTGTTATCCCTCCCATCAATATCGTCATCCTCATAATCATCATTGAGATATGCGAGAGAGACTATGGCTCCCTCGAAGATTTCTTGGTTGAGGGCTATGCCATATCGCTCCTTGGGAAATCCCAGGGCTCCCGACTCATCAGAGCCGGCATATTTTAAGGCAATCTCCAGATTTCCGGCCCAGGCTAGATTATAACCGAATTCAAAATTCCAGACTGCTGGCTCGGCTCCCTGCCCATCGGTTGCAAGCTCAGTGGGTTTAAAATCATCTGTAGCGGCCATGTATTCCACATCGAAAAAGAAATCCGCATACCCTACATGGAGATAAATATCGAATCCACCGATATACTCCTCGATAGTATTGACTCCCCGATCCTTCAGTGCCCCCTCAAGGCCGTCCGAGTCGGCTATGTTAGAGATATACGAAACGCCAACTAAGATGTCATAGACCTCCTCATCACCACATGAATAGTGTGCGTCAAGGCCATAGCTCTCTATGTGGTTCTCTTGTCCGGTTTCATCCATGTCCCCGTTGAAGAGATAGCCGGACAGGGAAAGCCCGCGATGTTCCACTCCGAGAAGCAGGGCTTTCTCTCTGGTCTCTCCCAGCAACAGGGTGAGAGGGACATCTATGAGAGGATCATCTGGGAAGTGCGTCAGTAGAGCGCCGAACGGGACATATATCGCGCCGGCGGAAAAATAGACGGGAAACTCTTCCGTATTTCCTACGCTCAGAGCAGCCGCATCCAGGTCTACGCTCGTTTCATCTCCGAAGGTGGCATCTTCATACAACAGTGTGATCCCCACATTCGTCCAATCGTTAACCTCTGCCTCCGCGGTCAGTTCTACGGTGGTTAGGGCCAGATCACTCTGGTCTAGACCAGTACCATCCGTGTATGTGACATCCTGCCACGCGCCACCGAATTCAATGAGACCGCTCAGCTGAATCCGGTCTCTCATCCCGGTCCCCCCCTCACCCTTCAATTCCTCCTTGAGTTCCTCCTTTATTTCAGCCTTCAGGGCCTCCTTGTCCAAGGCCTGCGCTTTAACGCTAGCAGGGAATAGTGCCACAAATAGCGTCGCTCCGATTACAATCAGGTTGTGCGTTTTCATGTCACGTCCTCATCGTTCCAGATATGTCTCTATTTCGTCAAAAATAGCTGGCCTCTTCATCAAAAAACGTTTCATCACCCCCTTTCCCCAAAAAAAAGCCACGAAGGAGATTTGCCCCGATTTCCGTCGGAGCAAAAGGCCTTCATGGCCTTTTTACTTACCGTTATCGTGTTTTTGCTTTACCTTGGTCTCTCGCCTAGGCTTCGTTGCCAAGAACGATCTTCCAGATCAAATCTTTCCTTTAGCTTCGACCTGTATATCCACCTAGAAAGAGCTTGTCAAGAAAAAACTGCCACTGTTTACCACCAGGGATCGCGGTATGGATAGTACCACCATGGTGGGTACCACCAGTAAGGATAAGGGTAGTATTTCTCCTCCTTGATGAGATGTATCTCCTTGATAGCAATGAGAGGATACTGATACGTTATCTCGGCAAGTGGGAGAACCTTTTTCCCCGTTATCTCACCGGCAACGGTCACTTCCCTTCCCTGAGAGTAAATGGCCACATCCAGGTAACCGTCGTATAAGGCCATAAATCTTCCACCAGATTGATCAACATCTTTCGGCCTTCCCCGCCTATCGGTAGGTGTCTGCAATACCTCTAACAGCGTCCCCTCTTTTACGTTCTTTGCGCCTATGATGACACCACCCCAAAGCACGAGCTTACCTTTATAGAGGTCAGGATTTTTGCGTACTTCCCTAAAGGTGATCTCCCTTGCCACCTGAGTTCTTAACTCCTTTGAAATAACCGGGGCGCAGCCACTGGCAAAGAGAAATAGGAAAGGGAGGATACCGGGGAGGCATTTCACTCTTTTACGTGTGGCAAGCATATGAGAGATGATCATGGGTTCCTCCTCTGATTTTTGGTGAGCTGTTAAGGACTTCAGGTGAGCTCAAACACAACGGTGAGCTCCAGGGAAATCTCTCCCTTAAAAAACCGCGAGGGCGGTTTTGGAAAGGGCGCAGCATCCTCAACAGCCTTAATGGCCGCTGTATCCAGGATCTTGTTTCTTGAGGTTTTCACAACCCTGGCCGCCCTGACATGTCCTTCAGGTGTGATAACAAATCGTATAATCACCCGCCCCTCTTTTTGCCTGATCCTGGCAGTGTCCGGGTATCTCTTGTATCTCTCTATCTTAAGCCTCACCATGTCCAGGTAGCTGTTGGAGCTTGTGTACTCGTCAGATGCCACATCAAGGTCACCAGGGCTCCAATGAGAGATATCCAGTCTGGGAATGGTAGGGATATCCGGCATGCTTATTGGCTCCACCAAGCTGTGCGGCAGGTCTTTTTCAGCAGGCCCCATCGTTATCGGTCTTAAGGAAGGTATGGGCCTGGCAGCTACCTTCAGTCTCCTTATGTCCCGCGGTTGAGCGGGCGTCCCAGGTCTGTGAAGCGGTCTGGGAACGCTTCTTTTAAGGGGCCTGGTTACATCTTGTACTGTGAGCTCGATGTAGGTCGTTGTCCTTGACCTGTAGAGCTGCGCAATATGCATAAATATGACAAGGTGTATACCAAGCGATACCCCCACCAAGCCGTATAATAGCCAGTTAGATCGTCTTACCAAAGCTCCTTCTCCGTGGCCAGACAGAGCCTTCCGGCTCCTGCTGCCCTTGCCACATCCATGACCTTGACCGCCTTGTTGAGAATCACGCTCCGGTCAGCCCTGATTACGACCAGCTTGTTTTCTTGCCCTCCGATCATCTCCTTGAGCCGATCAAAGAGCGTAGCAATGGAGACTTCTTCGGTTCCAAGAAAGGCCCTTCCCTGCTGATCTACATAGACGGTAATGGCCTCTTGAGTCTGGGGTGCCGAGGCCTTAGCCTGGGGGAGCTTGATCTTGATCCCTTCCTCCACCATAAAATTGGTGGTGAGTAAAAAATAGACCAAAAGGAGAAAGACAATATCGATCAACGAGGTCAGGGGAATCTCCACCTTAAGACGCTGCCTTTGTTTGTGATGTACCAGCATGAAGGCCTCCTTTAAGATTGCCTCTTCAAGGCCTTGATAAAGTTAACAGTCCCATCCTTGAGCTTGGCCTCATACCTATCCACCCTGGAGATGAGATAGCTGTGGGCCACCATGGTCGGGAGGGCGACGGCCAGACCTAAGGCCGTAGTCAACATCGCCTCCCAGATACCTCCGGCCAGGACAGCAGCATTGACCTTACCGCCCATCTGCTGAATGACCATAAAGGCCTTGATCATGCCGAGGACTGTTCCCAGCAGGCCGAGCAGGGGTGCCATGCTTCCTATGGTAGCAAGTGCCTGAAGATAGCGTGAGAGCTCTCTTACCTCCTCATCTGTTGAATGGACAATCACGGTTTCCAGTGTCTCCCTGCCCTGATCCTTTACCTCCAGGGCATGTGTCAGTATTCTGCCCATGGGGGAGTTGTTCTCCCTGGCTGCATCAAGCGCCTGGTTGTCATCACCTGCCCTCACATACCTGGCTACCCTTTCCACCAGGTCAAAGCCCCTGAGGCGTACCCGCGCAAACCGTATTAGCCTCTCGAGGAAAATGGCCAGAGCCAGCACAGAGCAGAAAAGAATAGGTCCTACAAGAATGCCCCCTTTTGAAAGAAATGCAATCATATCTCTTAACCTCCCGTGTTCCTGTTTATTTCCTAATGTGTTCTCCTTTTATTCCCTTGCCGGATCCCCCCGCATATATGTTTTCAACATCCGGTCTTCCGTCAAAATTCAGATCCCTGGCCGTCCGGATCAGGGCCTCTGACGCATCGTATTTCTCCCACAGGTCAGCTTTACCGTCATTGTTCGTATCCTCCTCAACAGCCTTCAATTTCCCCTTTTCATAGAAATACCATGTATCCACCTGGCCATCCCCGTTGGTATCCTTTTCTGCCCTGATGGCCGCTTCATCCGCATTGTAAAACCACGTGGTGTTGAGGTGACCGGTATTACTATCCCCCTCTTCGCTCCTGATCAAGTGTCCCTGCCGGTTGTAATGCTCTCTGAGTTCCAGGACCCCGTCTCCATCCTCATCGACCTCCCTAATTGCTAAGACTCCTTCCCTATAAAAATATCGGCCCTCCGGTTTACCATCCAGATCCATATCCAGTTCCATCACGAGTGGCCAGGAGGGATTGTTGAACCACTGGGTGATCTCAAATCCTCCGTCGCGGTCTCTGTCCTCAACGATCTTGTACCTGGTTCCATTTTTATAAAAAACCTTGATGTCGGCCCTTCCATCCCCGTCCTCGTCCCTTTCCATCCTTACCACATGTCCGTTTCGATAGTACTGCCAGGTATCCCATTTTCCGTTCAGATTGGTATCGCTTTCTACCTTCTCCTTCTCTTGTTTTGGGTTAAAGAAGATTTTAACGTCCGGTCTTCCATCTCGATTTTCATCCTGCGTTTGGAGGTAGGGCGCCCCCTTTTTAAGGAACGTCACGGTTTCCGTGAAACCATCGCCATTGGAGTCATATATGAGTTTGAGAGCATTTCCCTCGGCATCAAAATAGGTGAAAAAATCCATCTTGCCGTCAAGATTGGTATCCTTCTCCTGAAGATTGGGTTTTCCATCCTTAAATCGGGTGATGATGTCAAAGGATCCGTCGCGGTTGGTATCCTCTTTCTGTGTTGTTAGCTCCCCCCTACGATAAGTGCGAAGGATCTCCATCTTTCCGTCCCTGTCCAGATCATGATGGCTTTCCCTGGGAAGGCCCCCGGTGTCATAATAGGTGATATTTTCCCGCTTTCCATCGCCATTACCGTCGACTCGTCTCTCCACAGGCCTTGCATCCTGGTAGAATTGCCAAATGTCGACTTTCCCGTCTCCATCTGTGTCCTCAGTGGAACTGAAGAGCCTTCCCTCCTTGAAATGGTACGTGGTATCAAACCGGCTATCGTTTGTGGTGTCTTTTTCTATCCTCACGGGTAGTTCCTTTTCATCAAGGTAGACTACCTGATCCGCTTTGGCGGAGCCATTGGAATCCCGCTCGTGTCGAATTCTTTTTTCCCCTCTGAAATAATCCCAGGTATCTATCCGTTGATCATGATTCACGTCCCGCTCTATCCTTATCAGCTGCCCATTCCGATAATACTGAAAGCTTTCCATGGTCCCGTCTTTATCCAAGTCCAACTCCAGCTTGACGATATATCCCCCTTTATCAAGGTGGGCAATCTGGTCTATCACTCCATCCTTGTTGGTGTCCCTTTTTAGCGTGTTGCCCGCTGCCGAAGATGGGCCGACTAAAAAGAGAAAACTTATGGCCATCAATAACGTGGGATAGCTCAAAACCCTCATAGTTATCTTTCCCCGGGTCAAAAAAGCCACGAAGACAGTTTGCCCCGATTCTCATCAAAGCAAAAGATCCCCGTGGCTTTTTTGACCTACCCTTATTCCGTTCTTACTCTCGTCTCTAGACTGACCCTTGAAGAGAGGACCTTCCTGATCAGGTCTTCCTTTCCTTCAAGTTTATATAGCGACTCAAAAAGGTGCCTGTCAAGAAAAATCAGCCCTTTAGGCCATCTCTTTTGCCTCTTTTAAACCCGGTAAAACATCTTTTTAGGTAATAACAATCTTCCCCTTGGGCTGTTCTAAGACCTCGCCAATGATCGCTGCCTCCTTCACCCCTTCTTGGTGTAGCCTCTTGAGCAAGGCATGTACCTTTGGCCCCGGCACTGACACAAGCAATCCACCTGAGGTTTGGGCGTCGAACAATATGAGCAACTTCTCATCGGATATCTCAGCAGCCCGCTCTATCATGGAAAGGCGAAAGTCCCGATTGCGGATCGTGCCTCCAGGAATCAATCCCATCGCGGCAAAGTCTTCCGTCCCAGGGAGGAGGGGAACCACGGAGGGGTGAATAACCATGCCGACATCCTCACCCTCGATCATCTCACAGGCATGGCCCAGGAGGCCAAAGCCGGTTACATCGGTGCAGGCATGAACCTCGACCTCTGTCATCAGCTCCGCTGCCTTTTTGTTCAGGGTGCTCATACACTCTATTGATTGAGCCACTGAACGGTCATCTGCCATCCCTGCCTTTAATGCTGTATTGATAATTCCCGTGCCCAGGGGCTTGGTCAGGATAAGTTTATCGCCAACTCTGGCACCTTTATTGGTCAGTACCTTTTCCGGATGGATGGTGCCGGTTACGGAAAGCCCGTACTTCAATTCATTATCCTCAACGCTATGGCCGCCAACCAGAAGCACCTCCGCTTCCCGCATCTTGTCCAGTCCACCCTTCAGGATCTCCTGCAGGATAGATATATCCATCTTGTTTACGGGAAAGCAGACTATATTCATGGCCACGATTGGCTTTCCCCCCATGGCATATACATCGGACAGGGAATTTGCCACGGCAACCTGACCAAAGGTATAGGGATCGTCAACAACCGGGGTGAAAAAATCCAGGGTCTGGATAATGGCTAAATCCTCTCTCAGTTTATAGACGCCGGCATCCTCATCACCTTCCATCCCCACAATCAAATTTGGATCGGAGACGAGAGGTAAATCACACAGTGCCTTATGCAGGTCCCCCGGACCTATCTTGCAGGCTCATCCTGCGCCGTGCACGGTTTCAGTCAGGCGTATTCTAAACTTACCAGCCTTTTGTTCTTCCTTCTTCATATATCGCTCCTTTAGCAATCCCATGTATTCACCACCTTGCCGGCGGTTAACAGGGCATTAACTCAGCATGCTCGTTGTATTCTTTTCGCGGAAGACATCCTCCAGGGCCTTCGGTATGTAAGAGACGATTTCCCTCACCTGTGTGGCTGCAGTGGGTTTCGCATAGTACCCGGCCAATCGATTTGCCCGCGCAGCAGTTATGGCAGCCTCGCTGATTCCCATGCCCGCGTTAATCAGGGCTGTAACGATACCGGTGAGCGTATCGCCTGTTCCACCAATGGCCTCCATGGCCTCCTCCACAGGATGATCGATAGTTGCCTGAATCCCTTCCTGGTTTGCCACATAATCCCTTTCTCCCTTGACGAGAACAGTGCGCGCGGCATTTTTGTGCGCATATGAGCGGGCAATCAGTTCTGGCACGCGGTTTTCCTCGTGCAGGATAAAACCTCGCGTGTATAAGGGGTGAGGTGCCTGTTCATCCGCCAAGAAGGCAAGTTCCCCAATGTCGGGAGTGAAAAGATCATAGGCAGAGGACCTTCCGCTCATCTTGGCTGCATACATGGAGCCAGCATCTGCAATCAGGATCGGCCGCTGCGCCATTTCTTCCGTGGCGGACAGAACCCGATTGTGCCTTTTGACGTCGGGCTGGAGATAATGAAGCGTTATCGTCTGAAAATCGGATTTGCCCACATGCTGAGCCAGATATTCATAGAGACGTCGACTGCCAACTCCAAGGCCAATGTCCCCAACGAGGTAGGCATAGGGAGCCGGTTGGCCAAGGAATTCACCCGCCTTGATGGCTGCAGCCACCATGGCCGGGGTCCCCCGTTTCACGGGGATCTGCCTTCCCTGAATGGAGATTCCATCATCTTTCAGTCTAACCTCACCTGCCACCAGGGGGAAATCCTTATAGGGAATGGTCCCCACTACAGCCCACATTTCCGTCTTACCTCCTCATAGGCGAGCTGCAGGGCATAGCCACAGAGGGTATGACCGATTTCTCGGGGGCTGGGCGCCTCAGCCAGGGATTTTCCCACCATTTCCTGTGCCAGATAGGGCACATCCGGACACCCGCCGCCTGAGATGTTTACGATGGTCAATGTCTCCTTATCAACGGTTAATTTCATATTTGCTGCCCGGATCATCAGGTACTGACCGAGGTCCTTGGACTGGAAGAGATCCACGGGTTGAAGCAGAGGACTGTTGACCGGGACGATCTTCTTGGGTGGTACCCTGGCTGCCTGGAGGGTCCTCAGGATGTTCAGCTCTTCGATGAGCGGAATCTCGATAACCAGATCGCAGCCGGTTCGGATCTCGGGTGGTGGACCCATCACCCGGATCTTCCATCCCTCCCCCTTAAGGACCCTTTCCGCCCTGATCACCTCACTGGTGTTTTCGTATACCAGGATCCCTCGATCCCAGCTCTCGCTTTTCGATGAGGCCTCAGGTTGCCTCCGTTTAAAAAGGCCCAAAAAAGACATGGTTAATCCTTAGAGATCGTAATCCGGTATCCCTCCCTATGTTCTTGAACGTCTTTCACCTGCCACCCCTGGCTTTTGGCGGCCCTGCTCACGTTCTCCTTTGAGGTGTCTGTATCCACCAGAACCACGATTTCCCCCTTATCCATCTTCTTGATCTCCTCTAGTGTCATGAGAACGGGGTGTGGGCAGGAGAGTCCTCGTGCGTCAACAGTTGTACTCATTTTGAGCGCTCCTCAGTCCATTTTTTTCTCATGGTAAAACCAATAAAGAGACAGACCAGAAGCCCGATGATCACGGCCGCGATTCCGTGAGGCCCGACCCCTTTGGGCGAACTGGCCAGGCCAAAGTTATGGGAGATTCCGGCACCGAGAATCATCCCCATAGCGAAGACAGCGGCATCACCATCACCCTCTCCAGCCATGAAAAGCTGGCGACCGGGGCATCCCCCGGCCAGGGCCAGGGCCAGGCCAGCCAGGACCATACCGCCGAAATTCCATAGGCTCATGCTGTGGGCTATCGGCTGGTTGATAAGGCCCGGATGGAACTGCCCCACGAGAAGGTTTGTGATAAAGGCACTGACCACAAGGGCAAGGATCCCCGAGAGCAGATGGGTCTCGCGAAACAGGATCAGATCCCTGAAGGCCCCCATGGTGCAGAACCGGCTTCGTTGGGCCAGAAACCCTATAGAGAGACCCACCAGCAGAGACACGATCACAGGAGCGTGCATGGATCCCGGGCCCGTGACACTGTAGAAGAGGACGCCGCTTTTCGTCTCTCCCCGGATCCCCGGGAAGAGGAGCATGAGTATAAAAAAACCGAGCATGGTCAGGGGAAACAACCATCCCACTGAGGCGTACGTCTCTTCACTGCGCCCCAGGTTAAATCCTCCCTTGAAAAAGAGGGTGCCGATCCAGATGCCGAAAATCAGCCCGAGCAGCCCGAAAATGGCGTTTCCATCACCGCCGGCAAGTCTTAACAGGGCGCGCCACGGGCATCCCAGGAAGACCAGGGCCCCGATCATGGCAAAGGCACCCAACATAAATCTCGCAATAGGGGCGGAGCCAGCTCGCGGTCGAAACTCCCTGAAGAGATGGGCGGCGATCAATGAGCCCAGGACAAAACCGATAATCTCCGGCCTCATGTATTGGACCACAGATGCGCGATGGATTCCAATGGCCCCTGCGATATCCCTCTCGAAGCAGGCCACACAAATGCCCATGTTTCCGGGATTGCCCCATTTCTGTAAGAGTGGGGCAAGCACTCCAATAAAGGCCCCGACCCCACTAATCCCCCACCGGGTTGCAAAGAAGTTCCTCAACCGGACCATATATATCACCTTTTCTTAATTTCAACATGAGGCTTCGTGCGATTGAGCGAGTAGGCCATATCTAATATTGCAATTAAATATTTCGATAAGTCAAATTGAAATATTAAATAGGAAGGAGGATTTCATTCGGGTTCTTTAATAGCATGAGGGTGGTAATTGAGCTTACCCCTTTTTCCCCTCGAGGAATTGCAGGAGTGCGTTTGTTGCTGGAGAAAGAGATCTCCCTCGCCTGAGGACAATAAAGAATTCTCGATTCAATTCCAGATCCTTAATGGGGACCTTCTTTATCAATCCCAGCTTGATTTCCTTCTCGATTGCCCTTTCAGAGATAAGGGAAGCCCCGACCCCGGATTCCACTGCCTTTTTCACCGCAGCAGTGCTTCCCAGGGTCATGACAACATGAAGATCTTCTTCCTTTACACCTGCTTCATGCAACCTTTTCTTGATGGTAGCCCTCGTGCCAGAGCCGCTTTCCCGCAGGATAAAGGGGACCTTTTTTAGCTCCTCCAGGGTTACCGTCTCGCCCCTGAGCCAGTTGCAGTCTGCAGGGGTAATCAGCACGAGCCTATCAGTGGTGAAACTCTCGAATGCCAGTTTATCATTTTTTTCCCTAGTCCCCACTAACCCTATCTCTACTTCGTTATCCATCACCTTCTGAACAATCCCCCTGGTATCGCCAACAATGAGATTGATGTCAATGCCAGGGTATTTGCCCTTGAATTCAGCCAGGAGCCCGGGGAGTATATATTCTCCTGGAATGGTGCTCGCACCTATGGTCAGCTCTCCTCTCATCAATCCCTTAAGCTGTTCAATAGCTTGGTCTGCTTCATCCACCAGCTGTAAGATTCTTCGGGCATAGCGATACAATACCTCTCCACTTCTGGTAATCGTTACCTCTCTGCCCCGCCGATCGAGTAGCTGTGTGCCCAACTCTTGCTCTAATGAGCTAATCTGGAAGCTTACCGTAGGCTGGCTTACGTGCACGGCCTCGCTTGCCCGTGAAAAGCTCTTGTTCTCAACCACGGCACAGAAAACCCTTAGCTGATTAAGCTGCATGACTATAGGAATATGATTAGCCTTTAATCTAATCCTCTTTTCTTTTTTTGATGCACTCCTCCACCTCTTTAGCACCCTCTGCGTAGAATTTTTCTTCATCTGGCTTCAGGTGTCTTAGAAGTCTGAGGAACTCGCCAGCGTGGACACGCTCCTCGTCCGCTATGTCCTTGAGGACTTCCATAGCGAGTGCATCATCAATTGATTCAGCGAGCTGCATGTAAAGCTGCACTGCTTCATACTCTGCTGCAACCATGAATCGTATTGCCCTGACCAACTCCTCGTGTGTGAGTTTCCGGTCATGTGCTAGAACATGAAATGGTGTTCCGAACTCAGGCATGATCGAACCTCCTTATTTGTGAGTTATGAACAATCCTTTTCTGGGTTGAGGGTCTCCCGTAGGTGCCTTGCGGAAGCTTCAGCCCGTTTCCTTGTAGTATGACTCCAATAAGTTTTTATCATAGGGTGCCCTCCTGCCTGGGCATACCTCCCTTGGACAGAGCTGACAGCTTTCAAACCGGATTTCCGTTGGAAAATATATCCCAGATACGGATTTCAGTGGAATCATGAGGAAACTATCGGTCAGGGTAACCCCAATCAGATCCTCCACATTACCAAAGATTGAAAACAACCCCCTTTGTTGTTCTATTGGCCATAGGTCCTGGGATCCTGATCCGGGGCTCATCCTCGATAGCTCTCCAAGTGCATATCGTTCTTTCAGGTGATTGGTGAGATATTTCCTCATGGCATCCAGGACCATTTCCTTGATTGAATCGAGCCAAAATCGTCGTAAGAGGTCATCGGATGGAATAGCTATTTCATCCAGTTCCCTTCCACAGGTGGCAATATACGGAAAAACCCGTTGCACTTTGTCCAGGTTGACGCGAAGGACCCGGCTTACGAATATCACTCGCCCGATATCCACCGTATCGTAGTTTTTGTAGTGAATATAGGAGACCTCATAGATAGCCTTGGGTTTCATTGCAGGAGCAGCAGCCTCGATCAAATCCTGAATATCTTCTGCGTTTTTGCCTTCTTTATCTATGTGCAACTTGTCTAACAGTGCATCTCTATCAAATTCAATGGGCACGCCATCCAATATTTCCATCTCTGAGTCCCCCTCACTGATATATGGAAGTTCCGCCTTTGGACAGTTGGCAATCAAGATGCTTGACATAGCTCAAAAGCGAGCTGACAAGATCCTACCGGGATTCTCGCATCGGGATATAATGCACTGATGGCCGACCGGCTCCCGTTTGTGGATAGAGGTCCATGAGTTTATAGATGGACTCCGGCATGTCTGTGAGAATACACAGGCCAGCGGATTTGGCACGTTCCACGGTGATGGGATAGTCGTGGGTGAACTGGCCGGTGCTAATCAGCGTAGCAATCTCCTTGGCCTCTTTCTCTGGCATGCATTTTTCAAGGAGCTCAGTCACCAATGAGGTGACCTGCCTGATCGCCTTTCTGGAGATGTCGGCAAGGATCAGTGTCTCATCACTCACGTTTTGGGGTTTCTTGATTTCAACCGTCCTGATGATCGAGGCTGCGGGAAGCTGGCCTATTTGCGGATCAACCGGGCCGAGTACGGCATTGGGGTCCATTACGATTTCATCAGCAGCAAGGGCGATAAGGGTGCCGCCGCTCATGGCATAATGCGGTACAAAAACCGTGACCTTGCCCTTGTGCTTCTGAATAGCATGGGCGATCTGCGAGGCGGCAAGCACTAATCCTCCCGGCGTGTGGAGGATCAAATCGATTGGCTTGTCTGCAGGAGTGTGGCGAATCGCCCTCAAGATGGCCTCGGCGTCCTCAATGTCAATATACCTTTTAAGGGGTATTCCAAACAGGCTGACCGTCTCCTGGCGATGTATCAAGGTGACTACCCCACTCCCTCGCTCTTTCTGTATGGCTTCAAGTGCTTCCAAGCGTCTGCCCTCTAAAGATCGAGGACCGTACCACTGATAGAGGAGCAAGAGGATGAGTAAGATCCAGAAAAGAAGGCGAAAAAAATCGGACAGGGTGGAAAAAAAGGAATTCTTGGTCTCCATATCCATACCTCCTGGTGAAAAACTTGAGTTCAGGACCAGGGATGTCTGAGGCATCCAGGCAAAGGCCCTGTTTCTAACTTCACATTTTACTATTTACTATGTCAATACCTGTGTGGGATAAAAAGATCCCTCTTCCTTACCGTTTGTGAGATTTGTGGGGATGACGAGCTTGTTCTTATAGGTATGAGTGCACCACGTGAAGGCACTTATGGGAAGTTGAGCGGAGAACTTAATTTACTGCGAGCTAACAGCAGCCGGTCCTCTTGGGCTTCTCTGGGGTGCAAGAGGAAGCCCCCGAGGTCTCGCCCTGCTCTGCTGGGCAGCAACAAGCGGAACTTTCTCGGCGCAGGGCGGCATTGATGAGCGCAGCAGCACAACCCGCACCTGCCTGGACAGTCAAGGCGTCCGTGGGGCAGTTTCGTGCACATGCCCCGCATTCTATGCAGGCATCGCGGTTTTCAACCCAGGCGCTCCCGTTATTCATTCGCAGGACGGCATGCGGACAAACAACTACACACATGCCACAGCCCACACATTTTTCCTCGTCTAATGCCAAGGTAACCACATCCTTGAGATAGATCATCTGACCCATTTTCTTTAAACCCCCTACATGATGAGAAGTGATCCCAGCCAGAGGCATAATCCGACTCCACCGGCCGCAATCTCCAGGGGGAGAGCCCATTTCACCTCTTTTTTAACCCCAGAAAGCGAGGTGTAAGTGGATGCGCCGGTAAAATTCATGGCCAGGTAAGCAGCCACGGCTGGCACCAGAAAAAACCAGGCAAGGATTTCAAGGCGTCCTGGCCAGGTGCCTAAACCTCCCGCTCGAAAAGCCGTAAGGACTCCAGCCGTAATCAGGCCCATGCCCATACCCTTCAGGGAAAAGGCCCGGCCCGGCAACCATGGCAGCAGGAGAGGGCTCAAAACCGCTCCTGCCGTCAGGGCAGCTAATAAGGCAAGCACGGAAAAAAGCCCATAATCAAGGGCGCTGGCCCAAAACCCGCCTGCACCTCCCAGTCCACCGATAAGGAAAAAGACGGGGAGGATAATCAGGGTCCATTTGAAGGCGACAACCAGTTCTACAGGGATCAAGAGCAACCGTTCCCAGATAGTAAAGGTCTTGCGCCGCATCTCTGGGGTCGCCATAAGGCCGGCATCCATGAAGGCTGGCAGATCTGTTGCCCGAATGGGGCCGTAGATAACCCTGAATCCGGAGAGTTTTTGAACCTGGTGGGCCGCAACTCCTGGTGCAGCCAACTGGGGCAGGATCAACCGCCGATGAGACACCACTCCAGCCAGCCCGATTGACTCAATGCACCTGACCACCTCCCCGGTGCTGAAGGTCCCCTTTGCCGCCGAACACCACACATTAATGCCCTTGGTGTCGAGGACAAGGATCCAGGCATCACGGTCCGGCAAGGCCTCGCGCAGCCGATCAAAACTCATCTTATAATTGGCCGTAACCAGAACGGGGGCCTTTTCATCTGGATTTCCCAGGGCATAGAGGCCTGGTTGTACGGTGTAATGCATACGTCCCATACCCCAGCGGGCCCTCAGGCTGCCCCAGCGGTCAGCCCAGGCCAGAGACGAAGAGATCTGGGGTACAGGGCCGACCGGGGTCTGAACCGAACCCTTGACAAAGGGCTGACCCAGGCTGGGCAGCTGAGCCATGCCGCTCTGGGAACAGCAGGTGGTGCTCGGGGTTATATCTGCCGCTGATCCGATCTTCAACCCTCCTCGCCGACCCTTCTTTTCATTCATAAGTGTCCTCCTCATTTGTAATCGTCAGGTGCAACACTGGCCTTCAGCATGGGCATCTGTCATGGCAGTCAAGAGTATTCTCACAGCCTTGTACACCTCTTCTGTCCTTTCCTGAGGTATTCTCATTGCAATAGTATCAATAAATGCTGAAAAGCACTCCCAAACCTTCCGGTGAACCTCCTTCCCTTTTTGGGTCAGCGTCAGGTTAATGGCCCGGGAATCGTGGTCGGATTTCTCGCGCACGATCATCCCCTTTTTGACTAGCGGGTTGACCAGCCGTGTTGTCGTGCTCTTTTCCACAGACAGGATATCATGCAGGTCTGCAAGCCTTAGCCTTCCCTTTTCTGCAACTGCATCGAGGATGAAAAACTGGGAAAAGCTCACATCTTCGCAAAACACCGGCTCTTGCTGGCAACACCGGAGGGCCTGGGATAGTTCCGATATCAGCTTCAATAGCACACGGCCATTTTCAGGGATCTCATAGGACATCGTTGTAATATACAACTAATGACACCTTTTGTCAAGTAAGCCTTTATTCTCTGCTTTATTTCCAAATCCCCTATCCTCCATCCTCATCACATATCGCGCTGCACCCATCCCACATCGCAAAGCGCAAACCCCCCATCCAAGTTAGAGTCTTCTTTTATCCCTTGGAGCCTTGAGCTAATGGATTTTCTTGGCAACGGCTCGAGGTTAATTTTTATTAATTTTTTTCATATGTGAAATTGGTTGTTAGTGTATCTATTTCGGTATGAACGTCCCGGTTGCATAGTGGCTATGAGCAGCGAGCTATCAAGTGCTACCAGCTACGAACTATCAGCTGTGAGCTACTATACCGGGGAGGTATCACTAGGCCGTCCTGAGCCTTGGTCTTGATATGGGCAGGAGGGAAGTAAGATTTCGATGGTTCGGAAAAATTGTCAAAAATAAAGATTTGAGCCCCTATTTCTTTATTGATCTTAGTGTCTAAAACAATACATATGAGTCTAAGCTTAGACTATTGTATAACGTATTGAAGGAAGGTGATAATATTACATCTGCCATATTTCCTTCAGTCTAATTTCAGACAGTCAAACAGCCCCATTCACGGATAAGCTGGTAAGAAATCAGGCAGAATGATTTTTTAAAGCCACCCATGCTGAGCCCTTAAGTGGCTCTTTCTATTGGTGTTTTTGGATCTGACCTCCCTCGCCTGACATTAAAGTCCTGAATGTCTGGCATCAAATTTGCCTCTTTCTAGATACGAATCATTCCCTCTTTTTGCCTTATGAGAGAGGTGGAGAGACTGGAAAAATAACACAATCAAGGGAGGTACGTCATGAACGACAGGAGAGATTTTTTGAAGAAATCACTTCTGGTGGCCACCGGGATGGTTCTTGGCAGCTCCGTGAAGGTCTTTGCGTCTTCCGGGGCGCTTCTGGAGGGCATTGTCTATACGGCCGAAAACCCTGGGAGATGGGCAGGCAAGGAAGGCAGCCATGCGCCGAAGGTGCAAGTGGATGGGTTGAAGGTCACCATTACCACCAATCATCCCATGTCTGAAAAACACTATATTGTTCGCCATACCCTGGTAACCGCAGATGGTAAGGTGATCGGTGAAAAGACCTTTTACCCCTCTGACGAAAAAGCCGTTTCTACCTATGAGCTGGAGCCCTCCCATGGTGCGAAGATGTATGCCACCAGCTTCTGCAACCTGCATGATTTCTGGGTGACCGAATTCACCGCATAGCAAATCTCTCAAAACCCAAAGCCCTGGTATACCACCTATAGGGCTGACAAAAGCAGGATCCGTAGGGTCCTGCTTTTGTGTTGGAGAAGCCTTTGTCATGTTTCCAGGGAGTCTGTATTGTAGGGGCAATCGCCACAATCACCTGCTCACCAGAGAATTCATGCCGAACCTCGATCTATTGACAATTCTCCTGAAAACTGATTCTAATAATCCGACGTACTGTGTAATTGTGCAAAAGGGAGAATATGGTGGATTACATGGGAATTTTCCTCGATACCTCTTGTTAGGCGATCACATAGGGGGCTAACTGTGCCTTCAGTAATTTCACATACAGGTGTTGCGGTTGCTGCCGGGGTAGCATTCGCACCAGGAGATGTTCCCGATCATTTTTGGTCCCTCTCTATACTGTGTTCAATTATTGCTGATGCTGACGTAATTGGATTTTCCTTTGGTGTCCCATACGACCACTTTTTCGGGCATAGAGGATTTTTCCACTCACCGTTTTTTGGTCTAGTAATGAGTATTTTCTTGGTCGGCGTTTTCTTCCGTGACGTAGAGACATTTTCAAGACCATGGTTCTTCTATTTTGTTTTCTTTTTCCTCTTATCAGCGAGTCACGGCATCCTCGATGCGTTCACCAATGGAGGCTTGGGAATTGCTTTATTATCCCCCTTTGATAGTACGAGGTATTTTTTTCCACGGACACCAATAATGGTTTCCCCGATTGGCGTAGATGCCCTTTTTAGCAAATGGGGCTTAAGGGTTATTAAAAGTGAGCTATTATGGATTTGGCTGCCTTCTTTGGTGATCGTTGTTGTTTCAATGATCGTTCGTGTTGTGGCTCTCAGGCACTAGAGAACCAGCTAGTGGAAGGGTTGGGGGGTCAAATCTTTATTTTTGACAAATTGGAGCGAATTTGGGGTCGCTCATCGCTCAAGGCGAGGCGGTAAACCGTGCCCCTTAGCTTACGGATCAGGCATTCGCAGGTAACTAAAAGGCAATGGGAGGATAGTCATGCTTTCACCGGCACGCAGGTTGTTAAAATCCTTCCATTGTGAAGGCATTCCATGGCCGGGCACGGCATTTTATAATGTGATTAGCAAAACAGGTATTTTTCAGCGCACTTATGAGCTGGTAGCCAGGGACATATTAGACTATTGCCCAGGAGGGAACATCTTAGACGTTGGTACAGGGCCAGGCTGGCTGTTGCTGAAGCTCCATCAAAAGTCCCCAGGATTGCGATTAACCGGTTTGGATGCTTCCGCCTCTATGGTAGCTAAGGCCCGGAAAAACATGGCAAGCGTGGGACTTTCCGAGGTCATTGAGGTTAAAGAAGGTAATGCCAGGCATATGCCCTTTGCTGATGACTCCTTTGACACGGTGGTGAGCACCGGATCCATTCATCACTGGAGGGATCCAGAGGCCGGGTTAGACGATATCTACCGGGTGCTCAAACAAGGTGGTTATGCCCTGATGTATGACCTTGTAAGCGACACGCCGTCATCTGTCTTGAAGGAGACGGCCCGTGAATTCGGCACATTCAAGATGCTGCTTCTGTGGCTCCATGCTTTCGAGGAGCCCTTCTATAGCACTAAGGATTTTGAATTGTTGGGCCGTTTCACCCTGTTCAAGGAGGGCAGAATTCGGTTTGTTGGCGTGCTGTGTTGTCTGGTCCTGAAAAAGGAAACTGCAAGCACGTGAATATCCGTGAATCGGGCAGAGAGAAAAAGGGAGTCGTCGAGAGAGTGGGAGGTTAGATGTTACGAGAGTTTCTGGCTTGACGCACAGGCCTCACTCTCCTATACTTCCTTGACCAAAAAGGGAATCGCAGTAAATAAGCAGGGAGGCAGTGGAGGATGAAAATTGTCATTCTGGATGGTTATACCCTGAATCCTGGTGACAATCCATGGGATGCGGTCGGTAAGCTCGGTGAACTCAAGGTTTACGACCGGACGGCTCCTCATGAGCTTTTGGAGCGCACACGGGAGGCGGGGATTATACTGACAAACAAGATGCCACTTCCTGCTGAGACCTTAAGACAATTACAAAAACTGCGCTTCATATCGGTCCTGGCGACGGGTTATGACATTGTCGACATTGTTGCGGCTGGTGAGCGAGGTATTCCCGTTTCCAATGTTCCCGAATACGGTACAGATTCGGTGGCCCAGTTTGCCTTCGCCCTGCTGTTAGAACTCTGCCATCATGTCGGAGGTCATGATATAGCTGTGAAGGCTGGTGAATGGGCCGCATCACCTGATTGGAGCTTCTGGAAAACGCCACAGATTCTTTTAACAGGTAAAACAATAGGCATCGTGGGCTTCGGACGGATCGGCCGCCGTGTCGGAGAACTGGCCCACGCCTTTGGCATGGAGGTGCTGGCCTTCGATCCCCAGCAGGGTGATGCCCCTGCCTACACGCCATTCCACTGGAAGTCGCAAGAGGACCTTTTCGGCGAAGCTGATGTTGTGAGTCTTCACTGTCCTCAAACTCCCGACAACACAGGATTTGTCAATCGGGATTTGATTAGCTTGATGAAAAAGGGGGCCTTTTTCATCAACGCCGCCCGCGGTGGATTGGTGAACGAAAATGATCTGGCGGAGGCATTGAACGCCGGGAGAATAGCAGGGGCTGCAATAGATGTGGTTTCGATGGAGCCAATGCAATCAGGCAACCCCCTTGTAACTGCACGGAACTGCCTGATAACGCCCCATATCGCATGGGCAACCCTGACTGCACGCCAGAAACTGATGACAGCGACAGTAGAAAATATAAGGGCCTTCCTGTCAGGTTCTCCCATAAATGTAGTCAATACATCGTATATTACAGTCTAACTCCATTCCTCGGCAAAGTATTCAGGTCCCACTATGCTGTAATTTCGGTCTTTTAGGGTCTTGATGATGGGGGATAGGTCATCGGTTTGGACGCGAAAGACCAAGATACAAATATCATTGTGATAAAAGCTGGCCGCGGAAACAAAATTGATTCCCATATTACTGATGATATTCGCCACCTCTGCCATTACACCAGGTCTGTCTTTGAACTCTATGGCAAATCGTTTTCCCCCGCGGTGTAATCCCATTTCCTCCACTAACACATCCAACATAATACGGCGGTCAATATAGCCGACCAGCCTGTTAGAGGAATCCACCACGGCTAGGCCAGGCATCTCCTTCCGGGCCATGAGCTCGGCAGCAGCTTCGATCTCAGTCTCTGCGGTGACGGTAACAACGTCCTTTTGGATGAGCTCTTCTATGGTGAGCTTTGCCAAAACGGTATGGAGCTCATATCGGTCCAACATGGTCGCCTGCGAGGGTAATGCTGCCCGCACGTCCTCTTTTTGAAGATAGCCCACGAGCTTGTCCTTGTCCACCACGGGAAGCATCCATAACCTGTTTTCTTCCATAAGGTTATGCGCCTCGTGGAGCAGTGTCCTGGGAGTTACCGTAACCACCTTGGTGAGCATTTTTAGACCCACATACATTGTATCTCCCTCCTTCCGTGATGTGTTAGAGACTTATGCCTCTTGCGTTTTGATCAAGGCCAAAGGAGATGGCATTCTCCCCCTTTCTAACAATTACAATAATATGCTTCCTTCGGGGGCTACATAAGGCCGCGGTTCGTTTTGTCGCCGGTCGCTTATAAATAAGAGGTCAGCCTGTCTCAGAGACAATAGGAAAGAAACTGTTATGTGTCAAGCATAGATCGCGCGATGGCTTTCCCATTGACTCACAACCGCCTTTATCCTTATACTATGCCAACTTAAAGGAGAATCCCTTCACCTTGAATCTCTGGAATTTGTGGTCTCATTCCTTGATGAGGAGGGACTCTCAGTATCGACCGATCAGGTCTAACAGAGGAGGGATGGATTCATGAAGAAGGCTGTATACCATGGCATTAGAGATCTCCGGGTGGAGGAGGTCAGGGAGCCTCAGGCAGGCAAGAGGGAGGCGAAGATAAAGGTCAAGTACTGCGGCATTTGCGGTTCCGATCTCCATGAATACCTTCATGGCCTGTTTCCAAAAAGCCCCTTCGGACATGAGGCTTGTGGTGAGATCGTAGAGGTAGGCCCAGAGCTCCAGGGGTTTGGGGTTAAGGACCGAGTGCTGGCCTTCAGCAAGGATGGCTATGCCGAGTATATGGTGTGTTCCCAGGAGGAGATGATAAAGATACCCGAAAGGATGAGTTGGAAGCGGGCGGCCGTGGTAGAGCCTCTTGCGGTCGCGGCGTATTGTATCAAGAGGGTGGGGGTCAAGCCGACTGACAAGGTTTTGATCGCCGGGGCTGGCCCGATTGGGCTTATGCTTTTGATGGGTTTAAAGGCCACGGGGGTCGAGACAGTTTACATGACAGAGATCGTGGAGAAACGCCGAGAAAAGGCCACAGAACTTGGGGCCACTGAGGTGTTCAATCCACTGGAGGTCAGGATTTCCTCGAAGATGAGAGAGCTGACCGAAGGCAACGGCGTGGATGTGGCAATGGAGGCAGTAGGCGTGGAGGAGAGCCTGAAGGACTGCCTTTCATCGCTAAAGTACCGGGGCACGGTGATTGTGGGCGGGATATTTACTGATCGGGTGAAGCTCTACATGCTTGGATTTGTCAGCCGGGAGACGACCATGATCGGCATCAACTCACACGATCCTGAGCTTGCGCTGGAGTGGATAACCAAGAAGGACCTTGCGCCCGAGGCAATCGTCACCAGGATTATCCCGCTTGATCAGATATCAACCGAGGGATTCGAGGTCCTGGCCGCCAAAAAGGGGGATGAGATCAAGATTCTGGTTGAGCCGTGAATGGGAGGAGCCATACCTTTATTCAGAACTTGAGGCAGGAAACCTTGACGGCGGCAATTGAGAGCAGAGAAACCCTTACATTCAGGCCCGTGGCTTTGCCTTGTAGTGGAAACGGAGCCAGCCGGCTTTATACCACCAACCTTTTCAGGGGCAGATGTCCGCATGCATGCGCTTACTGTTACGCGGCAGGCTTCAGGAATTTTTCAGGCGATGGACCAAACCCGGTGTCCCAGGAGGCCATCGCGGGTGTCAAGAAGTGGCCGACACGGCTCTTTTTATCCTCTGCGAGCGATCCGTTTCATCCGGTGGTCGTGAAGCCTGCCGAAGAGCTACTCCGTGGCGCCCTTCGTGCAGGGACGTTTGTGGTAATCTCTACAAAGGCCCTGGCAACACCTGGAATCGTCAAAATCCTCAGTCAGTATCCCGATCAGGTATCCTACACGGTTTCTCTCTCAAGCCTGAGCGATGAGCGAAACCGGCTCCTCGAGCCAAACGCCCCGAATGCCAGGGAAAGGCTGCGGGGCAAATGGGACGGTAATGCTGTGGTACTCTGCGGGACTGAGCAAATCGCACAGAGCGGTGTGCACATCACGCTCAAGGCAGACTCGCTTTTCCCCGATATAGACGACACCGAGGATGGTATCTCGCAGCTTTTTGAGGAGGCAAAGGCCTGCGGGGTGCAGGCGGTGAATTTCTCCTATGCGTTCTACCGCAATGGATTCAAGAGTAAGCTTGCGGCGGTCCCTTTGCTGCGACAAGCTTTAGTCGCGATGAATGAAAGTCAGCCGATTGCCAGTGGTACCGGGTTTTCCCTGCCGCTTTCCGAAAAGAGAAATCGACTCAGTCGTATGGCAAGGATAGCACGCGCCATCGGCTACGAGGTCATTTCCACCTGTGCGTGCAAGAATCAGGTGAGGACAATGCAGGCAGAAATACCTATCCGGCTTGAGTGCCACTTCCATGACAAATGGTTCTGAAACTCTATCTCTTCTGCATGAGACACACTATCACCATGGTCATAAAGGCAAGCAGTAAGGGTAAAGTTCAACATATGTATGGTGGTGACCTGCTCCCAGCCTGAAGCTCGCCACACTATCCTTCTAAACTATTCGTAATCCTCGCTGCAATGGCCCCACTTTGATTGGCTTTGCCCCGGTAAAGGCCTAAGACTAGAGGTATCGAAAGCAGTTTTCCCTTGAGCTGAATCCAGAAGGTGGGATTTGTCCTTCTTGAAGACCTTTGAGATATTGATAAAATGCATGGTAAAGAAGAATTTAAGGTAGCAACAACCTTGCTCAATGTGGTAATAGATGGATGGTGAGTACGATCCAGCTTCCTGCCCAGATTCGGGAGATCTATCCTTTCCGGAGCCGTTGGATGGAGGTCCAAGGCCACCGGATACATTACGTGGACGAGGGTGCAGACGGAGGTAAGCCCACGGTTATCCTCCTGCACGGCAACCCGACGTGGTCCTTCCTCTACAGGGAGATCATACCCCGGATATCCCATGTGTGCCGTGCGGTGGCCCCGGACTATCTCGGATTTGGTCTATCCGACAAGCCACGGGACGAGCGCTGGTACACGCTCCAGAACCATATCCAGGCAATGACCAGGTTCATCAACGGGATGGGGCTGAGCAGGGTCATTCTCGTGGTGCAGGACTGGGGCGGACCGATCGGCCTGAGCTACGCTCTGAAATATCCGGATAAGGTTGCCGGAATGTTGATCATGAACACCTGGGCCTGGCCCGAGCCCTCTGAGTTCCATGCCTCGGTCATGCCGTGGCGGATGCTCCATGCGCCATTGGTTGGGGCTCATTTTTTCCTCCGCAGAAACGCCTTGGTGGAGCGAGGGCTCTATCTCAGCACCGTCCGCAACAGGGAACGGCTCAGGAAGGGGGCGGTGCTCAATGGCTACCGTCTGCCTTTTTCTTCCCCACTCAGCCGGATCGGCATGCTGGCCTTTACGCGCAATATCCCGCTCAGGCCCGGAGATCTCAACTGGGAGCGGATGAAAGGGATAAAAGAGGGGCTGCGGGCTTTGCCTTTTCCGTGTCGGCTCCTCTGGGGCGAGAGGGATATCGTGTTCCCGTCCTCGAACGCCTACCTTTTCCAGAAGCTGATCCCCGACTGCTCACCGCCCAGTATGATTCCAGACGGCGGGCACTTCATCCAGGAAGATGCGCCCAAGGAGATCGCTGGAGAGATCCTGGCGCTGCTGGGCCAGACCTGATGGATAGGGGGGGGGGGGGGGGGGGGGGGGGGAGATCTAAATGGCAGTTGAATGGATCACGCGCGAAGAGGCTGATTGGGTGGGGACCCAAGAGGAACGGGTGCTCATAGAGCAGTCTCTGGGGCATTACCCGGAATTCAATGCCTTCCTCCGACGTGAACTCGAGCGCGCCGAGGGCGGTCTTTTTTTCCGTGGGGCCTCGGGTATGGTTTACAGGGTCGGCCCAGTTGCGGAAGAGCCAGGGGGGCTGAGTGGAATAGAAATCTGCTTGCGGTCAGCAGGTGGAGACGGACGTACAATCTCCGGTGACGGTATCGACAGAGATATCTGGGCATTCTTGGAGTGGGCTATACAGAATGTCGGCGGGGAGTGGACTTTGGAGGCCCTTCAGAAGGTTGGTGCCATATACAGAATCCCGGGAGCGCCAGAGCGTGTGTGATTGTTTCGGAACTACGGTGTCACATCCTCATAAGGCAAGAAGGAGGCGGTGGGACCGGCCGAGGCAGCTATGCAACACCAGATCGATATGAGTTTTGGGCACACCGCCGAAGGTGAGAGATTGCTCAAGTGCCTCAGAGATCGGCCAGGTGTTACGTTATTATTCGGGGCGACTGATACGGGCAAGACCACCCTGATCCGTAACCTGGCTTTCTCCTTGGCATCCCATGCGCCTACGGCTGTTGTAGATTCTGATGTGGGTCAGTCTTCCGTGGGCCCTCCTGCCTGCGTGGGGGCTTGCGTGGTGAAAGGGGAGCTCAAATCGCCTGCCGAAGCTGAGATGCTGCACTTTGTAGGAGACTTTTCTCCCCAGGGCCATTTTCTTGCCTTGTTAAGCGGCCTTGTCCGTTCACTGAGATGGGCCAGAAACAAAGGTTCGGTCCATATCCTTGTGGACACCACGGGGTTTGTGACGGGCGGCGCAGCGCTGGAGCTCAAATATCACAAGGTGGAATTAACCCAGCCCAGACATGTGATCCTCCTGGAACGGGGAAAGGAGCTGCGTCCCCTGCTTAATGCGTTTTACTCCAGGCACGATATGGAGATTCATCGCCTCAGGGCCTCGGAGGCTGCATCCAGTATCAGTACGGAAGAAAGAAGGCTGTATCGCCAACGCAGCCTGAGTCGCTATCTTGAAGGTGCCAATCTCTTTACCATGCCCCTGAGCCTTAGAATTATGGTCAATCCCTACTCGTGGCAAGAGGATCAGTATGGTCTGCTGCATCGGCTGGTTGGTTTGCTGGACAGCCAGGGGAGCACCCGTGCGGTGGGAGTGGTGCGGGATGCCGATGTCGAAAAAGAGATGCTGGCAGTGGAGACGCCGCTGGCCTCCATTGAAGGCGTCACGCACCTGAGACTGGGCAGGGTTCACAAAACGTAAACGACCTTGTGGCCATGGCCCGGTGAGCCTGGCATGTAAGCGATTGATGGCTGGATACAGGTGATGGATTATATTCATAAAGGTGTGATTGAAGGCGATGGTATAGTTGATACCACCCAGTCGATTACCGATACTTCAAGATTGAAGGTACTGCCATCAGATGATGGTTTTCACTTGAATAATGCAGAGGCAGGCAATTTTGAATGGTGGTACTTTGACATTATTGATTTTCACAATAACGTCATACTAAAAGTAGTCGCCCATCTGGGTACAGACCCCTTAAGAAGGGCTTTTTACCCACAACTGGCTCTTTCGATTAAGACAGGGGGTACAAGGCACGCCTTAACCAGGCGATATTCTTTAAGCGATTTTCATGCCTCAAGAGGCATTTGTGATGTCCGATTTAAGGATGAATTTCATGTCATGTACGAGCCATCTAATGGGGACATTCTCTATCGTTTGTCAGTTAACACTGATGAATTCAAGGCAAAGTTTAGCTTCAGGAGTGAAATTGAAGGTTGGAAACCCTTAGGAGATGAGGTTACTATAGCAAAAGCCGGAAAACAGGCTGCATTCTCCTGGATCATTCCAGTGCCAAAGGCACGGGTGGCAGGAGCCTTTGACTTCAACAGTGAAACATATGAGCTTGACAGGGCCCTTGGATACCACGACCATAATTACTGGAAGGTGGGGGAGGGCAATAAGCTCTTTGTGGATGATGTGCTCTCGAGGTGGTATTGGGGCAGGGCCTTTGCTGACGATTATACGATCGTCTTTATGGACACGTGTTTCAAACAACGTTCGGTTAGATCCTTTATGTTGGCCAAGGCAGATAGGATAACGCAGAGTTCTAATAATTTAATAGAGGTTTTTCCAAGCAGGTTTCGAAGGGATGAAGTAATCAAGACCAGGTATCCGTCAGAAATAACAATAAGGTCCATCGAAGAACATAATCCCTTTCAGATAATTCTGAAGGCAAAGGGGCTGATAGATAGAAGGGACCTCTTGGAAGGGGTTAATCCTGTTATTACATGGCTCATAAAATATCTGGTGTCCAGACCCGCCTATTACGGTATCTGGGCTGACTCCAGTCTCAATATAGCGGGTGAGGAGATAAAGGGGATAGGGATTTATGAATGTATGGTATTTAAGAATAGATGATGTTTCTCATCATTGCTATCTGACGCTAATAGGCAAGGAGATCATGCGTAATGAAAATCGGCGTCATGAATGATCCCTCGGCCTCTGTCTATGATGAGATTACATCCTTTGGAGAGGCCGGCTACGAGTTTGTGGACCTTACGATTGAAGGTCCCAAGGCCCTGGACCTTGATATCGAAAGGGTGCTTTCACTCCTTGAAAAATATCACCTGTTCCTTGTGGGGCATACCGACCCTTGCCTGCCCTATGCATATCCGATTAAGGGGGTCCGGAAGGCCTGTCTAAGGGAATTGGAACGGTGTGCAAAGATCTTTTCGGCCTTGGGGGCAAAGATCATGAATATCCATCCTTGCTATTCCTGTCCACCGGGCATGAAGCAGGCCCTTGTTGAGCTCAATATTGATGCCCTAAAACCGATCGTAGAGATGGCAGATTCCTACGAACTCACCCTTGTTCTTGAAAACTTCATAGATCCCTTTGACTGCGTTTCAGCTTACGAGGTGCTTCTGCAGGAGGTTTCCGGGCTGAAGGTGCATCTTGATTTTGGCCATGCAAATATGGGAAAAGACGATGGGGAGATCTTTTGCAAGCATTTGGGAAGGCACATCATGCATGTTCATTTTTCTGATAACCGATCAACCGAGGACCACCATATACCCCTGGGAGTTGGAAGCATTGATTGGAAGAAGGCCGTATACGCCTTGAAGGCAACTGGGTATGACGGGACTATCACCCTGGAGGTGTTTTGTGATGATTCCAGGGTGCAATTTGAATACCTGGAGGTCAGCCGAAGGTTTCTACTCGGGCTCTGGAACGTATAGGTCATCGGTGCCAGTGCGGAAAATCAATGACGCCATGCAAGAATTATGAAGCGAGCCTCCAGCCCAACCTGACTGTTCGGCGAGAAGACAGGAGGAAGGTCAGACATGAAGGACATCGCCATAAAAGACATGACCAGCAGGCGTGATCTGAAGATCGGGCACTATGTGGGAGAATTCACTACACCCGGGATCGGGCAGATCCTCAAGGCCGCCAGGTGTGACTTTGTGCTTCTGGACATGGAGCACAGTGGTTTCAGTTTTGATACGGTTAAGGCCATGCTCTGTTACATGCAGGCAGCGAATTTGCCAACTATTGTCCGCGTTCCTTCCAAAGAAGGACACCATATATCTCGCGCCTGTGATGTGGGTGCAGAGGGCATTATGCTGCCGATGGTGAGCTCTGCCGAGGAGGCCAAGCATACGCTCCAGTGGATGAAGTACTTCCCGGAGGGACGACGCGGCGCTGCCCTGCAAATCGCGCATGACCGCTACCAGCCCGGTCCCGTTATGGAAAAGCTGGCGGCCGCAAACAGGTGGACAACACTGTTTGCCCAGATTGAGACTGTCGAGGGGGTGGAGAATGCCGACGCCATAGCTGCACTGGATGGTGTCGATTGCCTGTGGGTGGGGCATTTAGACCTCAGTTGTTCGCTCGGGATACCCGGGCAGTTCGATCACCCCAGATTCACCGGGGCGGTAGAGCAGGTCGTTGATGTCTGCAAACGGCATAACAAGTCGCTTGGCCGGCTGGTTCCAACCGTCCAGCAGGGGGTGGAGCTCTTTGAGACGGGCTTCGACTTTATCTGTTACTCCGGTGACATCTGGGTGCTCTACAATGCAGTAAGCAAGGCGGTCACCGAGCTTCGTCGCAGGTGCAAGAAAAGATCACGGCAATAGAGACGCGCGGCCGACATCAAGCCTATCTTGGATGTAATGCACGGTTGCGAGCCGGTCGGTATCGTCAATCGAGAGATTCTCAACAACGAGCAATGGCGCCGGAAACTCGCATCATAGAAAGGACAATTTGGGGATCAGGAATGAGGGGTGTTCATATAAAGATCTTATCCGGGTTCATTAAGCGTTTGGGGTCCACCAATTCACTAATACGCCTCATGAGGTCATAGCTCTGGCCGTGCTCCAATTCCATGAATTTGCGCTTTCCAATACCAACACCGTGTTCGCCTGTACATGTTCCTCCCAATTCAACGGCCCGCATGACAATGCGATCGTTGATATCTTCCAGCGCGGACCATTCCATCGCATCTTTAGGGTCTCCTGTCATGACAACGTGTAGATTGCCGTCACCCGCATGGCCAAAGACATATCCGGCAACGTTGCGTTCTTCCACGAGCTGTTGGGAAAAGATGACCATCTCCGGATAACGAGAAATCGGAACAGCCGCATCAACGATGAGCGTTTCTTTGCCTTGATGGGCACGGTGGATCGTCTCCCACGCTTCATGTCGGGCACGCCACAGGTCCTCTCGCTCTCGTTCCTCTACGCCGAATCTGAAACTCGTACCGCCACAGCTCTGGGCCAACTCCCTTGCAAGACCAGAGGTCTCCAATAAGGCAGCCTTACTGATCCCATGAAATTCGCAGAAAAGGCTGGGGACTTCCCTGAGGCCGAGCCGCTTCTCCCTGTTCATTAGACTGATTAATCCGGGTGTCAACAGCTCAAGAGCTGCGGGTTCTAAGCCCGAGCCTATCATTACGGACACAGCCCTGGCTGCACTTTCCAGGTCATCGAACGTAATGATAGCAGCTAAGTGGTGTGAGGGGATGCCGGTCAAGCGGAGCGTGGCCTCGGTCACAACTCCCAGTGTGCCTTCTGATCCAATGAACAGGCGAGTGAGATCATAACCTGAGGAAGACTTGCCAGCCTTGCATCCTGTATGGATCACCTTCCCTTGAGGAAGAACCACCGTCAGCCTCAACACACAGTCTTTAGTGGCCCCATATTTGACGGTTTGCACTCCAGAGGCATTGTTTGCAATCATGCCACCGATAGTAGCGTCTGCACCTGGGTCAGGGGGAAAAAACAGGCCGTGTTTACCTGTTTGACGATTCAGTTCTTTTCGCAATACGCCGGGTTGAACGTCGGCCTGAAGATCCTGGGGCCGGATCTCTAGGATCTCATTCATCCGCGTAAAGTCCATCACCAAACCGCCCCGGGTGGGCACAGGATTCCCTTCTGTACTGGTGCCTGCTCCCCAGGGAGTGATTGGAATACCCTGGTCATAGGTCCAGGTCAGGATTTGGCTGACCTCCTCGGTGATTGTGGGCCAAATAATGCCCGCTGGCAGGGCCCCAAGATGAGGAGAGATATCGTGAAGGTGAAGCTCGCGACTGGATTGACCGACCGAAAACCGGTCAGGCCCTACGAAAGCCGACAAAGCAGCAATCTGTTCTTGAGTGAACTCCCTAATCTAGTTTTCTCCGTTAAGCAATACGTGAACGCCTTCATGTGAAGGGAATTATGCATGTAGTATAGTATCGAATAGGACAAGGATCAAGGGAAAGTACAATCCGGAGTTCTGCGCTTACAACGGGCTCTTTGCGCCACAGATGCTCGCCCTATTTTCCTTGCTGGGATTACCAGGGCACCCCCTTTCTGTTGAGGAGGCAAAAGAGGTTCTCGACAGGGAGGGATTTGTACCAAAGTCAGGCCCCACAGGTGCTGAAGTACCTGAACCTGGAGGAGCTCCCCTGATAGCCACTGAAGACCTCCACTTTTCCTACACCCCCAACGTGCCGGTTTTACGAGGCATTTCTCGTGAAATAAGGCAGGGTGACTTCGTTTGTCTTCTTGGCCAAAACGGCTCTGGGAAAACAACACTGGTTATGCACTTCAATGCCTTTTTGCAACCAGGGTCGGGCCGTGTCCTATTCAAGGGGACTCCTGTTGAGGAGATCGGTCCAGCAAGAATGGGCCGGAGGATTGGCTTCGTATTTCAAAACCCGGACCAAATGCTTTTTGCGGCAAATGTATTCGAAGAAGTGGCCTTCGGTTTACGCAACTACGGGATATCTGAGAAGGACATTCCCCAGAAGGTCTCTGCTGCCTTAGAGTCTGTCGGACTTGTCGGAAAGGAAGAAGTCGATCCTTTCGTAATGACCAAAGGAGAACGCCAGAAACTTGCCGTGGCCTGTGTGCTGGCCTGCGAACCGGAAGTGCTCATACCGGATGAGCCGACCACAGGTCTGGACGCTCAAGAGCAGATTGCCATGATGGACCTTTTAACCACGCTGAACAGGGCAGGGCACACCGTAGTCATCATCACCCACTCCGTGCAGGTTGCGGCTGCTTACGCGCGTCGCGTGGTACTTTTGGATTCGGGAAAAATAATTGGCGATGGTACTGCCCGAGGGATATTGAGCAGGCCTGATTTGCTTTCCCGGACAAGCCTGATCGCCCCACCTTGCGTGCGATTAGGCTGTATGTACGGGCTTTCGGCCCTTACCGTTCCTGAACTGGCCCGATCTCTTGAAAGGAGGGTGCAGTGAGCCTGGCATTTTATCATCCAACGGGGGGGCTTTTCGAACGTGCAAATCCAGTTTCAAAGCTCATCGGCCTGGCAGCCGCATTTGTGCCTCCTTTTTTCACTGACAGGCCGGTCGAGGTCCTGCCATATTTCGGACTTTTGTTCTCTGCGGCCCTTTTGGCCCGAGCAGGAGGTAACCTTGTCCGCGTCTATAAGCTCATGATCCTGCTATTTGTCATGAGCGCAGTGCTTTGGAGTTTTTTCTATAAAGGACAAACTGCTCTGTGTACCCTGGGCCCGCTTGTTATTATGAAAGAAAGCCTGTTGTACGGGATTACAATCGGCATACGATTGAATTGCTTTGTCCTGGCGGCGATCATCTTCCTGACAAGCACACCCATCGAAGACTTTACATACGGGTTATCCAAGCTGGGGATACCCTTTGCAGTGAGCTTTGCCTTGACGCTTGCCTTTCGCTTGACTCCTCTGTTTATAGAGACAGGGCAGGCTATCGTGATGGCTCAGAAGGCCCGCGGCCTGCACCTTGATTCCGGTGGTATACTAAGGCGTATACGGCATTACGTACCCATTATTGTGCCAGTGCTGGCAAGCGGCCTTCGCCGCGCTGATCAACTGGCCGTGGCCTTAGAGTCGAGGGGTTTTGGGAAAGGCAAAAGGCGCTCAGTTGTATCGGAGTTCCGGGTAACCTGGAGGGACTATATTTTACTGTCCGTTGTCTTCCTTGCAGGCGCTCTGATGGCACTATACCGTTTCGTATAAGAGCTTGAGCTTAATAAATCCGATCTTCCGTTCAAGGTTGAATGTTGACTCATACACTCAAAAGATTAATACTGCATTGTGTTCCCTCTTGTGAGAGGCCAGAATTCTTTTTCCCATGCAAGAAAGGAGTGGTAGCATGATGAGAATCGGTTGGATTGGTACAGGGGTTATGGGCGCGGCAATGGCCGGTCATCTGCAGGCGGCTGGACATGAGCTTTATATTTTTAACCGTACTAAAAGTAAGGCAGAACCGTTGCTCAAGGATGGAGCCCACTGGTGTGAATTCCCCGCTGAAGTTTCAGCCAACTCTGAAATCGTATTCACCATTGTCGCCTTTCCTGCCGATGTGGAGGTAGTTTACCTGGGAGAGAGAGGAATCCTTTCGGGTAAAGGTCCCTGCCGGATTTTGGTGGATATGACGACCAGTCGACCCAGCTTGGCTCAAAGAATCACCCGGGCTGCTGCAGAACAGGGGATCTATAGCCTGGATGCTCCTGTCTCAGGCGGTGATATTGGTGCCCGAGATGGAACCCTTGCCATCATGGTAGGAGGCGATAAAGAGGCTTTTGATACGGTCCTGCCTCTTTTTCAATTGATGGGAAAAACGATTTCCTATATGGGTGGCCCAGGGGCAGGACAGCACACGAAAATGTGCAATCAGATCCTTGTTGCAGGAACCATGATTGGAACGTGCGAGTCCCTGTTGTACGCCGCTAAGGCGGGCCTGGATAAACAGTCTGTGATCAATATCATCGGTAAGGGAGCTGCCTCTTGCTGGTCCATCAACAACCTGGGGCCGCGTATAGTCCGCGGGGACTATGAGCCTGGTTTTCTTGTGGAGCATTTTATCAAGGATATGGGCATAGCCTTACAAGAGGCTGCTGCAGTGAGCCTATCGTTGCCGGGATTGGCTCTGGTCCACCAATTATACCTTGCGGTTCAGGCCCAGGGACATGGCCGGTCAGGAACCCAGGCGCTCATGCTTGCCCTGAAAACCCTCAATGGGGATAATAGGTCAAAGAACCCATAAGGGAGATAGGGTGGGGTTTCTGAGGGTAGATCATGAGACCCTCATCCTGGAATTTATCTCCAGCTTTTCCAGGGACAATTTTATGACATCCTTGGCTTTTTCCTTTTGTCTCATGTAGTCCTCAAAGAAGTCCTTGACTTGCTGTTCTTTTCCAATGCCGCACACGGGAACGATTGCTTCGATGACCCTCTCATAATGAACTGGATGGAACTGCTCAAGTGTGGTCACGTGAGAAACATACCATTCCCACAGAGAGGGTATGGCATGTGGGTTTGAGGCCATATACGCTATGGGGATAAACTTGTTTCTGTCTGGTACCTCCTTGAGAATGTATTCTAGGGTTTTTTCGATCAAAGCCTCGCCACCGAAGCTCCCTAGTGCTATCAGTATGTTTATTCTTTCATGCTCACTTTTAGCAGATTTGAGTCTTTGATCAAACCACGTAAAGGTCTCGCTGGTACCGTACAAGGCCCCGATTTGCATGGTGCTCTTCATGATGTCGGGGTGGATGTGCTTTCCACTCATGAGGGCCGAAAATTTACCACATGCGAACCCCGCGACGTCTTCTGAACCGTACATCACTGCATGAACCATAATGTGGTCTCGCAGTATAGATGCTGTATGTTTCTCGCCTGTATGAGGTTCATAACCAATATTCGAGACCACCTTTTCAAGCAATGGTTTCCCAACGGATGCAACCCTCCTCCGCTGTGTTCCTTCCAGGACAAGGTATGCCTGAAATAGGTTGCCTGCAATACTCATGAGAGGCAGGAAGGCGTCCTCATTTTCATAATTGGAAAGAAACTCCAGGTAATCATCCACTGAGGCATCACCTCTTCTCACCAGGGCATAAAGATCGTTTTGAAGACCCCATCTATCCTCTGGCGGAAGTTCTTTACTCAGCACTCGTTTGCCGAGTTCATACAGGTCACCCTTTTCATGGTACCTGACCCTGTAGAATCCGGTCTGTCCATAATTTATCTTGTATGCAAGGGCATTTCCTCCGATATCAATGCTCATGTTCCTATTCTCAAGAAGGCTCGTTATTGTTTTTGCATCGCCATTATCATAAAGAACTCTGACAGTGACCGGGATGACCCATAACTGGTCTGATTCCTTCGGTAGATAGGTGAACCTCCTCTGTGTAAGGGATAGTTTGTTGGCATCCCTTTTAACCTCAACAAGTGGGAATCCTGACTGTTCAATCCAGCTCTTCATCATTCTGGTTACGGGCTTTTCTGAGGTCTCTTCGATCGCCTCCCATAGGTGATGACTTGATGTGCATGCGTATTGATGTTTCTTGAGATAGTATCTGAGCCCCGCTTTTAAGGCAATCTCGCCTACATATCCCTCAATGTGCCGTAAGATACTTGCCCCCTTGTCGTAAATGATGGGGGCCGTACTGGGGTTAATGACGACGTGTTCCCCTCCAGGGAGCTCTATTGGAAATGTTTCCTGTAAGGCGTCCCTTTCAAGTGCTTTATCGGTCTGGCCGTGGAGAAATTGATCCCATATGTCCCAGTCAGGATAATAGTGTGTTACAACGCCATAACCAAAGTACGTTGCAAAGCTCTCGTTCAGCCAGAGATATTTCCAATCAGAGGGTGTTACTAGATTTCCAAACCATTGGTGTGCTATCTCGTGGGCAATAACCTCACATATCCTCTGCTCGCCTGCCTTGGATGTGACATTCGGATAGTGAAGCAGGAGGTTTTCCCGGAACGTAATAGCACCCCAATTCTCCATTGCCCCTGCTGCGAAATCTGGGATGGCAATCAAATCAAGCTTCGGAAGAGGATATTTCATGCCATAATAATCCTCACAAAACTCCAGGGCCTTTCTGCCAAATTCGAGCCCAAATATGGCGTGTTTTGTCATTCCAGGCATGGTTGCTATACGAACAAGGACTTCACCAACGTCCTCAATGAACTCAAACTCGCCAACGCCGAAGAAAAGCAGGTATGTGGACATCTTCGGTGTTTGCTGGAACGTTATGAGCTTTCTTCCGTCTGGCAGGCGTTTCTCCTTAGTTATCGGCCCGTTGGATATGGCAATGAGTTTTTCATCGATGACCATCTCAATATCAAAGGTCGCCTTTTTGGCTGGATGGTCAAAGCACGGAAATGCCCTTCGTGCGTCACTCTCTTCGAACTGTGTCACCGCACTGTATTTTTCCCTGCCTTTAGCACTGTATCTGCTCCGGTAAAAACCGACCATCCTATCGTTTATCTCTCCGACGTAGGTGCTTTTTAGGATTATTCTTCCAGTCATCTCCTTTGGGAGGCAGACCCTGATCCCCTCTTTGCGTGTGTCAACATAAAATGGGCACTCTATGAACTTGGAGTCCATCCAGATCTTACAACCCCAGAAGGCCAACTCCGATGCATTGAGTGTAATTTCATTGACCGGTTTTAAAGCCTCAAGCAGAATTTCAGTACTCCCCGAAAATTTCAAGGTCCTTAGATCTGGCTCCAGGTGGATCTTATAGTTTATTGGATTGATATCATTCATGTTTACCCCTGATACGCTTCAAGATGTGATATCTTTTTGCAAGATAGGCATAACCCATTAAATAGAGGCACAAAAATAGTATGTCGCCAATTCTGATGTACTTCTCCGGCAGGTCCGGATAGATGAGATGGTTTAAATAGTTCATAATAAATGGCCCGGTATAGGTTGATGGGGAATCATCTAAGGAGTACAAGTAATTTTCTAAGTAGGTCAATGGGCAGTACCATCCCATGATACTCAAAAAGACGGCAAAAAGGAGTCCTGCTACATGAAGGAAGGCAATCTTTGGTCTTATCAAGGCGAGGATGAATCCAAATATGAGGAACAAGATCCAGACAAAATGTAATACGATGGTGAGATCGGCCAGAAATCTATAGATCATTCACCTCTCCCTGAGGCATATCTTATTTTGCCGAGCCCTCTGTTGTCAAACATATAAAAACCTCCTGGAATCGCCTCATTTCTTGGCTCAACCGACCGCGTGGCCACAAATGCTGTCGGGCTGCCCATCCTGAAGGTACTGGGAAGCAATGATGCTATTATGAATTGGAAGATTTTCGAGCAGATTGAAAGAGCCGCTGAGCTTGGTCTCGGGCTTCTTCCCCTTCGGAAATCGATATTGTGTCAGTGGATCGGGAAAGTCAGGAATACTGTAAGAGTGTAAGGGAGATATTGATGAGAGGGTGAAAGGGAATTTCTCATACTGGCCCTTGGAGTGGCTGGTGGTGCATTAGGTAGGCATAGATTTTGCTTTACAACCAGACCTCAAGGTGAAAGAATGCAGTATCAGGTGAATCAAGACAGGGGGAGGAGTGGCTATGAAGAAATCCTTTTTGGCTTTCGCGGTCATGACAGGAATTGTGTGGTTTGGGGTGACCGGGTGTGCCACTCAGAAGTACGTCAGGGAACAGATCGCTCAGAGGATTGAAGAGACCCAGGGGCAGGTTGAGGCCAACCAGATGGAAATCGCCAAATTGAAGGAGGCGGCCGCAGAAAAAAGCGAGCAGCTCTTCGCGCTGGGTGAGGAGGCGCTCGCGCGGGCTGTGGAGGCGGGCAAGGTTGCCGAGGGCAAGCTCCTTTATGAGGTGACGTTCACGGATGAGGCGGTCCATTTCGGCTTTGACAGGAGTGATCTCTCCAAAGAAGCAAAAGCGGCCCTCGACGGACTTGCCGGACGCTTGAAGGCAGAAAACAGGAATGTCTACATCGAGATCCAAGGACACACTGACAGCATCGGCCCTGAAGAGTATAACTTGAGGCTGGGTCAGGCCCGGGCTGAGGCAGTCTATTACTACCTGCACACACAGCAGGGTATACCACTGCACCGCATGAACGCCTTTTCCTACGGTGAGTCCAAGCCTGTTGCGGACAATACCAACCGCAGCAACCTGGCAATAAACCGCCGAGTAACACTTGTGGTGGTAGAATAGCAGTTTTAGAGGTAGCACAAGTGGTCTTTCTTCAGCGTTGGCTGGCGGTCATCCACCTGCTCCGCATCCCTGGTGGTTTTTCCTGAGTATGACCTTATAGATTCGGGAGCTTTGGTCATTGTCTGTGAATTGGGTTTTGACACGCAAGACTCTCTCCATTATACTTCTTTGAGCAAAAAATAATTCTATCAATCCAAAAATAAGGAAAAGTAATCTTCGGATACAGGTTATGGTGAAGAGGGTGGGAGTATGAAAAAGTTACTGTATGGGAGCTCTTTCCTGACTGCCTGGATCATCCTCAACCTCACCGCAGGTTGGGCCCAGCAGGTCATTGGGCCAGGGATGGTTTTAGAGGACACGTATTTTGATGCTCAACAGGTTAAACAGGGCGAGATTATTGAGCACACCTTTAAGGTTCGTAATGTGGGTGATCGTACCCTTGAGATAAAAAAGGTCAGCCCTGGTTGAGGCTGTGCAGTGGCCCGCTTCGACAGGACCATCCCCCCCGGAGGGGAGGGAAAGATTACCTTAAGGATAAAGACCAGAGGTTACGAGGGTGACATCCGGAAAAAAGCCACGGTCTATACCAATGACCCACGCAAGAATGTTGAAGTACTGACCATTAAGGCCTTTGTCAAGGTACCCATCCATCTATCTCCCAGATACGTTTACCTGAGGGGAACGGCGGATCGAGAAATCACCAAGACCGTCAGAGTCAGGGCGGGAGAAAACAAACCCCTGAAGCTTGAACCAAGCCATTTTAGCCTCAGCAAACAAGTGACTTACAGTATAGAGGAGGTTGAGGCAGGGAGGGAATTCAGGATCCATTTTACCAGCATCCCCAACATAGTGGGGACCTACCGGGGTTTTTTGAAGCTGAAGACCAATTATCCTGAAAGGCCTGAGATTAGCATCCGGGTAAAGGCTAGGTTTGAAAAGGCTGGCTAAGGTTAGAAGGCGGAAAGACCTGTACAGATTTGCTCCTATATCTTTTGCCTGCTTTGTGCTCATCCTTTTTCATGGGTGCGCTACTACTCCTCAACCCAAACATGTCTACAATATTTGCGAGGTCTTCAGGGAAAATCCAAAATGGTACAAGAGCGCATATGGGTCCTCCAGAGAGTGGAGTATACCCATACCTGTTCTGATGGCCATTATCCATCAGGAATCAAAATTCAGGGCTGATGCCAGACCACCCCGCGGTAGTTGTCTGTGGATTTTCCCTGGTCCTCGCCCCTCTTCCGCTTATGGATATACACAGGCAGGCAATGAGACATGGGAAGAGTACCGTAAGAGCACAGGCAACACAGGGGCTGATAGGGATGATTTTGAGGACAGCCTTGATTTTATTGGATGGTACTGCCATTTGAGTTACATCAGGTGCAGGATATCAAAAAAGGATCCATACCATCTCTATTTAGCCTATCATGAGGGTCATGGAGGGTTTAACCGAAAGTCTTATCGAAAAAAGGTATGGTTATTACAGGTAGCCCGTAAGGTTGAAGGTAGGGCAAGGACATATAAGGGCCAATTGGCCTCCTGCGAGAGAGAATTTCAAAGAAGAGGCTGTTGTTTTCTCTGGCCTTTTTAGAACATAAAAGGCCCTTTGAAGTCTTTGGGAGCATCTGTGATGATTTGTTCAGCATCTTTGCTCCGATCCGCGGGTCATACAGTCAGGGCCTTTTTGCGAGAAGGCGAAAAGATGCTTGACAAGTCTATTCTCGAGTAATTAAATAACCGAGAATAATTACTATTAGTACCTCTTTCTTAATAGATCTTATTTCAACTTTTTATTAAAAGAGGAAAAAAACTATTGACTTTTTAGCCCATATCAACATAACGTAGTGAAGCAATGTGGCTTGGTAAAAAGGATAGAAAGGGGGTGGTGGAAGGGAACCGTTCTCATTAAGATACACGAAAGGTGAGGTGATATTTAATGAGCCCAGATAGACTGGGCCAGGAAGGAGGAAGGAAAATGAATTTCAAGGACGTAACACGCAGGAATTTTTTTAAGGACGTTGTCAAGTATTGTGGAGCCGGTGTGGCAGCCGTTGGTCTCTTGGGTTTGAGGAAAAATGCCCATGCTGTAGATGATCTGGATCAGCCAGCAAACACAGGTGTTTGGCAGATGAGGGATGTGCAGCTTGATCAGTACGGTGAGTTTATTAAGAACGCACCGCTCCCAAAGGGGTATTTCGACAAAGACCCTGAGGAGATGATAAACGGTGGGAAGCCGGTTAAATGGTCCCATCTGCACCCAAACTACTACACAGACGGAGGCAAGTCCCTGGTCAGCATCGTTAGCTCCGCGCCACTGGATAAAGACCTGAAAGGGGATATAAGCAAGGCGGTCAAGAAGATTGGCGGTTTTGGGAAGGCCCTCAAGAAAGGGGATAAGATCTTGATCAAACCCAATATGAATACTGCTGATCCATGGCCGGGTGGCGGCACCGACACCAACTTCCTCGACGCCCTGATCAAGGTGCTCCAGGATGAGGGGTATGCAAACTTGACCGTAGGCGATTCGTGTGGACCATGGGGACCCACGGAAAGGGTTATCAAGATGGTGGGCTATGACAAGGTTTGTGAAGCTAATGGTGTCGCCCTTCATGACTGGGATAAGATGAAGTGGATGAATATCACAAACGAGAAGGCGGAATTTCTGGGAAGATTCGGCGGCGGTGACGGGACGGTTGCATATCCTGCGGACTTTCAGGATTTCGATAAGATCATCTATACGCCCGTCATGAAGACCCACTTCCTGGGCCACATTACCCAGAGCCTGAAGCTGTCGGTAGGAACACTCCACCGTGCAGATAGGGGAGGACAGCTCCACAACTTCAATCACGTCTTTGTGGGCCAGCAGGCGGCTGAGATCAATCTGCCATTCCGTCCTGACCTGATTGTTATGGATGGGCGCAGGTCATTTATCAGCGGTGGACCCTCTCATGGCGAGATGGTGAAACCTGGTTTTGTCCTTGCCGCTGGCGATCAGGTGGCCAATGACGTATGGGGGATTAAGCTCCTGCAAGAATGGTATCCGCAAGTCCAGAATAAGATCACCATGGACGCCTGGCATGTTAGCCAGATAGCCCATGCGGTTAAACTGGGCATAGGCTATGCCAGAAACGATGGTGATATCAAGTTAATCATCTAAATCCCCTAGTTAGATAGCCCCATCCATCTCGCTACTGATTTTTAGTTTTGGAGTGGGTGGGGCTAATTTTATTGTTTAGGTTTGACGAGGAGGTAATGAAAGACAGCATGATGAAGCATCTATTTACCGTCATTGTGGTGGCCGTGGCAACTGTCACAATATTGCCAGCTATGGCAACCTCGGCGGATAAGGATCCTGGAGGAGCCTTCATCTCGGATTTCAAGGCTCAATCCCTTTATCGAGCAGTAAAGCTAAGGTGGAAGGTAAAGGCCCCCTTTAAAGATGGGGCTACCTTTCAAATACTTCGCAGTGATAGCTTTGCTGACGGGCCATATAGCGAGATCGCAACCGTTCCATACGTTAAAGGGAATATGAAATATACCTATGTTGACAAAAGACCGCCTAGTGAATCTACGTATTACTATAAACTGGTTATCATGGGAGGTGGGGAAACCTATGGCCCGATCTCTGCAAGACCATTCTTTTCACTACCGTCAACGTAGCAGCCCAGCAAGGGGAGCTGGAAATGAAACTATTTAGCCCTTTGATCAGGGTCCTGATAGATGATTCCACCCGGAGGAGACTGGAACAAGAGGGTCAAGAGATCAAGGGATTTCGGGGATTCTTAAGGGTCCTCTCTGGGCACTTCCATGAATTGACCCTCTATAATCCCTTGGCGCTTCTGGCAGGAGTTGGCTTTGCAGCGAGCCTCTTTAATCCTTGGTGGCATGCAACTGTCCGCGAAGGGCGTCATAGCATTGACGCGTGGGCATTCATCTTGAGCCATGATCTCCCGATAGAAGGGGTGAAGTATATTATCGAGACACCCCTACCAGCGGTGGTGATCCTGCTTTTGACCCTCTTAGGGTACCTGTTCCTTGCCTTCTGGGGGAGTACCATGGCTGGAGGGAGGGGGAGGCTCTATATTGTATCGAGCGGTGTGTTGATGCTCATTTACATCGCGGGATTTTATGGATGCGTCGTTTTTGGCACACACAGGATAGGCCAGCCAGTAACAGGGCAATTCATTATTTTTCAGGATATGGCGAGGGTAATCGTTCATACGTATTTCTTACCATCATATTATTTGGCAATCGGTGCCGGGATCCTCTGTGTGCTCTCATCGTTAACCCACGGATGGGTACCTATTAGGTTCTACAGGAGGAAGAAAGGGATCGAAAAGGAAGAGGGCAATGGATTATGAAGAGCTGTTTCAGAGGAACTATGGAATCTTTTCAAGGGATGAACAGCAAAGGATCCGGAAATCCAGTATTCTGATCATAGGCTGTGGGGGGATTGGTGGATCGGTAGCCATCATGCTGGCCCGCTCAGGGGTGAGCCGTTTTGTGCTCATAGAGTTCGATCGCTACGAGCCAGCGAACATGAATCGGCAGATTGCCTGCTTTCTTGATACAGTCGGCCGAAACAAGGCGCAGGTTATAAAAGAACAGATTTTGCGGATCAACCCCGAGGCCCAAGTGGAGGTCCATGAAGATCTGTTAAACCATTCCGAGATCACTCAGCTGATCCCCCAAGTCGACTTGGTCTTTCCAGCCGCCGATGATTTTTCATTCAGCATCTTCGTTTTTCGGGATGCCCGCAAACTGGGCAAGACGGCCTTGATGGTCGTTCCCTCGGGAACCTGGGCAAATGTGAGCATCATACCGCCTGATAGGCCCTCTCCAGAGGATATCGAGGGTATCCCGAAACTCGCCACGTACGAGGAACTTCGAGAAACGGCACAGATCCGAAAGTACAAATTTTGGACATATTTCTATGTCCCGATTGCGGATTGGCGAATCGATTACTACCGCGGATTCATGGAGGAAGGATTCCCCCTAGCCCAGATCTGTCCCGTTGTATGGCTCGCTTCCTCCCTCGGGGCTCTGGAGGCCTTGAAATTCTTCAGCGGAAAGTGGAAGCCCGTTGCCTCGCCGAGATACTGGAGCGTCACCAGGGAAAAGATCAGGATCAATCGCATCAATGGACCCTCTCTGCAAACCTTACTGGTATGGCAAAGGAGGTTCATGTGGTGGGTGTTCCGGAGCCCCTTCGGATCCCTTCAGGAGGGACTCCAAGCGGCATGGTGGAGGCTCTATTATCCGTGGGTGAAACGCCGCGAGCAACGCAGACCCCAGCATCCCGCCAGACCTTAGGCCCATTCAACAAGACCTTTTCATGGATTTAGATTACAGGACATTATTTCAAAGAAATTATGGAGTCTTCACCGAGAGCGAGCAGCAGCGCATAAGGCATACGCGTGCGCTGATCGGAGGAGATACTGGCACAGGAGAAGCCATCGCTGTGATCTTGGCCCGCAGCGGGGTAGAGGAGTTTATTATCTCAGGGGAAGGGGTCTATGTTCCTTCCGACATGAATCGACAGATCTGCTGCTTTTCAGATACCATTGGCCGAAGTAAGGTCGCACAAATCCGGGATACCATCCTCTCGATCAACCCGAATTCGAAGGTCAACATCCATAGTCATCTCCCCTCAGAGGAAGAGATGAATCAATTGATCCCCGAAGCCGATATCGTTATCCCGGCCGTAGACGATCTGGCTTATAGCATCCTGCTTTTTCGTGCAGCGAGAAGGCATGGAAAACCCGCTGTTCTATGCTTGCCCTCAGGCTCAATGGGATGGGTCAGCGTATTCAAAGAGAAGGGCCCGACCATAGAGAAAGTTCTAGGCATACCGGAGCTTGATTACGATGGTCTGCGCCGGGTAATGCGCTCCGCGGTTTACCAGTGTGCCCAATATAGGCTCATTACAGCAGGTGATTGGCGGGTGGACTGGTTCTGGGAATATTTTAAAGGGCGTCGACCTCTTGCCCTCTTTTGCCCTGTTGAATGGATGATGGCCAGCCTTGCAGCATTGGAGATTTTGAAGATAGCCTCGGGGAAATGGGATTCAAAAGAGGCACCTCGGTGCTGGTACCTAAGGAGAGGGAAGGTCTCGGTCTCACGGTTCAGCCGATTTGTGAGGTATCATCGGAGATTGGGATGGCTTTTCTTTGGGTCGGCGATTGGGAAATGTTTCCACAGGCGGGCCTTCTGGTTCTGGGGCAAGTTCTTTACCTATCTGAAGGTCAGGCAGAATGGGGGAAAATGGTGACAGAGGATATATTAGGATTTATCTTTCTTAACCTCATGGTCCTCACCCACTTTCACAAAATACCAACTATACAGCAGCTGCATGTTGTCCGGGAACACCGCCAGGCGGTCGCCATATTTCACACGTCTCGTCAGGGCAGAGTATTGCCGGTTGAGGAAGATATTCCTCCCCACCTCTTCCATAGGGATACCCAGACGCTTTAGCACACCTTGGATGGTGTCCCCCGCTTGCACTATGCTATGGACGACGGAATACCCGGTGGGGTCCTGATCTCTAGCAAAGCGTCGTAGCTTGCCGTAGAGGTAAATCTCGATCATGTTCGTCCTCCCAAAGGGAGCGGGGATTGGAGCTTAAACCGATCCCCGCTCCAATATCCGGCTCCAGGCTAGAAATCCCAGACGCTGTCCAGTGCCTTACTGGGTATGTCCCAGACCTTGTTGTGGGGCGGGAGTGCTTCATAGCGCATGAACTCTGGGGGCCGGTCATCCACCCTGGTGAAGCCGGCAGCCTCGTTAAAGGCCCGCTCCTTCCTGAGGATCTCCTTCCCGATGCGGGTTACGTCATCGGCCGTCCAGTTAGTCCCCAGCACTGCGGCACAGCTCTGTACCATCCCCTCAAACCCTTTAGGGATATCCAGGATAGCGAAGGCAATGAACAGGCAGTACCCAGTAGAGTCGAGGAAGGCGGTGGCTATCTGGAAGTTACGCGACAACTCAGCCTTCCCCTCAGGGCTCAAGGGATCAGCCTTGCCGCCCACAGAGAGAATCTCCGGGGCGATGGTGTAGCCGATAGTGTGGTCGGCTCCCTGGGTGCTGGTCATATAGGTCACGCCAATACCTTTTACCGCCCGTGGGGAGTAGGCAGGCATGTTCTGACCTTTGACTCCTGGCACCCGGATAACCCCCAAGGCCCTGCCGGTGAAGGCGGCACCCTGACCCAGGATGCGGCCCAGGGGTGTGCCCTTACCGATCTCCTGCATCAGCTCAATGGCCTTTTGCCCGTCACCGAACTTGGCCAGGCCGCCCTCCATGGCCACGGCGATGGTGCCGCCGGACTCAATGGTGTCAACGCCCAGATCGTTGCTGATGCGGATCAGCTCGCCAGTCACGTCCAGATCATCGATGCCGCAGTTGGCCCCAAAGGCCCACACCGACTCGTATTCCTGACAGGAGACTTGTTCGCTGCCGTCAGGGTTATGCCAGGTGTTGGAGCACTGGATGATGCAGCCAGGGCTGCAGGCGTGGTTGTAAAGCTCCTTGCCCAGGCGCTGTTTGTTGCCTTCGAAAATCGCCTCGCCGGCGATCTTAGGCGCGCCCTCAAAGGTTCCGCTGGCGAAGTTGCGGGTGGGCAGACCACCGGCCTCGTTCAGGATGTTGATCAAGACCGCCGTGCCGTAAGTGTTTAGGGCCCCCTTGGGCTTGGTTATGTCGTGGGTTTGTAGGGCCTCGGTTAGTTTCTTGCAACCCTGACCGAACAGTTCTTGGTTAGCGATAGTGACGCCAGGGCCGTCTTTGTCGTCCACGACGATGGCCTTAAGGCCCTTGGTCCCCATCACTGCCCCCAGCCCACCCCGGCCCGAGTAGCGACTAGCGCGATCGCTCAGGTCGTTAAAGCACACGCCGGCCATGGCCATTTTCATCTCACCGGCCGGGCCGATACAGCACACACCCACTTTGCCGTACCTCCCAATCAGGGCGTCAGTGGTGGCGTAGGCTCCTTTGCCGGCCAGATCAGTTGCTGGCAAGAGTCGAGCGCCGTCCTTGTTGACTTCCAGAAGGTACCACATACCCTCCTTGGGCTGGCCTTCCACCACGACGGCCTTGATGCCCAGCTTGGCCAGCATGGGGCTGAACTTGGTGCCGGCATTGGATTCTTTGATCGTGCCGGTCAGTGGCGACTTGCTGCCCACCGAGATACGGGCGCTGGTAGGCGCGGCCGTGCCAGTAACGATACCCGGGGCAAACACCAGCTTATTGGTAGGCCCCAGGGGGTGGCAAGTGGGCTCGACCTCATCGGACACGATGGACGAGGTAAGCCAGCGTGCACCCATGAGCTTGTACTTCTCGGGCACATCCTGATACCTTGCTGTGAGATCCGTCATGTTCACGCGTAGGATTTTGCTCATCTCTGATACCTCCATATACGGGTTAAAGGTTTTTCAAAAGAGGCCTATGACTTACTAATGATGTTCGCGACCCCATATCACCTCATGACTATTGTGAATTATATGATAGGCCGGTTCTTGAATATCCTCTTTCAGGAACCTCCTGATGTCATCCACAAAGATAGCCCTTCGTGAGATATCATCGGAGATTGGGATGGCCTTTCTTTGGGTCGGCGATTGGGAAGCGGTTTCACAGGGAGGGCCTTCCGGTTCTGGAGCAAGTTCTTTACCTATCTGAAGCTCAGGCAGAATGGGGGAAGATGTTGACAGAGCATGGTGATGTTCGAGCTGACCTCCGTCGCACAGTGGTGCTTCGCCTTCGAGGAAGATCTGTGACGAGCTGCTTAACCAGATAGATCTATTTGGTACAGTAGCAAACGTAAAAGTCCCGGGTAATCCCCGGGACCTTTACGTTAGTCAAGACTCGCCTGAAGGGGCTCAGATACTAAACGAAATCCAACCCTAACTCCCTCAATCGGGCCTTTGTGGGAATACCCTTGTTATCCCAGCCCCGATCCTTATAGTACTTATCCAACAGCTTGTTGAAGTCCTTGTAGTTCATGATGGCCCCCTTGGCGGCCCCAATGGACAGGGCTTCCTTAAACGCCCGTGGAGGAATAGTGTCGTCATCCCTGCTGAAGCCCTCACGCACGTTGAAGCTCCGCTCCAAGGTAAACAGGCGCTCCGAAGTCTTCCAGTAATCGTCCATGCCGAGCCTGTAACCTGTAGCTGTATTGAGCAGATCCTTCATGGTCTCAGGTCGGAGCCCATCGAGCTGCTGAAAGAGGCAGATGCCAAGGGCGTCGGTCATTACCCGCGTGTTCTGGGTGGCGATATCAGCGCCCTCGAGGTGATCGGCCCCACGGTTGGAGGTGGCATAGGTGGTTTCAAAGCCCTTTTGTGCCCTCACATTCCAGGCTGCGAATCCCTGGCCCTTGGTCTCCATGGCATAGTCTCCACAGCCTTTGCCCCATGCCGCTACCAGGGCTCGCAGGTTCTGACCCAGGAGCTTTCCACAGCCTTCTGCGTAAGCCACCTTCTTCTGGATCTCCAGCATCGCATCCACATCGCCCCATTTCAGCGCGATGCCATCCAGGTCTGCTGCGGTGATGACGCCCTTTTCAAAGCATTCCATGACAAAGCCAAGCACGTTGCCCATGGAGATATAACAGAGGCCATAGTCATCGGCCGCTGCAATGTTGGCCTGCCACCCGAAAAGGTCCCTGACGCCACAGTTGGCGCCCATCATGACACCCTCATACTCAGGACCATCATGGGTCATCCCGGAGAAGCGACCCGTTCGGACCACGCCCCTGTGCAGGCAGGCGAGGGCGCACATGAAGCATGCGTGATTACCGACCCAGAGGTTCCTGAGCGCCTTCTCCGCGCTCATCTCATCGGCGTACACGTAGGTGCCTTCCTTGAAGTTATACACGGCCTCGGAGCCCCAGTCGCTGGATCCGGTCACCACCATACCAGTACCCAACCGTTTCCATTCATTATAGCCGCCACTCGACATAACCTCGTCCCAGGCCTTTTTATTGGCAGTTTGCCAGGTCCTCATATTGTCGATGGAAAGACCGTTGGTCCCTCTTACGGTGATGAATTTAAGCTTCTTGGAACCCATGACCGCGCCGCTTCCACCCCTGCCACAGGCGTGGTGGATCTCTGTCATGATATTGGCGTACCTGACCAGGTTTTCTCCTGCCGGCCCGATGTAGACGCTCTGATAGCGCCGACCAAAGTCCGCATCCAGGGCATTTTGTAAGTCGTAATTACCCATGCCCCAGTATTTACCCGCAGGTACGATCTTCACATCGTCGTTTTCAATCGCGATGCCAACCGGGCTGGCAGAGGCCCCGGTGACGATCACGGCATCGTATCCGGCAAACTTCAACTCTGGGGCCCAGCGACCTCCCGTGTTGGTATGGAGTATGCCAGTGTGTTTGGGATTGCTCTTGGGAAACGTCGATGCAGACCTGGTCACGATGGTCAGTCGAGCAGTACCCGGCGCCGGAAGACCATTCAGCGGGCCGCTCATGTAGCAGATCGGCGTATCGGGATCCAGGTAGCTTCCTCCCGGCTTGGTGCGATCCCAGAGAAGCTTGGCCCCTAAGCCCCTTCCACCGATGAATATCTCCGCATCTTTCGTATTCAACGGCGTCTTCTTGATCGTCTTGGTGGTCAGATCGACCTCCAAGATCTTGCCTACATATCCTCCAGCCATCTCTCTTTACCTCCTTTCTTCATTGGTGGGTATGGGTCTATTTCCAATTATCCACGATGGTTTTCGGCCCCCCGTAAAGCGTTTCAACAGCCTCCGCTGCCAAAATGTCGGCTGGTTTAGCCGCATACTTTCCATCGGTCGTGCGAGGTAAGATCGAAAGGGCAGCTTGGGGGCACTTCTTGACGCACTGTGGGTCCCCACCGCATAGGGTGCACCCGTCGGGATAATTCTCCTCGGTCATTCTGAGACTGCTGTTCCTCTGCGCTGCGCAGGCTCCCGCGCATTTCCCACATTGGATACACCTATCACGGTCAACAGCCAGGCCTCTGCCCTTGGGGTCTTCGTACAGTGCCCTCCTGCCGTCCTTATCAGGCTCTACCGGACAGGCGTTCATGCACGGCCTATCCCCACACTGTGTGCAGACGACACCCACCCAGACCTCGGGCTGATAGGTGTAAATCTTGATGCGAGACTTAAATGGATTGATTTCCTTCTGGTTGTAATAGGCACAGGTCATCTCACAGACCCGGCATCCCACACACTTCCGGTAATCGTGAGAGACTCGCCCCGCTGCGACCTTCTCGCCTCGCAGGGCCTGTTTGATGGCAAAGGTATCGTAGTCTATTGCCTCTGCCCGACTGCGCAGGAGGGGGCTTAAGGCTAAGGCACCTGCACCGATAGCCATTCCCTTCACAAAGTCACGCCGTGTGGGGGTTGTGATCTTCTCTTTGAGATCCGATTCCTCCTTTTTTCCAATTTTCTTCGGATCAATCATGGCTGCACCTCCTTTTCGTTTTCGTTATTGCAGAAACGACTTAATTTTTTTCCTGAATCGCGCTTTTTCACCCCTGATAATGCTAAGCATATCCTCTTATGCCGAATCATTAGGCAGGTCCTGCACATAACTTACGGTGTTTGGATACTATTGAGAAGCTTCTTAACCCCTAACGGAAAGAGCGAATACCCCGTTAGGGGCCGGGTAAGCACATTTTGAGACGTCTCTCCATCCACAATCCCTTTGGAAATCCGTTACATGGTGGGAAAAAACATGTGTACGCGTAACGAAATACAGGCGTAACAGAAAAGCATTTGCATGTCAAGGGAAAAAATATGATTTGTTCGTGAAATTTTAAAGGTGGACTAAATCCAAATCCTCGCTCCTGACTTTTTCCATCCAAACCGGCTCGTTGCTATACCAGAACCTGATTTCCACAGATACCCTCCAAGGAGCGAGGTGGCCTGCTCGTTAGAAGATTTTTCTTGTAGCTGTCATGCATTTAGATCTGTGAAAGGTGCATCTTTGGTTCTCATTATAACAGTATTCCGAAATTGCTTGACAAACAATCTCACTTGTGCCAGATTTCTGCTGACTGGGGGGATTAAACACACGTAAATTTTAATTGAAAGGAGGGAGCTAAATGAAAATACTAGAAGAGGGGATAAGTAGAAGAGATTTTATGAAGAAGACGGTTCAGTATGCTGGCACCGCGGCCCTCATGGGGGGCATGGTCGGACTCCCGGGCCTTGATCTACCCCAGGCAGAGGCAGCAGGAGGAGGGATAGTCTCGGCTGGCGATGGCTATAGTACTGATCCGTCTCCCAAAAAGGCGGGTAGCGAGGCGGCTGCGATGGCCAAAAAGAAGGTCAAGAAGCCGGACCTCGCGATGGTTTTTGCGGCGCCGCCCTATAAGGATTTGGACAGCGTGTTGGCTGGGGTGATCTCCGTCATTGGTAACGACGTCCGCCTGGTTGGCCAGACCACAGGTTATGGCGGTGGCTATAGCATCAGTTCTGCCGGCTGCCTTCCCAAGTCTGTAGCCGTCCTCCTATTGCAGTCCGATCATCTCAAGGTTGGAATCGGCCTGGGCACTGGCTGCAAGGCGGATCCCAGGGCAGCGGCCAAGAAGGCGACCCTTGACGCTATCAAGGACCTGAACTATAACCCCTGGAAGGATCTCCGAAGGGTAAAAGCTGGTCCAGCCCTGGTCAAGCATGCCCCTTATTCAGTCATGATGATGGATGACGGTTATCAGGGGGTAGTGGATTATGAGATTTACGGGATACAGGACGTGATCGGTTGGGCCCCGTTGGTCGGAGGTTGCGCAGGGGATGACGGATCATTGGGAAAATCATTGCTCTTCTTCGGCGGAAAGGCCTATAACGATGCCATCGTTATCACTGTCTTTTCCGGCCCGGTCAAGATGGGTTATGGTTGCGGCATTGCTTATAAGCCAGTGGCTGGAAAATGTGGGATAGTGACCGGAGGTGATGGCTTCCGCCAGATCTATGAGATCGACGGGAAACCTGCAGGAAAGGTGTGGTTAGATTGGACGGGTGCCCCTGAAGAACATATCCTGACCAAGGGGATGACTCCGTATAACCAGTGGAACCCCATCGGAGTGCAAGAGCACATCTTTCCCGAGTGGATCTGGATCAAAGATCCCTTTATGTACATCAAGGAAAAGAATGGACTGGGTGTAGGTGGTATTACCCCACTTGGCACCACGGTTCACCTGCTCGAGGCTACTCCAGATACGGTCATCGAGGACAACATGAAGAGCCTTAAATGGGCCTTGAATTATGAGGGGATTAGCAAAGTGTCGGCCATGGTCGGGTTCAACTGTGTAGAGCGCCTGACTCTCCTCCAGACCAAAGAGGGCAAGACGGAGGAAAACTTCGATAAGATCATGGACCTCCTCGGGCGTCCTGCTATCACAGGGAATGCCGGGGCCTGGGGGGAACAAATGTTTGCTCCAACCGGCAATATCGGGGCACAGAACATGACCCTCTGCTCTTTGCTCATTGGTGATGAGTTGGTGAGTTGAGGCCAGGGGCAGAACGGAGCAATAAGGCTCAGGGAGAAATTCCTTAACCCCCCAGTTTACAGAGGAGGCCTTTAGCACAAAGGCCTCCTTTTTTCTACTCGTTCTCTGATATGAGCTCCTTTCCCACATGAAATGCCCTGGCGAGATTTTCTCCAACCTTCCAATAGTTGTAGTCGTGCGTGGAGAATATGATGGGATCCAACTTCTTGATGTCCGGCAGGGCATTGGTTAGGTATCGTTGCTCTGCGTATGCCTCGACAATTTCCCCGATAAAGGCCTCGTTTTCCGGGAATTCGAGGGTCTGGACGAGCTTGCACTCCAGATTAAGCGGACACTCTTCAATCATTGGGGCGGTTTTGAGTGCGCCGTAGAAGGCATTAAAGAGCTTGGACTTGTCCACTTTGTGGCCGGATACCAGGCCACAGTAATCAACGGTTTTTACCATCTCCGCTGAGGGGATATTGACACTGAAGGTGCGGTTTTCCTTGATCCCAAGGACCGTATAGTGGGTCTTAAGAAGGGATACCGAGATGAGGGGAGGATTGTAATTCACAATATTACAATAGGCAATGACCAGGTAGTTCGGCTTACCACTCACGTTGGCTCCAACCAATGTGGTGGGCATGGGGTACAGTAAGGGCTTTGCACCGATTTTGTTTTTTTCCATGGTAGCCTCCTTTCTCAATATCAGTTTTCGCCTTTGTCTTATCTATTCTCCCAGATGGAGGTTATTCTGAATCGTATTCTTATCCCAGAGAGTATCAGCCATTGTCAAGAGAAAGCTAAATCCTGTAAGGAGGGTCATCGTCCTTTAGAATAAGCCTTAGATGTAAACCACCTGTGAAATGCCTCATCTGAGATCTTCTTTCCTATCTCCGGCTTTTCTCTATCCAATTACTCTCTGGCAGGATTGGCTAATTCAAGGGGATATTCACCCACCAGGTACTCTTCTTCTTGCATAGACCACCCCAGGCTTCTCCATCTTTCCCTAAATAGCCTTTTATACTCTTCCAACTCTTCTAAACTCATTTGCTTGATCTTAGAGAGATAGGCAGCAAGAGTAGATATCCCTTTCCCGTGGTAGACGACCACAAGCTCCATTTCTCGAATTCTTCCATACGTTCTAATCCTGCTCCCTTCCTCGAACCAAAGGCAGTAAAAGGGCATACAAGACGGAAACGGTGAGGATATGTTCTCTTTACTACCGAGGTAAAATTCAACTCTTCCCATCCAACCCTTTTCTATCTCTTCTTTGAGAAAGCCATCTATCTCTCCAGAATCAAACCCTTCATCCTCCAATAATTTTAGTAACGTTTTCAGACGAAACAGGTAAGGTATAGCAAATCCATCTTTCAACAACACGACCCTGTTCCTGTAACATTGATATGGATAAGATTGTTCAGTATCAGATAGCAGACCTCTCACAATCAATTCTATCCTGGGCCTTTTGATGGCCTTTTCATAGACGGCCTGCAGTTTCTTAAAGAATTCTTCATTAACTGAGGTCTGCTGGTATCTATAAAGCTCCCCATTCTTAGTTATGATTTTTCCTTCAACTAGTTTCTTGAGGGCCTTTTTGACATAACCGTGGTCTTCCTTAATCCTCTCGGCAAGCTCTTTTTCGCTTACTACCTCTTTAGTCTCCCTCAGTAATTTTAATGATTTCAGTAAAGATGGCTCCATAATCCTCAGCCCGTTTATGTTAATAATCTTGAGAAGGACATCGCTAAGATATCCAAGTCCCTTAAAGCCCTCGACAGGTTCTCCTTTTGCTGGTTAGATAATCTTCAACGACCATTTCTCCTAATCTCAGGGGAGAGGTGAAGAAAGCCCTGCCTAGATTTTTTCTGGCCAAGATGGAGGCCAACTCCTTCAACCGGGGACTTTGGTCTAGCATAATTATGTTCAAGGTGATGCCAGCCTGTCGGTAATAGAGTGATTCCCGCACTACTCCAGCAACTGCCCCCTTAAACCCCACAAACCTTCCATCTTCTGTATTAGGATCAGTATCTGTAATGAGATAGGCCTGTTTATCTCCTTTCTCTGCGAAGACAGCTTTTCTAAATGCCCTCATGGCCGCTCTTATATCTGTTGTCCCGCCAGAAAAACTGGTGTTCAAAATCTCGTAATAGGGCAACTCTCTAACCCGGGAAGAGAACAGATAAACTTTCAGCCAATCTTTTGGCTCCCTTCTGATCAGCTCAGACAAGGCTAAGGCTGTGTCTACGGCTGCATTTATCTTATCTCCGCTCATACTGCCCGACTCATCTATAATCAGCCCACAACACATCTTGGTTTGATGTATTTCTTCGTAGACGTGAAAATCTTCGAATTCCAAGGGAATATTTCCCACTCTTATCCTTTGTGAGGCGTTTCTCTCTAAGGCACTAAGAAAAGTTTCCTCGAAATCGATCTTATCATACTCATCTCCTGGCTCATATTTCCTTGAGGTGACAGAGAGCTCTGAACCGTGACCTGTTTCTTCTATGCTATGAGCACCCATCTCCTTCTCGGACAGGTTTTCTAAGATTCTTCTCAAAATATTCTTGGCTATTTTTCTCGCCCCTTTTGGGGTTATCCTAATCTTCCCTCTTTCTAAATCAATATCCCCCTGGTCAATATATTCTTTTAAGTTTTCTTCTAGGTCTTGACCGGTTAATTCCTCTGGCTGCCACCTTAACTGTCTTATCTGTTGTTCTAATTCTCTTCTTACCTTATCTCTGGCTATCCTTTCCGCAACTTTATCCACCTCTTCTCCTTGTAAGATTCTGTCCATGATCTGAGAGGCTAACTTCTCTTCATATTGTTTTAACTTTTCCTCATATGCGGCTTGTTTTTTCCTTGTTTCCTCTAATCGCTTCTTGGCATATTGAGTGGCCTTTTCTCTTAAACTACTCCCCCTATATTGGAGTTGCCTGAGCAAGTTTTGCAGCGAGCGATTTTTAGAGTTGGCAATCTCACGTAAAACGCTGCTCTCTTGAGGCTGCTCAATCAAACATCTCTTGCAAATCTCCAATGTTTCGGATCTCCTCTCTACCATTTTGCCATTTGAGGAATAAAAACCTTTCCTCTGATTATTTCCTCCTTAATCACTCTCTTATGCCAGGCCAGATTGACTAGAGTCTCCAAAGCTGAATAGTTATACTCTGCCAAAACTTCCCTATCGGCCTTGTCTGGAGAGCAGAATAATTTGTTCTCTGTTTCATTCAAATCATCGGTTACCTTTTCTTGGCCCATCTTTTTCATTTGCTCTATGAGGCTGTTTAATTCTTGGTATCTTTGAAGCTTGTCAGTAACGTCCTTTAACCCATTGGAGGATAGGGAAGTTATCTCACCAGTCAGCTTTTCTTGGTCTGTGTCATAGTGAAAATCAAGATTTTCTAATGCATTCCAGAGCAAATCCTCGGTTACTTGATCAGTTTTTCCAAAACCTTCCCCTGGTTTTTCAAAATCTATAAGATCAGCTCTTAGGCCAATCCTTCCTCGTAAGGCCAATTTTAGCCCCTGATAGGCATCTTTTAGATTAGCTACCTTTCGATTTTCCAATTCGACTGAGGCATAGGTATGATCCAGCCCTTTGGTAGTTCCCCTTATCGAAGCCTTTTTATCTAACCAACGGCAAATTCGGCTGTGCCTGACTGCTTTATTGACCAAATCCATAATCCACCAGGGGAGGGCAGCCCTTCTTTCCAACTCTTCCAAGGCTGGATAGAATAAAGGCTCTGGTTTTTCAACCAGCTGGTCATAATCCTTTATCCTAAATTTTTCCCTGAGCATGATTTCTTTTTCCACTGTTTCTTCAGGCAGATCCATGTAGATTAACTCTAGTCGGTCTAATAGGGGCCGAGGGACTTCATTAACATGGGACAAACCCTCTGGATTACCAGTAGCTATTAAAACCAAGTCCAAAGGATGTTCCCAGTTATATTCTTCCAGAATTGCCTTTTTCTCTTCCAGAACCGGGTGCAAAAGAACTTGGACTTTGGTTCTAATAGCCGGCAGCTCCCCTGATAATGACATCCAAAGAAAGAATAGATCTGTCTCCCGCAAACATGCAAAGATCACCAGGAAAGGGGATGCCTGCTTCATTATGGATTTAAACAGCAAAAACGGCACGTTTATTAATGGCCAGCAGATAGGCCCCGGAGATGAATGTGAACTCAAAGAAGGCCATCCCATTACCCTTGGTGATGTGGTGGTCTCTCTAGGCAGAGCCTCCTCAGACGATGAGTCCGCTACTGCGGAGTCAATGCCAATTGATGCTTCCGGGGAAGTCAGCGAGAAAGACCTGGGTCGTACGGGCCCACCAGATGTTTGGCGAGAGGCCAGTGAACAGGCTGAAAGCTTTCTGCAAGATAGACCCCAGACTGCACTGAGAAATATGGAGCTGATCTATAAGGCATCAAGTGCCTTAATGGAATCACTGCATGCAGATCATAATATCAATGAGATTTTGAAAGCGATACTGAATTATATCCTGGAGCTCCTGAAGAGAATTGACAGAGGTGTCTTTATCTTGCTTGATGATGAGACAGGAGAGATTTCAGGACTCATTCCCATACTCAAAAAGAGCCGTGGTGATACTATTAGGGTCTATAGCCGTACGATTGTGGATCGGGTCATACGAGAGGGGAAACCGGTTATGATGTTAGATACCGGGCGTGAAGACGAGGCTCATCTTTCAGAGAGCATGCAGTTGATGAAAATCAAATCGGTCATGTGTGTACCCCTGATCAGCAGGTCGAAGATCAGGGGAGTTATCTACGTTGACTCCGTTACCAAACCACATGGATTTCGAAAAGAGGATCTTTCCCTGCTCACCGCTTTAAGTATCCCTGCAGCTTATGCCATAGAGAACGCATTGCTTTATGCAAGACTCAAAGGTAGGTGAGAGACTGATCGAATGCGTTGCCGTGTGCCCGATGGCCTCAATTTCTGCTCAATCCACACCTGATAGGTGAAATTTAACTGAAAACCGACCTGCTCTGTTCTATGCCCTCGATGATAATCTGAGCGGCAAGCCTGGCACCTATCCCCGTGGGTAGGGCACACTTTTCGTAGCCTTTCTCCCTCTTGAAGGCCTCAAAATTCTCGTCGCTGGCTCTGGGGTCCATGTAGCGGCCGAATATCACATTCTCATGTATCTTAGGGCATAATACAGAACCTAATTCCCCTTCGAACCGGGGCATAAATTTACGTGCAGCAGTCATAGCGGCTCCTGTGCCTTCGTAGTTCAGCAAGTCATCGCTGCCAAAAAAGAGACCAAGGGCAATCAGTCCTCCGGTCACGCCCCCACATATCCAGCCAGTAACACCGAAGCCAGGAAATGGAGACAGGGCTTTAATAATCTCCATATTACCTAGACCGAATTCCTCCATCACGGCCAAGGCTGAACCCTTGGCGCAACTGTGGCTGAGATATTCATATTCCTCGCCCCGCCGCTGAACGCGGTCCAGGATTTGCTGCTTGTTGGCTAAAACCTCATCCAGCTCAAGGGTCTTGCTGGGGATACCCTCCGCAGCTAGTTTTGTGAACCTAGCCTCAATGGCCGGAACGTCCCAGGCTCTTTCAGCCAGTTCCTGTACCCTTTCCTTTATCGCTTCGTAGTGGGCCATGAGTTAGTTGCCTCCTTTTCTATTGTTTTGCATAAACACGCGCCCAGAAGGATTCGAGTCCACGACTTTGATATATGGGTTCTAAATTTCAGATCTTTTGCCAGACTATATCACTACCTTAATCAGGGTACCCAGATATAGGGTTGTCCAACCGGTACATATACGTGCTAAGCTAATAGCTCATCGCCAATCCAGCCATCCATGAAGAGAGGTATAAAGGATCAGCCCTACCAGACAAACAAGCCCTGTGGCGAAGGATGTATATGAAGGCAAGACCTGACACTGAGCACTTTCATTGGGGCCTTCTTTACAATTTGAGCAGCGCATCAAGGAGGCCCATGCCTGTACCTTTCTTTTTTACAGCCAGCAGGGGAGTGGTCGTGGTTCTGATTAGGTATTCCGTTACGCTCCCAAGCAGGACCCCAGCCCCAGCTTTCCTTCCCCTTGCCCCGATGACTAGGAGACATTTCTGGAGATCTTTGATTACACCCTCGATGCCCTTGTAGGCCTTTTTCTCCAGTTTAAAAATGGGGGTTACGGAAAGGCCCTTCAGATCAATTTTCCTAATAAATTCCTGATAGTTTTTTTCTGCATGCCCTTTCATGATCTGAGCAAATTGTCTGTAGGTCTTTCCGGTCCTGGAATAGCCGATAGGGACACTATAGACATGGAGACAGTAGATCTCCTGTATCCCGACAGATGCCGATGCAATGGCTACGGCTGCGTCCATTGCGTCGAGTGAGTTTTCTGAAAAATCTACTGGAACGAGGATATTTGTGAACCAGGCCTTGCTTCCCTCAGGAACGAAAAGCACCGAGCAGGGTGCCTTCCGGGCAAGTTTTTCGAATAGGGTTCCGCCCGCCGTTGGTCTGCGTCGTTTCCGCATCACGATGAGATCTATTTTTTGCTCTTTAGCTCGGCGCAAGAACTCGATCAGTGGGGACCCTTCGACAACATCATACTCAATCTGCGTGTCGGGATAGCCTTCGAAGTATTTTTTGACAAGGGCCTCCATTTCGTGCCTCGCATATTCATCAACGGGCTGGAACAAACCTGGGTACGCCGTGCGAAGATCTTCTGGAACATCCAGGGTGCTGGTAACATGGAGAAAAATAATCTTCTGAGATCTGGCCATCCGGCTAATCAGGGCTGCATAGCGGATAGAGGCTCCGTCCTGGTGAGTGAAGGAAATCCCTACCAAAATTCGCTTGTATCGATACATGTTTGACTCCTTTCCTGAGCCAGTCTTCCCTGGCTCGTTGCCTCAGGCAGCTAAGGTGCTCCACAGGAACACCCATTCAATGACAGGAATACGCTTTCGGACAAGATAGTATATGGCAAAGGAGGTGTCTGTGTCAATGGGAAAGGCCAAGATACGGAGGCAGGCTGGGCCGTATGTGACCATCTGCTCGTGTCCTCACAAACAATAAGAAATGTCCGTTCTGTCTCTATAATCTATTATCTCCTTGTTGAGGAAGAATAGGTCAAAACGCTGATTGGCCCATAAATTTTGTCCCAGGATAAATGTGATCGAACATCCTTGATCATAACGTCACCAGGGGTTGCATATTTGATGGAGAGTCGCACTTTTTCCAATCGAAGAGAAAGATCCGAGACTCTTTACAAAGGCAGCTGAATAATGACATTATAATTTAGGATAGTGTCTAGGCATAGGAGTAGGGGAATATTTGGTTAAAGGAGGCATCATGATGGAAGCGAGCATATCCAGAAAGCAGCTACTCAGGTACCTAATGGCCCTTTTCATTTGTGCTATGTTTTCATTAGCAACGATCTCGGCTGTATCAGGCAAGCCATTCCGTACAGGGAATATCCCTCGGAGTTTTGGGTGTGGCACCTGCCACATTGATCCCAGAGGAGGAGGGAAACGGAATGCCTTTGGGCAGGACTATGAAAGGATTGCCATTCCAGCCGGGGAAGAATATACAAAGGGATTGGGCGCATTGGATTCTGATGGCGACGGATTCACCAATGATGAGGAATTTGCCGCTGGTACACATCCCGGAAATCCCAATTGGAAACCGTGAGGCACGTAAAAATGCCCTCCACCCCGGAACAGGGAGGACTCATACCAGACGGATCGGAGCAGGTTATTGATCAATCGTAGGGATCGCCATCATATCCAAGTTCTTTCCAGTTGAGCACGGAGGCATCCTTTCCATGACAATCTCTGCAATTGAAGGCTTGTTCACTTGGAACAATGGAGTGGGTCACGCTGAAACTGAACTCTTTGGTAACCAATGCGGCATCCCTGTATTTTCCTTTCTCGTATGTCCGCATCTCCTCAACCGTGGTTTCTCCATCATTATTGGCATCTGCCGCCTTGACCTCAGGGACAATGATGACATCTTCAAGTGCAGCATCACCTCTTTCGATGAACCAGGTTACGGCAACCACATTAAAGGGATAGATTTTGGCCATGAGATCCGTGGCCCCTAGAATAGGAAGGTGACCTAACTTCCTTCCAACGTACCATTTATGTTTTGGAATCCATCCAGGTTGTCTTTTTTCTGTTACCGGCTCGCCGTCTTTGGTAGATTTATTCCAGCTTCTGCTCTTTATGCCTTTGCCCGGCCTCGGACCGGTATGGCAGGTTACACATGCTATTCTCTCAACATGTTTGCCGTCCAGGATTTCACCTTCAGAAAGACCGCTATGGGGCTTTTCCTCGTGGCATTTTGTGCAGGAAAGGGTCCCCTCCATGGTGTCCTCTGTTGTATCAATGGCATATCCCTTGGCAAACTGGTGATTGCTATGGGGATCTATTAATCTCTCATGACAATCATGGCACCTCATTCCTACTGCTATATGGATATCATGTTCTTCATCAAACATATCCCCTCTCTTGAGCGTACCATAGCTGTGGTGGCACCTTGCGCATTGGGCAACTGTTGGTTTCCCTTTGCCATCCTTGGTCTTATGGCAGAGCCGGCAGTCAGTCTTTCCAGTTGCAGGATCCCTATAGGTGGAGGTATGACATTGACCGCACTTTTGCTTCCACCCTCTAATCCTCCCCTGTTTTTCAAAGCTAAAATTATTAAAGGCGTCCCACTTTTCCAGCATCCCAAGACCATTACCCCACCCACCAAGGGCTGGACTTCTTCCAAGTTGTCCATGATAGGAACTTTCAGCAACGTCTCTCGCCTGGGCGTCAGCGGGATGGGTGAGAAAAACAAGGCACACAATCATTGAGCTCGTTAGAGCGTTCCTTAAAGGCCTCACCTTTCTATTCTCCTTTTTTGCCTGCTCTAAAAAGACCATGGGAATAAACATGTGTTCCTAAATTATGTCAAGGAGAAAGTATTCACGACCCGGGTTTATCTTTTTATTCGAGAGGGGTTACAATCTTTATCTCTGCCTTATCTTTTAAGGAGTGAAGCCAGGCACTAGATACCCTTCTCTCCTTTGTTAAAAGGAGAGCCTGCTCAAAGGACTTCTTTTCTTTATCAAAATCCTCTCTATTGATGCCTTTTTTATCGAGCCGTCTAATAATACAGACCTTGTTATTTACCCCAAAGACCTCATCCGGATATCTATTTTGAGATGAGAGCGAAAAGGCGACCTCATGTAGTGATGGTGCATAACCGATTTTGGGTATATTCTCCCCTCTGGTAAAGAAGCCTGTCTCATCTGTCTTTAGGTTCTTCTTTTTAGCCAGTTCGAACCAATCAGCACCCCCCCGTAATTCCTTAAGGTAACCCTCTGCCTCATTTTTTGCAGCAACGAGGGATAGATGATCTATGAAATCCTTATGTAATTGATCAGAGACCTCACTCATCTTTGGAATATAGGAATCCTTGCTGTCAACAACCTGGATGATATTGAATGTACCCTTATGTTCGATGACCTCGCTTACCTCTCCGTTCTCTAAGGAGTAGATAGATTTCTTGAGCCTTTCATCCGCTCCCAGTCCTGGTATGGCCCCTTCTTTGGGAAAATAATCGCTCTCATTTACCGTAAGCCCATGCTGGGCTGCATAGGAGGCTAAATCAATATCGTATGGCATCTGATCTACCAGACTCAGGATCCTTTCATGTGCCAGGTCCCGACTTATATCCTTCTTTAAGGTAGCTACTATCTGGTCTCGAACGTCGGCGAGTGTCTTAATAGTGGCATCCTTAATATCATCGACCTTAATTATATGCCAGCCAAACTTGCTTCTTATTGGCCCACCGAGCTCTCCTGATTTAAGACTGAATGCCAGTTCTTCAAAAGGCTTAGCCATTGTACCCATCTTAAAATAGCCGAGATCCCCTCCCTTTGAGGCACTAGGATCTTGAGAATATTCTCTGGCAAGTTCTGAAAAATCCTCTCCCTGTCTTGCCCTTTTCAATATGGCAAGTGCCTTCTCTTTTGTCTCCGTCTCTTCTGATTCAGATGCGTCCGGCGATACCTTAAAAAGGATATGGCGTGCCTTAATTTGCTTCGGATCTTTAAAGCCTTCTTGATTTAATTCGTAATAGTCTGATATCTCCTTTTCTGTGACAGTTACCTTGTCCACAAAGTCAGATGGGTCGAGGGCAAGGTAGGCTATTTTTATGCTTTCTGAAATCCTGTATCTCTCCTTATTTTCCTCGAAATAGTCCTCTTTCTCATCTTGTTTTACCTCTACTTTTTCCTTAAAATCCCCTGGGTTGAAGCAGACAAAACCAATGTTGATCTTCTCTTTTCTATGGGTGTAGTAATTCATAACCTCCATGTCTGTTATGGGGAAAAAGCTTTTGATAAGTTGATGAATTTTCTGCCCTAACAATTCCGATCTTATCCCTGATTCAAAGTCCTCTGGTTCCATCCTATTATACCTCAAAAGAGACCTATACCTTCCCTCGTCAAACCCCCCATTTACTTGAAAGGCAGGGTAGGTAAGAATAGCATTGGATACCTCATCATCCGTGATCTTCAGGCCGAGCCTGGCAGCCTCCTGACTGATTAATCTCTTATCTATCAGGCTATCCAGCGCCTTTTTCTGGAGCTGAAATACCTTTATTAGATTATCATTCCAGTATTCTCCATACTGTTTCTGTAATGCATCGAGCATATCCCGATAGACTGCTTCATATTCCTGGCCCGTGATCAGATCGCCGTTAACATAGGCGATCTTTGAACCAGGCCTCTCCCGGATTGAATATACACCCCAAAAGACAAAGACAACGGCGATGAGTCCTACCATTACCTTAATCATGATACCTTTGGTATGCTTTCTCATTAGGGTGATGAACATGTAATTTGGCCTCCTTTCATTAAAACTCAATCCCTTTTCTTGCCTCTATCCCCTTCTGAAAAGGGTGCTTGATCTCATCTATAACGGAGACAAGGTGAGCCCTCTCGATTAGTTCCTGGGGGCAGTTTCGTCCGGTAAGGACCAGCTCGAGATTATCCGGTTTTTTGTCCAAAAGATCAATCACCCTTTTCAAGGGTATGAGCTTGAAATCAAGGGCCACGTTGACCTCATCTAAAATGAGGATATCGTAGTCACCTTTTTCTATAAGCTCTTCGGCCTTGGATAGTGCTTTATCGGCCTGCTCGAGGTCTATAGGTGATGGATTTTTCGGGTCAACAAACCCTGTCGTTCCATAGCGAAAGAGATCAATACCGAGCCTCCTTAGGCTTTTTACCTCTCCATAATCCCACATCTTCATAAACTGAATAATAGCAATCTTGAGATTATGCCCGGCGGCCCTTACAGCCAGACCAAGGGCTGCGGTTGTCTTTCCCTTTCCATTCCCTGTATAGATCTGAACCAGACCAAGACGATCCTCTTTTTCCATGGAGTGCCCATTTCAAAATTTGAATACTTCAATTGTACACACTTTTTAACCGATTAGAGAATCCATGTCAATCAAAGGGCTACACAATGGTTCTAAATAAAGAATCGTAAATCAGCCTGGGGCGAGCCCCTGCACATGCTAAAGCTGGGATTAGGGCAGGTTTATACAGGAAAAACAAGGCAGATGAATCTTGCCCGAGAAAACTTGACACATACTCTCAGGCCTTTACCTTTTAAAGATGGTGAGTATGTTTGACGTGCCGATACTGGTTTAGCTATCATCGGGAACTATCCCTTTAAGGTGAGGAAATGTATCCCTCATGTGTGGAAGTTGCAGGGAATACGTGAATTCCATTTGAAAGTCCTCCTCTACTGTGAGTTCTATGTATTCCACTTGTTTGGCGATGCGATCTGCCTCGGCCCTTTTGTTTTTGTTTAAAAGGGCAATCCTCGCCCCATCTCCTGCTGCATTACCCACAGAATATACCTTCTTTAGATCGCAATCGGGGATCATGCCTATGATTAAGGCCTTTTCTGGATCGACATAGCTCCCAAAGGCCCCAGCCAAAATAATTCTATCCACACTATCTATTCCTCTCTTCCTCATCATGAGCTTGCAACCGGTGTAGATAGCCCCCTTAGCCAATTGGATCTGCCTGATATCCTTAAGGGAGATGGTGATGTCCCGGCCGATAGAGGTCTCCTCCTTCCACGCAATCACAAACTCTGGTTGATTATTTTTTTGGTTTATCCTGTACCTCTTTGATCTTTGCGTTTTGCTAAAGGCACCGCTTTTTGAGATGATACCGGTACTGTAAAGTTCAGCCAAACTGTCAAGAACACCAGTGCCGCAGATTCCCTTTGCCTTTATCTCCCCGGGTCTGGAATATTTAGACCATTCATCCCTGCCTATTACCTTGAAGTTCACCTCATGGGTCTCTGGGTCGATTATAACCCGTTCAATGGCACCAGGGGCTGCCCTTATGCCAAAGGTGAGCTGTGCACCTTCAAGGGCCGGGCCAGTAGCACATGATGAGGACATAAGCTTGTCCTTGTTCCCAAGAACGAGCTCACCATTGGTGCCGATATCAATGAGCAAAGATATACTCTTCTTTTTGTAAGGTTCTTCGGCGATTAATAGACCTACATTGTCTGCTCCCACAAAACCAGCCTCAATGGGCAGAATATGGATATAGGATGATGGATTAATCCGGATTCCTATATCCCTGGCCTTAACATCAATGGAGTGATGGATGGCTGGAGGGAATGGGGCAGTTCCTAGATATTCAGGATTGATCCCTAAAAGGATGTGGTGCATAGTAGTATTGCCAACTACTGTCATGTCTTCAATGTCATCAGGTGTAAGGCTGGTTTCTTTAACTGTGTTTACAACAAGGCTGTTAAGGGCCTCAACAATAGCTTGACTCATCTTATGTAAACCATCGTCTGGATGCATCATATGATAGGCTATTCGTGACATAACATCCTCTCCATAGGTCACCTGGGGATTCATCAAGGAATAGGTTGCCAAAACCTCACCGGTAGCAAGGCTACAAAGATAGCCGGCTACTGTTGTGGTCCCTATATCGACAGCCAGTCCGTAGGCATTGGTTACCCTTCCTGGCTGGACTCTGATCAGCTCTCTGCTGTTCCATATAGAAACTGTGATCTCCCAGTTTCCTTTCCTTATGATTGTGCCCAATGACTTGAGCACCTCAAGGTCAAGGCTCATATTCTTCAATCCATATCGCTCTTCCAGGGCCTGGTTGAGTCTCTCACAGTCCCCTAAAGGATCCTCGATAGAGGCCTCTTTTAGGGTCAGGGGGTACAGTTTTACCGCTGGATCGATCTTTATCGGCCTCTTGGTAGCGGCCTTTCTTATTGTCTGCTTTGATGCCCGGGTCTCCTCAGGCACAAATACAAGGACATCTCCGGTTATTTTAGCTGCACACGCAAGACGAAGGCCTCCCTTTCTTTCAGCTAAAGATATAAAGTTTCCCTCTTCTCTCTGAAATTCGGTAAGATTTTCCCTTCCCTCCTCAATCCTTACCTTGCACTTGCCGCATAGCATCCTTTCTCCACAAAGGGATTCAATATCAGCTCCAAGTCTTCGGGAAGCCTCTATGAGGGTCTCACCTAAAGGCACTTTTCCCCTCATTCCAGAGGGCTGGAATACGACCATAGCATCTTTCATTATTGTCCCCTTTTTACCTCTCTGATGCACTCTTACTGTTTTTTGCCCTCTTTTCCTTGAGTTTTAATGTCTGCCTGACAATATTTTTTTCGCGCTCGTAGTCTATGACCCTCTGTAACATAATCTTCTGAGTCATGACCGGTCCGGCCCCATGCCACGTAGCTACACCATGTTGGCCAGCCGTCCAGTACTGGAGGAGTTTATGAACCTTCATGATATTTTCCGTGGGTTCATCAGAGCCGAAGCTGTAAAATTCTTCCACGTAATCTTTCACCTCAGGATTTTTCAATTCTTTGATTGAAGGCATTGTCACGATTAGGCCACCGCCGATGTCTCCGGCCAGTGCCATAACCCTCCAGAAGGCATTGCAGATGTTCAGCTTGGAAACGTTACCCATTAGCTCATCCGGCAAAAAGACGCCTGATCCGGGAGGCTCTTCCACACCCCTGGTGGCAGCGGCCATACCACAGGCCCGACCTGTTTCCCTCAAAACGACCATCTCCATCAACTGGTCATTGATGTGTGTTGCCTTGTCTAAACCCTTGTATTCTTGAATCAGTTTTGCGGCCCCAATGATCTGATTCATGAAACCCACCTTACATGTCCCACCACAGGTCATGCGGTGGGTCTTGGCGAATCGTGTCACAAACTTGATGGAATAGCCGTACTCCCCGCAGTGAAATACCCTTTCCCATGGAACAAATACGTTGTCGAATATGACCATGGATGTCTCTCGCTGGCCAAAGACGGGATTTCCCAGTTCCTCTAAATCTTCGGCCATATCTCTCTCGGCGGAATATGGCGAATACTGGCACACATAGGTAATGCCCTCGGCATCGGGTGGTGTGGCAAATGCTATGGCGTAATCTTGCTCACCCTCGAAGTGGGCAGCCTGGGGTAGAACAACAAGCTCATGGCTGGCAAAGGCACCGCTGATATTTATCTTTGCCCCATGAACGACGATACCCTCCTTGTTTTTATCAACCATCTTGAGTGAAAGATAAGGGTCAGGCCAGTCCAAGGTCTTTTGGCTGCGTTTACCTCTCGGCTCGGTAAGCGCTCCAGCCACGGATAGATCTTTTCTCTGAACCATCTTGAGGTACTCTATGAAGCGGGGATGATACCCTGTCCCCAAATCCCTGTCCATCTCCCAGGTAGTACTGGCTAAAGAGTGGAAGGCATCATACCCTACGCAACGGTATATACACGTCCCCAGCATCTCTGCGGTAAAGGTGCCTGCTTCAGCCTTCTTTACCAGATCCTCAGCGCTTGCACTCACATGGGTATAGCGATTGACCACATCACTGATAAGGGGAGAATAGCATGTCATGATATCCTTATATTTCGGGTCTAAGGCCCAGGCATAGCTTGCCTTATTGGCTTCCACAACCGTTCGGGTGTTCCTATTTTCAAGGATATTGCCCACCTTTTGCCCGTTCATAAAGACCCTGGGCTTCAGGTCCTTTAGAGATTCCTCGAATTCTTCTGGTGTCATTAATGCCATATCCCCTTCTCCTTCTCGTTTTCAGGATTTAGCGCGTAAGGACAGAGTATCCTTTACCCTGTTAGAAAGAAAAAACAATAAGCTTGAGCATGCCACGTTAGACAGTAAACATCCAATGTGGCGTGGTTTAAAGCTCGATTCAAAACTTCTAACAGGGTTTACGCCATCGCTACCACGTTGTCAACATGGAAAGGCAGTAGATCTAAATAGACTGATGGCGTCTTACGATATCCGGACTTGGATGCGCTAGTGCAACAGAAGCGGGTGAAACTGGAGAAATTAGGATCGTGGTAGAGGGATTACAATCTCTTAAGGTCCATCAAGGCCTTATCAATCTTTTCCTGGAGAGCTGGTTCACTGCCTGCAAGCCCTTTTGCCTTTTCAAAATGAAAAAGGGCCTCTTCCCTCTTGTTCAACTTGGTGGAATAGATCCCTAAATTATAGTGAGCCAGGGCTAACTTCCCCTGTCGTCCGTAGACCAGGCCAAGGTTATAGTAGACCCTATCTTTAACCGGCGGAAGGAAGGTCAGCCTTTCAAAGATCCGGGAGGCATGATCGTATTGTTCGAGATGTTGAAAAGAGAGGCCCAAAAGATACATGATCCCCTTGTCGTTAGGAGATTGCTCAAGTGCCTTATTGAGGATGGATATGGAATTCTCGTATTGGCCGCTCGTCTGATATGTCTCACCCATGGCATACATGATAGGCACGGAGCCAGGTTCCTGCCTCAAGGCTATCTTAAGGTGATTCAGGGCTTCATCAGCGAGCCCCTCCCTTTCCAGGACAAGCCCGAGGCCATAATGGGCCATGAAAGATTCGGGATCAGCAGAAAGCCCTTTTCGAAACTCCTTTGTAGCCGCCTCCTTATCATGACAGAGGGCAACGAGCATCGTACGAAAAACCGGAAACCTCGCGCGGAGCTCTTTCGTCTTATCAGTATCAGGTGGCTTCTCATATCCCTGTAGCATTACCTCGATAGCGGCCATCCGCTCTGGCGCTCCCGGATGGGTAAGGAGGTAAGGAGGGATCTCCCCCGTTCTATACCCGCTCTCCCTTTGTATCTTCTTTAATACGCTTACCATTCCCCGAGGGTCAAAACTGGCGCTATGGCCGTATTTAAACCCTAGCTGGTCAGCTTGCCTTTCGTCCTCCCTGCTGTAGCCAAGTTCAGCCTGGATCCCGGCAGCTATCGAGCCGGTCGTAAGGGCACCAGCCGCCTTACCTCCTGCAAGGATTCCCGCCAGGACACCAGCCATCGTGGCCATCCCGATCTTCTTGGATCTCTCTATCCTGACGGCTAGGTGCCTGGCACTTACATGGCCAAGCTCGTGTGCCAGTACAGCGGCCAACTCATCGACATCGTCCGTGACCTTAATAAGGCCTGAAAAGGTAAATACATGACCGGCAGGAGCTGCAAATGCATTAATGTCATCCTCTTTTACGATGTAGAAGTTGAGCGGGAAATACGGTACCTCTATTTGGCGACCGAGATAGGAACCAAGCTCATTGATATACTGAACTATGTAGGGATAGTCGGAAAGCTCATACTGGGATCTGATATTTATAAGAAATCTCTCTCCAAGCTCAGTTTCCTCTTCTGGAGATAGAAATGCGCCCCGAGACTCTACTAGAGAAACGCCCGTTATAAAGAGGGCCGTAACAAGGATGAAGAAGTTCTTAATGCTCACCTTTGACACTCGTTATTCCAGCCATTGTGGAGACTTTGCATCTCACAGGGCTTGTATCGTTACATATGTTTGCTCACTGGCGCCTTGGGCTGGCCTAAAATTACATAGGTTGCGGAGCAGGCTTAATAGCCCTCTTGCCTATCTCCACCCTTGGGGCCTCAATCCATAACCCCTCAAGGTCATAGAATTCTCTTATTGGCTGATAGAAGAGGTGAACCACCACATCACCATAGTCCAACAATATCCAGTGGCCATCCCTTTCGCCCTCTACGCCAAAAGGGCTGAAACCTTCCTCTTTCATTCTTCTTCGGAGATGTTCGGCAACGGCCTGGACCTGTCTGCTGGATTTACCGCTGGCAATAAGGAAGTAGTCGGTTATGGAAGTTAACTTTTCAACCTCAAACAGAAGAAGGTCAGTCGCCTTCCTTTCAAGGATGATACTAACAGATAGAAGGGCCTTATCAAGCGAATTCATTAACCAGGTATAAACCTACCTTTTCTATATATTCTCTTACTGCCTCCGGTACCAAAAAGCGAATAGATTTCCCCTTATTTACCATCTCCCTTATTCTACTCGCTGATATATCCATCAGAGTTGTATCTCTTTTAAGTAAGATATTTCCCGACGGATGGCAAAAGTACTTTCTTTCAGGGTTCCATACAAAGCCAGCGGTAAGGGAGTCAAGAAAGGTAAAAAGCTCTTCTGTATTATACCCTGGCCTATTAATAACAACAAAAGAGGCATACCTAAAGAGGTCCTGGTATTCCTTCCAGGTCTTTATCTCCATAAAGGCATCTATTCCAATGATAAAAAATAGTTCAAGTTTGGATCCAAAATGGGAATGGAATAGTTTCAGTGTTTCAATGGAGTAAGACAAACCAGGCCTTTTCCCCTCAATATCCCACACTTCAAGGAGAGGTGAAGTGTTACTTGCCAGCCTTGCCATTTCTAAGCGATGGGAAAAGTCAGCAATGGGATAGGGGCTCTTGTGTGGTGGAATACCAGATGGTATGAGGTAAACCTTTTCAAGACCCAAATCCTCACCTATTTCCTCAGCCACCCTCAGGTGACCAAAATGAATCGGATTAAAAGTCCCTCCCAGGATACCTAATTTCACGTCCTTACCTGTCCGGATCCAAATACAATGAACTTTGTGATGGTCAGCTCCTTTAGACTCATTGGTCCATAGGCATGCAGCTTCGATGTACTGATCCCAATCTCCGCACCTAAACCAAGCTCGAAGCCATCGTTAAACCGGGTAGAGGCATTTACCAAGACTACTGAGGCATCCACCTTTTCTAGAAATTCTTTAGACCTCTCATAATCATTGGTAACAATTGCCTCCGTGTGATTAGACCCATATCTGTCAATATGGTCCAGGGCCTCATCCATATCCTTAACAGTCTTGACCGTCAGGATAAGATCTAAAAACTCTGCCGGCCAATCACTTTCCTTGGCTAATTTCAGGTCGGGAACAAGCCTGAGGGTGTCCTCACAGGCCCTTATTTCAACCCCTGCCTTTTTGAAGGCTTTTATCATGCCTGGCAGGAAGGAAGGGGCTACTTTTTTATGCACCAACATCGTCTCCATCGCATTGCAGACCCCAGGTCTTTGTACCTTGGCATTAAGACATATCTTTTGAGCCATCTCTAGGTCAGCAAATTCATCCACGTAGACATGACAGACACCTTTAAAATGCTTTAATACCGGGACCCTTGAATTTTCAGCAACAAAGCTGATCAGACCCTCCCCACCCCTGGGAATAATCACATCAACATAATCATCCATACCCAAAAGAATACCAACGGCCTCATGCTCAGTAGAGGGGATCACCTGTATGGATTTTTCTGGTAGATTGGCCTTTTTCATTGCCTCTGTTAGGATCTCATTCAGGATTAAATTGGAGTTTATGGCCTCAGATCCGCCCTTTAATAAGACTGCATTGCCTGATTTGAGGCAGAGGGCAGCTGCATCAACGGTTACATTAGGCCTGGACTCATAGATAAAACCTATCACCCCCAAGGGGATCCTTACCCGTCCCACCTGCAATCCATTTGGTCTTTTCCACATACCGGTTACCTCACCTACTGGATCAGGAAGGGCAGCCACTTCCCGCAATCCAGTAACCATTGAGGTAATTGCTTTTTCATTGAGGGTTAACCTATCTATCATCGCTGGATTAAGTCCCTTTTTCTTGGCCAAGGAGACATCCTGGGCGTTTGTCTTAATTATCTCCTCCTTCCGGGAAAGAATATTCTCTGCCATGAATTCTAAGGCAGTGTCCTTTTCGCCCCTCTTGGCAACCCTTAAAAGCCTGGCAGAAACCTTAGCATCTCTTGCCATAGCCCTTATCATTTCATTGAGATCCACCTCCACACCTCCTGAGGATTATGGTAAGATCACTGGTAAAGGATTACGGATTTTTCATGAGAACGAGATTATCCTTGTGAACGACCTCATCGTCATGTTTGTATCCTAATATCTTTTCTATCTCCGAGCTCTTAAGTCCTAAAATCTTTTCTACATCGGTTGAGGGATAATTGACAAGGCCAACCGCAAGGGTTCTTTCTTCCCTATTTATTATGGTTACGGAATTTCCGATGTTAAATCTCCCATAGACAGCAACTATACCAGAAGGAAGTAAGCTTTTGCCCTTCTTGACCAGGGCATCTTCCGCGCCCCTGTCTACCATTATCTTTCCCTTTGGTGATTTTGTAAAGGCAATCCAGTGCTTGCGACTCCGCATTGGGGTAAGTTGAGGTAAAAAGAGGGTTCCTTCCTCCTTCCCCTCAAAGATTGTGCTGATTATGTTCCTTTTCAGACCATTGGCGATGATGGTCGGAATTCCGCATATGGCTACATCCCTAGCTGCCGTAACCTTGCTTTCCATACCACCCCTTCCTAAAGGGCCTGGGATGGCGCATGCATTTTTTTCTATCTTGCCTGTTACCTTTTCGACTAAGTGAATCAGATGCGCATCTTTATTCCCTCTGGGATCATCATCGAAAAGACCATCTATATTCGTGAGGTTAATAACGAGGTGAGCCCCGGCGAGATTAGCTATCATAGCACTAAGATTATCATTGTCACCGAATTTTATCTCATCTACTACAACGGTATCATTTTCGTTGACGATCGGGATAACCTTCCAGTTAAGGAGGGTAAAAATGGTATTCCGTGTATTGAGATATCTCCTCCTGTTGGTGAGGTCATCCCTTGTAACCAATACCTGAGCCACCTTCTTGCCGTACCCTTTGAAGGCCTCCTCATAGGCAAGCATCAAACTGCTTTGACCTATAGCTGCAACGGCCTGCTGTTGGGAAATGGATTGTGGTCTTTGGGAAAGCCCCATCTTTTTTATGCCAGAGGCAATGGCACCTGAAGATACAAGAATAATCTCCAGCCCTCTTTCTTCCATAAGGTGACAGATATCTTCGCAAAGGGCTTGAATAACATCCAGGTTTAGACCCTCTTTTTTTGTCAGTACCCCGCTTCCAATCTTAATAACCACCCTTTTAACAGGGTGGAGCAAATCTTTCCTTGAATGGTTCATTTTCTTGGTAATGTGTCTTTAACCGGAGTGCAGGAATGGAAGGACCTTATCCTTTAACACCTGTTTGAGTTCCTCTAATCCTTCTCCGGTAAGAGCAGAGATTGCCAGACACTCATAGCCAAGGTCATGAAAGGAATGGAACGTTTCCTCGATATTTCTCTTATTGTTAGGAATTAGGTCAATCTTATTTATCAATATCACCAGATCCTTTTTAACCAGGGATGGATGGGATAGCCTTAATTCTTCCCGTAGGATAAAGAAATCTTTGAGCACATCTTCAGAAATTGGCTGATGTATATCCAGCACATGGAGAAGAAAGGAGGTCCGCTCAATATGTTGTAAAAATCTATGCCCTAACCCCCTCCCCTTGCTTGCACCTTCCACCAGGCCCGGAATATCGGCAATGGTAAGAGATTGTTCGTCATCAAAGACAATAACCCCCAAATTAGGGGCAAGGGTTGTAAACGGGTAGTCAGCTATCTTGGGATGTGCATTGGAAAGGCGTGATAGAAGTGTAGATTTGCCGGCATTGGGTAAACCCATGATACCTATATCTGCGATAAGTTTGAGCTCCAGTTTAAGTCTTTTTTCTGTTCCCTTCTGGCCCTCCTGGGCAAGCCTGGGCGCCCTGTTGGTTGCAGTAGCAAAATGCTTATTTCCTTTACCGCCTTGTCCACCCTCCATCAATACCATCTGCTGGTTGTCATGAACCAAGTCAGCCAGTAGTTCTCCTGTTTCCTTGTCTTTCACCATGGTCCCTAGTGGGACCAGGATTTCGATATCCCTGCCTTTTTTCCCTGACTTATTCTTACCTCTCCCGGGCCTGCCATTTTGGGCCTTAAAATAACGCACAGAGCCGAGATCGTATAGGGAATGGAGCCTTCTGGTTGCCGTGAACAAAACATTTCCACCCTTTCCGCCATCCCCGCCATCAGGCCCCCCTTTTGGTATGAATCGTTCTCTCCTAAAGCTTATGCAACCAGCTCCCCCATCACCTGACTTTACAGTGATCTCATCCTCGTCAACAAATCCCATAGGAGATTTTGTCTCTGCTGACCATATTAAATGATATTGGTGCTCCCCCTACTATGTAACCGGCCGTTACACAATATTCATCACAATTTTTCCACGTGTCCGCCTTCGCCGGGTTGTAGGGTTACGGGGCATAAACGCTTACTTGTTTTCTATACTTACCAGACCTTTCAAAGGTAACGAGCCCATCGACCTTTGCAAAAAGTGTGTAGTCTCTTCCTACACCAACATTCTTTCCTGGATGGATACCAGTACCCCTTTGCCTGGCAATGATTGCCCCAGCCTTAACAAGCTGCCCACCAAATCTTTTTACCCCCAGTCTCTTCCCTGGGCTGTCTCTGCCATTTCTGGAACTACCACCTGCCTTTTTGTGCGCCATCCTTATCTCCTTTTCTTGTTACTGGTTACTCGTTACCTGCTGTTTCTCAAGAAAGCGAGAGGCGAGAAACGGGTAGGGAGTAACAAATCTATGCCTCTATCTCAACTATTCTTATTCCTGTAAAATCTTGCCTATGACCCTGCTTCTTTCTATATCCCTTCCTTCTCTTATATTTAAACACAACTATCTTAGGTCCTCTTCCCTGCCTAATGATCCTAGCTATCACCTCGGCATTTTCCAAAACGGGCCTCCCAACTGTTAGCTTATCTTCTTTAGAAACAAGCAACACATTGTCAAAATGAATCTCATCCCCCACCGCGCCTTCCAGTTTTTCAACACTTAGCTCATCACCTGGTTTTACCCTGTACTGTTTACCGCCCGTTTGGATGACTGCATACATTCTAACCCTCCAATATTTCAAATAAATTTAATCTACCGTAACAGTATAGCAAAGTCAATAAAAAACCTATCCTGTAAGCGTCCAGATGATGGAGGTCTTTTATATAAGTCTACAAGGTAAAAAGGTCAATCCCCATTTCGAATGAGGCGGTTTTCAATATTTCAAATGCTATATTGCTGCATCCGGATCGCCATAAGTAGTAGCCTAAAAGGAAATTATGTGGTAGTTTACAGCACTAAGATATTAAACAGGCTACCATTTCCATGCCTATTTATGAATACCAGGCGGAGATTCCTGAAAAGGGTTGCAAGATATGCGGAGAAAGCTTTGAATACATCCAGGGCGTTGGGGAAAAAGCCCTTTCTCATTGCCCCCATTGCGGTGAGAGGGTTAAAAAGATTATTTCATGGTGTCATGCTGCAGTTATTGATCCATCACCGGAATATACCCGTGTAGAAAGGAAGATAGCCGAGTACGAAAAGGCAGGTATGTATAGTCATGCAGCGGAGCTGGCTGACAAACATTCGCATAAGATCAAAGACAGGCTTCTAAAAGAGAGGGCATTAGAGGATTATAAAAAGGCTGGCTATGATCTGGATTCCACTCCCACCGTTGACACCTCTTGACTGGTACCCAATATATCCACCCTGTCTAAAAAATTGCCTTTCGTCGCATTCTTTGATCTTTTGACACACTCCTGCTAAAAAGGAGGCGGTTTAAGGAGGCTGGAGGAGGAATTATGTCAGATTTTTTTCAAAATGGTGAAATAGCAACATTTCATAGGCTTAAACATAGGGATATCCAGGAACTTGAGGAGGAACTCCGAGAGGCCACAAAACACAGACCTATTTCCCTTGTTCTTCCGTACATTCCGATTGAGCTCCAGGGACCAGGTCTTCCGAGAATTGTAGAGGAGTTAAAGAATGTAAGATACCTCAAAAATATCGTTGTTGGTATCGGAAGAGCAAACCCAGAGGAGTTCAGACAGGCAAAGAAATTCTTTTCTACCCTTCCCCAAAAACCAAAATTGATCTGGTGTACAGGCCCGGCCATGGAAAATCTATATAATCTGCTGGCTGAAAACGGGATCAATGTGGGTGATGATGGCAAAGGGAGGTCTGCATGGATGTCTTACGGATATATCCTTGCGCTCGAAGATAGTCAGGTTATTGCATTGCACGACTGCGATATTGTCTCCTATAATAGGGACCTGCTTGCGCGGTTATGTTATCCTGTTGCACACCCGAATATTGGCTTCGGCTTTTGCAAGGGATACTACAGTAGGGTTACGGACCAGATGCACGGAAGGGTGACGCGGATCTTTGTGACACCTCTTATCAGGGCCCTGAAAGAAACCTTGGGTACCAATCAGTTTTTAGAGTACCTCGATAGTTTCAGGTATATCCTGGCCGGGGAATTTTCAATGGATGTAGATTTGGCTCGCCTGATCAGAATCCCCGGTGACTGGGGATTAGAGGTCGGTGTTCTTGCTGAGATTCACAGGAATTGTGCCCAGCGCAGAATATGCCAGATTGACCTTTCTGATAACTATGAACATAAACATCAACCCCTCACCCTTGAAGATCCCAACGAAGGTTTGCTAAAGATGGGGACAGACATCGCAAAATCTCTATTCAGGACTATGGCGAGTATGGGGTATATCCTCACCAATGAGTTTTTTTTGACGTTGAGGTCGAGCTACCTGAGGGTTGCCCAAGACTTCATTGCCTGGTACGGGTATGATTCTGAGATCAACGGATTAAAGTATGATAGGCATAAGGAGGGCAGTGTGGCTGAAGGATTCGTTAGATGCATCATTAGTGCTGGACAGCAGTTTCTCGAAACGCCGGTTGAAGTTCCCTACATATCGAACTGGAACAGGGTGCTCTCCGCTGTTCCAAATATCTTTGAGTTGTTGATGAATGCGGTTGAAGAGGATGACAAACATTGAGGGCCGATTAGCTATTTGCCATAGTTCCCCCTTTCATTATCTGGTTAAACCTTGATAATACATGCATCAGCTTGGGCCAGACCACCGCAGATTGCCCCGAGGGCGTAGCCCCCTCCGCGCCGCCGCAACTCATACATAAGATTCATTATGAGCCGGGCCCCACTGGCCGTGTTTGGGTGACCGATTGCAATGGCGCTTCCATTGATGTTGGTGTTTTCACGGAGGGCCCTTGCCTTCTGTTTGTCTTTATCAGTTAACAGCAGTGTGCTGATCAGGGGTACGGCGGCAAAGGCCTCGTTGATCTCCAAAAGGCTAATATCCTCGAGGGTCAGGTTGGCTAATTTAAGTGCTTTTATGGCGGCATATGCTGGGCCTTCGGGCATGCGGTGTGGACTGATGGCTATAGAAGACATGGCCACAATTTCGGCCAAGGGCTCCAGGCCCAGTTCATTTGCCCTGGCTCTTGTCATGAAGAGGATAGCAGTAGCCCCGTCGTTTAAGCCGGGGGCATTGCCCGCGGTTATGGCCCTTGTCCCATAGATTGTCTTTAATTTTTTGAGGGCCTCCAGAGAGGTATCAGGACGGTATTGTTCGTCAATATTCAACGTGAAAGGCCTTTGCTTCTCTAAAGCAACCTCTAAAGGGAGGATTTCCTCTTTAAGCTTACCTGCATTCCAGGCCGCTCCGTAGTTTTGATGGCTTCTAAAGGCCCACTCATCTTGCTCTTCTCTTGATATGCCATATTCATAGGCTACATTATCAGTATCCACTGAAACAGGATTGAAATCCCTATAACCTATGGCATAAAGAGGATCCTCCATCTTGACATCTCCGATACGGAATCCCTGGAAACGAACTCCCCTGACAATAAGAGGTTCCTGGCTAAAAGAAGTTGCCCCCCCTCCAATGGCCACTTCAATCTCTCCAAGTTTCATAGCCATACACCCCAATTTTACCGCTGACATAGCAGACACACACGCCTTATCAATTGATACAGACGGGGTTTCAGCTGGAAGCCCAGCCTTGAGTAAACTCTGTCGTGCAGGTACTGGCGTATAAACATCCTTCGTGGGAGATGTATCACCTACACCCCAAAATACCTCATCCACTATATGGGGCTCAAGATTAACCCCATTTAAAACACCACGCATGGGTATTGCTCCCAAATCAAAATAGTCAAACTCCCTTAAAGAGCCTCCATACCGTCCGAAGGGTGTCCGCACCCCATTAACAATAAGGATATCTTTATACATTTTGCTCAGCCCTCCTTCTCTGTTTTATATCGTTTTTCAGATCAATTCTAAAACTTCAGGATACTACTCAATTCTTATCATTATTTAAATAGCATTTATTAAAGAGCGCCTGATTGTGTATAATGGCAACATTAAAGATAGCACTGATAGTATAGGTAACGTAAGCGGCAAAATCTTTAGAAAGGGGGCATCACTTATGAATGGTAATGATAAGAAGATAACCGGAGGTGGGATGTTTCTCATAGAAGACGTGAGCTTTCAGCAGGTTTTTACGCCGGAGGACTTTACCGGTGAGCATAAGGATATTGTCAAGGCAATCGAGGATTTTATAAAGGGAGAAATTATAAGTCGGGGGGAGGAAATTGAAACGGTCAACAATGAATTGTCACGGGAGCTTATGAGGAAAGCTGGGGAGTTGGGATTCTTGGGAATAGATATCCCGGAGAAGTATGGGGGAATGGAATTAGACAAGATAAGCTCTGCTATTGTTGCAGAGAAATTCGGATATGGCGCCGGTTCTTTTGCTGTAACTGAATTTAACCATACAGGTATCGGCACCTTACCCGTGGCTTTATTTGGAACGGAGGAACAGAAGGAAAAATATCTCCCTGGGCTAAGCTCGGGAAGGCTTATCGGTGCCTTCGGCTTGACCGAGCCAGAGGTAGGTTCTGATGCTCTCAACCCATTGACTGTAGCTACACTTGCTGAGGATGGAAGATACTATCTCTTAAACGGCAGCAAACAGTTCATAACCAATGCGGGTTTTGCGGATATCATCTTTACCTATGCCAAGGTAGATGGCAAATTCTTCACCGCCTTCATTGTAGAGCAGAACTGGGAAGGCGTTTCCCTTGATGAGGAAGAGGAGAAGATGGGCATGCATGGTACCTCAACAAGGGCCTACCATTTCGATAATGTCAGGGTACCTGTGGAAAACACCTTAGGCGAGGCAGGGAAAGGTCATGTCGTTGCCCTTAATGCCCTCAATATGGGCCGTTATAAAGTTGGGGCAGCCTGTATTGGAAGCGCAAAGGCAGCCTTTTCCGAGGCAGTTAAATATGCCAAGCAACGGATACAATTTGGAAGGCCGATATGTGAATTCGGCTTGATAAAAGAAAAGATCAGTCAAATGGCTATTCGGCTCTTTGCCTCAGAGAGCATGATGTATCGCACAGGAGGGTTAATTCAGGCAAAATTAGAAGGCCTGGATATGGGCTCGGACAGTGCTGGTGTCAGGACAGCGGAGGCACTTGAGGACTACCTTATTGAATGCTCAATCAATAAGATTTATGGATCAGAGACCGAGGACTATGTAGTTGACGAAGAGGTTCAAATCTTCGGTGGCTATGGATATATACATGGAAATCACCCGGAGTTGGCCTATCGAAATGCCAGGATAAATCGGATCTGGGAGGGTACTAATGAAATCAACCGTCTCGTTATCGTTAATACGCTGATAAGGAGGGCAACCAAAGGCACATTTGACTTGATGCAGGCTTTTGGGCGTGTCTGCGAGGAGATTGAAAAACATGAGCCCACTCGTTCTGATGAACCTGGAAGACTAGATGCACAGGAGAGATTAATCCAGATGGCAAAAAAGATCACCCTGTTTGTTCTTGGCACGGCCTATCTAAGGCACGGGAAAGACCTAAGAGAGGAACAAGAGCTTATTGGCATAATAAGCGATATGATAATGGAGATCTATGCCATTGAGAGTGCCCTATTAAGAAGCCAGAAGATGTTAAACGGCAAAAAACCCGAGAGAGCCGCAATTCCAGTCAAGATGACGAAGGTCCTTTTCCATGACTCCCTTCAAAGAATAGGCCTCCTCGCTACAAGGGCACTGGAGGCAATGGAAGAAGGAGAATCGTTGGAGAGACATCTTACAACCATGAGAAGACTAGTATTTTCGCCTCCTCTCAATACTGTGGCCTTGAGGAGGGATATCGCTCATGAGATGATTCGATACGGACGTTATTCTTTTTAGAAATCTTTTCTCCTAGCTTGTCCTGTTTGCGCTCCCTTCTTTGCGTTGAGGGTCATGTGGATTAATGATTTTGATGATTTCCAGTTGGTAAGATGGCCTTTTGCCTAATACATTGCTTAGGAGCCTAACGAAGATCATCGAGATCCCTAATCCGGCCAGACTACCAATGAGGGTAGGTAGATCTGAATCGAAACCATATAGTTTACCAATATAATATCCAAGGCTCGCCCCTCCTACTATGCCCACTGCAGGAATCATATAGACAACCAGAGAGGCCTTTGTAACAGTGCCGGAAGGTATGCCTATCTTTACAATGTCTTCAGTCTTAGCACCAATGGAATTTAGGGCCTCGGAAAGCATCTCTTTTCCACCGCCAAGCATCTCGCAGCAACCCCTTGCCTTACATTGGCCACACTGCCCCTTTCTCTCTGTGAGAACCAATGCCTTTCTGTCCCATACCCTCTTGACTATCCCTTCTTCCTCAATCATATAGGCCTTAGGCCTTCTGCCTATTTCTGCAGCGTTGTGATCCATTTTATCAGGTCTCCTATCACTTATCACTTTGAAGCACGTTTTGGACCTTACTGAGGCCATACCCTTCCAATATAGTCAGTGCCTTATCGTCAAGCAGGCCAAATCTTTCCAGGGTTGAAGGAAGAGGAACAGCATCCTGTGTATAGCCCTTTTTCCTGTAAACAGCGTCACAAAGCTTTTCATAGGCCTCCTGCCGGAGCCTTATAATCATCCGATGTCTGAGCTGAGGATCATCCGCGATCCCGTCTTCTCCTAATTGCTCCTTCAGCCATGAATCATAGTACTCAGCACGGGCCTCATATTCGTTGAAATATGCTGGACCCATTGCCCTGAGTGGAATCTGATCGCTGGATCTCGTGCCCTTGCCATGACGAAGGTTGATCAGTTTTTGTAAAAGCTGCAGTCTCTCACTATCATCCAGTATATCGTGCAAGGTTTTTTGGCTACCTACAGTGGCATTCAGATATTTAACATAATATTCCAGGGTGGGCAGGTTTTGCGAAGGGGTATCGGTACTGGCTGCATCTGGATGCCTTACATCAATCCAGGGCAGCTTACATAATCCCACTGCATTGAACCAGGTTCTGATCAAGGGGAACCATTTCAGTGCTGAGGCTTTCATCTCGAATGAGGGTATTTCTTTGCGGAGCTGATCAATGGAGATGAGCCAGGCCTCATCATGCTGGGGCCCCTTGAGGGCAAATCCGTATCCTCCCTGTTGAGCAAGAGACTCCTTGGTGACATACATCGAAAATTCAAGGCCTTTAGTTTCCATTCCAAACTTATGGAGCTCCTCCAGTACCCTTTCTTTTCTTATACCCGTCTTGGTTGAGTATCTCTGCGCTACCCAAATCTTGACCCGCATAATTCCCTGGCCACATATCTTTCCGAGTCCTTCCCCCCTAGCTGTCTCGTGGAGAAGCCTGTCAACACCATCCACGTTACCCCAGGATAAATCGTAGCCTGTATCTTCATCGGAAAGATATCCCCTTTGGATGCACTCCATGAGAAACGCCGTTGTTACTCCCATGGATATGGTATCCAACCCGTATTCATCACAGTACCAGTTGAACTCTTGGACAAATTGGGGATCGAATATGCCCATACAGGTAACAGCCCCCAGAGTTTCATATTCGGGGCCATCAACACTCACCTTTCTACCGGAATACGGTCCCCTTGTCAGTTTCACATTCTCGGCCCCTTTGGCGCAGGCCAAATTGCAGCCATAATAGCAGCCGTCAGGTATGTTTTTGCTAAAGTAGTGATCCAAGAATACATTCGCATAGACAGCAGGGGAATCCTGATGGTTTCCATATTGGTAGTTATCTACTGGCAGGATGTGAAACTCGTTCATAATCTCAACCAAACCGGCAGTACCCCACGCTGAGAGCCGGAGCTGCTGAGGGTCCATTTTACTTATCACCTTTTTAAGACTGGATCCTGCCTGCCAGACCCCTTGTTTATCCACGGGGTTATTTGCCTTAACCCTATCTAGGCTAGAACGTACCATTACTGCCCTTAGCCCCTTATATCTCATAACCGTGCCGGTGCCCCCTCTGCCGGCCTGTTTGGAACGGATCCGGTTTCTCCTCTTATCATAAAAGATGCTGTTTATGATTCCAAATCTTGCATGAAGAGCTCCAATCCCTGTCGTTACTGCTGCTATATTTTCATTAGGTTTACCCTTGTTAAACCATTCGATAAGGTTATTCCCGTAGGAGAGACTTCCTTGATCGATCTCTGCTCCAAAAACAGGGGCTTCAAGGATATCTATGGAGCCCCTGTCCCCATCCACTATGAGCACGACGTCTTCTTTGGCAACACCGGAAATTGCCAGTGCATCGAAGCCGCAACGCTTTAATGTCGGTCCAAAATGTCCTCCAATATTAGAATCAATAAAGGTATCCGTCAAAGGGGATATGGTGCCCACAATGAACTTACCAGTGCCGGGAAATCTAGGTTCGTTGCCCAGTGGCCCGCTGGCCATAACCAGGATATTTTCCTGACTGTCATACCTGGTTTCCCCTGAGGTCCCATCCCAGATTAGTTTCAAGGCATAACCCCTTCCGCCAATGTATTTTTCTTTGAAATCGGATTGAACTCCACCTATTGAGATAGTACAGGAGTTCAAGTTGACATGGAGAATCCTATCCGCATATCCTCCTTGAATTGAGGCAGGTTTGTATTTCATCGACGTAAAGATTTTCATATTCAAGCCCTTTCAAAGATTCTTGAACTGCCGCTAGCTTATCCCTCCTACGCAAGGTGGCTTTGCCAGACCTTGACTACAGGAAAAAGGCGGTAATTGTCAAGTAATTTCAAATGATTCCAACTGAATAAAACCGCTCTTTTGGTGACAGAGGCCTTATTACGTTGAATTTTTTACCTCAAAGAATTATTATACTTTCTGTCTCCTAGATGACATAGTCATTATATACCTCAGATACTCTAACGAGCTCCTCGAGCATAGAGGAGCTTAGTAAGATAAACATTAGAAAGCCCCATATTCTATGAAATCGGTCTTGATCACAGGCGGTGCAGGCTACATTGGAACTCACGTGGTAAAACTTTTAGGTGAGAAGACAGATTATGACATCACCGTGATTGACAATCTCTCCACCGGAAAAAGGGAGGCAGTTCTCTATGGGGATCTAATAGTGGAGGACTTATCGAATTCTGATAGGATTTCCGAGATTCTTTCAAGAAAAAGATTTGATGCTATTATTCATTTCGCTGCCTCAATTATTGTGCCTGAATCGGTGAGTAATCCCTTAAAATACTACTCAAACAACACCATGAATACTATCAGACTGATTGGATTTGCACTTGAATACAAGGTTAAATATTTTATCTTTTCTTCCACAGCCGCAGTTTATGGTTTCCCTGATGAGATCCCCATAAGAGAAACAACAGCGGGCAATCCTATCAATCCCTACGGGATGAGCAAGTTTATGAGCGAAAGGGTCTTGATTGATGCTGCCCAGGCTCACAAGGATCTCAAGTACATCATATTACGATACTTTAATGTTGCTGGTGCCTCATCTGATGGGAAGGTAGGCCAGAATTTCCCCCAGGCTACGCACCTCATAAAAAAGGCTGCTCAAACAGTTATCGGCCAGAGGGAGTATTTAGAGATTTATGGAACGGATTATGATACAGCCGACGGAACAGGGGTAAGGGACTATATCCATGTGGAGGATCTGGCTGCCGCTCACCTGTCTGCTCTTGAATATTTGAAACAAGGTAACAGTTCAGATATCTTCAACTGCGGGTATGGTAAAGGCTACTCGGTAAGGGAGGTTATTGATACCATGAAAAAGGTCAGTGGAATCGACTTTACTACCAAAGAGTTAGCAAGAAGGCCAGGTGATCCTCCGATCCTTATAGCTGACAATAAGAAGATCTTAAGAGATCTAAACTGGAGACCTCAATTCAATCGACTTGCCTTTATCTGTAAGACAGCCCTGGAGTGGGAAAAGAAAATAGCAGGAGAATTGGTCTAAGGCAAAGGCCTTACACGACATGTAGATGAATCGGATGATATTCTCAGGAGCCTGCAGAACTCATGGCGATGCGTTTGAGCTAACCATTGACACACAGGCGACGTGCTCCTATACTACTTTCACTAAAAAGGGAATTCTTTTTACCGAACTATGAATAGACCTCACTTCATTCTGGGTGTTATTCTGGGGACGTGCTTGATAGCTCAGTCGGCTTGGGCCGCCAAGACCCACGTGACAGATTCTTTTGAGGTCACTCTCCGTACCGGACCCAGTACTGAAAACAAGGTCATTGCCATGCTCTCCTCTGGTCAGCCTGTGGAGGTCCTGGATTCACAAGGCGATTGGAGTCACGTTCGCCTTTTGGGAAGCGGGGTAAGCAATAAGGAGGGCTGGATGCTGAGCCGGTTTCTGGTAAATCGCCTCCCATGGGAAGTGCAAGCCAGGTCGTTAAGGGAGGAGAATATTCAGCTCAAAGAAAAGCTGACTCGCATAGAAAAAAAATTGACTGAAGCGGTACGTCAAGAAAAGGCGGCTCGCTCCACATTGGAAACTATACAGAAAGGCGTTCAAACCCTGACCAAGGAAAATGAGGGCTTGAGGTCTTCCCAAAAGAACAGGTGGTTTGCTACGGGCGCCTTGGTCGTCCTGTGTGGCTTGTTGATCGGCCTGGTGATAGGGCGGCAGCAAAAGAAACGACGATCGTCAGTGTATTATTAGGAATCATCTCACCAACATCCTCTTCCCAGATTGGAATACCCACTAAAGGCGCTGGGTTTACGGTGGGTATTTCTTAGTATAGTCTTTGACCCGCACCTTTCTGGCGGTATTCTCGGAGCTCATGTACCTGACCTTACCAAAGATGGGCCTCTCAGGACCCCAAGCCCTGTCATAGCGGCCCAACACCCAGAGGATACCACTATAGGAGTTGGGATCTCGGCCATCGAGGGCATACTTGTTATTTAGCTCAATCATGACTTCCAGGGCATCACGGGGGGACGTTGTCCACTCCAGGATCTTTTTTCCCCAGAGCATCCGGAGATAGTTATGGATCCAGCCCTCGCGAACCAACTGCATCTGGGCTGCATTCCAAAGCGGGTCATGAGTGCGGGCGGTTTCAAACTCTTCTCGGGTATAGACATAGGGTCTTCGGTCTCCTTCATGTTCAGTGAGTGTTTTGAGGGCCCATAGTGGTAGTGACTCATAGCGGTCATAATCGTCCCGCTGCCAGCACATATTAAAACCCAACTCTCGCCAGGTAATGAGTTGGTCAAGGAAGGCCTCACTGGCCTCACTAACCCCCCACCATCCAGTGCGGCTGCCTAAAGCGCGAGTAGAGAGATGGTCCAAAGACCAGCCCTCTTTTTCCATGACCTGATGAAATATCTGGTGAGCTGAGATATGGCCAAAATGGAGGTATGGGGAGAGGCCGCTGGTCACCTCTTGCTCCGGTTGATTGCGGTCTACCAAGTATCGCGACAGCCGGTCTTGTAAGAATTGTCCCAGAACACGCTGGGCTGTCTCAGAACCTCCACGCTTTCCCGCTATGCCTATGTCGTGGTTGATCGGAAGCAAGGCCAGGGCTGTTGAGTCACCCTTCAGAAGCTGCGAGGAGGCCATGGGCCATCGTTTGACGATTGCTCTGGGAAGAGCATGGAGCCTTATAAGTTTTATGTCGCTGAGAGGCTGTGCCTTTGGAGGATCAAGCAAGTAAGATGGCAATGTCTTTTGCAGGAAGCGCCTAAACCCATATGCGGTCGGAAATACCTGGTCTGTCGCTCGTAAGGGCAGGAGGCCGTTTGAGTCTACCAGTTCCACCAGCACTCCCAGTTTTCGGGATGCGGATGTCACCATCCGGGGAAGAAAAAACGCAGGGAAGTCGTCGGTGATAATCACGCAGGCCTTTTTAGCGAGGGCTGCGAGCAGACCCTTGCCCGCGTCCTGGGTAGGCTCCACGTAAGGGTAGTAAGATACTCCGAAGTTCTCAAATTGCCGGGCATTATCGGCCATACCTTCCAGGATAAAACGATGCAGGCGGTCGTTTGCCCACCGATAGTCACATCGTAAGGCCTCCAATACGAGCAGTGGTCTCTTGAGATCTAGGGCCCATTCCACAGCTCTCTGAAGGCTGAAGTTCCACGTCGCCCTCCGGTATGCGATCATCCAGTAGAAAACGAAGTCGCCGTTATAGTTGACAGGGGCGTCGTTGGATTTCCGGATGCGAATTCCTGGAACGAAACTCAAGGGGATCCTCCAGGTATAGGGCTGTACCGCTTTTTAAAAATCCTACCTCAACTATTACACCGCCTCAAAGTGGGCGTCTGTCAAGCCGTTTAAGAGGAGAAAGGATGTCACCTTAATGCACAGGAGCTCTGCGTCAGCCTGATCAATAAACCCGGCCAAATGGGGATGTCTCTCCAAGAGTCTGGCCCGGGCGCGCTTCTTCTTGGCTTCCCCTTCCATTTTTTGAAAGAGTCCGGTCACTGTCAAGGCCTTCGCTCGGGGACGCCGGGAACCGGTATGTTCCTCCCTTGTGTCGATCAGGAAGCTCACCGACGGGTTTTCAAGTAAATTCTTGTACTTTTTTGTCTCTTTGTGAGTGACCATATAGATCTCCCGGCAGTCGTCGTCGGTGACGTAGGCCATAAGGGAACAATGGGGATTGCCACCTGAGACTGTTGCCAGAACACAGATGTCTTTTTCTCTAGCGAGTGTCTTCATTCTTTCAAGCATGGTTCCTTTCCCCCGCGCATTTACTCAATTCATATCCTATCTCAAAGCCTTTGGTAACATATTCACACGGCTATGGGAAATAGATTTGGGAGAATCTATTGCCAGGGCTCCTGACAATTGATATATTGCTTTCGTCTTTCTTGGAGAGCACGGATTCACAAGTTACTATGGAAGATACCATTAAACTGGGAATCAGTACCTGCTTGCTCGGGGAGAACGTTCGATATGACGGAGGGCATAAGCTTGATCGGTTCTTGACCGACACCCTCGGTCAGTATGTTGAATACGTTCCCGTGTGTCCCGAGTTTGAGTGCGGGTTTGGGGTCCCACGGGAGGCCTTGCGCCTGGTGGGCAACCCTGAATCACCACGTCTTGTCACATCCCGCACCAACCGGGATTTTACGGACCGTATGGTGCAGTGGGCCGGAAAGCGAGTGATTGATCTCGAGAAAGAAGGACTTTGCGGCTTCATCTTCAAGAGCAATTCTCCCAGCAGTGGCATGGAAAGGGTAAAGGTCTATGGTGAAAAGGGAATGCCTGTGAAAAAAGGCCGAGGAATCTTTGCACGCATATTCATGGAGCACTTCCCACTAATCCCCGTTGAAGACGAGGGCCGTCTTCATGATCCCAAACTAAGGGAGAATTTCATCGAGCGGATCTTTACTTTAAAGCGGTGGCGTGAGGGCCTTTCAAAAAAGAGGAGTATGGGGGATCTGGTGGAGTTCCACACCCAACATAAGCTTCTGATCCTCTCCCACAGCGAGAAACACCACAGAAGTATGGGAAAACTGGTGGCAGGTGGAAAAGAAATACCCGTCACTGAGCTATATGCGAGATATGAAGCCCTCCTGATGGAGGCCTTGAAGCTGAAGGCCACCCCCAGAAAGAACAGCAATGTCTTGATGCACATGATGGGGTATTTTAAAAAGCAGCTGACCTCTGATGAGAAGGAAGAGGTTCTGGAAATCATCCAGGACTATCGTGAGGGTTACATCCCGCTTATTGCCCCGATTACGTTGATCAACCACTATGTGCGGAAATATAACCAGCCATATCTGAGCAAACAGAACTACCTGCGACCCCACCCCATCGAGCTCCAGCTGCGAAACCACGTGTGAACCGTAATTACCAGGGAACTGACATGGAGGAAAAAAACCGATTGAGGTTTTGATATCTCATGCATTTGATAATCCTCAGAAACGTGTACATAGAGGAGGATAGAGATGGATCTTGGTGAATACTTTAAAGACTCGAAAGGCAGCGGAGTCCTGGCAACGGCAGATGAGCAAGGCCGCGTGGATGTAGCAATCTATGCGCGACCCCATGTTATCGATCCAGAGACCATCGCGTTTATTATGCCTGACCGTTTGACACACCAGAATTTACAGTCCAATAACCATGCGGCCTATCTCTTTATCGAAGAAGACTCCAGGTACAGGGGTCTCCGGTTATTCATAAGCAAGGTCCGTGAGGAAAAGGATAGCGAGCTTCTCCACTGGATTCGCCGAAGAAGATATGCGTCAGAAAGGGGAGAAGAGGAGGAGTCGCGCTTCTTGGTATTCTTCAAGGTAGACAAGGTCTTACCGCTCATCGGGGCTGGCGAGGAATCATAACAAGGGGTGCTATGAAGGTTATCATTACCGGAGGTCTCGGGTTTATTGGCACCCAGCTTTCAATACGGCTCCTGGAAAGCGGGCACAAGGTCACCATCGTAGACCATTCCCCCAAGCCGAGGCCTTATACCCCCCAGGAAGCCAGATACGTGTCTGCGGATACCATGATCCCAGGGTCCTGGCAAGAGGAGGTTGAAAACTACGACGCTGTGATCAATCTGGCCGGGGCCTCGATCTTTAGGCGATGGAACAATGACACCAAGCAGCTCATTTATGACAGCCGGATTCTCACAACGCGAAACGTAGTGGAGGCCATGCCCGAAGAGAAAGGCGCGCTGCTTTGCAGCACATCGGCGGTCGGGTACTACGGTTTCCGAGGCGATGAGCAGTTGACAGAGGAGGATAGCCCTGGAAATGATTTCCTGGCAAGACTTTGTGTTGATTGGGAAAGGGAGGCCCGTAAGGCTGCCGAGAAAGGAGTTCGAGTGGCCATAACCCGATTTGGTATCGTCCTGGGAAGGACAGGGGGTGTGCTGGGGAAAATGGTCCCCGCATTTAAGAAATTTGTGGGTGGGCCGTTGGGGAGCGGCAAGCAGTGGTTTTCCTGGATTCATATAGAAGACCTGCTGAAGGCATTTTTGTTCGTCTTTGAGAATCAGGACATCCACGGTCCGGTAAACTTCTGTTCACCGAACCCCGTCCGGAATAGGGATTTGGCCAGAGCGCTTGGAAAGGCCCTCTCGCGGCCCTATTTCTTGACAACGTCCGCCATTATATTACGATTTGTGCTTGGTGAATTTGGCTCGGTGCTTCTCGAAGGCCAGAGGGTCATCCCGGCTAAGCTAGTAAAGTATGGCTTCGTTTATCGGTATCCAGAGATGATGGGTGCCCTGCAGGAGGTTGTAGGACAAACTAATAAAGGGTGAGCTCTCACATTCCCATTGGCCCAGAAGAAGGATGGAGCCTTTTTGCTTAGAGCTACATCTACTCAGTGGAATACTTGTATATACTTCACTGCGTGGCTATCAGCTATGAGCTATCAGCAATAAGCTAATCCAACCTTTTGCCTTCTGGCTCCTGTCTCCTGACCTCTCTCCTGTTTCGGCTATCGCCTATCGCAAAGCGCTCCTCTCCCTTTCCGGCTGATTTCATTCCTATTTTTTTCACAATGATTCAATGTGGGTGCCATGGACTTCATACAAAGGCCTGTTTCTCACCATGAGAGGTAGAGTTTTGGGTTTAATAAAGACCATCTCCTTTTACTAGGTTTCTTGGCGGTGCACTTGGCTTAATCGGATAACAAAAACTGGTGAAAGTCTTGGATACCACATGTAATCCGTAGTCTAGTTTCAGGGATTCCAGACTTAGGCAGGTAACTTAGGTTTTGTACTGGAGGAACAAGGCGCAATATATTGTGCATTCATTTCATATAAAAAAAGACATATTTGTGCTAATTCTCATTTGTCCTAAGTGCCTGACCCTTTTCTCTACTTCCTATGCGTATCTATGTGTGTAAATCTTTACTAAGGAAATGGCATTTCGTTTCCCAAAAATGGATATTTTTTTACCATTCTCTGGTTGCCGTTTCCAAAGGGTTAGCCTAACTACCTGAATTCTAAGGAAATCTTCTAACCACCTAATTTTGCATGATTTTTGCAGCCTTGGATATATGTAACCTGCGATAAGGTATCATCATGGCTACAAATTTTAGGGTCTGTGTTCACAGAAATAGCGAAAACCTCCACCTGAAATTAAGGGGCGATTTCGATGGGATTTCGGCACATAAACTTCTCGACATCCTAAAGAGGTATTCTCACCGCACCTCAAAGGCCTTCATCCATACCAGCTGCCTGGTCAATATCCATCCCTTTGGACTGAGCGTATTCCACAATCATCTTGACATCCTGAAGGGCAAATCCATAGAGCTTGTATTTACCGGAGAGCATGCCTCCCAGTTAGCACCAGAGCGACCTGTGCTTTTCGACCTTATCATCTCTACTATAGCCCCGGGAGCTCTCTCCGGGACAGCCTACCGTCCATGAGACTGGAGGAAAAGGTGGAAGAACTGAAAAGAGTCTTGCTGAGGCGACTGGAAAAAAGGGGGATAGAGCCGAGTATAGTTCACGGGTTTATCAGGGACCTGGCACATACCATGTTAGTCAATCCTCATATGAACCCTTCACAGGTAAATAAGCACTTGCAGTTATTGGGCTGGCATAGCCTTGAATTGGACTATCATACCTTACAGGTAGCTAGAGCATGTTTTGAAGCAGAGGGCTTGAAGAGTTTGGAAAGTAAACCAGCCCGCTGGTTTGAGATCAATTTTAGGCGGCATAATGTCGGTTAATTGAATAATCGAGTGGGTTGAAGAGAGCACTGGTCTAATCACATCTATGGGAGCCTGGGAGATGGTTAGGAAGAGGTAGTCAAGGTCCTTAGTAAGACATTCTGGGCAGGGTTATCTTGCAACAAGCTAGATGAGGATGTAGGAACATGTTAGAGATGAGGCGCCTTTTTATTGATCGGCGCTCTGGTGAAAATAGGCGCAAAGTATATGATCTTGATTACTTCTTGAACGGAGGGATTGAGAGAAGGAGTTGGAAAGAGCGAAGATCGCAAGTCGAACGGAGAGAGGATTGGTTGAGGGTGGATGAGTGGGTGAGTGTGTTAGTGGGAGGTCTTAAAGATTCGAAAGTCTTTGACTTGAAATTCCAGTACACTAAGAAGAGTATGGGTAGCCATTCTAGGTTATTGCTTGCCTTTTTTATTGAGGGTGTCACGATCTAAACACTGAAGCCCTCTTCCCCATAAAAACCATGTGTTTTCGAGCATTATGATAAGGGACGGAGGCCCTAATGAGCCCTTATTATATGCAATTGTCACGGAGCAATACCTCAAAAAGTGCCCACCGAGCTCCTCACAGAAGATTGTCTGTTGGGTGGTTCCTTCTTCAAATCCCATGTGCTATTATACCTTCGTAAGTAGTTGTGATTAAAAGGAGGAGTGTTATGAAAAATAGCTTAAAGATTATGAAGATGGCATCAATATGCTCTATGGTTTTGCTTGCCATGTTTCTGGTTGCTTGTGGAGGAGGGGGCCATGGAAAAAGTTAAAAGATATGCTTTTAGCACTGTTTTGGATGCGTCCTATGAGGATGCGATCTCCCGGGTCAGGGATGCGCTAAAAAAAGAGGGGTTCGGGGTTCTGACCGAGATCGATGTGAAGGGGACCCTGAAGAAGAAGCTGGATAAAGAATTCAGAAAGTATGTCATATTGGGGGCGTGCAACCCACCCTATGCCTACCGATCCCTTGAGGCTGATCTGGACGTGGGGCTTCTTTTACCCTGCAACGTCATCGTCTATGAGACCGACGACAAAAAGGCGTATGTTGCAGCCATTAATCCCATTTCCGCCCTCGAGGTAATCCAAAGCCAGGAGTTGCGAGACATCGCTGAGGAGGTTTCGGAAAAATTGAAAAGGGTCATTGAGCGGGTTTAGCAGGCCAGGGCACGTGAGTGGTGAACCTTCTATTCGAGGGCGACAAAAACTATTGAATGTAGTGTTGCCAGGACAAACTGCTAGCGACATGAGCAAGAGCACTCGTTTTAAAAAGATGAGAATTGTCAGGTTGTAATGAAAAATGAGGGTAGCTCAAAGCAGTGGCCGGATTTTAGATTTACTTTGGAAGAGATAGCTGGTGCGGTTGGAGACTATGGAACACTGATCCCTATTGTCCTCGGAGTAGCTATCGTTTCAAATGTTAATTTAGGGTTCATCCTACTCTTTTTTAGCATTTGGTATATTATCACAGGCATATATTATAAGATGCCTGTCCCGGTACAACCAATGAAGGCTATTGGTGCTGTAGTTATTGCAGAGGGCTTAAGTGGAGGAGAGATTGTTGCATCGGGAATAATTTTGGGGGCTCTTTTCTTAGTTTTGGGATTTTTTAGGGGAATGAAATTCATTCAGGAAAAGGTTCCCGACACTGTTATTAGAGGAATACAATTAGGCTTGGCATTAATTTTCGTTAAGACATCGATTCATTTTATTATGAGGAATTATATCTTAGCAATTATCTGTATAATTATTGTCATTTTATTTCTCATAGCCAATAGGTTCAGCAAAATTCCAGATGTTTCCGCACTATGTATTCTAGCAGTGGGGATAATTGTTGGTTTTTCCATATCCGGGATTCCGCGCATCAGCATTGTATCTTTACCGAATATCCTTATCCCAACTGCCCAGGACTTTTTGAAAGGTGGGTGGTTATTGGCTGTTCCTCAGGCACCGTTGACTGTTACCAATGCAGTACTCGCAACATCCTTGCTAACCAAAGACCTTTTCCACCGAGAGCTCGACCCAGATAGATTATCAAAGACTATCGGTCTGATGAATCTCACCTCTGTTCCTTTTGGGGGTTTTCCCATGTGTCATGGTGCTGGTGGCCTTGCAGCAGAATACAGATTTGGAGCAAGAACCGGAGGGGCAAATATTATTGGTGGCTTGATACTATTACCAATCGCCCTGTTTTTCGCCAGCCCAGAGTTTGTCGCAATTATCCCCCTTGGTGTTTTTGGAGCATTGTTAGTTTTTGCCGCAATTGAATTGGGAAAACAAGGCCTGAAAACAGACTCTTATATCGTTACAGGCGTCATAGCGATATTGGCACTTATAACCAATATGACAATTGTGTTCATTGTTGGAATGTTATTGGCATATGTATTCACAAAAACACGCAAGCGTCGAGAAATGTATGAGAATGCTACGGGATAAGATGCGTCTATGCGCCTGGCTGCGATCACGTAGATTGCTCTGCCAAGACTCTGCAATAGGTACTGGCTAAGGCGACCGTTACTGAGGCTGTATGCTATGAAGATGAAAATTGCCAGCTTTAATACGAATGGGGTAAGGGCTCGCCTTTCTATTATCAAGGAGTGGTTAGAAAGGGAGGGGCCTGATGTATTGTGTATTCAGGAGACAAAGGTCCAGGATAAGGATTTTCCTAAGGATGCCTTTGAAGATTTGGCTTACTACTGCGCCTTCTGGGGACAGAAGTCTTTTAATGGTGTTGCTGTACTGAGCAAAGTCCCACCAGCAAAGGTATCCTTTGGCTTTGGCGATGGAGATGAAAGAGAAGAGCCAAGGATGATAACTGCCTATATCAAGGATATACCCATTGTAAATACCTACGTGCCCCAGGGGACTGCGCCGGATTCGGATAGATTTCAGTACAAACTTGACTGGTTTCAACGTCTCCGTGGTTATTTCTCAAAACACTTTCAACCAACCGAGCCTCTGTTGTGGGTGGGGGATTTTAATGTGGCCCCTGAGCCAATAGATGTCTACGACCCTGAAGGGCTGTTAGGGAGTATCGGGTTTCACCCTGACGAGCACAAGGCCCTTTCAGCTGTCAAGTCATGGGGCTTTGTTGATGTGTTTCGCATGCACAACCCAGGCAACAAAGCCTACACGTTCTGGGACTACAGGGTTCTCCATGCCTTTCGCCGCGGCCTTGGATGGAGGGTGGATCATATCTGGGCAACCCCATGCCTGGCTGAGAAATCGAAGAGGGCATGGATCGATGTTGCTCCGAGGCGGCTGGAGAAGCCCTCGGATCATACCTTTATCCTGGCAGAATTCGAGGTATGACTAAGCCTCCATTGTATTTTTTCACCTGCTTTTCCGGTTGAGCGGGATAGCTGTTTGAGCAAAATCCCCTTCTTCCCGCCTTGGCGGGCTTACAAAGTCTGTCGCTCCGCGGGCCCAGTGAGAGATAAAGTTGTAGGGTATTCCGTTCTATTTCTCTAAGATGCTATTTTTAGCACTTATATGAAATGAAGCAGAGAAGGGCGCGAATGATCACTTTCGCTGAGGAGCGGCGTTTTGTCTACGGTGTGGACTTCAGTGGTGCAAAGGACGCAGGCAAGAGGATATGGATTGCACGTGGCCTCATCAAAGAAGATGCCCTCATGATTACAGGATGTTTCCAGGCTGAAGACCTGCCAGGCTCCGGGAGGGAGAGGGAACAGAGCCTTAAGGCGCTGAGGGAATTTATCGGTAAACAAAAACACAGTATCTTCGGCCTGGATTTCCCTTTCGGGATACCCAAGGCCTTGGTAAAAGAAGAGAGCTGGGAGAAGTTTGTCGTATCCTTCGAAGCCACATACAAAAGCCCGGGTGAGTTCAGATCGATGTGCAGGTTAGCAGCCTGGGGCAAAGAGCTTAAGAGGTTTACTGATCTTGAGGGCAAGACCCCTTTCTCGCCGTATAACCTTCGCCTCTACCGGCAAACCTACTTTGGTATCAGGGATGTGCTTGGATCTCTCATGAAGAATAACACGGACTGTGTTCTCCCTATGCAGAAGCCCTCACCAGACAGGACATGGGTTATTGAGATCTGCCCTGCCTCTACCTTAAAGAGGGAAAATCTGAGATTACCTTACAAAGGATGGGATGAGACAAGGAGAGCTGCAAGGGCAAAGATCCTTGAGGGCATTGAGAAGGCAGGTTTCATGGGTATCAAGGAGGAGGGCTTACGCTCGGCGATAGTGGGCAATCCAGGTGGAGATGCGCTTGACAGTGTCATTGCTGCATTTGCAACGGTTAGGGCCCTTCGCAATGGCTTCACCTTTGATAAAAACTCTCCGTATTCTTTAGAGGGGTGGGTGTTTGTATGAATACTCTTTAGTAGCGAAGCTTCGCCCCAAACCGACGAGGCATGAGTTCTCTCTTAGAAAATCCTAAATTCGAATATCGAAATCTGAAACAAATCAGAATGACCAAAATTCAAATGTTGTGAGCCTAGAATCCTTTACCCAAAGCAAGCAAGGCTTTTCGCCGTTTCGAATTTTGAACATTTGAATTTCGATATTGTTTGGCATTTCGGGTTTAGGATTTCGAATTTAAGGCAGTGGAGCTCGATTCTACTGGAAGGCTTGACACATTTGTTTACTTTTGAGGTTTTTGAGACGTCTAGGTTGAAGGATTACTGGATTTGCCTTTTCTTTACAAACAGGATTTAATAAAAAACAACCAGGAAATATGCTAAGATAGAATGTAGTTCAAATCATTCGACTGAAAGTAGCTGAAAATAGATGATCGAGTGAAAATTGCCTGCTAATCTACCGCCACCTTATTTTGAGGCTGAAAAGCGATACAGGGAGGCCAAGACCCCGGCAGAGGGAATAGCTGCCCTTGAGGAGATGCTGGCCATTATGCCCAAGCATAAGGGCACGGACAAACTCAAGGCAGACCTCAGGCGCCGCATTTCGAAGCTGAAATCCAAACAGCAAGAAAAAAAGAAGTTAGGGAGGCGAGATAGCAATTACAGAATTGAAAGGGAAGGGGTGGGGCAGGTTGTTCTCATTGGTGCACCGAATGTTGGCAAATCCGCTTTGGTATCTGCCCTCACAAATGCGGATCCACAGGTGGCAAATTTTCCCCACACCACCTGGAGGCCCACTCCAGGTATGATGTATTTTGAAGACATCCAGATTCAACTCATTGATACGCCCCCAATAAGTAAAGAATATATAGAACCATTGTTTTTTGATATGGCCAAGGGGTCAGATATTATCCTGGTGGTAGTTGATGTGCAAACAGATCCGCTGCAGCAACTGGAGGAAACTGTTTCCATTCTCAAGGAACATAGGATAGCCCCTCGTAGATTGGCTCATCTTTATGAAGGGCAGCACGGCTGGACTTTCTTGCCCTTCCTGGTGGCGGCCAATAAAAACGATGACCGCTCGAGTGAGGAAAACTTTGAGATATTCAGATCCCTTCTAGAGGATGAGTGGCCTCTGGTGCCCGTATCAGCAGAGACTGGCTACAACTTTGATGTAGTAAAGCAAACCTTGTTTAACACGCTGGAGATCATGCGGGTCTATACCAAGGCCCCGGGCAAGGAGCCAGACCTCACCCAGCCTTTTGTATTAAAAAAGGGATCGAGAATGGAGGATCTTGCCTCGAAGATCCACAAGGATTTTTTGGAAAAGCTCAAATATGCCAGGGTGTGGGGAAAGCAAGTCTATGATGGTCAGATGGTTCAAAGGGACCACATTCTTCAGGATGGTGATATAGCTGAGCTCCATCTATAGGGTTGTCTCTGTGTTCTCTATGTCACTAACGACCGCAGCAAGCAGGTGGTGAAGTATGATTACAACATTGCTTACTGGATAAGCGGTTCTGCTATGGAGAGTGTAGAATCGTTTTTTACGATTTTGATTCCGCTATTGATCATTATGGATCCATTAGGAAATTTGCCTTTTTTTCTCCTTTTTACCGAACAAAATAGCCCCTCAGAGAGAAGGAAAATGGCGGCTACTGCATGTGTAGCAGCATGCGCAATCCTTTTCTTCTTCTGCCTTACTGGGAATTTTGTATTGCACTTTTTTGGGATAGGTCTTCCAGCTTTTCAACTGGCAGGGGGTTTTATCTTTTTTATCTATGCCTTACAGATGCTCCATTTGATACCGAGCGGGCTAAAAACTACGTCAGAAGAGGAAAAAGAAGGCGTGGCAAAGGAGAATGTTGCTTTGGTGCCACTGGCAACCCCTTTGCTGGCCGGGCCTGGTGCCATTACTGCTGTCTTGGTGTGGCAGCAACAACCGAATAATCCCATGGACATGGCCCTATTACTAGGTGCAATCATAATAGCCTGTCTCATCGTTTATTTTGTTTTTCATAGCGGGACGGGGATTATTAGGGCTATTGGCTTGGGGGGCATCAAGGTGCTTACCAGGCTCATGGGATTGTTGCTTTCGGTGATTGCAGTACAATTTATGGTAAGTGGATTTCAACAGATCAGGGGTCTTCCCTGAAGACACACAAAAGACGAAGAAGGATATTCAGGAAAGATATTGCCCGAACATCTTGCTTCCCCCCAGAGTTTTGCTTGGAAGACGAGAATCCCTTTAACCCTTCCCCACGATAGCTCCCTAAGGCTGACCACTGATCGCTGATAGCTGAGCGGTAATATTTTATTGACAGAGGATAAGCAAGAAGAAGATAATTTAAATTTATCAAAGACATACGGGCAGAGTTTTGTAATGAATAAAGTTCTTCTTTTACGCCTAAAGGACGAGTTGTCTCCAAATTAACAGAGGCGGAAGAGCTGGTGGCTGAGCGCTGAAGGCTTATATAGGTTTAGGCTTATGTCTTCAAAGAGCATAGTTATCAAGGGGGCTAGACAGCATAATCTTAAAGATGTAAACGTTACTATCCCCAGGAACAAATTGGTCGTTATTACAGGGGTGTCTGGGTCCGGTAAATCAACCCTTGCCTTTGATACAATCTATGCTGAGGGCCAGAGGAGGTATGTAGAATCACTTTCTACCTATGCCAGGCAATTCCTGGAACAGATGGATAAGCCAGATGTAGATTCCATTGAAGGCCTTTCTCCTGCCATCTCTATTCAGCATAGGTCCACCAGCAAAAACCCCAGATCTACCGTTGGTACTGTTACCGAGGTCTATGATTATTTGAGGCTTCTGTTTGCCCGGATTGGGCATCCCCTCTGTCCAAAATGTAACCTTCCTATTACATCTCAGCCCATTCAACAGGTTGTTGATCAGGTTATGAAGTTTGAGGATGGGACCAAGATTCAGATTTTATCCCCTGTAGTGGACGGCAGGAAAGGGGAACACACGAATCTCTTTGAACGTTTGAGAAAGGAAGGCTTTGTGAGGGTCCAGGTGGATGGAGATATCATGCTCCTTGATTCTGACATCAGGCTGGACAAAAACAAGAAACATTCTGTTAGGGTAGTTGTTGATAGATTAATCGTAAACAATGCTATGAGGAGAAGGCTTACGGATTCCTTAGAGTTGGCATATACTCTATCAGATGGGTTGGCTATTGTTGATCTAATAGGGGAAAGCGAGTTTTTCTTTAGCCGGAGGGCATTATGTCCGGTATGTGGCTTTAGCCTTCAACCATTAACTCCCCAGATATTCTCCTTTAACAATCCCTTAGGGGCATGCAGGGAATGCGGCGGGCTCGGAACCAAGCTATATTTTGACCCAGAGTTAATTGTTCCAGACCCAGATCTCTCCTTAAGGGAGGGAGCAATTGCACCATGGGGGGACAGGTACTCAGTATATTTCCAGCAGATGCTGGACTCCCTTGCCCAGCATTATGATATTGACATATACACCCCTTTCAGGGAACTCCCAGAGCATGTTCAAAAGGCCTTTCTTTATGGTTCAGGAAAAGAGGAGATCAGGTTCTATTTTGATAGAGATGGTAGGCGGCATTTTTCTAAAAGGCCCTTTGAGGGTATTATACCAGAGCTCAACAGGGGGTACCATGAGGCAGATTCTTACATTTCCAGCGAAGAGATAGAAAGGTTTATGAATATCAGGCCCTGCCCTGAATGCAATGGGGCCAGATTAAGGCCTGAAAGTCTCGCTGTGAAGATAGATGGAAAATCCATCTCAGAGGCAACCTCATTTTCCATTGATAGAGCCCTGGAATATTTTCAGGGGCTAAAACTGACAGAAAAAGAGGAGATAATAGGGCGACAAATACTTAAAGAGGTCATTAAAAGGCTTGGCTTTTTAAAGAGTGTAGGGCTGGATTACATTTCTCTTGATAGGTCTACATCTACCCTGTCGGGTGGGGAAGAGATGCGGATCAGATTGGCCACCCAGATTGGTTCAGGTCTATCCGGTGTCTTGTATGTCTTGGATGAACCGAGTATCGGATTGCACTACAGGGACAATAACAAACTGTTACGTACCCTCAAGCGATTAAATGAATTGGGTAATACTGTGCTAGTTGTAGAGCATGATCCTGAGACCATCCTCTCGGCGGATTACATTGTAGATATGGGACCGGGGGCTGGGTGCATGGGCGGTCAAGTGGTCTTTACCGGCAAGCCCACCGAGATAGTTAAAGACGAAGGGTCATTGACTGGTCAGTATCTTTCTGGAAGGCTCTCTATTCCCCTTCCAAAGGTTAGAAGAAAGGGCAACGGAAAAGAGATAGTTATTGAGGGTGCAGCTGAAAACAACCTTGAATGTATAGACGTTGCCATTCCTTTAGGAACCTTTACCTGTGTTACAGGGGTCTCAGGCTCTGGCAAAAGCAGCCTGATAAACCAGATTTTCTATCCTGCCCTCGCACAGAGACTTTACCGTTCAAAGGGAAGGGTTGGCCGGATGAAGAGGATTAGGGGAGTGGAATATCTGGATAAGGTCATTAACATAGATCAGAGTCCTATTGGAAGAACGCCACGGTCTAACCCGGCTACCTACACCGGGGTATTTACCCATATCCGGGAGCTATTCTCGAGGCTACCGGACTCCAGGGTGAGGGGATATAAATCAGGCAGGTTCAGCTTTAATGTAGATGGAGGAAGGTGCGAGGCTTGCAAAGGTGATGGGATTATCAAGATTGAGATGCATTTTCTGCCAGATGTATATGTTACCTGTGATGTTTGTAAGGGGCTTAGGTACAATCGGGATACCCTTGAGATAAGGTATAAAGGGAAGAATATTGCAGATGTGCTTGATATGACAGTAAAAGAGGCCATGCTATTTTTTTCCCCTATTCCCCAAATCAGAGGTAAGCTAGAGACCCTTTTTAACGTTGGACTTGGCTACATCAAACTTGGGCAGTCTGCCACCACTCTTTCGGGTGGTGAGGCACAGAGGATAAAACTGGCTAAAGAGCTGGGGAGAAAAAATACCGGACGAACCCTGTATCTTTTGGATGAGCCTACCACGGGTCTACATTTTGCAGACATACAGAAGCTCTTGGATGTCTTAAATGATCTGGTCGATTTGGAAAACACGGTGGTGGTAATAGAGCATAATATGGATGTTATTAAGTCAGCCGATTATATAATTGATTTGGGTCCGGAAGGAGGGGAGAGGGGGGGCTCTATTGTTGGGATTGGCACACCTGAGGAAATTGCTGCCATTGAGGAGTCCTATACCGGCCAGTTTCTAAAAAAGGTCATGTCCGGGCCCAGGCTTGACAGGAAAATCGGAGGAGAATATACTGCCTCGTCAAAAACGAGGGAGGGATCGTAAAAAAGGGGGGATAAGAATAATGGCGGCGGCAGACAATATCCTTATTGTTATAAACACGGGACCTGAAAAGAGATATAATTATTTTGAGGCCTATACTGTTGCCTGGGTGGCACGGAAGTTTTATAAGGCAAAAAAGGTGACCATAATGTATGGTCCTCAGGCAGTAGGGACCGCTAAGAAGGGTACCTTAGCAGGATTTACCATAACACCTGGTGTAAAGGAATTGATTGCCTCCCAGTTTGAGGGTCTAAGGGCACAGAAACTGCCGGACCACTTGGAACAGCTGGCAAGGTTTGAAAAGGACAAAATGGAGATCTCCATAGTTTCATGCGGCACATATCACGTACTTGAGGGATTTGCAAAAGGGATTGAAGATAGATCAAATATAGAAGATTTTATTGACCCAATTGATTTACATGAGTCCTGTAAACTCATGTTAGAGGCAGATCAGATCTTGTATTATTGATACAAGAGGAAATGAGATGAGGGAAGTTTTACAAAATGCTGACATTGCTATTGTCGGTGGAGGTAAGGTTTGCAAGGCTATCCTTGAAATTGTCCTGGGAGAGAATTTCATTGGCCAGAAACTGAACATCTTAGGTGTAGCTGATATAGATGATAGGGCTGAGGGTTTGATATATGCCAGAGACAAAGGAGTGTTCACTACCCTGGACTACAGGGATCTTTATAAGATTAAGGGGCTGAATTTGATTATCGAGCTGACCGGGGATAATAGGGTTCTGGAGGAGCTTAAGGCGACCAAACCAGATAGAGTGCGGTTGATAGATCATTTCGAGGCCATGTCAGTCTGGGATTTCCTTCAGATAGAGGAGGAAAGGGTAAGGATCAAGAGGGAGCTAGGGGAAAATATAGGCGAGCCAGAGAAGACTGGGAAGAGGTTTGACCTCTTTTCCCAGCAGCTTACAAAGATCGTGGAGGAAAGGACCAGGCATTTGCAGTCCGTAGAGAGAGAGCTTGTTGAGAGGGAGAGGACCTTATCACAGATAGTCCAGGGAAATACCATACCAACCTTCGTCATAAACAAAGATCATATTGTGACACACTGGAACAGGGCCTGCGAAAGGTTGACTGGCTATACGGCCCAGGAGATAGTTGGAACGAATAAACAATGGCTACCCTTCTGGCCGGAAGAGAGACCGGTCATGGCTGATGTTATAGTGGATAAAATGGAAGAGGATGGGATAAAGAGGTATTACGGCGATAGGTGGAGGAAGTCAGCCCTCATTGAGGGTGCTTATGAGGCAGAGGATTTTTTCCCACATATAGGGGGAAAGGGTAAATGGCTTTTCTTCACAGCCGCACCCATAATAGGGGCTGACGGAAAGACCGTGGGCTCAATTGAAACCCTGTGGGATACAACGGAACGCAAGGAAGCGCAAGAGGCCTTACAGAGGGCGCATGATGAGCTTGAAACGAGAGTAGAAGAAAGGACAGCTGAACTCAGGAAGCTTAATGAGGAGTTAGGAAGGTCGGAGGAGAAATACAAAACCCTCTTTGATAGCGCTCCTAACCCTATTTTTATCATGGACGGGCAGACCTTTAGAATTATAGATGTCAATGCAACGGCCCTGGATTGTTATCAGCGATCAAAAGAAGAATTCTTGGAGATGAAATTTTTGGATCTGTTGTTTGAAAGGGATAAGGATCTCGAGGAAGGTTTAAAGAGACTCACTGACCATCAGTGCGGTTTTTATCCCAGGAGGAAACACTTCAGAAAGAAAGGAGAGCCGTTCTATGTAAATATTGTGGCATGTCACGCGAGGCATATGGGCGTGGATTGTTTGATAGCAACTACAACCGATATTAATGAGAGTGTAGAAAAGGAGGCCCAATTAATACAGGCCAGTAAGCTTGCCACTCTCGGGACCTTGGCGTCAGGTATGGCACATGAACTAACGCAGCCCTTGAATGTGATTCAGGTTGCAAGTGATTTCTTTTTGAAGAGGTTCAAAAAGGGTGAGGAGGTATCTAATGATGAATTGAGGACCATGGCCGAAGAGATAGGTAGCCAATTGGATAGGGCCTCGAAGGTAATTAAGCACATGAGAGACTTTGCCAGGCAATCTGACATCAGCAGAACCAGGCTACACATAAACGACCCCATCAAGGACCTATTTAAGGTTATGGGTCAGCAATTAAGGGTACATCAGATAGAGGTTGAACTCGATCTTGACCCGCATCTACCTTATATTATGGCCGATCATAACAGGCTGGAGCAGGTCTTTATCAACTTAGTGACAAATGCCATGTATGCCATGGATGATAAGGGTCTGAGATGGGGAGAAAAGAAGTGGGAGAGATTGCTCAAGATAAAATCATTCGCTACTGATGGTCAGATTGTGGTGAAGGTATCTGATACCGGCAAAGGGATTCCAAAGGAGATAATTGATAGGATATTTGAGCCTTTTTTTACCACCAGAAAGGCAGGCCAGGGAACGGGATTAGGGATGAGCATCAGTTACCGAATTATCAGTGATTATGGCGGAACAATAGAGGTGGAAAGCGAGCTAGATAAAGGCACTACCTTCACCCTGAAATTTCCTTCTGTAGAATGAAAGAGATGGCCAAGCTTTTAATTATAGACGATGAAGAGTCGATCAGGAAGGTCCTGACCGTTTCTCTTGCAAGCGATGGATATGATGTATCAGCAGCAGCAGGAGGCGAAGAAGGCATTGCCCTATTTAAAAAGGAATCCCCATCTATCGTATTAACAGACATAAAGATGCCGGGCATGGATGGGATTGAGGCCTTGAAACAGATCAAGAAACTAAACCCCGATGCAGAGGTAATAATGATAACCGGGCATGGGGATATGGATTCAGCTATAGAGGCCCTTAAACTCGACGCCTCAGATTTCCTCAACAAGCCCATAAAGGATGAGGCACTTTCAGTTGCCCTGAAGAGGGCGGAAGAAAGGATAGCAATCAAGAAGAAACTAAAGGAATACACAGACGACCTTGAGAATATGGTTAGAATGGCCACAGAGGAGGTGAAAAGGAGATCGGATTTTCAGAATAAACTCATTACATCTTCAAATGACGCCATTGTTGCAACAGATGAGAAGGGCGATATTGTTATCTATAATAGAGGTGCGGAAAGGATATTTGGATACCCCAGGGTTGAAATCATAAGAAAAATGAACATTGACAAACTGTATCCACAGGCAATAGTTTTAGAGTTTAGGTCAGGATTGGAAAGGAGGGGTGATGCTGATCTATCGGAGTGGAGGGAGTTTGCTATCGTCGCCAAAGATGGAGAGATTGTTCCCACAAGATTTTCAGGATCTATCCTCTATGGAGAGGACGAGGTGATAGGTAGCGTTGGTTTCTTTCAGGATCTGAGGGAGGTAAAGAGGTTGCAGGAGGAATTGATTAAATCTGAGAGATTGGCGGCCACAGGGCAGACTGTGGCAGGACTTGCACATTATATCAAGAACATACTAAATGGACTTAAAGGTGGCACCTATGTGTTAAATGTTGCGCTTGACAACAATGACACAGGGAAAATCAAAGGCGGCTGGGCAATGATAGAGAGGAATGTAGGGAGGATATCTGACCTGGTTCTTAACCTGCTTGCCTATTCAAAAGAGCGAGAACCTGAACCTGAGAATTGCTTTCCTAATGAGATCGTGGAAGAGGTGTGTGCCCTGATAGAGTTAAAGGCAAGGGAGAGTAGTATTGAGATACAGAGGGATCTGGATCCCTTATTAGGTAAGGTATATATGGATCCAAACGCTATACATAGGGCTCTATTGAACCTGGTTTCCAATGCCATCGATGCCTGTATCTTTGATTCCGCACCGAAGAAACAGTGGTGGGTTAAGGTAGCTACAGCGATCAAGGAAAATCATATAGTCAGATTCGAGGTAGCTGATAACGGGATGGGCATGGATAAAGAAACAAGGGAAAAGATTTTTTCATCTCCCTTTAGCACAAAAGGGGAGAGAGGGACTGGATTAGGGCTATTGGTTACCGAAAAGATAGTTAAAGAGAATGGGGGGACGATAGACGTGGCCTCTGAACAAGGGAATGGAAGCACCTTCACCATCTACTTACCATTTCAAGAGGCACAAAAAAGCTAAGATAGCAGAACAAGAATGATTTTTAGTAAATGGAGGATTGACTATGGCCAAAAAGGTACTCAATGTTGAGGACGACGTTGACACAAGAACATTTGTTTCAACTGTTTTGGAGAAAAATGGCTATACCCCAATCTTGGCCAAGGATGGTGAAGAGGGGATGAGAAAGGTAGGGGAGGAGAGGCCAGATCTTATTATCCTGGATATACTGATGCCAAAGCAGAGCGGCATTAAGATGTATCATGAATTAAAGACCGATCCATCTCTGAAGGATATCCCAGTTATTATGCTCTCCGCAGTATCTAAAAGGACGTTTCTGAGGTCACAGGAGGCCTTGACCGAGTTTGGTGATGAGACTGTACCCGAACCTCAGGCATACCTTGAGAAACCAGTAGAGCCAGAGGATCTGGCTGAAATCTTGAGGAAAATCTTAGGCTGACCTAGGTCGCGAGGATGCGGTTGCTATGAAAATCACCAAGATGCTTTTTGTTTCAGAGTTTGAGGAGTTGTGGCTCGATGCCTTACAGTCACTGATGGGGCTTAGAAAGGCAGGGTTGAACCATGTGGTATTTCTCCATGTAATACATAGGGAGAAGGTAGCCATGAAGAGGGGTACCGGTTATCTCAAGCAGGAAGAGCGGAAGCTACGAGAGATAGCCGATATTCGGTTTATTGATTGGGCGGAAACCCTCTTTGAGGAGGGGATGGAGGTTGGGGCCCATATAGTGATTGGCAATACTGTCCCAAAGATCCTGTCTGTTACAGAAGATGAGGGAGTGGATCTCATTGTAACCGCTCGAAGGAAAAGGGGTAAACTCGAGGAGCTGTATGCCGGTTCAGAAACATCAGACCTTCTTAGAAGGACAGTTAAGCCGGTCCTGATATATAATTATCTGTCACAATCCGGGAAGGTGGGCGAAAACCCATTTGAGAGACTTCTTTTGGGGCTTGATTGGTCTGTTTCTTCTGAAAGGGTTCTTGACTATGTGCTTGCTTTAAAAGGTGCAGTGAAAAGGGTGGATATCATCCATGTGCTTAGTGAGAAGGCTATTGGGAAGCTTTCCAAGAAAGAGGCGCAAAAACTGGAGAGGGAGCATAAGAAGAGATTGAACGAGGTATGTGATGTTCTCACTCAAGAGAGATTTGATGCGCGGCCCCATCTTTATATTGGCAATACAGAAGAGCAGATAGGAAAAGGGGCCTCTGAGCACAGGGTGACGATGATTGTCCTGGGAACGAGAAGTAAGAGCGTCTGGAAGGAGAGGTGGTCGGGCAGCGTTTCCCATGCCTTGGCAGAGAGGTCAGAGTTACCCATCCTTGTTGTACCTGCCGAGACCAAATAAGTATGGAGATAAAGAGAGTTCTCTACGCGGCAAATCTCAAAGAACGAACCTATAATCTCCTTGAAGGATTAGTGGCTATAAAGAAGATTGGGCTTGAGGAAATAATCCTTCTTTCTAATAGCCCACCCGAGGAGCTGAAGCAGAGATTATCTGAGCATGGAATCAACCTAAGGGCAGTTGAGGGATCGGGCCCACTTGTTTCCAGGATTTTAGATTCAGCTCAGAGAGAGGATGTATCTCTTATTGTGGCCAATATCAAAAGGGAAAAGAGAGGGTTTTTTAGACCCTCTACAGCGAAAAACCTTATAAAAAATACTCATCTTCCGCTCCTGCTTATTTATGAAAATGAAAAAGAAAGGAACTACCACCGCAAAAAAGGCATATTTGATAGTGTAGTCCTTGCCACCGACTGGTCTGCCGCAGCTCAAAGGGCATTGAATTATATTTTAGTTTTGAAGGAGATTATAGGGGTGCTGGATATAGTCAATGTGTTAAATGAGAAACCGACTGTAAGGGATATTCGGCAACTTAAAGTGAGGATTGAGGAAATCAGGAAGATATGCCTGAGGGAAAAGATAGATGCCGAATCCCATATCTATGCTGGCAAGACACCAGAAGAGGTCCTATTAGCGGCAAAGGACTATAGTGCTACCCTTATCGTAATGGGGACAGGATGCAAGGGCACTATTAAAGAAATATTTTCAGGCTCTGCGTCCTACAGGGTAGCAGAAGAGGCCACGGTGCCTGTTTTGATTATTCCTTAGTGAGATATGGAAGTTACCATATTGGTGCAAGCCACGGATAAGGCCTTTGAGATTCTCGAGAAGGCCAGAAATGACGCCAGGGAACTATTATACAGTTCGGCAAAGCTAACGAGTGAAACAAGATCCTTGGAAGAAAAACGAAAGGCCAGGGATTTTCTCTCTGGTGCGCAGCGATCAAGGTTGGCATTACGGAATTTTGCCATAACCTCCGTACTCCTCTTTGCCTTCTGGATCATACTTTCGGCCCGTTTTGATGCCTTTCATCTTACCCTTGGCATTATTTGCTCCCTTCTTGTTGCTTACCTGTCTCACGATCTACTATTCTCCAACATTAGACTGGGAGACGCAAGGGTCAGGGTCAGAAGATTTTTTGCCGCCGCTCCCTGGTTTCTGGGCCAGATTTTTTCAGCAAATCTGCATGTGGCCTATCTTGCGCTATCCCCAAAGATGCCGGTAGACCCTCAAATAATAAGGTTTAAGACAAAATTAGAGAGTGATATCTCCTGGGTTGCCCTGGCCAATTCCATTACCCTTACCCCAGGTACCATTACTGTGGATATTAGAGAAGGGGAGTTTTTTGTCCATGCCCTGGACAGAAAGGTTGCCTATGATCTTAGTACCGGAGAGATGGAAGATAAGATCGCCCATGTCTTGATGGAGGCAGACCACATATATATTCAGGATGTATTAGATGTGGCCCGGATATTTGGAGCGCTCAAGTGATCAAGTCAGCCGTTATCTCAACAAGTAACGGGAAGCGAGCAACGAGAAGTGACCAGAGTTACAGATGATATCATTATAAGGACAGTAGCGAGGGTACTTATACCATTTATCCAGCTTTATGCCCTTTATGTTATTATGCACGGTCATCACAGCCCAGGAGGAGGCTTTCAGGGAGGGGTTATCTTGGGTGTAAGCTTTATCCTCTACCTTCTGACCCATGGTCTTAAGGAGGCCAAAGCCAGGATGTCTGAAGTGAAGGCTACTCTATTTAGCTCCTTTGGACTATTGATCTTTTCGGGAATTGGATTGCTGTGTCTCATTATGGGAAGCAATTATCTGGATTATGGAGCGCTATCTACCATCTTAAAGGTAATACCAGCCAAGGCAAGGTCTCTTGGTATACTCGGGGTTGAGATTGGCATTGGAATCGCGGTAATGGCAGTTATGTTTTCCATCTTTTTTGATATATCCACAGGCGGAGAACTTCCAGAGGATGAGGAAAATTTAGGCGAAAGGGATGAGTAACTTCTTTTTATGTCTCGGAATGGGTTTGTTTGTCCTTGTTTTTCTCTGCCTTTACCGGGCATCATTCGGACCAGGTGTTCTAAACAGGATTGCAGGTATCTGTGCCATCGGTACCAAGACACTGGTTGTTCTGTTGCTAATGGGTTTTATCTATAACAGGGTGGAGATGTTTATAGATATCAGTATGGTATATGCCCTCCTTAATTTCATTGCTACGATCACCGCGGCCAAATACCTGGAGAGGAAGGGAGAACTCTGATGAATGTTCAACAAATAGTCTCGATTCCCTTTCTCCTTGTCGGTTTCTTTTTCTTTTTAGCAGCAACTATCGGGCTTTTACGCTTTCCTGACTTTTTTTGCAGACTCCATGCAACCGGTAAAGGTGATACCATGGCAGTCCTTTTATCCCTCATAGGCCTCAGTATTTACGAGGGTTTTTCCCTTACGGGTTTGAAGCTGATCTTTATAGCAGTATTCATGTTTCTCGCTCAACCCACCGCCACTCATGCCATTTCCAGGGCGGCTATGAGATGTGGCCTTGAGCCATGGGTTAAAGGAAAAGGAAAGACACAATGATAGCCGCCTTTGATCTCATACTCTTACTCTTTGTTTTGATATGTGCTATAGCCGCTATCACTGTGAAGGATTTATTAAGTTCGGCTGTCATCCTTGGTGCCTATAGCTTTTTCATGTGCCTCCTTTGGGCAGAGATGGGTGCGGTTGATGTGGGTTTTACTGAGGCGGCCGTGGGGGCAGGTGTTAGTACAATCTTCTTTATTGCTGCCGTGTATAATACAACCAGGAGGACAAAGGATTGAAGTTCCTGGCCTTTGTTGTAGTAGTTATCACTGGAGCTCTACTCACATATGCCACTGTGGATATGCCTGACTGGGCTGACCCTCATTCTCCAGCCAGTATCCACGTCTCACCCAGGTATATTGAAAAGACAGTGGAAGAGACAGCCACACCGAATGTGGTTACCTCAGTGCTTGCCGACTACAGGGGCTATGATACCTTAGGTGAGACTACTGTTATCTTTACTGCCGCAGTTTGCTGTGTCTTGCTTCTAAGGAGTGCTTTTAAGAGATAGCACATCACCTCCCTGGAGCGGTTTCCAGGGTTCGTTATGATTTCTATCTTTCCTAATGTGGTACCAGAAGGCAAACACGAAGGTGCATTAAGATAGTATGGAATTTATCATTAGCAAATACAACTACTGGGTTTATATAGCACTTATGATGATAGGGTTCTATGCCATGATAGGTAAGAAAAACCTGGTAAAGAAGATTGTGGGGTTAAACATATTTCAGACATCCATTATACTCTATTTCATCTCCACCGCGGCCAAAAAAGGGGCAACCATCCCCATTATAGCACATGGGAACGGAGAGGCTATTCATGCCGTTCATGCTGCCCAATATGTGAACCCATTACCGCATGTACTCATGCTTACCGCCATAGTGGTAATGGTGAGCACCTTTGGCGTTGCCCTGGCATTTATCATAAGGATACATCGTGCATATGGTACCCTTGAGGAAGACGAGATTCTTGCCAAAGAAGAATGAAGACCGAGCGAGATGTCCCTGAGCCAGTAGATAAATGACAGAACAATTCCCCATCCTAGTTGTTATAATACCACTTCTTATCAGCTTCACCATCTTTCTATTCAGATTAACGAGATATAGGTATGAATGGCATCTCAGTATGGCTGCCACATTTTTTTCATTTCTCGTCTCACTTTCCTTATTAAATACCGTGTTACAGACTGGCCCTGCCAGTTATCGGCTTGGTGGCTGGGCACCTCCGTGGGGCATAGAGTATAAAGTGGATTATCTCTCTGGATTTATGCTTGTCATAGTAACCCTGGTTGCATTTGTAACATCAGTATATGCTGGGAAAAGTGTCAAAGAAGAGATTGGAGAGAAAGGAGGAGTCCCATTTTATGCCCTTTATATGCTTCTTGTGGCAGGTCTTTGTGGGATAGTCGTGACAGGGGATATGTTTAACCTTTATGTATTTCTGGAAATAACATCACTTTCAGCTTATGCACTGGTTGGGGTAGGCTATAAGAGGCGCGCTATAGTGGCGGGTTTTAACTACCTTATCCTGGGGTCAGTTGGGGCTTGCCTTTATCTGCTCAGCGTAGGATACCTCTATATAATGACAGGTACCCTCAATATGGCCGATCTAGCCCAGAGGTTGCCTGCAATTTATGATTCTAGGGTAATTTTGGTGGCATTTGCGCTATTTATGGCAGGACTATCCATAAAGATGGCCTTTTTCCCACTCCATGCATGGCTGCCTGATGCTCATGGCTTGGCCCCATCAGTAGTGAGCCCAATCCTGTCAGCTTGCGTAATAGAGGTAGCTGCATATGCCATGATAAGGGTTATGTTTACAGTATTTACCCCCGCATTCATATTCGAGGTGTTACCAGTAAGAGAAGTGCTCTCCCTTGCCGCTTCTATTGCCATGATAGGTGGTTCGATCATTGCATTGGCTCAAACAGATATTAAGAGAATGCTGGCCTGTTCGAGCGTAGGACAGATGGGTTATGTAATTTTGGGTGTTGCCATTGGAAACCATACGGGTTTGACTGGCAGTTTTATGCACCTTTTCAGTCATGCCATTATAAAGGCAAGCTTGTTCTTGGCTGCGGGTTCTCTGATCTACAAAACTCAGATATACGAGATATCGAATCTAAAGGGCATCGGTAGGAAGATGCCACTCACTATGGCAACCTTTACCATCGGGGCCTTGGGTATGATTGGCATTCCCTTCACAACAGGGTTTGTGTCCGAGTGGAAACTTGCAATCGGTGCCCTCGAGGCGGGAAAGTGGTTTATCGTTCCTGTGATACTTCTGAGTGCTCTACTGAACGCGGTATACTTTGGAAGAGTTCTGGAGATCGCATGGTTCAAAACTGATGAATTACATGGGCATGAGGGAAAAGGGGAACAAGAAAAGGGGCATAAAACCGAAGTGTCCGCATCATTGGTTGTTCCTCCCTTTGTTTTGGTCTCTCTGTCAATAATCTTTGGTATCGCCGCATTTGTACCTTTATCCATAGCAGAGAAGGCAGCAGGCATGCTTCTTGGATGGCAATAAATGGAAACAGTTGAATCATTAATCCCTGTCTGTGTCATAATGTCCCCCCTGGTAGCCATTCCGTTCATAGCTGTATCAGATAGCAGGCCAAACTTAAGGGAATCGTGGACAATCCTTGCTTCTGTTACTATGTTTTTGATCGTTGCCTCAATGCTGCCTCAGATCCTTGATGGCAAGGTGATAGAATACCACCTTCTAACTTTATTTCCAGGCCTGGATATCAAGTTCAGGGTTGATCCGTTTGGTATATTTTTCGCTACAACCGCATCCTTCCTCTGGATAATTGTCTCTTTCTATTCCATTGCCTACATGCGCTCCCTACATGAGCATGCCCAGACTAGATACTATATATGCTTTGCTATTGCCCTCTTGGGTGCATCTGGAGTTGCCTTTTCTGCAAATCTCATTACCATCTTGGTCTTTTATGAGGTACTGACACTTAGCACCTATCCCTTAGTAATCCACCATGAAGATTCTGAGGCAATAAAGGGGGCGAGAAGATACGTTACATATCTGCTGGGCACATCAATTGCCTTCAATCTGCCTGCAATATACCTAACCTATATCTTTGGTCAAACCCTTGAATTTTCAAATGGAGGTATTTTGGCAGGTACGGCGTCTCCCTTTGTGATAACAGTAATATTTGTCCTGTTTGTTGCTGGCATTGGCAAGGCGGCTATGATGCCTCTTCACTCATGGCTTCCTGCTGCTATGGTGGCGCCTACACCTGTAAGTGCCCTTTTACATGCCGTGGCTGTGGTAAAGGCAGGTGTATTTACAGTTGCGAGGATTGTTCTTTATGTATTCGGAGTAGACCTCCTCTCCAAGCTTGGACTTGGGATTATCCTTGCATATTTTGCATCATTCACCATAATAGTTGCCTCTATTATAGCACTGAGGCAGGACAATTTGAAACTAAGGCTGGCCTATTCTACTGTAAGCCAGCTTTCTTATATAATCCTGGGGGTGTCTCTGCTTACATTAAGAGGCATAACTGGAGGAATAACCCATATAGCAATGCATGCCTTTGGGAAGATAACTTTGTTCTTGTGTGCTGGCTCTATCCTGGTGGCATCCGGCAAGAAAAACATAAGTGAAATGAAGGGCATTGGAAAAAAGATGCCCATCACCATGTTTGCATTTTTTGTAGGAGCTCTAAGTGTAATAGGGATCCCACCGTGTGGCGGATTCATAAGTAAGTGGTATCTTGCCCTAGGTTGTATAGAGGCCAAACAGATTCCTCTATTGGTTGTCCTTCTGACAAGTTCATTTCTAAATGCAGCATATTTTTTGCCCATAGTATATCAGGCATTCTTTGGGGAGCCCGGTTCCGATGATCATTTTTACAAGGACGAAAGGGTACAAGAAGGGCCTTTACTGGCAGTGGCTGCCTTGGGGTTGACTGCACTATGCTCTATAGCCCTATTTTTCTATCCACAGCCCTTCTTGGAATTGGCCTATATGGTGGCGCGAAGCATGACAGGGGGATAAAATGGAAGAAGAAAAAATGGTTCTTGCTCACGAGCCTGTACCTGCATATAGAAAAGTCTTTTACATAGTTGCCTTAATGGGTTTTCTGTATCTTGGTATCATTTTTTTAAAGTATGCCATATTATGACCAAAATAGTTTAGCGAAGTAACTCAAATGAAAGAGCTAAGTTTTCTTGACTCACCTGAAAACAGACAAAAGGTCAGAAGATACTTTTTTGTATTGCTTGCAGTGCTCCTTGTCATTGACTTCTTTATCCATAAACATGCTGAATTTCCATGGGAAGGGGCCCCTGAGTTTTATGCGGTATACGGATTTACCGCCTGCGTTTCCCTTATCTTCATAGCTAAGCTCTTGCGTTTTTTTGTCAAAAGAGGGGAGGATTATTATAAGAAATGATCAAAATTCTCCCACCAGCAGCAATATTTATCATTGGGGCACTTCTTATCCCCCTTCTTAGGGGAAAGCTCAAGTCTGCTTACATGCTGTTTTTGCCAGTTCTCGCGTTTATTAGTCTGCTCAATATGCCTGAGGGCAAGTACTGGATTGTTCGGTTTTTAGAATATGACCTTATCTTTGGCAGAGTTGATAAACTTAGTATGGTTTTTGGATATATATTTACTTTAATAACATTCATAGGAATTATTTATGCCCTTCATGTAAAAGATGATGGACAACATGTTGCAGCCTTTATCTATGCTGGAAGCGCTTTAGGTGTTACCTTTGCAGGAGATCTTCTCACTCTTTATATCTTCTGGGAAATCATGGCAATATCCGCTGTATTTCTCATTTGGGCAAGGAAAACAGAGGCAGCAATCCGTGCAGGATGGAGATATCTCCTATTTCATGTTGTTGGAGGCCTTTGCCTTCTAGCAGGAATTATATTATATGTTGCTAAGACAGGCTCCCCCGAGTTTGAATACATAGGCTTAGGAATATACGGAATAGCATCTTATCTTATATTAATTGGGTTTGCCGTAAATGCTGGTCTGCCTCCCCTTCATCCATGGCTTCCTGATGCCTATCCTGAGGCAACTGTTACAGGCGCAGTATTTCTGAGTGCCTTTACTACAAAAAGTGCAGTATATATTTTGGCAAGAACCTTTCCAGGTACTATGGCTCTGGCATGGATAGGCGCAATTATGACATGCTTCCCCATCTTTTATGCTGTCATCGCAAATGACATAAGGCGTGTACTTGGATACAGCCTGCTTAACCAGGTTGGATTTATGGTGTGTGGTATCGGAATAGGTACACAGTTGGCCATAAATGGTGCTGCTTCCCATGCCTTTTGCCATATAATATACAAGGCACTTCTCTTTATGTCTACAGGGGCTGTTCTTCATATGACGGGAAAGATTAGGGCTACAGATCTAGGGGGGTTATATAAGACCATGCCATTTACTTGTCTATGCTGTATGATAGCTGCTGCATCAATCTCTGCGTTTCCCTTGTTTAGTGGTTTTACAACTAAATCAATGACTGTTGCCGCAGTTGCTCACGCAAAATTGCCTATCATATGGTTTCTTTTACAGTTTGCCTCAGCAGGAGTCTTCCACCATGCAGGCATTAAGGTTCCCTATTTCACATTTTTCAGTGAAGATTCTGGGATAAGGACAAAAGAACCTCCCTTTAACATGTGCCTTGCTATGGGAATTGCCGCTTTTTTATGTATTTTTCTTGGCGTATATCCTCACCCCCTTTATAAGATCCTTCCATATCCTGTTGATTATGCGCCATACACAGCATTCCATGTAGTAGGCATGCTCCAGCTGCTAATGTTCGGTGCACTAGCCTTTTGTCTTCTTATACTTTCTGGATATTATCCGCCAGAGATGAGGTCTGTTAATTTGGATACAGATTGGTTTTACAGAAAAGGAGCAGACGCATTCTTGTGGTTTGTAAATGCCCCTATGGCAAAAGTTGGCAGTGGCCTAAGGCGAGTATGGTTCGATTACATTCCGGGTTACCTTTCATTATTAAGTAAAAACCCCATGGTTGCGGTGTTGATACTTAGAGATACCATTGTTCTTAATCTCTTAAAGGTAACGGGTTCGGGCCATGCAGTGGAAGTTGAACAAATGTTAGCAAAACAAAAGGCAAATTATCCATCTCCCTTCAGGTACTGGACTCCAGGTTCAGCAGTATTCTGGGTAGTCCTGCTGCTAGTTATCTACCTTGTGATGTTCTATTATAAAAGCGTGGCGGGAGCCCAATAGTATTTAATTTGCACTCAAAATTCAGGTAAGTCTATAGCTTGGATATCCTTCTTAAGTGCGGATTTAGCCCTTTTCACTGACAACACATAGTAACCCTCATAGGTAACTCATTCGATTTTACAAAATATGCTTTGGTTTGCCAAAGATAGACCTGGTCTATTTAGATGCCTAATCCATGGATGACATTGAAGGGTCACTGCGTTCTTTTGTCTTGACTAACACCTATAATTAGATTACACCTAAGCCCTTGAAATAAAGGAAGGAATTAGCTGAGGAAAGACTTCTTTTTTCTATCCCAATATGGGTGAAGAGATTAGGGGGAAAGGCGGATAAGTAGATTTTTTAAGATCTTGGAACTGAAAGGAATTTTTATTAATGGATGAATCAAGTAGACTCATCAAGGAAATAAAGAAAAGGGTTAGGGAATTAAGGGCAAAGGGTCTTAGCCTTTACCCATCAGGCTTCAGGAGAGATATAACAGTGGAGGAAGTGGTAAGTCGTTTCGGCAATATGGATACTAATGAACTCAAGGCGATAACTGATATTCTCACCTTAGCTGGAAGGGTTGTGTCCATCAGGAACTTTGGGAAGGCGGTTTTCATCCACATTAAAGATGGAACCGGCAAACTTCAGGCATATATTCGGAAAGATAGAGTCGGAGATGATAATTTTGAGATCTTTACTCTTTTAGATGTAGGCGATCACGTGGGGCTCACCGGGCAGCTTTTTAGGACAAAGACAGGCGAATTGACTCTCTTAGCGAACTCTGTTGCTCTTCTTTCAAAGTCACAAAGGCCACTGCCGGAAAAATATCACGGATTGATAGATGTGGAAACAAGGTACCGCCAAAGGTATCTGGATCTGATGGTTAATGATAGTGTCAGGCATACCTTTGTCCTGAGAAGTAGGATAATCCAGACCATCCGGGAGTTTCTTGGCAAACAGGGTTTTATAGAAGTAGAGACACCAATGATGCAATCGATTCCAGGGGGCGCTAGAGCCAGACCATTTAAAACATATCATCATGCATTGGGCATGGATCTTTATTTGAGAGTGGCCCCGGAGCTTTATCTGAAAAGACTTGTGGTAGGAGGCCTTGAGAGGGTCTATGAATTAAACAGAAATTTTCGAAATGAGGGGATCTCGACTGACCACAATCCGGAATTTACTATGCTCGAGTTCTATGTTGCCTATGCAACATATAAAGATCTCATGGATTTGACTGAAAAGCTCTTCGTTTATCTCCTAAAGAAGCTCTTTGGCCAGCTGACTATCAACTACCAGGGGAATCCTATAGATTTTACTACCCCATGGCCCAGGATCTCATTAACGGATTCCCTCAAGGATATTGGCGGCATACCTGAGGATGTACTTTTCGATAGTCAGGCATTACGCAATCTTGCCAGGTCCAAGGGGGTTGAGGCAAAGGATAATGAAGAAACTGGAAGACTACTAGATAGGATTTTTGAGTACGTCGTTGAGCCAAACCTGGTTCAGCCCACCTTTGTTGTCGACTACCCGATAGAGACTAGCCCTCTTTCCAGGAGAAAGGATAAAGAACCTGAGATTGCAGAAAGATTTGAATTATTCATAGGTGGAAAGGAGATTGCAAATGCCTTCTCTGAGCTCAATGACCCAGATGATCAACGGGAGAGATTTCTTAAACAGGCTTCCTTAAGGGATGCAGGTGATGAAGAGGCCCTTTTTATGGATGAGGACTATCTCAAGGCATTGGAATATGGGCTCCCTCCAACGGCAGGAGAGGGCATTGGAATAGATAGGCTGGTTATGGTCCTCACTGATTCCCCTTCTATTAGGGATGTCATTCTTTTCCCTCAGATGAGGAAGAAATAGGTTGGCCTATAGGCACTTATAACCTTGGCTCACTTTAGACACTCTTAACTTTGGAGACGTGAGTTTCATGTCTTTTGAAACATTCTTTTCTCAAAGATACCTGAAGGCAAAGAGAAGGCAGGGGTATATCTCTATTATAACCAGTATTTCCATCTTGGGGATAATGATAGGAGTCATGGCCCTGATCATAGTCTTGGCAGTCATGAATGGTTTCAGGGAGGATTTACTGAAGAAGATACTTGGTGTAAATTCACATCTCCTTATCTTGAGCTATAAAGGGGGTATAAAAAATACAGAGGCTGTTATTAAGAAGGCCTTGAAGGTGGATGGTGTCCTTGCAGCAACGCCATTTATTTATAGCCAGGTAATGATTAAGAATGCTGGCAATATCTCAGGGGCTATTCTCAGGGGTCTGGATCCAGCCACAGCAGGTAGCGTGATTAACATTGACTCGATGATAAAGGGAGGCTCCCTTGCTGTGTTAAAGGAGACTGAGACCGGTCCCCAAGGAATCATTCTTGGCAGCGAATTGTCAAAACAGATAGGAGCGCTGCCAGGGGATACCGTAACTGTGGTGTCACCTATAGGGAAATTGACGCCATTAGGGAGGGTGGCCAGTGAGGCTAAATTCCGGGTTCAGGCCCTTTTTGAATCCGGTATGTATGAATATGATAGCTCAATGGTGTGCCTGTCTTTAGCCGATGCCCAAGATTTTCTCTCCTTTGGGGATGAGGTGACGGGCATTGAGCTAAAGGTGAGAGATATAGATGAGAGTGACAAAATAGGAGAGATTATTCAGGACAAGCTTGGCAGTCCTTACTGGACCAAAGACTGGAAGGTGATGAACAGAAGCCTATTTTCCGCCCTAAAGCTCGAAAAGGTCACCATGTTTATTATCCTGATCTTGATAGTTCTCGTAGGGGCGCTTAACATAATCAGTTCCTTGGTTATGTTGGTTATGGAAAAGACTCGCGATATCGCGATACTGAGAACTATGGGGGCGTCATCAAAGAGTATCATGTCTATTTTTATCTTTCAGGGCCTCTTCGTTGGTCTTATCGGTACGGTATTGGGTCTTCTGTCCGGATCCTTTCTCTGTTATCTCCTGGCGAGATATAAGTTTATTAAGCTTCCTCCAGACGTATATTATATAGCTACCTTGCCCGTTAGAATGGAATGGTTCGATGTCGCCACAATCGCAATAGCTGCAGTAGTCATCTCTTTCCTAGCCACGATCTACCCTTCCTGGCAGGCCTCTAAATTAAATCCCGTAGAGGCATTGAGGTATGAATAAGAAAGAAGCCTATGCTCCGGATAGAAAATATCTATAAAAGCTTTGAAAATAATGGACAGATAATTGAAGTCCTTAAAGGGATCAGCGTGCAGGTATTGCCAGGTGAGTCCCTCGCCATAACAGGACCATCTGGAGCAGGCAAGTCAACCCTACTGAATATTATGGGAACATTAGAGCCACCCTCTCAGGGTGAGGTTTTTTTTGATGACTGCAATGTCTATCAGATGGATGAGATGGGCCTCAATAAGATCAGAAATCGGGGGATAGGCTTCGTCTTCCAATTCCATCATCTTCTTCTTGAATTCAACGCCGAGGAAAACACCATGATTCCCGCCCTTATATCCGGATACAGTAAAAGAGAATCCGCTGAGATGGCCTCAGTTATACTTTCTCAGATGGGTTTAAAAGATAGACTTAACCACAGAGTGGGCGAGCTTTCTGGAGGAGAGCAGCAAAGGGTTGCAATTGCCAGGGCCTTAATTATGGGACCCAGATTGCTCTTAGCAGATGAGCCCACAGGAAACCTGGATAAGGAGACAGGTGGTGAGATAACAAAGTTGCTGCTTTACCTTAATAGAACCAAAGGCTTGGCCTTAGTTATAGCTACCCATAATCTGGAGGTCGCCCGCCAGATGTCCAAGCAGTTGCTATTAGTAGATGGCAGGTTTGCGTAAGGATTACTCGTTACCTGTGTTTTTGAATCCGGCTACAGCGAGCAACCAGTAAGTAGAAAGAAGCAACCAGCAACGAGTAAGTTAATGATCCAAAAGATATCCCTTTGCTCTGCTCATATATTGCGGCCTCTTCCTGTTTTGGTATTCTTAATCCCTCTTTTGATGCATACCACTGTAAAAGCACAGTTGTCAGATAAGATAGCCATTCTTCCTTTCAAGATTTACATGCTGAAGCCTATGGATCATCTCGTTTCAGACCTTCAAGAGATGTTGGTAGCAATGTTGACAAGGGAGGGATTTGATCTTCTCGATCCGGCGATAGTAAACAAGAGCAAACTATCCAGGATAGAAATAGCAGATTTAGATCTTGTAAGGAGGGTGGCAAAAGAAGAAAAGATCGATTGGCTAATAAAGGGAAGTCTTACCCAGATCGGAGAAAAGATAAGTGTTGACCTTACTGTCATTCCTACAGCAGCTGAAAGGAGGCCTTTTTTCATCTATGTCTCAGGAGACAAGATGGATGAATTAGATCAGGTAACGGAGAAGGTAGCAGTAGCAGTAAAAAACCGGATTAAAGGTATTATCCCCATAGATTCAGTCTTTATTAAGGGAAATAAGAGAATTGAAACTGACGCCATCCTTGCGGTTATTGAGAGTCAAGGGGGTGCGATATTTGACCCAAGCGCTCTCGATAAAGACCTCAGGTCCATATATGATATGGGTTTTTTCGAGGATATCCAAATCGATGTTGAGGACAGCCCCGGGGGTAAAGCAGTCACTTTCAAGGTTAGCGAAAAACCGTCTATTGGCGAGATTACGTTTCAGGGGAACAAGAGGATTGATCGAAAGGATCTGATGGAGATCTTAGGTATTAAAAAGTACTCTATCCTTAATAGGAAAGCCATCAAAGATAGTATAGAGAGGTTAAAAGATCACTACCACCAAAAAGGATATTATAATGTTGAAATAACAGAAAGGGTCGAAGATCTTCCCAACAATGAGGTGTCCATAATTTATCAAATTAAAGAAGAGGGTAAGGTCAACATAAGGGAAATCAGATTTGTAGGAAATGTCGACATTACCGATGATGATCTAAAAGATCTTATGAAGACAAGCGAAAGGGGATTCTTCTCATTTCTTACTCAGTCTGGTCACCTGGACAGAAAGGAATTAGAAAGTGATATATTCAAGATAAAAGCATTTTATTATAACAACGGTTATATAAAGGCAAGAGTGGGGGAGCCGGAGATCTCTTACAAAAAAGATAAGGGGCTTATAATTACTATCAATATTAATGAAGGTCCTCAATATGCTATTGGCGAGGTAGGTATTGAAGGAGATCTTATAAAGGAGGTCGATGAACTCTATCAGGCGCTTACCATAACAAAAGAGAAGGTATACAATGGGGAGGTTATCAGGTCTGATATCTTAACCTTGAGCGAGATTTATTCAGACGAAGGCTATGCCTTTGTTGATGTTTCACCTCAGATCAAAGAGGATAATAGGGAACATAAAGTTGATATTACCTACCGGATTTCTAAAGGGAAGAAGGTTACCTTTGAGAGGGTAATGATCACCGGAAATGACAAAACGAGGGATAAGGTTATTCGAAGGGAGCTAAAGGTTATAGAAGGTGGATATTTCAGCGGGAAGAAGTTAAAAAGGAGCGGTCAGAATCTTCATCGCCTCGGTTTTTTTGAGGATGTGGAGCTTAACACAAGAAAGGGGAGCAGTGACGAGGAGATGATCCTTGATATACATGTCAAGGAAAGGGCAACGGGTATGTTTTCCGTTGGTGCTGGATATAGTTCTGTGGAAAAGGCTATAGGGATGCTGGAAATATCACAGAGCAACCTTTTTGGCCGTGGGCAGTCATTATCGGCTAGGGCCTCGGTAAGTTCCAAGTCCACTCGATATACCTTGAGCTTTACTGAGCCCTGGCTATTTGATAGGCCTTTAACAGCAGGTCTGGACGTGTATGACTGGCAATATGAATTTATCGAATACACCAAGGACAGCACCGGGGGAAGACTAAGGTTTGGTTTTCCCTTAGGACTTGAGTTCACCAGGGGTTCAGTTGCCTATACCTATGATGATGCAGAGATCTCAGATGTAGCAGAAACAGCCTCTCAGCTCTTAAAGGATATGCTGGGAAGAAGTGTGACAAGCAGCCTGACCTTTGACATTACCAGGGACAGTCGAGACAGACGCTTTAATGCCAGGGAGGGCTCTGATAATTCCTTATCAGTAGAATACGCAGGCGGCGTTTTAGGAGGAGATAACTATTTTACCAAATACAGGGCTAAATCAGCCTGGTTTTTGCCTTTTTTCTGGGATACAGCATTTTGTCTTCAGGGAAGATGGGGATACGTTGAGAAGAGGCCAGGAGGCGAATTGCCCGTTTACGAAAAGTTCTTCTTAGGGGGAATGAATACGGTCAGGGGATTCGATTATCACTCCATTTCACCCGTTGATCCGGTTACAGGTGACAGGATAGGTGGAGAAAAGATGATGGTCTATAACATTGAATTCCGATTTCCCCTTTTGAAGGAACAGGGAGTTGTGGGTGTCCTATTCTTTGATGCCGGAAATGTCTTTACTAAGGAAGAGGACTTGACCTTCAGTGGAATTAGGATGAGTGCTGGGGCGGGGATAAGATGGTATTCACCAGTAGGGCCTCTACGGTTGGAATGGGCGTATAATCTTGACCAGAGGCCTGGAGAGGCATCAACCAACTGGGAGTTTACTATTGGATCTCCATTTTAGGTTGGTTGACTAGTAGGGGAAAAATAATGTACTATTCAGGCCTAATTTTTGGTTAATGTATTTCCAAGGAAAACACGGAGCATGGAGTCAAGAATGAAGAAGGGTTTCTTATTTTCTACAGTTATGATTGCAGTGCTATTGGCACATGGTATAGGTTTGGGGGAAGATTTAATCAAGATTGGTTTAATTGATCTTCAAAGATGTCTTCAGGAATGCAAGGAAGGGCAAAAGGTCATTAAGCTTCTGAAGGACAAAAAAGCTGTTCTCCAGAGGCAACTTGATACAAAGCAGAAAGAGCTTTTGGAGTTAAGGAACGAGTTAGAGAAACAGGCTATGATGTTGAGCATGGATGCCCAGGAAGATAAGAAGAAGACTATTGAAAGAAAGACCAGGGAGTTAGAATATTGTTACAAGGATCTAAATGAAGAGATGATAAGGGCCCAGGAGAAAGAAAAAAAGGAGATACTCAAAGAATTAAGCAAGATTGTTGAAAAGATAGGCTCAGAAGGGAACTACACCTTGATAACGGAAAGGAAGGCAGGCGGTGTTCTGTATTGCGCTGACTCAGTCGACATTACTGAAAAGGTTATCAGGGCCTATGATCAGATGAAAGAGGAGAGTAAGAAATAGGTTAATAGCATTGGAGCTGGCCCTTAGACATATAGCTGAATCAGTTGGTGGCGCTACTGTAGGTGATGATCAGGTTTCAATAAAGGGGATCAATTCCCTTCCTTTGGCTGAGAAGGGGGAGATGTCCTTTTTGGCAGACCCACGATTAAAGGATCAGATCAGGGTAACAAAGGCATCGGCCGTTATCGTAAAGGAATTTTCCAGTCTTTATCAAGGCCCACAATTGATAGTCTCTGATCCCTACCTTGCCTATGCCAGGGTGGCGGCCATGTTTGCTCCCCCAATCCCTCGCTTCCCGGGAATTAGTGAAAAGGCCATAATTGGAAAAGGAACCCACATAGGAAAAGATGTATCTATCTATCCTTTTGTCTGGGTTGGGAGGGAGTCAGTAATAGGCAATGGTGTCATTCTCTTCCCAGGTGTCTATGTTGGCGACAGGGCAACAGTGGGGGATGGAAGTGTTATCTATCCCAGCGTAACAATAATGTCCGATTGTATAATAGGGAAACAAGTCATTATTCATGCGGGAACGGTGATAGGAAGTGATGGGTTTGGTTACGCCAGGGATGGTGATATAAGCGTCAAGATTCCACAAACAGGGATTGTTCAGATAGAAGATAATGTCGAAATCGGTGCAAATAATGCTATTGATAGGGCCGCCTTTGGTAAGACAGTGATTCGAAAGGGCGTAAAGACCGATAACCTCGTTCAGATAGGGCATAACGTAGTTATTGGCGAAAATACCATTATCGTTGCCCAGGTGGGTATTGCGGGGAGTACCACGATAGGAAAGTGCGTGGTTATAGGAGGGCAGGTTGGTCTTACGGACCATATCGCGATAGGCGATAGGGTTATGATTGGTTCAAAGTCTGGTGTGGCCAAATCTATTCCGGCTGACGAGGTTGTCTCTGGCATACCGACTATGCCCCATCGCCTCTGGTTGAGAACGAGAGGTCATATAAGGAGACTCCCCGAGTATTCAGATAGATTGAAGGAGTTAGAAAATAGGGTTAAGGAGCTGGAAGAACAATTAAGAAAGGAGTCACTAGGCTAATGGATTTACCCCTGACTTACAAAGACATCATAAAGATACTTCCACACCGGCATCCATTTTTGCTTGTGGATATGATTACGGAACTTGAGTTGGGAGAGAGGATAGTGGGGATGAAGAACGTAACCATAAATGAGCCTTTCTTTGAGGGTCATTTTCCAGGAAACCCCATTATGCCTGGCGTTTTGGTGATAGAGGCCATGGCTCAAGTGGGTGGAATACTTGCTAGATTAACGGAGCCAGAAGGTATGAAGGAAGAGGGGAATGATGCCATGTACTTCGTGGCAATGGACAAGGTAAGATTTAGAAAACCGATTCTGCCTGGTGACCAGGTCCTTTTTGAACTGAGTGCCGTGAGAAAGGGGAGCAGAATATGGAAAATGAAGGGCAAGGCAATGGTACACAATGCAATAGTGGCAGAAGCCGAGTTGGTAGCTGCTATAAGGTAAAAGAGATTGGGGCGGATATTCACCCATCTGCTGTGGTTTCCCCAAAGGCTCAGATAGCTGATGGGGTTAAAATTGGGCCGTTTTCGATTGTAGGTGAGAAGGTAACGGTAGGCAGGGATACCGTTATTGATTCCCAAGTGGTTATAAATGGGAATACGGTGATAGGGGAAAGGAACAGGATTTACCCTTTCGTCTCCATTGGCTCACCTCCCCAGGATGTCGGCTATCGTGGCGAGGATACCAGGGTTATTATTGGGGATGAAAATATAATCAGGGAGTTTGTAACCATTAATCGGGCCACGACCAAGCAGGATAGAGTCACAAAGGTTGGGAACAAAAATTACGTTATGGCCTATGCCCACATAGCCCATGACTGTACTTTAGGCAATTCCATTATTATGTCAAACGCTGCGACGCTTGGTGGCCATATTGAGATAGGTGACCACGCCATCATTGGGGGTCTCGTGGCCGTACATCAGTTCGTCAGGATAGGAACCTACGCATTTATTGGGGGAAAATCGGCCCTTGTCAAGGATATCCCTCCTTTCATGATGGCCTCTGGCGACCGCGCCAGGCTATATGGACTAAATCAGATAGGCCTGAAAAGGCAAGGATTTTCTCAAGAAAAGATAAACGGGTTAAAAAGGGCCTATCAGATCATATGGCGCGATCGTTGCCTGTTTAATGAGGCACTGGAAAGGGTGAGGAGAGAGATAACCCCTTTTAAGGAGTTAGAGATGCTTCTTGAATTCTTGGTCAGCTCAAAAAGGGGCATTGTTAGGTAGGTAGTTGATTTGTCTCATATAGAAAGGATAGGTCTCATAGCAGGGGGTGGAAAGTTTCCCCTTTTGATAGCCGACTCAGCCAGGGGAAGGGGATTAAAGGTAGTTGCCGTGGCACATAAGGGGGAGACTGTGCCGGAGCTGGCCGCTAAGGTTGATGAGATTACTTGGGTAGGGCTTGGTCAGTTTGGCCATTTGCTCAGCGCCTTCAAATCAGGGGGGGTAAGTCATGTGCTGATGGCAGGTACAATCAATAAGGCCAACATGTTTGACAAGGTAAGGCCAGATCTGAAGGGGCTGGCGGTTGTGGGAAAATTATTGATCTTTCATGATGATGACATCTTAAGGGCTGTGGCCAGGGAGCTTGAGAGAGAGGGGATAACGGTTGTAAGCTCTACTACCTATCTCCCAGAACTCTTGGCACCATCTGGCTGTCTTACGAAAAAGAGGCCGAGCAAAGCGGAGAGGGAAGAGATAGAATTTGGCTGGATGGTAGCCAAAGAGTTAGGCCGCCTGGATATAGGGCATTGTGTTGTGGTTAGAAGAAAGACAGTTTTGGCAGTAGAGGCCATAGAGGGAACTGATAGAACAATACTCAGGGGAGGGGAGTTGGCCAGGGGAAACGCAGTGGTGGTTAAGGTTTGTAAGCCCAACCAGGATCTTAGGTTTGATCTGCCTGCGGTCGGCCTGAATACCATTGAGGTTATGTCGAGGGTTAATGCATCTGTTCTGGCAATTGAAGCGGGTAAAACCCTTCTTTTTGATAGAGAGGAGATGGTACAGTTAGCAAATAATAGGAATATTTCCGTCTTCTGCAGGTAATAGGTTATGAATGAACGCTCGTGCCATTTGAGGCAACGAGCAGGCGGGAAAATAGTCAACTAAAAATGACAAATGCCGAAGGTCACATGTCAAATCAAGCTCAAGACCCAGATGATAAAAGAAAGGTTTTGAGATTTAGGCATTGGGGTTTCATCTGGTGTTTAGATTTTGACATTTTGTCTTGATACAAATAGAGAGGACGCAACATGGGTGAGAATCTGGAAGTAGTTGAGTGAGGAGGCTGTTTTCAGGTGAAAAGATTGCGATTAGGCGTTGTGGGTGTAGGCTACGTAGGCGCGTTACATGCCCAGAAGTATGCCTCCATGGAAGATATTGATCTGGTAGGGCTTGCCGATAGAGATTTTGAAAGGGCAAAAGATATTGCACGCAAGTATGATACGAAGGCCTACAATAGCCATACCGAGCTTCTTCCCTATGTGGATGGACTCAGTTTGGCAGTTCCAACCGTATCCCACTTTGAAATTGGACATGATATTTTGACCCATGGCATACATCTATTAGTTGAGAAGCCCATCACCCTTAAACTGCGGGATGCTGATAGGCTGATAGAAATGGCGGAGAAGAATAATGCTCTCTTACAGATAGGACACATTGAACGCTTTAATCCCGCAGTAGTTAAGATGGAGTCACTGCTTTCTGAGCCTATTTTTATCGAATCTCATCGGCTTAGCTTTTTTACCAAGAGAGGGACAGATGTGGATGTCATTTTAGACCTCATGATTCATGATCTGGATATCATCCTGCACCTCGTAAATTCGGAGATTAAAGAGATAGAGGCCGTTGGGATGCCTGTTATGAGTGATAAGGTAGACATCGCTAGCGTTAGGGTTATATTTGCCAATGGTACTGTAGCAAATTTAACAGCAAGCCGGGTTTCAAATGAATCCCTGAGGATGATTCGTATCTTCCAACCTGATAGCTGCATATCAGTTGATTATGGCAAGAGAAAGATCAATGTAACCCAGCTTAAGGGGGATGGGGAAAATTATAGAGAGGACGAATTTCCTGATAGTGATCCCCTTGCTGATCAGATTAGATCCTTTGTAGGGGCTATAAAAAGTGGATCAGAGCCTAAGGTCTCTGGAGTTGATGGAAAAAAGGCCCTTGCTGTTGCCCTCTGTATCATTGACGAGATAAAAAGAAAATCAAAGACGCTATCCCGAATTGAGCACTAAGAAAAATGTAATGATCATAGCAGGGGAGGCCTCAGGGGACATATATGGGGCACATTTGGTCTTGGCAATACGGAGGCTCATCCCTGATATAAGATTTTATGGCCTTGGTGGCCCAGAGATGGAAAGGGTTGGCGTTAGGGTTATGTATCACTTATCAGCAATGGCTGTGGTAGGGATGACGGAGATCATACCCAAGATTAGATGCATATTTCGGGCCCTGAGGGAATTAAAGAGGATATTAACGAGTAGTGCTCCAGATCTGTTAATACTTATTGACTATCCGGGCTTTAATCTAAATTTGGCCAAAAAAGCCCACTCTCTGGGTATCCCCGTGTTTTACTATATTCCTCCACAGGTATGGGCATGGTGGAAGAGGAGGGTTAGGAAGATAGCTAAAAGGGTAGACCGGATAGCGGTCATTCTCCCCTTTGAGAAGGAATTTTACCGGCGATCTGGTCTTACAGTGGAATATGTGGGTCATCCACTCTTGGATGTGTCCTTACCTAAAAGGGGTAAAAAAAGGATTAGGGAACGTTTGGGCATTAGTTATGAGAGGGGTCCTATCCTTGGGTTGCTTCCTGGAAGCAGGGATGAGGAGATTGTCAGGCATATGCCTGTTATGATCGGTGCAGCTGAAATCATTTCCCACTATTACCCTCGTCTTTATTGCGTTTTGCCGCTAGCATCTACCGTGAGAGAGGATGTGGTCAAGCCCTATCTCAAAGATGTCAAGATAGATATGACAATTGTAAGGTCTGATACAAAGGAATTATTGAAGATAGCTGACTTGGCCTTAATTGCCTCTGGGACTGCCACCTTAGAAGCTGCAATAATGGATACACCCATGGTAATCGCATATAAGGTATCCCCCTTGAGCTATGTTCTCGGCCGATTCCTTGTAGAGGTGTCTCACATCGGCCTGGTAAACTTGGTTGCTGGAAGAGATATAGTTCCGGAATTGATTCAAAATAACGCGACAGCGTTTCGTTTGGCAGAGGAGGCCTTAGCCATCCTAAAAAATGACGGGTTTCGAGCGGAAATGAAAAAGGGGTTAAGATTGGTAAAGGAGCAACTGGGTCAGGGTGGTGCTTCCAGAAAAGCTGCCTATATTGCTGCGGAGATGATGGGACTGTAACATATGGCAGACACAATACTCATAGTAGACGACGAGCCAAGTATAATTCAATCCTTACACGGTATCTTTACTGATGAAGGCTTTGAGGTCATGGCTGCCGATGGAGGTTTGAAGGCCTTGGATATAATAAAGGAGACTATTCCGGATATTGTTCTACTGGATATCTGGATGCCGGATATCGATGGCATAGAAACACTGCGGAGAATTAGGCAACTGTATCCAAGTTTACAGGTAATTATGATCTCAGGCCATGGCACCATAGAAACTGCGGTTAGGGCGACAAAACTGGGTGCCTATGACTTTATTGAGAAGCCTCTTTCGCTCGAGAAGGTCCTCTTATCAGTAAACAATGCATTGAACTACAACAGGCTTGAGGCAGAGCTTGATCTGTTCAGAGAGAGAGAGCGGCAGAGGTATCAGATAAGTGGACATAGTAAGGCTACCACCGAGTTGAAAGACCAGATAAAGATTGTTGCCCCGACTGATGCATGGGTTCTTATTGTTGGAGAAAATGGGACCGGTAAGGAGATAGTGGCCCACACGATGCACAGATTAAGCAAACGGAATACCAAACCGTTCATTGAGGTTAATTGTGCTGCTATACCAGAGGATTTGATTGAATCAGAACTCTTTGGCCACGAAAAGGGTGCATTTACCGGGGCTACCACAATGAAAAGGGGGAAATTTGATCAGGCTAATGAGGGAACCTTATTCTTGGATGAGATCGGGGACATGAGCCTCAGGGCCCAGTCAAAGGTGCTGCGTATTTTACAGGAGCAGAGATTTGAGCGGGTAGGTGGCAACAGAACCATCAGGGTTGACACCAGGGTGATCGCTGCGACCAACAAGAATTTGGAGGAGGAGATTGCAAAAGGAACATTCAGGGATGACCTCTACTTTCGCCTCAACGTTATACCTATCAGGGTTCCGCCATTGAGGGAGAGGGTTGATGATATACCTGAGCTCGTGGATGAATTTTTGGACGAGTTTTCCCTTGATACCAAAAAGGAATGCAAGTTTCTCACTTCCGATGCCCTTGAGTTGCTGAAGAAGTATGGCTGGCCGGGCAATGTCAGGGAACTTAGAAATCTGATAGAAAGGACGGCTATTCTGTGTCCTGGTACGGCAATTAGCGCAAAAGATATACCTTCACCGTTTAACACATCCGGAATTGGAGAGAGTAAGCAGGAGCCCTTTTTTTCCTTCGGTACCCTAAAGGAGGCCAGGGAGGTGTTTGAGAAATCCTTTATCGTCAGCAAATTAAGACAATTCGAGGGCAATATCACCAAGACAGCCGAGGCTATAGGAGTGGAGAGGAGCAATCTCCACAAAAAGATAAAGGCCTATGGTCTTTAGAGGCCCCTTTCTTCTAGAAATTTCTCTATCCTTCGGAAACCTTCAGTGATATTTTCAAGCGAATTTGCATAAGAAAACCTGAGGTATCCTTCGGCATTGGCCCCAAAATCAATCCCTGGTGCAACACCCACCCCCGCCTTTTCAAGAATCTCAAAGGCCAGCTCATAGGAATTATTGGATAGATGTTTTGCCCTCGCGAGGATATAAAATGCCCCAACGGGATCAACACTGATTACAAAGCCAAGTTCTCTGAGCCTTTTGATAATGTAATGCCTCCTTTGATCATAGATGGACCTCATCCTTTCAACATCTGGCTCTGCCTTGTTTAAAGCTGCCAGTCCTGCCCACTGGGAGGCACTACCAGCTGAGATAAAAAAGTTTTGTTGCATCTTTTGCATAGGCCTGACAAACGCTTTTGGACAAATCACATATCCGAGCCTCCATCCAGTCATGGCATAGAGTTTAGAAAAGCCATTCAAAACAAATGCCTTATCTGTATACTCTAAGATCGTATGTTCTGTACCTTCATATACCAGGCCATGATATATCTCATCAGAGATGACATATGGTCCAAGATCAGCTATCCTTTGCATTCTCTCAGGTGAAAGGAGATTTCCGGTAGGATTTGATGGGGAGTTTATGAGGATTGCCTTTGTTTGGGGAGATATCTTTTGGGCAACCTCTTCTGGCCGGAATTGAAACCCGTCGTCCTCATGGACATTCACAAAGGTGCAACTTCCGCCAACGTAGTTGATAATATTGGGATAGCAAGGATAATACGGATTAGAGACAATAATTTCATCTCCATTTTCTAATAAGGCCGAAAAGATCAATAACATAGCCGGGGATGTACCAGAGGTTACGATGACCTGGTCAGGATTTATGTGAACACCATACTTATCCGTATAGTGGCAACAGATGGCCTCTCTCAACTCTGAGATTCCCAGACTGTGAGTATAGTGGGTTTTTCCTTCCCTGATGGCCTTAATTCCGGCATCCCTTATGCATTGAGGTGTATCAAAATCTGGCTCACCTATCTCAAGGTGAATGATATCCATTCCGGACCTTTCGAGGATCTTCGCCCTTTCCAAGACATCCATAACAATGAAGGAGCGAAAATCTATGGCCCTGGTTGCAACTATCATAGTCTTATTGTATTCAGTAACAGGCGCTTGGACACAGGAGCACAGGAGTATTGCCTGTATCTAAGCTAATGGTTTGTTCAAATCCTTATTCCTCTAGATGGCAAACAATCAAATCACCTTATTGAGTGGATATTCAATTATGCCTTCCGCTCCTTCTTTTATAAGTTCCGGGATCAGTTCTCTGGCCCTTTCAGTATGAACCATTACCTCAACAGAAACCCAATTGGATTCAAAGAGATTTGCTATGGTTGGAGAGGTAATACTAGGGAGCAATTTGATAACCTGATCTAATTGTTTCTTTGGTACATTCATCTTTAAACCCACCATATTTTCAGCCCTTAAGGCCCCTTTGAGGAGGAGGGCAATCTGCTTAATCTTGCTCCTTTTCCATGAATCCTCCCATGCATCTTTATTTGCAATGAGTATGGTATTGGATTGCATCAATTCATGAATAATCTTCAATCCATGGGCCCTGATAGTACTACCTGTCTCAGTAACATCAACAATAGCATTTGCCAAGCCTGCCACAAGCTTGGCCTCTGTTGCTCCCCAAGAAAATTCAACCTGAACGTCTATTCCCCTTTGGGCGAAGTATTTTTTAGTAAAATTAACGAGTTCTGTTGCTATCTTTTTGCCCCTGAGGTCAGACAGTTCCTTGATATCGGAGTCGACAGACACTGCCAAAACCCATCTGGTAGGGCTCTGGGTCACCTTGGAATAAATTAGGTCGGCAACAGTGACAACATCCGATTCATTCTCTTCTTTCCAGTCTCTACCAGTGAGACCAGCGTCTAGAGCCCCATTCTCCACATGGATGGACATCTCCTGAGCCCTGAAGATTGAACACGTAATAGCCTCATCGTTTATTTCAGGAAAATAATTCCTATCACTGATGGAGATCTTCCAACCTGATTTCTCAAATAGCCTGAGTGTGGCCCCCTCTAAGCTTCCCTTTGGTATACCGAGTTTAAGGACGTTCATTTTTTATATACCCTTTCTGGATCAAATATCCTTTCACCTATGATGGTTTTCCCTCCATTCCTGTCTATCTTGTTGTGAAAGCAGCTCTCATATCCAAGATGGCACGCAGCCCCTCCTAGCTGCTCTACCTTGAGAAGGAGGGCATCATGATCACAGTCTACAATAATTTCCTTTACTATCTGGATATTACCTGAAGCTTCCCCCTTATGCCAGATCTCTCCCCGTGTGCGGCTCCAGTAATGGGCCTCTCCAGTCTGGAGGGTACTTTGATAAGCCTCATTATTCATATAGGCCAGCATTAGAACCTTGCCAGATTTATGATCCTGGGCAATAGCTGGCAAAATTCCGTCACCCTTTTTAAAATCTAATGTGACCATATCCCTACTTCAATTTTTAGGTGATTAACAAAACCTATCCCTGGATCTAACCCCAAAGTCTTATCTCTTCTCTTATATACAAGAGATCTATGATATTGTCCATACTGCTTTTTTTTGCAATTTATGTTAGCATGTTTTGGTAGGGGATATACCTTAGGGAATAATAATAATGCAAGTAGTTAGGGAAACAAGTTTTCCCACCTTAAGACTGGTTAATCGTGGGAAGGTCAGGGATATATATGAGGTGGGGGAGAGTTTACTCATAGTTACTACTGACCGGATTTCTGCATTTGATGTCGTTATGGATGATCCTATTCCAGATAAGGGAAAGATCTTGACCAAGATATCCATTTTCTGGTTTGAAAGGCTCTCTTCAATCATTGAAAATCATATACTCACTACTAATCCAGATGAATATCCTGGATCTTGCAGGCCTTATAGGGAATATCTTATTGACCGGAGCATGCTGGTCCATAAGGCTAAACCCCTTCCAGTAGAGTGCGTTGTAAGGGGTTATCTTTCGGGCTCTGGATGGCTCGAGTACCGTGCCCTGGGGAGTATCTCAGGGATGCCCCTTCCTGATGGGCTGAAAGAGTCGTCTCAATTGCCAGAACCGATTTTCACGCCGTCTACCAAAGCTGCCCTAGGAACCCATGATGAAAATATTCCCTTTGAGGATGCTGCACATATGGTCGGAGAGGATAGGGCCAAAGAGATCAGGACCATAAGCCTAAAGTTATATCAATATGGAAGGGACCTGGCCTCTAAGAATGGTATCATTATTGCTGACACCAAGTTCGAGTTTGGGCTTGTAAATAATAATCTCATGCTGATTGATGAGGTATTAACCCCGGATTCATCCCGGTTCTGGCCAATGGATGAATACGAACCCGGGAGGGTTCAAAGGAGTTTTGACAAGCAGTTCTTAAGGGATTATCTGAATAGCATTCGTTGGCCAAAAAAGCCACCTCCCCCAAAATTACCACCAGAAGTGATTCAAACTACAAGAGATAAATATCTTGAGGTACTGGAGAGATTAACAGGAAAAGGCCTCTAAGAAGATAGGGCCGCCTTCTTATATCGTCACCCTTGACAAACCCCTATCCAGATGCTTAACATCTCCTATGATTCATTTTAACCACTAGATAGAGATATTTAGCATATGAACGGGATAGGGGTCGAAAAAAAAGAAGAGACTGAGAGCGTAGAAGATCATAAAGAGATGGATAGAAAACGGGAAAAGGCAGAAGGTTGTAAGGAGCCGGATACGAAATTCAGGAAGGCAAAGAAAGCGGAGGACATGACCAAGCAGGAGCTCTTGAAAAAACTAAGAGATACGGAGGCGGAGGCCCAAAAAAACTACGATCTATATATGCGGACCTATGCTGAGATGGAAAATATCAAAAAGAGAGGGATAAAGGAAAGGCAGGAGTTGAGTAAATATGCTAATGAATCCCTGATTAAGGAAATCCTTCCAGTGATTGATAATCTTCAAAAGGCCATATCTCACGCTCAAAATGATAAGAATCCCTCGGGGTTAGTTGAAGGTATCGAGCTGACACTGGATAGTCTGATGAAGACCCTAGAAAAAGCCGGCCTGAAAGAAGTTGAGGCAGAAGGAAAGCTGTTTGATCCGAACTTTCATCAGGCAATTTCACAGCACAGGGATGATAAGGTTGCCCCAGGGCATGTCATCATGGAATTGCAAAAGGGCTACCTCCTTAATGGGCGTCTAATTAGGCCGTCGATGGTTGTGATCTCGGAGGGAAATGACAGAAAGAGAGAAGATACTGCCTAAATAATGAATATATTTTCAAGGAGGAAACAATGGGTAAAATAATTGGAATCGACCTCGGAACCACCAATTCCTGCGTTGCGCTTATAGAGGGAGGTGACCCAAAGGTAATTGCCAACGTGGAAGGGAACCGGACTACACCATCGACGGTAGCATTTACTGATAGTGGAGAACGGCCCGTAGGGCAGGCAGCAAAAAGACAGGCAATTACCAATCCAGATAACACGGTTTATGCGGTTAAGAGACTGATTGGCAGGAAGTATGATTCACCTGAAGTTCAAAGGGATATTAAGATAACACCCTATAAGATTACCAAGGCAAAGAATGGTGATGCGCAGATTACCGTTAAAGGTAAGGATTATAGTGCAGCCGAGATTTCATCAATGGTTTTGCAGAAAATGAAGCAAACCGCTGAGGAATATCTAGGTGAAAAGGTAACTGATGCCGTAGTCACCGTTCCAGCCTATTTTAATGACAGCCAAAGACAGGCGACAAAGGATGCGGGAAGGATAGCGGGATTGAATGTTCAGCGGATCATTAATGAGCCCACGGCTGCCGCGCTTGCATATGGGCTGGATAGGAAGAAGGATGAAAAGATTGCTGTCTTTGATCTTGGGGGTGGCACCTTTGATATTTCCATCTTGGAGATAGGTGATGGGGTCTTTGAGGTTAAGGCCACCAACGGAGACACCCATTTAGGGGGCGAAGACTTTGATCAAAGAGTTATAGTCTATCTTGCTGATGAGTTTAAAAAGGATCAAGGCATTGATCTCAGGAATGATAAGATGGCACTACAGCGGTTGAAGGAGGCGGCTGAAAAGGCAAAGATGGAGCTTTCCACCTCGATGCAGACAGACGTTAATCTCCCCTTTATTACCGCTGATGCAAGCGGGCCAAAACACCTGAATATAAAACTGACCAGGGCGAAACTCGAGGCCCTTGTGGAAGATCTGGTTGAAGAAACAGTCGAACCCTGCAAAATTGCCTTAAATGACGCTGGCTTGAAGGCCAGTGATATTGATGAGGTAATTCTGGTTGGGGGAATGACCAGGATGCCCAAGGTTCAAGAAAAGGTAAAGCAAATCTTTGGTAGAGAGCCACACAAGGGTGTTAATCCGGATGAGGTTGTTGCAATCGGTGCAGCCATACAGGGTGGTGTGTTAAAGGGCGATGTAAAAGATGTCCTTTTACTTGATGTTACTCCCCTTTCGCTGGGAATTGAGACCCTTGGTGGTGTTTCCACAAAGCTTATTGAGAAAAATACTACCATACCTACTAAAAAGAGTCAGATATTCTCAACTGCAGCGGATAACCAGCCTGCGGTTTCCATCCATGTTCTTCAAGGCGAGAGGGAAATGGCTGCTTATAATAAAACCCTTGGTCGCTTTGAGCTGGTCGGGATTCCGTCAGCGCCGAGGGGTGTTCCTCAGATAGAGGTGACCTTTGATATTGATGCAAATGGTATTGTTAATGTATCTGCCAAAGATCTAGGAACTAAAAAGGAGCAGTCCATCAAGATAACCGCCTCAAGCGGCCTGAGTGAAGATGAGATTGAGAGTCTTATCAAGGATGCTGAGCTTCACGCTGAAGAGGACAAAAAGAACAGAGAGCTTGTTGATGCTCGAAATGCTGCTGACTCCCTCATTTACGCCACTGAAAAATCTCTTAAAGAGGCTGGGGAAAAACTCGATTCTGGTACAAAAGGACAGATAGATAATGCCATTGCCAAACTCAAGAAGGCCATGGAAGGAGAGGATACATCAGAGATCAAAAGGCTTTCAGAGGAGTTGACCCAGGTTTCACATAAGATAGCTGAGGTTTTATATGCCCAGGCCTCCCAATCTGAAAGTCAAGCTGGTCCAGGGAAATCCGAATCAGCTAAAAAGGATGAGGAGGTTGTTGACGCAGATTTTGAGGAAGTAAAGGATGACAGCAAATAAGGCCCCCTTTTCTAGGAAGGTCATTGCCGCCCTCGTTGTGGTAATGGCCTTTTTTATTTTCTCTTGCGAGAGGAAGATAATCGTAAAGGCACCACCTTTAGAGGAGGTGCCTGAAAAGGAGGCGGTCATCGATCATTTTGCCGTAGCTGAAGGTTATTGGCGTCAAAAAGAATATGATGAAGCCTTAGCAGCTTATGATAGGTACCTTGAGGCATTTCCATCAGGGGATAAGGTCAGGGATGCATTGGCCAGAAAGGCAACCATATATTATAACAGGAAGCAATATGAAGAGGCCTTACCCCTTTTTTTAGATGTTATCGATGAATATCCCTTCAGTGAAACAAGGGCCGAGATCCACCTTTTAACAGCCAGGACATATTTCCATCTAAAGCAATACGCCGAATCAAGGCTATCTGCTTTACAGTGGCTTGAGATCTATAAAGATTATCCCAAGAAAGAAGAGATATTCTTTCTTCTGGGCCAAGACTTAAAGGAACTAAATCATCCTGCACGGGCCCTTTATTGGTGGGTCAAATTATTGGTGTCACCATTAGTTGAAAGAGAGCAAAAGGAAGACATCAGGGCTCAGCTTTTAGATCTCATCTATCAGGCCACAGAAGAGGAACTAAAAGAGATGGCTACCTATGCTAAAGAGAGCGATCTTATCCTGCCTATTTACTACCAGCTTGCCTTATCATATCTTGGATCAGATAAATTAGAGGATGCACGCAAAGCAGCGACAGAGATAGTGAGGCTCACACCGGAAGAGGAATGGACTATAAGAGCTAGAGAAGTGCTGGAGAGGATTGAGGAGAGATTGAGGGTTAGTCCTAATGTTATTGGCTGTCTCTTACCTTTGAGCGGTCCCTTTGCCATTTACGGTCAGGAGGTTTTAAATGGTCTCGAACTCGGTTTGGACATCTTTCAGGAGACTAGTGAAGACCTTTCATCTATAGAGTTTGTAATAAGGGACACAGAAGGTGACCCTGACATAGCAATTGAAGCTATAAAGGAGTTAGCAAAGGAGGAAGCGGCAATAGTCACTATAGGTCCCCTCATCAGCAAGGTAGCTGAAGGGGTTGTAGAAAAGGCTCAAGAATTAGGTATGCCCATAATCACCTTAAGCCAGAGTGAAGGTATAACCAGGAAGGGAGAGATGGTTTTTCAGAATTGTCTCACCCCGGAAGACGAGCTAAGGAGCTTAACAGATAAGGTTATAGGTGAAATGGGGTTAAAGAGATTCGCAATCCTCTATCCTGCCAATGCCTATGGCAGATACTTCATGAATAAATTATGGGACGAGGTTGAATCACAAGGAGGGGTAATAAATGCAGTAGAGTCTTACGACCCTAAGGATACAGACTTTGCAACAGAGATAAAAAAAATGGTTGGTCTATTCTATCCCAGGCCGGAACCAGATATGGAGGAAGAGCAGAAGGAAGAATCAGAAGAAGAAAGGGCTGAATCGGAAGAGGAAAAGGAAGACCTTGAAGCGGAACTGGAGCCTATCATTGATTTTGATGCCATCTTTATACCTGATAGCTATGAAAGGGTGGCCCTTATAGCGTCTCAGTTAGCTTATTATGATGTTGTAGGAGTAAGGCTGTTGGGGACGAATCTTTGGAATTCACCGAAGTTGATAGAGATCGCCGGAGAATATGTCCACGGAGCACTATTTCCTTGTGGCTTTTTTCCTGGTAGCGGTTATGGAGGGGTGGATAGTTTTGTTGACCAATACAAAACCAATTTTGGCCAGGAACCAGGACTTCTTGCTGCAATAGGTTATGATACTATCCGGATAGTCAAGGAAATTTTGAGAGAAAAAGGAAAAGATATACAGACAAGGGAAGATTTTCGTTTTGCATTAGCAGCAAATGAAGATTTTCGTGGGGTAACCGGACCAATGGTTTTTGATGATAATAGAAGGGCAAAAAGAAATCCCCTTCTGTTGACTGTGAGTGGCAAGCATTTCCTTCCTTTGCCGTAAACATCCGGGTAAGAAAAGCGCGGTCAAACAAAAGGCCTCACCCGCCTTCATCTGATGCCAAATGTAGACCCATCAAATCCAGAGAAAGCCTATTTATTTCTTATCATCAATCCCAATGACCTTTAGGAATCGGTCCGTGATGGCCTCTTCAGCCAGCTTCAACAAAGGCTCCTTGTCCTTAGCACTGCCAAAGAGCCCTAGGTTAATTCTTGCCGCGGCCGCAGTGCTGTGGCCTCCTGCCTCACCTATCCCGCCGAAGGCTTGCCCCATAGCGTCACCTAGGTTGATTCGTGTGTCCTTGTTTCTTGCTGAAATGTGCACCACATCCTCACTCAGGCCGTAGACCAGAACTGTAGACACGCCTTCAAGTCTTAAGAGATGATCAGCTGCCTGCGGAAGGGTATCTCTGTCCCTGATGAAACCCACATTGGCCAAAAGCAGGCTTCCAATAATCCTCCTTTTCTTTATTGCCTCACCCAAGACATCAATGGTTTCCGAAGACATAAGGGGCGTTTCAATCTTATTCAAAAGGTCCTGAGAGGACTTGGGATACAGCAAGGCTACCGCTTGAAGGTCTTTGGGCGTGGTCCTCATGGTGAAATCGGCGGTGTCGGTCTTTATGCCGTAAAGAAGCAAGGTAGCCAAATCTTCAGAAATTTCAAAGTCCAGCCTGGTCAGATATTCTGTTAAAATAGTAGAGGTTGCTCCTATTTCAGGTCTTATGTCAATATAGTCAGCTGAGACCTTCGCGGGGTTATAGGGGTGGTGATCTATGATGATATTGGGCCTGACTTCCTTTGGCAGCGGATTATTTTTCCCTGGGATGGAGGCCTCAATGAGGGCTATCTTAGAGTAGTCCCTGATGTCCTTGATCTTGACCATGGGAATGAGTTCTATTGCCAGGAGATTAATTAAGGCCTTATTTTCTTCGTGGCCGATCTCTCCTCCGTAGATGATATCAGCGCTCTTCTTCATGCTTTCGGTAATCCTTTTAAGGGCCACGGCACTGGCAATTGCGTCTGGGTCGGGGTTGTCCTGCGTTACAATGGCCATACCTTTGGCGGCCTCGTCTATTATTGAGGTGAGCATCTTAAGATTCCTTTTGAGCTCTAACTCTTCAAGGCTTTCTATGGCCTTGTCGGCCACTGCTGAAGTGGGATAGATAATCTCATCTATTTGCAGCCCCTTGAAATCATCGCTGGTTTCCTGTTTACCTGCCCTCACAATCATAGGCACTTCCTTGCTGAGTTCTCTTACTGCCTTAGCAACCCTAAGGTTTAACTCCGGATCAACTGTTAGTATTAGCACGCCCTTTGCCTGATCTAAGTTGATCTTTTTTAATAGGGCAACTGAGGTGATGTCACCCTCCACCACATTATCAAATCCCATCTCCCTGAGGGCCTCTGTCCTTTCAGGTTTAATATCCACAAGGGTGACCTGATGACCTGTATCCTTCAAACGGCTGGCTGCATGGTAGCCTGCTGCCCCACTTCCTAAGATGATATACATGACAAGCACCTAAAGGTAGCTCGCTATAGGGAGCTGGAAGTAAGAATCAAGAAAAACGGGCCTCCCATGGCAGTTAATGTAAAGAGGGAGGGAATTAAAGTCAAAGGAAAAGTGGCAAATATTGATCTTGACATTCAGAACACCTACCTCCACTGCATAGGTTCAGAGGCCTTTGTTGTTACCGATGTTGCCTTTCCTTGTCTCTGTCGTCCCAGACCTGGATCAGATAGTCCTTGTAGTCTTCAAAGACCTGGGCCTGCTCCTCAACCACTTCTTCGGCCTGGCTTGAGTTCATGTCCCGCGTTTGATTAATAAAGGAGGCTACACGGCCTAAGTATAGGGGGGTGACCAGGTTGACCAGTTGGGTGCGGTTGTGGGTCCAATGGTGGAAGGTTGCCGCAGTTTCGTAAAGAACCATGACCCAGGTCTTGACCGGCATGACAAACTTTGTCTTGGCCTTGGTAGCACATTTCTTGAGTTCTTCGAAACACTCAGCGGGAAAGATATCCCTATACAGGCCTTTGAACTGTCGAAAGCCAGTCTTGTATTCTGTGACCAGTCGGTCGAGATCAACATGGATAGGCTCCGGCTCCATAAATCCCCGGAGTCCGAACATTGGAACGGTCCGGCTGCCTTTGATTGCCTTCCACTCGGCCTCGTGCTGCTCCATGAGGACAAAGAGCGTGTGGACAACCTGGCGAAACATAGGCCCGAGGAACTCGGCCGGGTCCTTTGCTTCATGGATTTTCACCCCCAGATTAGATTGGCAGATTTTGAAGTTGTTGGTGATCGCGTTGGTGGTCATCCAGACGTCAATGCCATAGCGGGCTACGTCCGTGGCCCAGACATCCTGCTCAATATAATATGCTGCCAGCTCGCCGGCAAAGGCAAAATCTCCCCCAATGGGCTGACGGATACGCAGACCGTAAAGGGCCCGAGTCAGATTATAGACGATATTGTTAGTGATGGTTCCATCATACTTGTAGCGTGAATAGATAGGGCAAACATACTGGTAACCATTTTCCAGGATTGGCTCAAGGAGATATTTGACCCAGTCGCTGGTAATGGAACGCAGGTCCGAATCAACCACCATACAGGCCTCAACCTTGAGCCGTCTGGCAGCCTCAAACACAGACCGAAAGGCCGAGCCCTTACCTGCAGCTCCCCGATAAATGGAGGTGATCTTCTCCTGCCAGGGCTTGATCTCAAAATCCTTTGCAATCTCCCGAGTGTCGTCCGTGGAACCCCCATCGGCGATGAGGATTACGCTCCTTTGGTCTTTGTAGTGGTCCGCCAGGCCGTGTGTGACCATCTGGATTACGTGAGCGATGGTTTGCTCATTGTTATAGCAGGGGATCCCTACGAGGATATCAGCGGACTCGATCTCCTCAATCCTTTTGGAGGTGTAACCCCGTAAAGCTGTGTCATAGTGCATGGTTTACCTCTCCTGCATCCCTTCATCGGCTCTCAACCCAACTGAGCGCAGCGAAGCATAGAGCCAATTGTCAGCTCTTTCGCGGGCAATACGATGGACGTCATCAGCAATTTTACCGGCTTTGCCTTGATGTTTCCCTCACCCGGCCTTCACACCCTTAAAAAACCCCTTAGGACTTGTTTTCCTCTTTCTTGGGTTCCTCCTTCTTGATCTCTACTCCGATTTTCTTGAGGGCCTTGGTTGTCTCCTGGCGAACCTTATCTACCTTCTCAGAGGTCTCCATTCTGAGTGTTTTTATTGTTCCCTGGAGTTCGCTGATCTGCGTCCTGAGATCTGCCTCACCACCGGTTCGATTGAAGGCGATAATAGCAAAGATGAGGGCAATGATGGAGACAATCAAGGCAAAAGTCGCCCTAAAACCTCCTTTGACGGTCTTTTTCTCATCACTCATTTCAACACCTCCCTAGAATAGAAAATAGTTGAAAACTGGCAGTGAAATCACGCCGTCTTTTGCCCGGTACCCTTAGGTCTTCTCGACAGCCAACCTGCAACAATGCCTATGATAAAGGTACCCAAAAACAGTAATGCCCTTGACATGGACACCGTCCAGGCGAGAAACCGGAATTCGACGACTTGCGTATTTTGGATGACAAAAACGATAACAAGGGCGACGAGAATAAGAAAGATGATGGTTTTAGCCATTTGTGCCTCCTTTCTGGTTTCGTTGCTGCTCATCAGAGCTCGCAGTGGCCTTATTTAAGAAAAGCCCCTTGAGGTTTTTCAGTTTCCCGTAGCAGATGAGCCGATCGCCGACATGAATCTTATTTTGAGCCTTGGGAACAGGGATTATCCCCTCATCCCTTTCTATGGAGAGGACCATCAGATCTCTCTCCCTCAGACCCGACTGCCTTAGGCTAAGCCCTGCAATCTTCGACTCCTTCTCAATGAGGACTGAGGCCACTCCGTATCCCTCGGATTGCTGCAAGATCTCCTCAATGTGAACCTTTTCAAAATGCAGTGTTTTTCTCAAGGTCTCGCGGATCTTACTGGTTAGCTTCCGTGCGAATTCTTGATGCACGGTGATCCGGTAGAGAATAAGCAGCGAGGCAGCGACAATAACCAGGTTGAGGGAGGGCCGAAAGATACCCGGCGGTCTGAGAGAGACAACGAAGGTGGCAATCACCGTGACGATACCGGCATTTCCCAGGATCATCAGGTAGGTGACAATCTTTCTCCTGCGGGGATGATTGATGACCGCCTCCGCCTCTCTGGTAGTAAACCCGGTTCCAGTGAAGGCCGAAAGGGCTTGAAATCGTGCCTTGGGCCTTTCCATACCGGTCATCTCCAAGGCGATTGCCCCGATTCGGACAATTAGGTAAGAAATACAGACAAAGATGATCAAAAGGATGACACTCATGTAACCCTCCACAAATGTACCCAAATTCCTTGTGCTAAAAGCTGGTCCATAGGCCCTTGGGCTATTACCCGGATCACTGCAAGATGTTACCATAACCAAATCAAGCCTCGTCCTGGCTGTCATATGAACCAGGTGGCAGTGGGCTCTTTCAGAGCCACCTTTTTCGCCTAAAGTAAACTAACATCAAGAAACCTATACCAGCCATAACAAACAAAAGTACAGGATAACTCCAATGCCACTCAAGCTCTGGTATATATTTAAAATTCATTCCATAAAGACCTGCTATAAAAGTTAAAGGAATAAATATGGTGGCAATGATCGTTAACACCTTCATCACCTCGTTCATCTTATTGCTTATACTTGAAAGATAGATATCCAGCATTCCAGAGACCATATCCCTGAAGGTCTCAATGGTGTCAATGACCTGAATGGTGTGATCGTAGACATCCCTGAGATAGATGCCCGTAGATTCATCAATAAGGGATGATTCTCCCCTTTCCATGTTATTGACTACCTCTCTTAATGGCCAGACGGACTTCCGCAAAAATATCAACTCTCTCTTTAAGGTGTGAATGGTCTGTAAGGTCTCTGGCGTTGGGTTGGTGACGAGCTCCTCTTCCATATCTTCTATCTTTTCTCCAAGTTTCTCCAAGACGACGAAATAGTGATCAACGATAGTATCTACCAAGGCGTAGGCAAGGTAGTCAGTCTTCATCTTTCGGATGCGACCCTTTCCGTTTCTGATTCTCTCTCGTACGGGATCAAAAACATCCCCTTCTTTCTCCTGGAACGAGATAACGAAATTTGGACCGATAAGCAAGCTGAGCTGCTCCGCCTTTATCTCATTATCCTTGTCATCATAGTAAATCATCTTTACTACCACAAAGATGTAGTCTTCGAAATCCTCCATTTTCGGACGTTGTCCGGTATTCAGTATGTCTTCTAAGATGAGAGGATGGATGTTAAAGTGTTTTCCAATTTTTTCGATAACCTCCACCTGATGAATACCATCTATATTTATCCAGGTGACGGTAGGTTTATCTTTAAAGGGAAAACATTCATCGACCGTTTCCAGTTCCTTTTCCTGAAGCTGTGCCTCATCATAGTCAATGAGGGTAATTTTTGCCTTCTCAACCTTTCTATCCCCGATGTGGACAAGAGTTCCCGGGGGGAGGCCGACCTCTTTTGCACGTTTTGTAAACAATTTTGGCATGTCTTATCACCTCCTGCTCAAAAAAGCTCCATAGGTTACCCACTATAAAAAAGCGGCGAAACGTTAACTTTCCTCGGCTCATACTATCTGCGGTATTTTAGTCCTTTATAGATCCACGATTAATGATGTCAAAAAGACTTTGTCCGTATGTTCGATATCCGGGAATGGTGGCTTATTTTGGTAGGCAATGGAATAACTTACACCGAGTGACACATTTCCATTAACTTTTACTTCGAGGGCAGTTTCCGAGTTTATGAAATACCTATCTGCATCCTCGAATGATACGAGATAGTCCGCATTCTCCTTAAATTTTAGATTTTCTAAAATGTGCCACTGGTAATTTACTGCAGCTTTTCCTGCAATATAGGAATCCGAGCTTTTCTCACCTTCTGTAAATTTATCATAGCAATAAAGAGTAGAGATCATGCCTTTTAAGTGATGTTCTTTGGTTTTGATAAGGTCATAACCAAAACCAGGGCCACTGCCTACTCTGTAATCATAGCCAGAGAATTTATCCTTTAAGTAACTTGCAGTTAAAAAGCCAAATAATTTTTTCTTCAGTGCTCTTTCCCACCTGCCATCCAGGAGCCATTTATTTGCAGTCTCATCACCTCTATCTTCCGCACGGAGTGCGCTACCTCTTAGAAAATATCTGTTTGTTTCTTCCTCTTTCTTAGCGTCCAGTTTACCCGATAAAGTTTCAGCATCTGTGTTGCCGGAGGTTGTCACATAAGAAAGCTCAATACGTGTTTTCCAGAGTGCTTGGTCTTTCCGTTCTTCGGCTTGAACAGCAATTGCTTCAGTTAACACTACACATAAACTTAAGCATGCTATTAAAGTTCTTCTTAGAATACCCAGCTTGTCCCTCCGTATCCAATATTTACGCATTTTCCCCTAAGTCAGGATGACGTGGTTCAGAGCGTTTACCTTCCCATCCCCGTAACTCATTGGCAAACCATACCACGCGCTGGGGAAAAGCGATTTCTATTCCCTCTTTTTCCAGGGCCTGCTTTATCTTCCACAGAAGCTCCATCTTAACCCCATACCACTCGGTTGCTGGTGACCAGATCCTCACAATAATGTTCACGGCGTTGTCCCCAAGGTTATCGACAAAGGCCTGGGGTTCCGGATTTTTGAGGGCGAGAGGATGTTCCTCGATGAGGTTTTTTATGATCGCGACTGACTTATCGGCATCGTCGCTGTATCGAATTCCGACAACATATTCAAACCTCCTGGCCACATTTGCAACAAAGTTGGTGATCTTGGAGGTGAAGACGTTTTGGTTGGGCAGCCGGACATATAAGCCATCAAAGGTTCTCAAGGTCGTGGCGATTATACTGATATCCTCGACAATTCCCGCAGTCCCGTCTATATCCACTGCATTTCCAATCTTTACCGGTCGCTCAATCATCAGAAAGAGCCCCGAGATCAGGTTTCCTATGATACTCTGGCTGGCAAAGCCTATGGCCAGACCAACGATGCCCCCTGCAACCAGTAACCCTGAAAGTCTTACTCCAAGGATCGGAAGCACCATAAGGAGGGCAATAACGATGATGCTATAGGAGACTACTTTAGCAATAATCTCCAGGTGTTCTTTGACTATCTTTTCTTTAAGAAATCTTCTGAGATACAGTGATAGCACCTTGGCTATTACCGCAGCGATTATCACAATAAGTGCTGCTGTTATAAGGTCAAAGACAGTGACGCTATGGTAAAGGACCTTATTGAGGATCATAGACCGAACTCCATTATAAACTTTGGCGCAGTTATAGACATCTTTCGCGCTGCATAAACCTCTAGAGACTTCTTCATTCCTTTTTTAAGGGGTGAATCTAGGAAGTCAGTTTCTGCCCTATTTCTCGTCTTCAGGTTCATGCTTGCCTTCATAGATACCATGGTATTGCTGTAGTACAGTTTCATCCCATAGGCATTGAAAACAGCCTTGGTGAGTTCAACCCACTGGGCGTTTGTGTTTGCTACGGTGAGCTCCATGAGCCCTTCTTGGATAGGATTTACAGATGGCATCGTGGAAAATACATCACTCTTCCAATACTTGCATATAATCCCATTCCCGGGGTCGCCATAGAGGGTGAACTTCTGCCTCGTCAGGGTGAGAATATCAATGACCTCGAAATCCTTGTCTGGTGATATATAGACCGCGATTTCTATCGGAAACGTGAGGAAGATTTTTTCTGTCCCCTCAGGCTCGATCGCCAGCGTCTTTTCAAATTCTACAAGGAGATATTGGGTTAGTGCCTTGGGTTTATTCAACGGTTCGACAGGGGTGACGAGGATTTTGCCCTTAGTGGCAAGAAGCCGCTTCTCTATATGTTCCTCAAGACAGTCTCTTTTGTAAACAAGGCCCCCCCTGTCTTTCTGCACAGAAAGGGAGATTCCTTCCTGTACAATCTTCAATGGAATATCATGATAGCCGAACATAAGGCCTAACTTGCTTCAAGTTTTGTGTCATTGGGTCTGAGCTTCATATTTTTATGGCCCCTCTGGAGTTGAACTCGTTTGCATCCGCATTCTGCATTGAGACTCATAAGCCGATAAACTGGATGCCTGAGGGCGAAAGAAGACCATCGATAAGCTCAGGACCTAACTACTATTCAATATATCAAAAGCAAAGTCAACAGAACTGGCATTTAGGTCCGCTCTGGAGAAATGCAACCATCTCGAGATAGCCCTTGGCATCCTTTTTTTGACAGTGATTTTCTCTTTTAACCTTTGGTTTTTTGACCTCTAAGATGAGTAACAGATGGGACCTGTCTTAGGAGTGAAAGCGGAAAATGAATCATTTGCCTAAGCCCACCAACAGTCGAAAGGTTCCTCAATGGTCTTCTTATCTCCGATGTAAGCTCGTGGAAGAGAATCTTCTCTTCAACCTCCCCGATCTCCCTGATCTTACCGAGTCTGTGGATGGAATACAGACCGATGAGAAACGCCAGGAAAAAGAAGAAATCCCAGTGCTGAAAGCTTATTGTATTAAAGGCAAGCTCTCTTACTGGAGATCTCCAGTTCAGTGTTAAGGCAAGTTCGCGCGTGGCAAAAAAGTCAGCAAACTTACCGCCTAAAATAGGTGCAATCCCCGCCGCCAGCGAATTGATAATGCCATTTGCGGCTAGATACGCGGTTGCCTGCTCTTTTGGTGCCGATTTTAATGCAATGTTCCCGGAGGCAAGCGTTACTCCCGCTATTGAGATTCCCATAAAAATGTGGATGGCTATGAGCAGGGGGATAGTTCCCAGGTGCTTTTCCGGCATGGTGGTAAACGTCCAGGCGAGTATACAGGCAAGGAACAAAGGACTGCAGAGCGCAAGCACGGATTTGTTGCTGAAGCGGTCTGAAAACCTTCCCCAGATCCTTAAAAATGTGAGGTTCATGATCTGGCTTAAAACTGTTAAGGCAATAATGAACGACATATCCATCTGCAATCTCTTGAGCATGTAAACGGTAAAAAAAGGCGCGGCCAGGTTGATGGCAAAATTCCAGGAACCCAAAAATGTGATAAGCCTTCTAAAATTCAAATCCTCAAAGGGGACCAAGATCAGTTCAAAAAATCCCGACTTCCCCTCTCGTGCTGCCATCCGGGGCTCTGGGATGGTTGATATGAAGTAAACGCCAACCATGCCAGCAAGAAAGCCCAGCAAGAACAGTGTTGAATAGCCGTACAACTCAAGGTCTGGAAATCGCTTTTTCACGAGATCAATATAGAATCCCGCGGCAAGATAGAGCGCAATACCCAACGCGGTTGCTAGCCTCATTCGCTTGGAAAAGAAGGAGCCCAGCTTACCTTGTGGCACGAGGTCCCGCATCCAGGAACCCCAACTGCATGCCGACACCGCACCAAGGGCTGCGTGTATTGCTAGCGCTCCGATGAGGATTGCCAATCCTGCCTTAGCAGACAAAAAGACTGACAGTAAGGCTATTAAGAGCCACATTGTCCTGCTTAAAGCTGATGCATACACGGAAATGGCTCGCCTGTTCCGCACTTTTTCAACGAGATAGATGGAAGGGATCTGTAGCAGCTGCATTAAAGGGGGAACAGCAGCGAGGAGCCCAATCACCAGGTTGGACGCGCCTAGCTTTAAGGCAAAAGCCACGAGGAAGGCCCCGCCAGTAAACGTGACCATAGCCTGACTGGCCAGCCCATCCTTGATGACTGCCTGGAGACCGGACTGGACTTCCTTGTCGGTTAGAGCCTCCTTAACAGCAAATGCCATCGAGTCACCAAAATGGGTGTTAATCGGTTAACATTTGGGTCTTATTTTTCCCTAGCTTATAGACCCTTGTGTGTCAAGCTATGCTGTTACCTAAGCATAGTTCGACGCTCTGCTCACTCCCTTGAGTAGAACCGGAAACTTTAGCAGGGCGTCAAAAAAGAACGGGACGGTGTTTTGTCATGAGAAGCTGAGTATCCCCTGAGTTCTACTTTTCAAATCTGCGGTGTTTTATTGTCCTGGCTTCTACCATGTATATGATATCCTCGCAGATATTTGTTGAAAGATCGGCAATGCGTTCTAAGCTCCGGGATATCCTGATAAGGTGGATAGACCGTTCGATTGTGCTGGGATCTGATGCCATGAAGGTAACGAGCTCTCTCAGGATTTGATCCCTCAGTCCATCAACGATGTCATCGCGTTCACAGACGCTTTTGGCCAGTTTGGTATCCTCGTTCACAAATGAATTCAGGCTGTCCCTCATCATCTCTTCAGTCTCTTGTGCCATCCTCGGGATATCGATTAAGGGCTTAACTTCTGGCCTTTCTATCAAGAACAAAGCAGCTTCCGCCATGTTAACCGCCTCATCAGCCATCCGCTCCAAGTCGTTGTTTATTTTAGAAACCATCATGATAGTTCTCAGATCCCCTGCCTGGGGTTGATAGCGCGCAGTCAAGTGGATGCAGATTTCCTCTATCTGAACTTCTAGCTCATTTTCCTTTGGCTCATCCTGCTCTATGACCTCCAGGAGGACTCCCTTTTCGCCCTGGATGAGTCCTCGTATGGTTTTCTCTATCATGGCCTCCACTAAGGAGCCACTGAACATCAGTTTTTCTTTGAGCTCATCTAACCTTCCTTTGAGCATCGACTTCCTCTTATCCAAACTTCCCGGTCAAAAACTCCTCAGTCCTTGTATCTTTCGGTGCAGTGTGCAATTGCTCTGTCGGACCGTACTCTATCAGCTCTCCTAAATAGAGAAAGGCGGTAAAGTCAGAGACCCTTCCTGCCTGAGCGACATTGTGGGTAACCAAGATGAGGGTGACCGTTTTCTTAAGCTCTTCCACGAGCTGTTCTACACGGGCCGTTGCCTTGGGGTCGAGGGCGGAGGTAGGTTCATCAAGAAGTAAGATATCAGGGTTCATCGCGAGTGCGCGAGCGATACACAGCCTTTGCTGTTGTCCTCCCGATAGGAACGTCCCCTTTCTATTCAGGTGGTCCTTAACCTCATCCCAGAGCGCTGCATTCTTCAGGGACTCTTCGACCATCGCGTCACGTTCAGCGCGGCCGAGTTTAATGCCATTGAGCCTATATCCGGCAATTACATTGTCATATATGGACATGGTAGGAAAAGGATTCGGCCTTTGAAAAACCATCCCTATTCGCCTTCTGATGATCATCGGGTCTGTGGCGTATACGTCCTCATCTCTCAAAAACACCTTTCCTTCGACCCTCGCACCTGGTATCAGCTCATGAATGCGGTTGAAACATCTGATAAGGGTTGTCTTTCCGCATCCAGACGGCCCCATAATGGTTGTCACCATGTTCTCAGGGATAGAGAGGCTTACCCTGTTTACCACACGGTTGTCCCTGAAATAGGCGGAAAGATTCTCTGTCCTTAGAACTTTACTTGCCATCTCCTTGCAATGATACGTGCTGTTAAGTTCAAGGCTAAAACCAAACCCACAAGGACGCAGGAAGCACCCCAGGCGATTGCCTGCCATTCGGGATAGGGGCTTGTGGCGTAGTTGTAAATCACCAGGGGCAGGGCATTTACCGGCTTGATGATATTCCAGGTCATAAAGGGGTTTCCAAAGGCGGTGAAGAGCAGTGGAGCTGTTTCTCCAGCGATTCTCGCCACACTGATCAATACACCGGTCATAATACCGCCTAAGCCTGCTGGCAGGATAACCTTGAGGATTGTTCGGTGGTATGGAACCCCCAATGCCAGAGAGGCCTCCTTCAGGGAATCGGGGATGAGCTTAAGTGTTTCCTCTGTTGTCCTGACAATAACGGGGAGCATCATGATCCCTAGGGCAATCCCGCCGGATAATGCAGAGAACCTACCCATCCTGATCACCAACCAGAGGTATGCGATGATCCCTATGACGATTGAAGGTGTACCGTGAAGGACCTCCACAGCGAGCCTTGCGAGAAAAGAGAGCCTCCCTCCTTCACGTTCCGAGAGATATATCCCTGCGCTAATACCCAGGGGGATAGCAGGCAGGCTTGCAATGATGACCAGGAGGAAGGAGCCTACGATGGCGTTTGCTATGCCTCCCCCTTTCTCTCCAACAGGCCTTGGAAGTTCCACCAGGAATTCCCAGCTTAAAGATGAGAGGCCATTTTTCACGATGTAGGAGAGTACGAGAACAAGAGGGACTATTGCCAAAAAGGAGAGGGTTGCCACCACTGCCACAAACACCCAATCCTTTATGACCCGCATCCTTGTCTTTTCTCGGTTCATTTAGGCCCTGATGCTCACCTTTTTGATGATATATCTTCCGATAAAATTGATGGCCAGAGCAACGAGAAAGAGGAGCAAACCTATCTCTATGAGGGATGAGAGGTAAAGCCTGCCTGTGGCTTCAGTGAACTCATTGGCAATTACGCTGGCCATAGTATTTCCCGGGCTGAAGATACTGTGAGGCAAGATGTTCGAATTGCCAATCACCATGGTCACAGCCATGGTTTCTCCGAGGGCCCTGCCCAGCGCAAGGAGCGTGCCGGCCATAATCCCCGACCCTGCATACGGCAGAATTATCTTCGTTACAACCTCCTGCCTTGTTGCACCGAGGGAATATCCTGCCTCTTTTATGTCGGAAGGCACAAGGGCGATAACCTCTCTACTAATGGAAGCGGCATAGGGAATAACCATCACCGAAAGGATTAGTGATGCGGCAAGGATTCCCACCCCGTAAGGGAGAATGCCGAGTTTGATCTCAAGATTCCTCACTATCGGCACCAGCACAAACAGTCCCCAAAAGCCATAGATAACAGAAGGGATACCAGCGAGTAACTCAGTTACTTGTTTGAGTATGGAGGAAAGGATTCCTTCTCTAAAGTATTCGCCTATGAATATGGAGATAGCAAGGGAGAAAGGGAGGCAAATGAGCAGTGCGAGGAAAGATGTCAGCAGTGTTCCTACGAAAAATACAAGCGCTCCAAACCTGCTTGAAACTGGATCCCAGGTTTTGCTGAAGAAGAAAGTAAAGCCAAAGGCCTTGAGCGAGGGGGAAGAGTGAATAAGCAGGCTCAGAAAGATTGCCGTGAGCAGGACCAAGATTGCTAAGGCCGAGATGGAGAGGATTTTTTGAAAAGCAGCCTCTGCCCACAGGCCTCGAGTTCGTGATAACACCTTCGGCTTACTGGAGAATAGGTTCGCCATCGTAGATGATCGATTTGATGATCTTTTCAGCTTTCTCTCTTGCTTGCTCAGGAAGCTGTCCGTAATGCAAAGGCTCGGTGTATCTTTGAGCCTCGTGGGTCATCCACCAGAGTAACTTCACCAGTTCTGTGGCCTTTTCCATAGGCCTTTTTTTATAAGCCTGTTCTCTGTAAACTAGTACCCATGTGAAGCCGCCAAGGGGATATCCGTCAGGTGCATCGGCATTAGTAATGGTGAGCCGTGTGTCACTAGGCAGAGGGACTGCAGCTGCGCGGGTCACAGATGCAGTGCTTGGCGTGATGAATTTTCCGTGCTTGTTCATTAGAAGGGCCGCAGGCATCCTGTTCAGTAGAGCATATCCAAGCTCGGTATACCCTACGGTACCTGGCAGATGTTTGATCAGCCCTGTCACCCCTGTGTTTCCCTTTGCCCCAAGGCCAACGGGCCAGTTAACGGCTTTGCCGCTGCCTACCTTCCCATGCCACTCTTTGCTGACCTTGGCGAGATAGTCTGTAAATACGAAGGTGGTGCCACTTCCATCTGATCTGTGGATGACCATGATATCGATCTTAGGAAACTTTATGCCTGGATTGATTTCCTCAATCCTCTTGTCATTCCAACGCCTGATCTTACCCAGGAAGATGTCAGCAACTACGTTCGGCGTACATTTGATTTCGGGATTCCCTGGAAGGTTGTAGGTGAGAACAACCGCTCCCAAGCAGATGGGTATGTGAAGGATTTTTGCTTGAGCTTTGGCAAGCGCTTCGTCGCTCATAAAGGCATCTGAACCACCAAAGTCGACGGTCAGGTTAATGAGCTGCCTGATTCCGCCTCCCGAGCCGATTGGTTGATAGTTTACCTTTATGCCTGTCGTCTTCCAATAGGAATAAAACATCTTTGAGTAGAGCGGGTAGGGGAAGGTTGCCCCCGCTCCGACCAGTTCCACTTGTTTTGCCACCGCTAAAGCGGACCAGGGCATTAGAATGAAAGATAAAAAAATAGCTACCAGGTGCTTCCCCATCGGTCTGTCTTGATGAATTTTTCTCTGCTCTTTCAATCCCAATCCGTCCGGGTTCCGGCTAGTTTTCTCAACCGAACTTGTCTCGGTTATTTAATAGCATTAATCTGCTCTTTCTACAAACAAACGAAAAGCTTAATCAGCCGAGGGAGGCTTAGTGCTTCGATTCGCAATTACGCTCACGTATTGTGCAAAGTTATGGGGCCGTTCTTGCTCACTCGGCTCGGCCGAGCTCGTCGCGGGCAGCACTAAGTCCTGAGTGAATAAATTCGTTACCGAATTTATGAATCGAAGGACTTAGATATACTGTCTTACAGCCACTGCCTTCTTTTGAGCTGGAATGCCACAGGCTTTACCTCATTATCCTCTCCCTAACATGATGAAGCGTTTCGAGGCGGTGAGGGCAGTTGTTGGCTTCATCAAGGATGAATTTTCTCGCGAGATCGATGTCAGTGTCATAGCTCACTCCCGCCTCTACGATACACAAAATGCCTTCGCCTGCTCCGCTTGAAGAACTTGAGCGCCTCAAATATTCCCAAAAAGATGACCGCTGCACCGAGGATAAACAGCCAGTCGGTCAATGTAATGGGACCAAAGCTCAAAAAGTCACTGATGTAGGGTCCGTAAATGGCAAGAGACACCAGTCCGATGGAAATCACAATAGAGAAAAGCAATATCCTGTTTGTAAAAAAATTGCGATTGAACAGGGAGATGCGCTCAGATCTCCTCTGGAGGATATTGAAAAATTGGCAAAACAGAATGGTGGCATAACTCAATGCAGTAGCCTTGCAATAATCCATGGTGCCCACGCTATCGACCGTCAGGGTTATTCCCTCTCGGCCCATGAACAGGAAAAAATTCAGGAAAGCCAATCCTCCTATCAGTATTCCCAAGAGCGCAATCTCCGTACCGGCGAATATGTTCAGCATATGTTCCTCGGGTTTCCTCGGGAGTCTGGTCATCACGTCTTTGTCCGGAGGATCGAACGTGAGAAGCGTGAGTGGCCCGATCTCTCCCAGTAAATCGATTGCCAGTATCTGACCGGCCAGTATCGGTATGGGATAATTCCACAGGGCGGCTGCCATCAGGCCTAGTAAAACTAATGCGAGTTCTCCTACGTTGGTAGTCAGAGAAGCGAACACCGTCTTCTTCAGGTTATTGTAGATCCCTCTTCCGCCTCGTATCGCGTGAACCAGCGTAGAAAAGTTATCATCCAGCAAGACGAGTCTCGACGCCTCTTTCGCAACGTCATTCCCCCTCTGCCCCATGGCAACGCCGATGTGTGCCCTCCTGAGGGCAGGCGCATCGTTCACACCGTCTCCGGTAACCGCGACGATCTCACCCTGCTCCTCCAAAACCTTCACGATCTGCAGCTTGTCTTCGGGGTCGACGCGGGCAAAAATGATGGACTGATTCTTTTGTAATACCTTTTTCAGCTCTTTTTCGTCCATCTCTTTGAGTTGCGTTCCTGTAATGACCGGCGTGACCTCCCCTGATTTCGGCAGGCCGATCTCTCGGCCCACTGCCTGGGCGGTTTCTGGATGGTCCCCCGTCAGGATGAACACCCGGATGTGGGCCTTATGGGCATCTTCGATCGCCTTTTTTACTCCCTCCTTCGGGGGGTCTATCATCGCCATCAGGCCCAAAAATGTGACGTCCCTCTCCACATCTTCCCTCTCGTATTCACCTTTCTTGGAATCCAGCGGCCGATGTGCAATCGCCAGAACGCGCATGCCGCCCCTGGAGTACTCCTCGTTTATTGCTTTGATCTTTTCCTTATCTTGTTGGGTTATGGGGACACTCTCCCCATCTTTGTAAATATAAGCGCTGATGGAGAGGACGCTGTTCGTGGAACCCTTCACCGCGAGCCTCACATCATTCCCGAACTGTCTCACCGAGCTCATTCTCATCAGATCGAAATCGAAGGAGAACTCCTGGAGCTCGGGGTTCTCCTCATCTTCCTTGCGGGAACGGGTACCAAGCTTCGTTGACAGCGCTATCAGCGCCGCCTCAGTAGGGTCGCCGATGGGGTGCCAGGAGGCATGTTCCTCGTCGGGTTCGTGTATTTCTGCGTTTGACGACATGGTCGCTGCGTCCATGATCACTTCTATCTCCTCAATGTGTTCCTCGCTCAAGGGTTTTCCATCCTCGTTCAGAACATCGCCTTCGGGCTCATACCCGATTCCGGTAACCTCATATTTTTTTCCGTTGAACCACAGCGATTGGACAGTCATCTCGTTTTTCGTCAAGGTTCCCGTTTTGTCGGTGCAGATTACTGTGGTGGAGCCCAGTGTTTCTACCGAGGGCAGGTTCTTCACCACTGCGTTTCTATCGGCTAATTGATTGCTTCCCGTGGAAAGAGCAACCGTTACCTGCGCAGGGAGTGCTTGTGGCACCATGGCCATCGCAACACCGAGCGCGTACACCAGGCTCATGTATAGGGAGAAGTCCTGGATTATCCCTAATACAAAAAGCCCGGCACTGATGACGGCCACTGCGATGGACAGTTGGTTCGCCAGGCGTCGTAGCTCTTTTTGGAGCGGGGTTTTCATTTCGCCTGCTTGTTCCGTCATACTCGCAATTTTCCCCGTCTCCGAATCCATACCGGTAGCCACGACCACACCGGCCGCACTTCCGGTTGCCACTGTCGTGCCAGCGTATGCCATGTTATCCCTGTCAGCCAGGGAAACTTCTTCGTTTATCGCGTTATCCTGCTTTTCCTGGGGCACTGACTCTCCGGTCAGGGCGAAATCGTTGGTCTTGAGACCGCTCACCTCAATGAGCCTAACATCCGCGGGCAGCTTGTCCCCTGCCTCTATGTGTACAATGTCTCCGGGAACCAGGTTTTCCTGCGGAATTTCCACCAACTCTCCATCTCGTATGGCCTTCGCCGGAGACCTGATCAGGCTCTTTAACTTATCGACAATCTTGCCTGCTTTATGTTCATGAAGAAAACCGATTATGGCATTGACGAAAACAATGATAAAAATAATCGAACCGTCTCGATAGTTGCCGATGAAGTAGGATATGAACCCTCCGAGAATCAGTATCAGAATGAGAAGCTCTTTGAATTGCGATAAAAACACCAGCCATAGCGGGATTCTTATTTTGGCCCTCAGTTCGTTTTTCCCGTATTTCTGCAGCCGTTTATTAGCTTCAGCTCGAGGAAGTCCCTTCTCACTCGTGCCCAAAGCGTCCAGGACCTCTTGGGCCTTCATCTGGTAATAGTCCCTTTCTTTCATCTGGTTTGTCCTTTCAATTACAGCTTGTTTCCATTTGTAGTTTTGTGCTCGTCAGCCGAAAAAACGCCTCGACCGCTGGATCCTGGCGGACAAGGGAAACATCGCGTCTTTCAGAAGGGTCATAGGAATCCTCTTATTATAGGATCAACAGCATGTGGTTACCCCTCCAATGGACCTCTTTTGTGTCGTGCGCCCCTCTTTAGGATAAATTAGATGTCCGAAATTGGACAAATTAACCACTCCCCGCCGGCCCATTGCTCCTCTGGAGACGCAACAGAACCAGGGACCGTGCCTCTACTGCCCCTCCTTCTGTGGACATTGCCAACCCCAAAGGCGCAAACTCGAAAAGACCAAAGGCCTCCATACCTTGCGATATGGCTATTGAGTTGACCAGTATGTTAGTAGACGTACCGATGAGGGTGCACACACCGCCGAACTGACTTGCAAACGACAACGGCATCAACACGCGGGATGCAGAAACCCCTCATGTCGCAGCCAATACCGTCGCAACGGGGATGAAGATGGCTACCGTTGCTGTATTGACAATAAAGGCCGACAAGGCTGCTATGGCGATGCATAAAACCACAATTAACCGCCACTCACCCTTTCCAGCCAGTCTGTCCAAGTGACGCGACAGCCATTGAATCAGCCCTGTGCGTACCAGGCCACCGCTTAAGACGAACATTGCTGCCACCGTTGCTGTTGCTGGACTTGCGAAGCCGTACAGTGCTTGATTCGGCCTTATTAGGCCAAGCACGATCAATGAACCGAGCACGCACAAGGCAACCACGTCAACCTGCAGCCTTCCGCTGACAAAGAGCATCATTGCAACTGCAACCACTGCAAGAGCCAGTATCGCGCTCACCTCTGGCATGGTTAGGTTACTTGCCGTTGCACCTTATCATGATTTGGTTTTGTCCTTTGTGAGGATTTGTCCCGCCATGGTGGTAACACTCGGCATGATTTCAGTTCTGCGTCCCTCCGGAATTTCAGCTCGTAGCTTTAGCAGGCTGTGGGGGAGTCTTCCCGAATGCACTCAATGAGTCTTCCTCTGACCTCGCAGCGCAGATTCCATGATTGCAATCATATCAACGCGAAACAACTCTGTTACAAATAAAACAATGGTCGCCCCGAGAACCAACAAGACAAGTACTATATCCGATGTCATACCGAAGCCCTCTCTTTAGATTACTGATGCAGGATTCTGGAGGGATTTAAGAAAAACGCCTTTTCTCTTCTTCAACCACTTCAACGAGATCGTAGAAGATTCGAGGCAGCTTATTCGATACCCGCTCCCACGAGACGGTTTGAGGCATCTCGAACATAGCCCCTTGTGTCTTGCGCTCCACCTGAAGGATTGCTTCAGCAAGACCGTTTTTAAGAAAGCGCTTGAATTCGGGATGAGAATTGACGAATCTCAAAAAGGTTTCCGTCATCCTGTATGGGGCGGTGAGGACTGCTCCTGCTTGAAGGATGGAGTTGTGCAAGACATTTTTGACAAGGTACTCTTCAGCGTCCCGGTCGTATTTAAGATTACTGAAACTGGCGTCGTCAGAGTATTTCTTGATCTGCTCTTCGGCAACAGCTTGGTAGGTGATGGCCAAATCCCGGAAGAAGGTATCGGAGATTTCAAGGCCTTCTTCAATGATCAGTGCATTCATGAGGGTAGTTACAATGTCGATTGCCATTCGATTGAGGCCTTTGGCCTGGTCTTCCGGCGAGGCCTCTTGATGTTTGTGATCGAAGGCCTCTTCCGTGAACATGACCTGTGCAGGAGAGGACGCCTTCCGGTAGACTTCAATCAGGGTAAAGATCTCAACGCCCCAGTTGGTGGCGAAGCGCATCTTTTTCAGGAGGTCCACATGAAAGGCAACTTCACCGGAGAGTTGATAATTGAAGCCTAAGAGAAAGTCTATGAAGCGCAACATCTTTTCCTCTTTGCTCTCCGTGAATTTCCGTTTGAGGGAAAGCAAGAGAGGATCAAGCAGGAGCCGCTTTACCCGACCGTAAATCTCGCCCCTCTCAGAGATCCGAGCATAGTAAGCCTTCGAAAAGTCGTAATTGAGAACTACTAGCGGATAGAAAAGCCTGTCCAACTGCACCCGCTTAAATGTGCGTATATCTGCGTCGATCAGTCCGATAGTCTCAGCACCAAGGGCGATAGCAATCCCGAAGCTGAGAAACATATTCTTGCCCTTACCCGGCTCGCTAATGTTGAATCCAGCCTCGTTGAGCTTTGTATAAATGCCACTGAAGCCTGGACCATCGTTCCACTGGATGAGATAGTTCTTAATCCCTGCAGCGGTAACGAGGTCTTTGAGGCGAAACGCATCTTCCTCGGTAGCCCTATCCAGGCCAAAGATAATACTGGAAAGGTAGGGGATGTTTCTTAATTGCCTCAGGATGTTCCTAAACACAGGGAGGTTTGAGGGGTCCGTATACTCGCTGGCTAGGCAAGGAATAACCAAGACCGTCTTTTTCCACCTGGAATGAAGCCTGAGTTGAGATCTCAGCTTCCTTTGGTCTCGCCGAATTATGTGGAACGTACTTATTCGGCTGCTCTTCTGTGAGAATTCGGAAATGGCTGAACTCCTTTTCCCTTATTGGGTTACATACAAACGTGACGTAAGTACGATTGGTTGGTAAGCATTCTTTTTGCCGAGATGAGTATACGGTAGAGCCGGCTGATGTGTCAAGGTGCCCCTTGCATCATCCCAGATCAGGAGCCGGGCCAGGTCAACCTCTGTGCCGTAGCTCGCGCCCACCTCTAATGTGTAGAGGATGACCGAGTCAATAATGCTGGAGTTGATTGAGGATGCCTATTAATCAAAGACTATGAGGGGCTTTATGATCCCATCCTCCTTGGTCTCCATCATGTGAAAAGCTTTTTCGAGTTCTTGGAATTTGAACCGATGAGTAGTAAGTGGTGTTGGATCAACCCGTCCAGTTTCAATTAACCTGATCAACCGCTTCATGCGTTCTTTACCGCCCGGGCAAAGGCCTGCCCTGGTGGTCTTATCACTCATCCCGACACCCCACTCCACCCTGGGGATCTTGACATAGTCTCCTTTGCCAAAATATTTGACTAAGGAAATTGTACCTTTAGGGCCACTCACTTTGACACACGCTTCAAAGGTCGCCTCAGGTATCCCGCCAGGATGAAATATCACCTCCTTCTAAAAGGAAGGCATACCTCCACCTTGGAATCTAGTTCCTGAATCTAATTGTGTCCATCATGTCATGAGGAAAAGGAGCCCTACTGCGCCTGCTATTATAAAGTAGGAGGCAACCAGATAATTTAGAATCCTTGGGAAAATGAGAATTAAAATGCCGAATACGATGGATATGATAGGGGCTATCACCCCTGTTGCCTCAATATGCCACATGTCTTTATCCTCCCTTTCTTTTTTAAGTAGCCATACATGGCCTTCATGAGCGGTTCGCCTGTCAATACGGCTCCCCCTGTGCTCCGTGCATGTCTCAGGTGCAAGGCACGAGGAGGAATATGTATCTGTTCCTTATTTCCAAGCTCAGCAGCTATACGCCCAATTCGGATCGGAGGTGCAGAAAGTCAAGGATATTCGCACGACAAACCACGCCTTCGATCTTCCCGCCTTTAATTACAGGAACCTGATTGATCTTGCCACTTGCCAGCCTGGCAAGGACCTGGCTGCCATCCTCTTCAGGAGAGATAGCTTCCAGTTTATCTCTCGGCGTCATAATCTCCCTCACCATAGTGCTGCTCCTCTTTTCCAATGGGACGCCCTTGACATCCTCCAGACAAACAATCCCCGCCAGCTTCCCTGTCTCGGTCACGAGAAAAGACCTCTCTCTCTTCTTCAGGATGTAATCCTCAACTAAATCATGTACTGAGGTTGAACCTTCTACCTTCTCAAATGTGACGTCCATCAGGTCTCTTGCCTGGATATCTTTGAGCATTTCCCTCACGATGACTTCACGATACCCACGAACAGCTGCACTGTGGATAAACCAGCCGATGAGGGCGATCCAGAGGCCATTAAAGAAAAACCCCATCAAGATCTGCCAGACACCCAAGAGGATGAGGAGAAAGGCAAGGGCTTGGCCGGTAATGGAGGCAATGCGCGTGGCCCGCTTGAGGTTTCCGGTCATCTTCCAGGCGATGGCCCGTAGCACCCTACCCCCATCCAGGGGGAAACCCGGAACCATGTTGAAGAGGGCAAGGAAGAGGTTGATTACTGATAGATATCTGACCAGGGCTGCCATGGGTTCATTAATTCCCCTTACTCCGGACCACAGGCCATAAAAGATACCGGCAATAATCAGGCTGGAGATGGGTCCTACCAGGGCGATGAAGAATTCCCCACCCGGTGTCTTGGGTTCCTCTACAATCTCGGCCACCCCCCCGAACAGAAAGAGGGTAATGCTACGCACCTCTTCACCCTTGCTGCGTGCTACCAGGGAGTGGGTCAGCTCATGGGCCAACACTGAGACAAACAACAGCACGCTAGCGGCTATTCCTACTTCCCAGTACCGCCAGCGGGGCCACCCAGGAAAGCGGCTCGGGAAGTAATGACCAGCCAAGGCCCACGTGATCAGGGCGAAGATAAAAATCCAGCTCGAGTCGATTCTGATCTCGATACCAAAGAGCCTAAAGATGCGCCATGAAGTCCGCATGTTCCCACCTCCGGGTAAGTTAAAGGTTCCACATAGATCAAATGCCAAGGTCATGTTCATCCTGAATGCTCCCTACCAGTTCCTCTAAGATATCCTCCAAGGTGACCAGACCGATCACTCTTCCGTCATTGTCGAGGACCACTGCTTGATGGAGCTTCTTTTTCTGGAAACTGCGCAGCTGCGCATCGATCTTCTTGTCGCCTGGGATAAAGTACGGCGGTCTCGTAATTGTTTTCAGAGAGCGGGGCTTTTCTTCTTGCATCAACCAGAATACATCTTTCGCGTGGATAAAGCCCACTGTACCAAAATCATCCTTTTTTCTAATCGGGAACCGGGAGTACCCTGTTTTCAAAATGATACGCAAAATCTCCCTTACAGGTGCATCCATATCGAGCATGGTCATTTTGTCTTTTGGTACCATCACTTCGCTTACGGTTTTATCATTCATCGTGAAGACCTTGGAGAGCATCTTCCTCTCCTCAGTGGTAATAGCCCCCTCATCCCATCCCATTTTGATACAGGTTTTGATTTCCTCTTCGGTTATCAGAGGTCCTTTTACCTTAGAAACATCGACCTCTATTAGACGAAGAATCCTGCGGCTTACATAGGTCACCGCAAGTACTACAGGCTTAAACAGCACCATGACTACATTGAGGATTGGGGCTGTGAGGAAGGATACCCGCTCGCTGAAATACTTTGCATAGACCTTCGGGGTAATCTCCGCAAAAAGCAGAATAACTACAGTTAGTACGACCGTGACGTACGCGACACCCCGTTCGCCCCAAAATCTTATGGCCAGTGCAGTGGCCAAAGCGGACATGGCAACATTCACAAGATTGTTTCCAAGCAAAATGGTTCCGATAAGCCGTTCTGGTCTCTTTAATATCCGCTCCACGAGCCTGGCCCTAATGGGCTTTGTTTGAGCTAAGTGTCTCAACCGCAATCTGCTAAGGGCCATAAGAGCTGTTTCAGAGCCTGAAAAAAAGGCTGAGGAGGCCAAAAGAGCTACCAGTATAATGAGCGTGGGGATTAAATTTGTTTCAAACATGACTTTCCTCTATTTCTTGTGGCACTCCGTGCATTTGGTTGGCCCGGCTTTTTGCTTGTGACAGGCCTGGCATTGGTCCATGACTTCTTTCTTTTTCAGCTTCCCTTGGGCCTTTAGTTCCTCGATGCCCCCTGTAGCTTGAGGAAACAAGCTGTGACAAACACCGCAGTCACCAAGTATGCTCTGGTGCTGGTGATGCGGAAACGGCACGTCTCCAAGATTGCCTCCTTTTATCACCATATCTGCAGCACCCTTGTTCTGAGCGATGGCAGTTGGAGAAGCACCGAGGACTATACCGAGTATTAAAGTCAGAATTAGTTTCGTTTTCATATCAGCCTCCTATGTATGGGACAGGTTAAGATCAGTCAGTAACCCTTGTATGTTTCAGCTCATCAGCTATAAGGTCAGAGCCCCTTTTCTCAAAGCATCGAAAAAGGATGGGGAGTATGCTCATACATGATACGAGGCAACCAGCTCAAAGGGGAGATTTCTTGAAAATCTCTTCGACCCCATAGCCGGCCAGTTCACTGGCGGAGAGCTACTTGAACCCTCGCCTGAACAATCCCTTGACGCCTGAGATGTTCTCCGAAACGGGACGTTGTGTCTCATCAAACTTCGCCTTCCATAACGTTCTTCCACTCGCTACGTCGATTAGATAGACGCTAAAAGCTACTGATGCCCCGCTATAGGCCCCCGGGGTATCACCAACCCGGTCTCTGAACCTCCAAACAGTGCCAGTGATTATGAGATTTGCCCCTAGTGCCTTGCCCAACCTTCTTGCGAGGGTGCGGGGTGTGTCCTTGGTCTCATCTTTTGAAATCCTTTCATAGGTCTCAATCATCTTTTCGAGGGGAATTAGTTTTTCTCCAGGTCGATTCTCAAGAGCCTCTTGGACGTAACGCGTCAAGATCTGATCAGCGTCACTTGATATGCGTTCTTTACTGAAGTAGAGCTCACATATGGGACAGTTCAAGGTTTCCCCTGTATCAGAGTCGGGTTTCCCCTTTAAGAACGGCATCACCGCGATCTTCTCCACTCGAACCGAGGTCAGGCTGGTTTGAGGTTCAGCAGCTAGCCGGCAAAGCATGTATCCATCTAGGAGGAGCCACAGGGCAATCCAGACCGCACTCGTCACCCATGGGGATGCTCTCTTTAGGTTCATGCCAAGATTCCCCTTTCTCCTATGGTTAACCTTGTTTTTCGTTATGCCTCCATTTCATATTGTGCTGTGCTTATTTATGGTTTTTCTCTCCGGTTGTCATGGGCAGTTACTTTGGCAACGATATACCCAATGACAAATCCAATCAGTATAGTTAATGGGGTCAATATGATCTGAGACATACTTATTTTCCAGAAGAACAATCGTAAGGATACAACCTGGGTATTTTCAATAAGTATTATGACGAATAGTGCGATTAAAACTAACACAACGGTGGTTTTGGCTTTCATCATTAATCCTCTCGCTCACGCTCCTCTTGTTTCTCTACCGGAGCTTGAATTGACGGCTCTTCTTCCTTTTTTTCCTCCTCCACCTTCTCTTTGAGTCCCTTATTTTCCTGCTCCAAAGTCTTAACCATTCTCCGCAGATTGAATCGAGTAGAAATTCCCACGAGCATACCGATTATGATCCCAATAATGATGGAAAGATAAAGCAGGCCATAGAGGGGAATCTCCAAAGTCTCAATATTGAAATGATAATACAACCGTATCGGTTGGTTGTTTTTTACCCCGAAGGTGATCAGGAATAGGAGGACGATGACTACAATTATTGCCTTCAGGTATGTTTGCATACTTCACCTCCTTTGCCGTAGTCGGCACGAATGCAGGATTGGGTATTCTCTGTGTCTGAAAGCATGCAAAGACGGAGAAGTCTCTGCTCCTCAAGCGGAGACGTTTTGGTCCTGGCTTCCTTCCCTCTGATCCAATGGCAGAATTGCGCGTTCCCTACCTTGTTTTCCTGGCCGGGGCCTTCCTTTTTTCCTCTAACCACCGTTTCAGATAGTCCCCAGCCACGTCCCTTCCACCTAACCCAAAGGCCAGGGCAAGGGCCAAGGCAGCAGCCCCAAAGGCGATTCCAAAGGCAGAGCCGACGATCTCCTCACCGATCCCCAGCTGGATGAGCGCTATGGCCCCGGAGAAGAACACAATCGCGTAGAGGGCGATCTTCCCCAGCCCATTAGCATTTTTCAGCCCAGCATTGGAGGCTGCTGTTCGTACAACGGCAGATAGCAGGTTTCCAACAAGAAACCCCAGGATCAAGACGATGATTGCCGCCACCACATTGGGGATGTAGAGAAAGATGCTATTGAGGAGATCTGAGACAATGGGAAGGCCCAATGCGTCTAATGAGGCGATGATTACCAGAATCATGATAAACCAATAGACCAAGGAGCTAATGATCTCAGAGGGGACTTTAAGAATGTCTCCTTTCCTCAGAAATTCCTTCACCCCTGCCTTCTCTGTAGCCTTGTCAAAGCGAATCAGTTTGAGGAGCCTCTCTACAGCGAGTTTCACCAATCGGGCTATGATCCAGCCTGCCACAAAGATGATAATCCCACCGATCAGCGCAGGGAGGAATGCCGTAATCTTGGTGGCAAAAGCATTCCACGCCCCGGTAACGACTGTTGTAAGTTCCATAATCTGCCTCCTTTTTAATGTTAGCAAAAGCTTAGATTTTGGTGTGTGCTTTATGAGCCTGGGAAGGGCCAGGATATACTTACTTACCCTCTTTAACCTTTACCTCGATCTGTTTTTTCTTGGCTTCCTCCACCTTTGGGAGGCTTATCTTCAGGACAGCCTTCTCAAAGGTTGCCTCGACTTTGTCAGCCTGCACACTGCTCGGGAGTTGGAAGGAGCGTTGGAACGAGCCGTAGTATCGCTCAGCACGGTAGTGGTGCTCGTCTTTCTCTTCCTCCTCCCTTTTCTTCTCGCCCTTGATCGTGAGGATGTCTCCTGAGATACTCACATTCACGTCTTTGGCATCCAGACCAGGTAGCTCAGTCTTAACGATGAAGCTGTCCCTGGTTTCCGACATATCAACTGACGGCCACCACTCTCCGGCAACCCTTCTGGCAAGGGGAGTCTCACCAAAGAACCGATTCCAGATATTGTCCATTTCTCTGCGCAAAGAACTGATTTCTTCACCAAATGGTCTCCAAGGAACTAATTCCATACAAACCACCTCCTCTCTTATGCCCTTCCCAGGCTACAGCCAAACCAAAACAAAAGCGCTATCTATGTTAGGGGAAGAGAACAATCGGATCTTCCTTCACCATGCTAGATAGTTCTGATCGGTTGGTTAGATTAGATCTGAGAAAGATTTCTTTCTGGCCCAACCGAGCACGTTCCTATGACTAAATTTAGCAATTTTAGTGCCAGGCAGTGCCAGCTTTGGTTTTGCACCAGGAAGGTGAGACCCGAGAAATCCCAATAAGAAAGCCAGTTAAGGCTGACCTTAGGTGGCTAAAATATCATCATGACCGACTTGGTACCAGTTGCTTAACTATTGGGGTGGCAGAACTGTCTAAAATTAGACCTCATGAGAAAGTGTAAATTCAGTATTATGCAGTAATTTCAGAGAATTATTTTATAGTACAGTTTTAGACCTTCATGTACTATTTTGGACTAGTGACATGCTCGTGGGATGTTAGAGGGCAATGCTTTTACAGAGTAGATTTTATCGACTAAAACCCCGTTGCCTTTGACCTGTATTGTGCTTACAATCTCACGGAACTGCTAGTACTATTGTGAAAGTTTTTGCCTCTTTCGCAGGAGGTTCCGCCAACCCGGCACAGGGCGCTCCTCTCTGGCGTGGTAGAATATTGCCACAAGATCGCCCGGTATCTCGAAACCTTTGCTTTTCAGAATCTCCCGAATGCGCGGCACCAACTGTTGGTCAATGACCCACTGCTGCTGAGGCCAGATTTCGAGATACATCCGAATGAAGTGTTCCCCAGTCTTTAACGAGAGGGGGCTGAGAAGCCTTGGCCTTGTCAGGATCACGCCCTTGAATTGGCGGTATACTTCGTCGCCGATTTGCTGCAACTCAGCAGCCCCCCGCTTGGCCGCTTCGGCGCTTTTTATGGCAACGTCGACGAATGCCTGGAGGGCTCCCTTGCTGTAATTGCCTACCATAGCAATGTTGCGATTGGGGATGAGGACCAACTGACCCAGGTAGTTACGCAGTTTGGTCATGCGTAAACCCAAATCATCGACTATTCCTATCTGCCCCGATATTTCCACCATATCGCCAACGTCAAACTGGCCCTCGAAGATCAAGAAGAACCCGGTTACCATATCCTGAACGAGGCCCTGTGAGCCAAACCCGATTGCCAGGCCAATCACCGACAGCGACGCAAGGTAAGCCTTATAGTTAACACCAAGTTCTGCCAGAATAAAACCAAAGGTGGTGAAGTAGACCATGTACCTAATCACGTTGAGGATCAGGGAGTTCATCGTCATCGCTCTATTCTTGTGGCGTGTGTAGATGAATTTCAATGGTCCCCATTCAGAGGAGATAACAAAATAGCTGAGCCATCGCATAACCGTGATGATAAGTACACTGACAAACATGATAGCGACAATGCCGAGAATGCGCTCGGCCTTCAGGCCTACGGAGTGAGGAGACATGCGGAAGAGTCGTCTCAAATAACTGCGACCTTCAGGTTTGCGAGAGAATTTCAAAGTTTGGCCTAAGTCGCCGCCCGAGAGGGTCAGGAGATCCCCTGCTAAGTCAAACTGATAGCCGACCTCACCGTCTTTTTGACGTAACCTAAGGGCAGAGCCCTCTACGAAATATTCCCCGTTCTGACCGTCAAGACTAAAGAGGCCGTCACTCGTGAGATGGAGATTCAGCTTTATTCTACCTACCTCGGCGACCCATTGGCCGACAATGGCCTTTCTGACCGCGGTGTCTCGTTCCTTACCGATGAAGGCGTAGCCACATGCGGTAAAAGGAAGCCATGGCCCTGTAAGAAAAAGGCAGACCAGGAGGACAATCGCCGCCAAACGATACGGCTTGTACCACGTGCAACCTCGATGACCTGCATGATCACATTTCCTACCCAACGGGTAGGTAACCTCAAACTGCTGCTTGCTCACAGGCATCACATGTACCCAATGTATTGCCACTAATGTAAGCTATCACCTTTTCCAGGATCAGAGCAAGAGGAATCACCTCTGTTTACCTGACCCGCTTTTTCATTTCCTGCTGCGAGTTCCTGAGCTCAGTTGCCGCCTGCACCAACGCGGGCGCCACATCTCTGGCAGGGCCAACCCTTGATGAGGAAGCAAGCAGGATCGGAGCTCCATTGGGCCCTCAGATACCGGACTTGGGCAAGCTGGCATTGACTGCAGCGAACAAACAATTATTTTCCTAGACAAATCGGGCTAGTATCTTCTTCACTTCAAACACCACGAATCCTAAACTTCCTAAACCTGCTAATATGGCCCAGTCTACTACCCCTAGAGGTGTTATCTTGAAGGCGAGGTTCAACGGGGTGTAGAGGATGAAAAACTGGAGAGCTGCTGCAGCCGCGACTGCTAGCATTAACCATTTGTTGGAAAAGAACCCTATCTCATACAGAGGGTATCTGTCTGATCTGCAGCTGAATACCAGGAACAGTTCGAAGAATATTAGTGACATCAGAGCCATGGTTCTTCCTTTTACAATATCGCCATTTACACTGTCCCACCCGCACCCCATCAAAAACCCTGTCATCGTTACTGAGAATGCAAGGATGGTTACGACTATCAAGAACGTGATGGAGCCTTTGAGTATTGTTTCCCTTGGGTCTCTCGGTTTTCTTTCCATTATCCTTTTCTCAGCAGGATCAACGCCTAAGGCCAGGGCTGGTAAGCTGTCTGTTATCAAATTAATCCACAGTATTTGCACAGGGAGCAACGGTAGGGGCATTCCAGCAAGGAGCGCGAAAAGTATCACTGCTATTTCGCCGAGGTTTGCTGACAACAGGAATTTTACGAACTTCCTGATATTGTCGAAGATTATTCTTCCTTCTCGAACAGCCGCTATGATAGAGGCGAAATTGTCATCTGTGAGGACCATGTCTGATGCCTCTCTTGCCACGTCTGTCCCTTTGAGCGCCATGGATATGCCGACATCAGCCCCCTTGAGCGCGGGGGCGTCATTCACCCCGTCTCCTGTCATTGCTACTACATGGCCGCTCGCCTGTAAGGCCTTGAGTATTCTCAGTTTGTGTTCTGGATTGACCCTTGCGAATATCGTCACCTCTTTTACCAGGTCTTTCAGGTCTTCATCTGCTTTTCTGTCTAGCTCTGTCGCTTCTACAACCGATCCTGCCAGTCCTATTCTATTTGCTATTGCCTGTGCTGTAAGGCCGTTATCTCCTGTTATCATGACAACCCTTATCCCTGCTTTTTTACACAGCTGCACGGCTTCGGAGACTTCTTCTCTTGGGGGATCTATCATCCCTGTCAGGCCCGTAAATATGGTCTTATTTTCTTTCTTGTAAGCCAAAGCCAGAACTCTCAGCGCCTTAGAGGCCATCTCTCTGTTCTTCCTCAAGATCGATTCCTTCTGTTTCAGTGGCAGCCTGTTTATAGCCCCGTTCACATGGATATAGCCGCAGAGCTCCAGTATCTTTTCAGGCGCCCCTTTTATGTACCAGATGTTATCCCTGTGCTTGGTAATCATGAATTTCTTTTCAGAATCAAATGGTATCTCTCCAACCCTTTCTTCTTTTTCTATCCCTGCTTTTTTGGCTGCTACCAGCAAGGCTATTTCTGTCGGATCGCCAAAGTCTAACGTGGCATTGTTGCATGAGGCGGCAGCCCTGAGCAGCATCTCGATACTGTTCGGTTCTATCTTCTCCTCACCAATGGTGAAGTCTCCCTTTACATCATAACCGTGCCCCGTTACTGTTATAGTTTCATTATTGGCGAATATTTCAGTCACCGTCATCTCGTTTTTCGTTATCGTGCCCGTCTTGTCAGAACAGATTACGGTGATGCTCCCCAGTGTCTCTACTGCCTTGAGCTCTCTTATCAGGGCATTTCTTCTCAACATCTTTTGCACGCCTATCGCGAGTGTTATGGTTACCACTGCTGGCAGGCCCTCTGGTATTGCTGCTACTGCGAGGCTTATGCCGGTTAGCAGGATAACAACAAAAGGCATTTGTCTCAGAAGCCCGACTCCAAAGACTACCAGACAGATGATGATCACGATCAGGCCAAGTCTTTTCCCCAGGTTTTTGAGTCTCTTTTGCAGCGGTGTCTCAACTTCCTCCACGGTCTGGACAAGTTCTGCTATCTTTCCAAGTTGCGTGTTCATCCCTGTTTCTGTGACTACTGCCTGTGCCCTCCCGTTGGTGACGATAGCGCCGGAGAAGAGCATATTCTTCCTTTCAGCTAACGGTACTTCCTTTTTGATGGGCGTAGCATTTTTTTCCACGGGGACTGATTCTCCTGTCAGCATTGATTCGTTCATATGTGTTTCTGCAGATTCTATGATCCGTGCGTCTGCAGGCACTTTATCCCCTGCCTCCAGGAGGATAATATCTCCCGGCACGAGGAGCTGAGCTTCTACTATCCCCTCTGTGCCCTCTCTGATGGCCTTTGCCTTCGGGGCGCTCATTTTTTTCAGCAGCTCCATGGCCTTCTCTGCTTTGTACTCTTGCGAGAATCCAAGCACTGCATTGAGAATAAGAATAGCTGCTATTGCCCCAGCATCCAACCATTCTTGGACCAACAGGGAAATGATGATTGCGCCTAGGAGTATCAGTATTATGGGGTCTTTAAATTGTTTCAGAAAAATCCCGGCAGGGTGTCTAGCCTTTTTTTCCTCCAATAGATTAAGCCCATGTTGTTTCTGTCTTTCTTTTGCTTCTTCTTGACTTAAGCCATCGGGTCTTGTTTCTAGTATCTCTAGAGTCTCTTCTGCGCTTAATTGATAGAAGTTATGCATTTTTTTAGCAACAGGCTTTAGTTCAATGCTGGCCAGGGGATTGTAACTGACAGGAGAGCGATTTCATCCTCTGCTAAGATACCATCATGATCCTTGTCTAAGCGGTCAAAGTACCCTTCTGCCAGATTCTCATATTTCCACATAACATGATATTGCTTTTTCCGTGTAGGTTGAAAGCTACCTTTACCAACTAAGTAAAATAGGTAAGAAAAAGTTATGCTTATCGTTCCTTCCAGCCACAAGAAACAGAAGCGGGGAAATATGAAGCAGACAACAGGTGGCTAAATCTATATACATGCTTTGCAGACATCTTGCCACTGTCAATAAGTATTCTTCATGGGAAATAGCCGCGAATATAACCATTTTTTACTTCTCTAACGTCCCCTGGATCAATGGTATTCTTAAATTTTAATCTGAAATCTCCATAACGGTTTGGCTAATCATAGTCACAGGCACTGGAACACCATCAAAGAATTATCGATCAGACTGGGATTCAAATCCTTACCCTTCGGAAAAGGTTTAATGCTACAATGCATTAACTGCCCGGTAGATATTATTACAATTGCAGACAGTAACAATTTTTAGGGAGTCAGCCAATGGAATATAGAGGCCTATTTTAGCCTCCCTAGTTTCGAGGATCGTGAGCAGAGAATCTAACATCTTTATTTTAGTAGTTCGCGGATCAATACCTGTATGGTTAAAACACAGAAGAGATACAGATATATCAACAGAAGCCTGAAAAGGTTCTATGAGAGATTTCTTAGTATAAGAGGCCGTCCTCGGGAGATAGCCCTTGGTTTGGCGCTAGGGATTTTTATCGGAATGACCCCTTCCGTGGGCATTCAAATGGCTATTGCGGTTTTTATGGCCGCACTTTTCAAGTGGAATAAGTTTTCCGCAGCCACAGGTGTCTGGATCACCAATCCCCTTAGTGCTCCCCTTATATACAGTATTAATTATCTTATAGGGGCAAGGCTGCTTGAAATCAAAAGGGGCTACAGCCTAACTCCTGAAATCAGTGTTGCAGGGATGTCGCATATGCTACACAACGCGCCCGAGATCTTCTGGGCATTAGTACTTGGCGGAGTTATCCTCGGCTTGCCGCTCGCCATGGCTGGCTATTATTTTTGCTACTCAGCTATCACGAGGTATCAGGAACCTATCAAAGAGACTATCGCAAAGCAAAGAGAAAGATTGGGAATAAAAGGGAAGATACGAAGGAAGAAAGCAAATAAAAAAGATTCTTATTCGAAAGCTTACCAGAAATCCAAACCGTAAGGTTCGTCTCCCTTTTCCTGCTCTTGGGGCAAGCCACATAAGCCTATTGAAAGAGGGGAGGCTGTTTCTGAATGAACTTATAAGTAATCATCAGTTCCAGGCAGATCCTCAGAACTGGCAGCATAGTAAACCATAAAAGTGGGGATATGAAAGGGATATAGCAATATTTTTGGAGGATCGCAGATTTCAGATATAGAGTAGGCATCGCAAGGCGGGATAATTCTGATAATAGCAGTGCTCGTTTCCGTTTTGTTTTCATGAAACGAGTTTCCTCACGAACGTCCCGTTTATCACTCATACGTTGCCCGAATTTCGCATTTCGGAGTTCGAATTTCCCTGCGGCTCTGCCGCGGGGTCATTCCCTCTTGCCGATACCGGAAAAGTATGGTAAAAATCATCTCATTACTGGCCGATTTGGTCCTCCACTCGACAGCTCAAGTGAAACTAGATCTCAATTTCCCCTCATGACGCAGAGTTTGAAGCAGCATTCTCGCTCTCATTCACTACTCATTCCTCGGTAATTTTTAAGGTCTTTCAAAAACTAGAGGCAATGGTGCCTAAGAGTCAAACGGAGACTTGACCCCTTTTTTTCGGCTTTCAAAAGAAAAAGACCAGGGCCTAACAAAATGATTGAGCAGATGCCTAAAGCTGGGGCACTTTGAAATATATTGGCATTGTTTAGAGTTTTTCTCTTTTCGAATTACTGAACTATTTATCCGGCACTGCTCATCATTGACGTTGGGGCGATAGAATAGTAATGATTATTGCGTATAATACCCAGTTGGCCAAAATAGCCGGTTGGGTACATGAGCGGAGAATACTCTTGAGAACGTCCCCACACACACGGATGCAATACACATGAGTGAACTGACAATTCTGCAAATAGGTGATCTTCACCGAGGCAAGGCGAATAGAGTCGGTAATGCGGCATTGCTGGATTCGATTCTCACTGACCTGAAATATCACATTCCCGATGTTCTGCCCATCGACATTGTCGTCGTCTGCGGTGACATCGCGCAAGGAGTCGTGGCAAGGGACCTTGCCGCAGCCGAACAATTAGTACCTCAGTATCAAGAGGCTGAAAGCTTTCTAATTGACCTTTCGAAAGAGTTACTTAACGGGAACCGCGAGAGAATGATTATTGTTCCAGGAAACCACGACATTTCTTGGGCCCATTCCCATTGCAGCATGCGAGAAAAGGACATCAATACTTCTACGGAAGGCCGTAGAAAACTGATTCACTCTTTGGTTGAGGAATCAAGAACGCCGAGTTCAGCAATAAGGTGGTCATGGGAAGATCTCAAATTCATGGAGCTCCATGAACGCAGCCTGTACTCACAAAGAATGAAGTACTTCTGTGACTTCTTCAATTCATTCTACAACGGAACTAAAACGTATGAACTGGAAACAGGAAATCAATTCATGGTGTACGACTATGCGGATTTGGCGGTGTCCGTGCTCGGGCTGAACAGTTGCGATTGCGTTGACCACTGTAACCTCGCAGCGAGGCTCAATCCGGATGCGTTAGCAGGTGCCTTCATGTTCCTGAAAAAACCACAATACTCAGAGAGAACGAAGATCGCGGTTTGGCACCACGGCTTGGCGGGGCAACCACACCGAACTGACTACCTTGACCCTCTGTCCGTACAGGGATTGATCGTAAACCGTTTCGTTCTTGGGTTGCATGGCCATCAACACGTCCCTGACTTCATGAACGAGATTGGCAAGTTTGGGTACAACTCACGCATGGTTTTGGTTGGGGCAGGCACACTTTGTGGGGCGCCTGAAGCGCTGCCGACGGGGCAAATGCGAAGCTATAATGTCTTGAGACTAGACACAAATAGCGGCGAACTGGAGCTATACCCAAGGGAGATGAAGGGGTCGCCCTATGATTCGCCCGTATGGGGCAAGAAACTCCTTGCGTACAACGACGATTATCCAATTCACGCAAAGCTCTGCCAAGCAACAGAAGGTCCGCGAAAAGCACCGGAATCGGATACTGTACTAATGAAAGACCTTAGTGTCGCTGAGGCTAGAATTGGAGCCAGCGACTACGAGGGGGCGCTGGAGATTCTCCACACCATGGATAGAACAAATGCCATGGTCAGGTCGTTTATGGTCGAATGCTATGTGCGGCTCCATCAACATAAGAACATAGTGGAATTGTGCATTAAGCCTACTTCGGTTCGCGAGGCGATATACGTACTCGCTGCGGCCGATGAACTGAATGATTCGGAACTAATCGGGCAGCTTCTGGATGACGACTTCATTGCCGCATATGATGACCAATCCCTTGCACAGTACCGCAAGAAGCTGCAAAGAAGGAGAACAAAATGAGTGCCAACCCTGATCGAAAACTGAAGTTTGAGGTTGAAACCCGCAGAATAATCGAGATCCTTTCCGACGAGATCTACGATTCGCCTTTGGCGCTGTTAAGGGAGAATGTTCAGAATGGCTACGATGCCATCCTCATGCGCTCATCCCTGCAAGACCGCCCACCGTCTGACTTTTCCTTGACTGTCACAGTTGCAGAAGACAGCATCGAGATTGTGGATGAAGGGATCGGCATGGATGAAGCAATTCTGGAGAAGAATTACTGGAAAGCTGGATCGAGCGGAAAAAGAGGTGATTTGGCGCGGAAGGCTGGTGTTATCGGGACATTTGGCATTGGGGCAATGGCCAATTTTGGTGTCAGCCACAAGCTAGTAGTTGAATCTAAGCAGGTAGATTCCGAGACCACATACATAAGCTCGGCGGAGAGAGCGAAACTGAGCATTTCCGAGCACTGCATCGATATCGCACAGCGAAAGGATGATCGAGGCCCAGGCACAAGAGTCATCGCCTATCTAGACAAAGAGCACTTGATATCGCCCCAAGCGGCAATTGATTACTTGTTGCAGTACGTCCAATTCATACCAGTACCAGTCAATGTCAACGGTCAACTGATAAGCCAGAGAAGTCTTGACGACATGATAACCAAACGTCTTCCCTCTCTTCCTCCTATTGACTCAGCAGCTATATCAACACCAATCTATTCTGGTAAGGTTGAGGTGTTTGCAGATGCAAACTCGCTCGTAAGCGCCAAAGTGACTAGTCTTAGTATTAGGCAACAACCCGTAACCGGCGAATTGGTTCTTGTCCAGAATCATGGCACACTGCAAGGACTGCGCAATTTTTTTGGCTTGAGCGATGTGCCTGTGGCAGGGAACTACAATCTTGGCGGCTTTGCAAATCTTTCGTTCCTACAGCCAACAGCTGGCCGCGAAGCAATAAGCCGCGAAAGCATAAACACCGTCAATGAAATCATATCGCTCGTTGAAGATAAAATAACCGAATTGCTAGCAATGACAGCCCACGCAGATAACAATGTGCACTTCATGCAGCACGTGTTAACACATAACAGGATCGATCTAGCTGGAAATGTGACAATAGATGTCTTACCGGATGAACAGAAAATCCCCCTCGCGCAAGAGAAAGCCTATGCCGGTGGTAACCAGCGTTACTACTACTTGGGCAGGGACCCGTCCACAATAAATCAGTTCTCTTCTGCTGGGATGCGCCTCTTACTTGTGAGTCAATCCAATCCGCGGCGCAAGCTCCAGACCAGATACATATGCGAACTGATGACAGTTGAGGCCGTTCCGGACACGGTACGGATTGACCGTCTATATTCGTATTCTGAATTGTCCACAGTTGAAATAGCTCTCAAGATACGCATAACCACATGTCTGAACGAAGACTACCTCCTACCCGATGTTGATGTACAATTTGCGGACATAAGCCACAATGTCACCATCCAAGCAAAAAACGATGATGGAAAGGTTTCTATCTTCATAGCTCGCAATTGTGCCGTATTGCGACCTGTGCTCGAAGTGTATTCCACTTCCTACGGCATATTCGGACCCTTCGTGAAGGACTTTGTCAGAAACCAAATATTCCCGCACGTATCCTCTTTCATTCCTTCATCAAAACGGCAGGGCGTTGAGTCACTGAAGCGTGTATTGGCTGAAAGGCGCGAGCTATACAGGTATGAGTCCACTGAGATTGGTGACATGGAGCCGCTGATTTCCGACTTCATGACCGGCAAGATCGGATTTGGCGAGGTGTTGCGGAAAAGCCATTCAATAGGGCGCTCCCAAGCACAGAGAGTGAAGAGCGACCAAGTTGGCGGAATAGAAGCGGAAATCCCAGACTTGGCGGATTCACCTTCACATCCTGCCGATACACCACAGGATGTGTACGAGCCGGCTCCGGCTATACTGCGGACCGATGCCACCACGAAAATGAAGGTTCTAACAACGGAGTCGACGCTTCCGCAACTCAACAACTTCCACGTGTTCCTAGCATTGTCGGAAAGAGTGTTCAAGAGAGAGTACGATTTTTTCCTGTCACCTCACAGTACAAAAATCATCTGGGGCTCTCACAGAGTGATTTACATATTCACACACGTATCCAACCTTCTAACTCTCTACTACGACATAGAGCTGAGGGAACGAATGTCTGATGAGTCAGTCGGAGGGGGGGCTTTCCCAACAACAACGATTGTGATGAAGAATCGGATCTTCATACCAATACCAGAAAGGTTTGTTTCTTTTTTCCGAATCTCTTCAGGTACCAAGGAATTCTATGTGACTTATGATGCGATTGGCGAATAGGCAGGGCGTGAAAGACGGATCAACAGGTGGGGGGGACGAACAACTTTGTACCCAACCGGCAACGCTGCGCTTCGCTTGCCCTTCGGGTCGACCAACTGAAACAGTATTATGCGCAGCAAACAATATTACGCCCCAACAAGGCGGCTGCGTTTGACCGGTGAAAAGGGGTCAAGTCTGCTCTTGACTCTTATTGCCCGCTTGGGCTATCAATTAGAATATGGCCAGACCGCTGCGAATCCAATACCCTGATGCATGGTATCATGTCATGAACCGCGGCAGGAGGGGTGAAGCCGTCTTCAAGGACAAGAAGGACTGCCTAAGCTTTATTGAACTCCTCAGGGAAGCCACGGAAACCTGGAATCTGCGCGTATCCGCCTATTGCCTGATGGCGAACCACTACCACCTCTTATTGCAGACCCCTGAAGGCAATCTGTCGCGGTGCATGCGGCACCTCAATGGCGTCTACACCCAACACTTCAACCGCACCCATCGCGCTGACGGCCCCCAGTTTCGCGGCAGATACAAATCGATCCTCCTCGATGCCGACAGCTATCTGTTGCAGGTGGTCAGGTATGTCCACCGAAATTCCATTCGGGCTGGCATCACCGATCGGCTCGAAGGCTACAGGTGGAGCAGCTACCGGGGATACCTCTCAAAGGCTCAGCAATGGAGCTGGCTCCATAAGGACTACCTGCTCTCGATGCTCTCAGAGAAACGGGCAACGAGGCTCACGCGATTCCGCGAGTTTATGGCAATGGACGATGAGCAGGATCTCACCAAGATTTACGAGGGGAAGAAGTGGCCCTCGATTCTCGGCACGGAAAGGTTTATCACCGCAATCAGGGAGAGGTTTTTCTCAGGTAAGGGTGATGACGAGGTACCCCAATGGAGGGAGCTTGCGCCTGATTACCAGCGGATCAAGAGGGCTGTCTGTGAGTTCTACGATATCGGCCAAGCCCAGCTGCTCCATTCCAGGAGGGGGGTGTTCAACGAACCGCGGAATGTGGCGATCTATCTGACCCGGCGTCTGCGGGGCGATAGCCTCAAGGGTATCGGCCGCGAGTTTCATATCACCAAGTACAGCTCGGTGAGCAGTGTGATCGAAAGAATGGAAGCGCTGATATCCACTGATCGGGGGCTCAAAGAAAAGATTGAAGAACTCGCGGAGCTGAGCAAGAGTCAAGAGCAGACTTGAC